>Ga0315276_10000943_pt1 | contig 25719 bp, 23 predicted proteins | sample YL17G05_0_MG_FD_204542 | JGI IMG/M metagenome (GOLD analysis project Ga0315276, IMG submission 204542) | Sediment microbial communities from Yellowstone Lake, YNP, Wyoming, USA - YL17G05_0 | ecosystem: Environmental > Aquatic > Freshwater > Lake > Sediment | place: USA: Wyoming | collected... | reverse complement strand
TGGAACGTGACCCAAGTGTTTTCATCCTGGGAGAAGAAGTTGGGGTGTGGGGTGGAAGTTATGCTGTCACCAAAGGGTTCTATGATCATTTTGGTCCGGAGCGGGTGAAAGACACCCCTATCGCTGAGGCTGCTATCATCGGCGCCGCCATTGGAGCTGCCCTCACGGGTCTACGCCCTATCGCTGAGATCATGACGATCAACTTTGCATTCTCCGCTTTTGACCATATTGTTAACGAGGCTGCTAAGTTTCATTACATGTTTGCCGGGCAGATGATGGTACCAATGGTGATTCGAACAGTCAGTGGAGGTGGAAGGCAATTGGCAGCTACCCATTCACAGACACCGGATGCAATATTTGCACATTTCCCTGGATTAAAAGTAGTTGCCCCTGGTACTCCGGAGGATGCAAAGGGATTATTAAAATCAGCAATAAGATGCGATGACCCGGTATTATTCATCGAGTCCGCCACGCTTTACCAGTTACGTGGAGAAGTCTCCGAAGGCGATAATCTAATCCCCATTGGAAAATCCAAAATCCAACGCCCTGGTAAGGATGTGACGATTGTGACATATAGCAAAATGCTGGATACTTCCATCAAAGCAGCTGATTTGCTCGCTCAGGAAGGGATCGAGGCGGAAATTGTCGACCTACGTACACTGCGTCCCTTGGATATGGGACCTGTCCTTGAATCATTCAAGAAGACAAACCGGGCGGTGATTGTTGAAGAAGGGTGGAGGTCATACGGTGTTGGAGCAGAAGTGGCTGCCAGGATATACGAGGAGGCATTTGATTACGTAGATGCTCCCATACAGCGCGTGGCACAGAAAGAAGTGCCACTTCCCTACAACCGGACAATGGAGCAGCTTGCCTTACCACAGATAGAAGATGTGCTCAATGCAGTCAGGGAGGTGCTCTAATGGCGGAAATAGTCAACATGCCAAAACTTGGTTTTGATATGGCAGAAGGCACCCTCGTACGTTGGGTCATCCATGAGGGCGATCACGTCTCAAAAGGTGAGGTGCTGGCTGAGATTGAAACAGATAAAGCAACTGTTGAAGTGGAATCCACCTATGAAGGTGTATTACTTCGCCAGCTTGTTTCGCAAGGTACAGTTGTTCCCATCAATGACCCGATCGCTGTTATCGGTCAACCAGGTGAAGAAGTGAATCTAGCTGCGAATATGGGAAGTCCGGGTACGCTAGAGAAACTGAAAGAGACGGAACCAGCGATAGAAGGGGTAGGTGTTTCTAACCCTTCGCTGGAACCAGTTCATGAAATGAAGGTTCTTCCAGGTTTGGCAGAGACACCCCATGCTTCCCCGCTGGCCCGCTCGATTGCATCAGAAATGGGCATCGACCTGCGCCTGGTTCGTGGGACCGGTCCAGGAGGTCGGATTACCAAGAAGGATATTGAATCCTATCAGCTGAAACCTTCTGTGCCTGAGGCGGCTAAATCCCCAAGCCAAGCACCCGCCAGGAGTGTATCAGCAGGGAAAACATTCATGCTTGAGTCCCGCATCGTCCCAATACCAAAATTAAGAGCTGCCATTGGGCGCAGGATGGCAGAATCGATCCAACAGGCACCCCATTTTTACGTTACTCATGAATATGATGTGAGTGCATTGACTGACCGGCGAAAGGAAATCAACCTCCTACTTGCAGAGGATAATAAATTATCGGTAAATGATTTTATTGTTCGTGCAGTGGCGCTAACATTATTAGAATTCCCCAATTTAAATGCCTCAATTGACCTTAAATCTAATACGCTGATCTACCATGGAGAGATCAATATCGGAGTGGCTGTAGCAGTTGAAAATGGTTTGCTAACGGTAGTCAACCGTAATACGGACAAGAAGACAATCCACCAGATCTCTTCTGAGTTAAAAAGTGGGGTTTTGCGTGCCCGGGATGGGAAAGTACGCCCTGAGGATATTGAAGGCTCCACCTTTACAGTCAGCAATCTGGGAATGTTTGATGTGGACCAGTTCACTGCGATCATCAATCCACCTGAGGCAGCCATCCTGGCAATTGGCTCAGCAAAGCAAGTACCTGTTGTCGTTAATGGTGAGATCAGGATTGGTACCCGGATGAAAGCAACATTGTCAGTAGACCATCGCATCAGTGATGGTGCTGAGGGAGCAAGATTCCTTCAATCCTTGGCGAAATTCATTGAAGAACCATTAAGGTTGTTGATCTCATTCTAATTACCAAAATAGAGGTTAATTTCTAGGAAAAATGTAACACCATCCAGGTAGTTTAATATTGGACTGGTTTGAGCTGTTGGATAAATGATCGAACCGATAATCATTATAGGTTCCAATGATAACAATAAAATCATTCGAATATGATCTTGGTTATCTCAGCGCAGGTCTGGAAATACTGGAGATGTATTTACTCTCGGAAGAGGTTTTCTGGCCAATAAATGGAAATCCACCTGAGGGTGAACCAGCTTATCCTAAAATTACCCTCGATGGATTGCTCCTGGCTCATGCAAGACTAGCTGTGCACCGGATGTATCCCAGCCAGAAGGATCAGGTAGATCCGATCATGGCCAACCTGGAATTCAATCGATCGAAGTGGAGAGTTGCTTGGGAGAAGAAAGCCGGTCAGTGTTATTTCGCCAGAGAGCGGATGTGGCGGGGATTTCTTCAGGAGTATCAAGACAACCCGCAGGAAAATGCTGACCGGTATCGCTATGAGGTGCGATTAAGGGTGATGCTTGAGCTATTAAAATCCGACTTCAGGCGACAAGATTCTTCTGATGTAGATTTATTACCTGGTCTGGATAAGTATTTGAAAGGCGTATAGACTCCCGAAGGTTTCATCTGGGAACCAGATGTCCAGGGTGCGTTTCCAGAGGATGTGTATTGGTTCCTCTATGGTGTTCTGCCTCCAAGAAACAGGTAAGATTGGGCTATGTTTCGTCAGCCTTCCCAATATATTCCGGACGCCAAAATACTTCGCATAGTCAAGTGCTATTTAAAAGCAAGCAGGATCAGGAATATTTGTGTCCGTTTTTCGGGGGAAATTCAAACCAGGATGACTAGCTCAGGGGATTGCAGCCTGAACACAAACCAATAGCTCACGCATCAAACCAGACGGCTCGGTCTGAGTCATGGCAACTATGGGTTGGTTCAGTTCTTCTTTAAGTGACGCATCAAGTTGGATGTTTTTTACTTTGGAAACCAGAGCTGGATCACCTGAAGTTAAAAAACTTCCTGGCAGGTAACCAATCGCATTCGTATCACGGGATATAGCTTCAAGCATGGCTTCTGGGTCCGGAGCAAGGTGAGCTTCAGAAGTCAGCGGGTAAGAATCCAGTACTGCACTATCAAGATACATACGGACAGGATCTCCATTGGGGAGTACCCAAACCTGAATCCGCTGACCAGAGTCACCATCCCAGCTTTGTGTTTGGCCAGAATAGATTGACTGAAATGTATCGGATGATAGTTTTGAAAGATTGTTGTCTTGATTAACGATTAAGGCGATCTGTTCCAATCCAACCTGTGATAAATATGAAATCCCTTCATTTTGGGTGGGCTCACCCAATTCCAACACCACATTATTCGGATCGATATTGGTATCCACACCTGGGGATTGATTGAAATAGAGTGCGACCAGAGGGTTCGTGGAGGCACAACCTGCAAATTTATCTGCCCAGGGTTTGAGAGCGGCAGGATAGACTACCTGGATCGCTTCTGGGGTTGGGGCAGGCGTGCTTTCCTCGGGTACACCACATGCCGCGAGCAACAATATCAGCCCTAGCAATAGCAAATGTTTCATGATCAGGATCGTATAAAGGAGACTAGGATAACTGAAGTGGATACAACCGTACAATAAATGGCAAAGGGGAATAGCCTTTGGGTAACCAGGTAGCCTAATAACCAACGAATTGTGAGATAACCAACGACGGCAGATGTGATGAAGCCCGCAATCAGGGTAGGGATTTGAACAGAAAAATTGGGTAATTTAATCAAGTCGAACATTGCGAGAGACCCAGCGCCCAGCATAACAGGGATAGACATTAAAAATGAAAAACGTGCGGCAGCAGGACGCTCAAGATTACGGATCATCCCTCCGCTGATAGTTGACCCAGAACGTGATATTCCTGGCAGGAGAGAGATTACCTGAAACAATCCAACGACCAATCCATCCACCCAACTGATGTTCTCAATTTGTCGCATTCGTTTTCCAACGAATTCTGCAATCACTAATAATAATGCTGTTCCGTAAAGTAATAATCCAGTTGCCAGTGGGCTACCAAAGACACGCTCGACAGGGTCCTTAAACAACAAGCCAGCAATTACAGCTGGGATGGTAGCCAGCACCAATATCCAACCCAGACGAGATGAAGCCTCTTCAAATGGATGCTTGTGGATCAGGCCATTGAAAACACTGGTTATGACTAGGTAGAGGTCCTTCCTGAAGTATACGATCACTGCTAACAGCGTCCCAAGCTGGACCAGGACATCAAAGATAAAGGCTTCCTGGGCAGGGATATGCCAATTCATTATATACGGCGTGATCACTAGGTGGGCAGAGCTGGAGATGGGTAGAAATTCTGTCAGGCCTTGGATGATGCCCAAAAAAATGGATTGTAGAAGAGTCATTAAGCACTTTCCAAATGTTCCAAGAATTCAGAGGCGAATTTAGCATATCGACACTGTACGATTGCCATACGAATGTCAATCATCAGCGTTACCAGTGTGCTTAGATTATGGATGGTCAACAGCGTGGCAGCTAATATTTCCTTGGCTAATACCAAATGTCGCAGATAGGCACGGGAGAAATTCCTACACGTATAACAAGAACAGCTCCCATCGATTGGTAATGCATCGGATGTGTATTTTGCGTTGGCAATATTCAAGCGTCCGGTGCGAGTGATGGCAACGTGATGACGAGCCAGGCGGGTTGGTAACACACAATCGAAGATATCCACGCCGCGGAGAACACCGGTGACCAAATCTTCAGGAGAACCGACACCCATCAAGTAACGAGGTTTATTTTCTGGCAGCCTTGCATCCACCAGCTCAAGGATTGAGAGGGTCTCTGCTTTCGTTTCACCAACAGATAAGCCACCAATGGCATAACCGGGGAAATCCAATTTCGTCAAATAATCAACAGAGCGCACGCGAAGCTCAGGGTAAACACCCCCTTGAATAATTCCAAACAACGCCTGGTCGGGTCGAGTCTTTGCTTGTAAACATCGCTCTGCCCAGGCATGCGTGCGTTCTAGCGCGATTTCATTACGATTCAGATCATAAGGTGAGCTGCACTCATCAAACGCCATGATGATATCAGCGCTTAAGTTTTCCTGGATAGAGATTGATTTCTCAGGAGTAATTCTATGGGTAGAACCATCAATATGGCTTTTAAATGTGACACCGTCTGAATCAATTTTACGGTTGTCTGCCAATGAAAACACTTGAAAGCCACCAGAATCTGTCAAGATCGGTTTATCCCAATGCATGAATCTGTGCAACCCACCCAATCCCGCGATTAATTCATCACCAGGTCTAAGGTAGAGGTGGTAGGTGTTTGCCAGGATCAGACTGGTATTAAGAGCTTCCAATTGTTCTGGCGTAACTGCCTTGACCGAGCCTTGTGTTCCAACGGGAGCAAAGAGAGGCGTAAGCAGATTCCCATGGGGGGTGGTAAATATTCCAGCCCGCGCACGTCCTTCCTGAGAGATTAACTCGAAATGAAAGTCACTGCCCATTATGAAGCATGATTATAACCCATGCGTGTAGTGTTATAATTTTGTCATCGGGCGAAACGGGAAACATTCATCAACCTGTAAACATTGAACTCTGGCCCCTATCCAGTCGCAAGAATATTACTTGATCATCAAGGGATTTACAGGAACAAAATAGGAGAAAAAATATGCAGATCTACGATTTACCAGGTCCGAAGGCTAAAGCCATTATTGAACGTGATTCCGCTGTCATCTCACCTTCATATGCACGTGCTTATCCATTTGTGATGGATCATGGCAAGGGATCAGATGTATGGGATGTGGACGGTAACCATTTTTTAGACTTTGCAGCAGGGATCGCGGTAACTGCCACTGGTCATAGTCATCCAAAAGTCGTCCAGGCTATTAAAGATCAATCCGAGAAGTTTCTCCATATATCTGCGGATTTTTATCATGAAGCATGGGTCGAATTGGGTGAGCGATTGGATCAAATTGCGCCATTTAAAGAAGATGCAGTCTCTTTCATGACTAATTCAGGGACCGAAAGCGTTGAGGCAGCAATCAAACTTGCCCGTTATCATACTGGTGCAAGTCAATTTATTGGCTTTTTGGGGGCATTTCACGGTCGGACTCTGGGCTCGTTGAGCTTCACTGCCAGTAAACCGTTGTACCATGAAGGTTTTTATCCCCTTATGAATGGGGTTGTTCATGTCCCTTACCCTGATCCATACCGGCCGGTCTTTAACCAACGTCCGGGAGAAGATTATGGGGAAACGGTTGTGAGATATATCGAAGATCAGGTCTTGGGAAAATTATTACCTGCAGAGGATGTGGCAGGTCTATTGGTGGAATCTATCCAGGGTGAAGGTGGGTATATCATCCCACCCGCTGGATTTTACCCTGCCCTGCGTGACTTATGTGACCGGCATGACATTCTGCTCATTATCGATGAAGTCCAATCTGGGATGGGACGCACAGGAAAATGGTGGGCTATTGAACACTTTGGGATTGAACCAGATATTGTATGCGTAGGGAAGGGGATCGCTTCTGGTATCCCACTGGGTGCGATCATTGCCCGGAAAAGCATTGTCACCTGGCCTCTCGGTTCCCATGGGAACACCTATGGAGGCAATCCGATTGCTTGCGCAGCTGCGTTAGCCACATTAGACCTGATCCAAGATGAATATTTACAGAACACCAAAGAGGTAGGGGATTATGCGCTAGATGCGCTGAATGAGATCGCAGTACGACATCCATCTGTAGGTCAGGTGCGTGGGATTGGCTTGATGATCGGTGTTGAGTTCGTCAAGTCCAAACAAAGTCGGGAGCCGGCACATGACTTACGTGAAAGAGTAGTTCATAGAGCTTTTGAGCGTGGATTACTATCTTTGGGTTGTGGAAAAAGCACGATCAGGATTTCGCCCCCTCTTAGTATCACCAAAAGCGAGTTGGACGATGGTCTGGAGATCTTTGAGGAATCGATTACATTAGCAGAGAAGGAATTCCAAATTTCTCATGTTGCCTGATTTTCGTGTTCGCCAACGCGATTATTTATTAGAAATCAGTCGTGCATTGACCCAGGAGCTTGATTTAGATAAGCTCCTGGGCCGTATTCTATATATCTCTGTAGAAATGCTGGCTGGGCAGGGAGGATTGATCGCTTTACGCGCTGAAAAAGGGGGATGGAAAGTGACGACGAGTTTGGGCATACCAGCGAGCCTGGCGCGGTATCTCGAACCGCTCCTAGCTGAAATCCCAGGTAATGAAGATCCGGCCCGATTTGAGTTACCAGAAGTAAACCGCTTACTGCAGAATTTGGCCAGAACAGTTGGCTTGGGATTGTTTACCGGAGTTGGACTTCCTTTGATCACACATGAAAAGATGATTGGTGTGATCTATGTATTTCGAAATTATGCAGGGATTTTTTCATCAAATGACCGAGCCTTATTGCAAAGCTTTGCGAACCAGGCAGCCATAGCCGTTGATAATGCTCTGCTCTACCAACAGGTAAGCCAGGAAAAACAACGTATGGATGCCCTGTTGGATTCAGCTGCAGATGGTATCTTGATCATTTCCCCTGGTCATATCATCACACGCTCAAACCCTGCATTTGCACGCATGCTGGAGCAGCCGATTGGGAATATTACCGGTAAATCGCATGCAGATGTGATTGAATTATCTTGTCATGAAGATATGCTCACGCTAGATCAGGCTGAGGCAGGCGGATGGCCACTTACGCCGAACGCTACATTGTATGTGGAGGGTGATTTAAGGAGAGTGTCAGGGCTACCACTGCCGGTCGGTATAACATATGCACCACTGGTTTCTCATGAAGGAAATTTGCTTAATATCATTGCAACTGTGCGGGATATCACCAGATTCCGTGAAGCAGAGGAGCTCAAAAGCACGTTTATATCCGTAATCAGCCATGAGCTGAAGACACCAGTTGCCCTAATCAAGGGGTATGTTGGAACTCTACGGCGTGAAGATGCAAATTGGGATCGTGAAATCGTGAAAGATAGCCTTGCAGTCATTGAGGAGGAGGCAGATCGTCTGACAGGATTAATTGAGAACCTTCTTGATGCGTCTCGATTACAAGCTGGTGGTCTCTCGATTAGTTCATCGGATGTTGCATTGGATGCAATTGCAAAGAGGATTGCCGAGCGGTTCCAAACCCAATCTTCAATTCATATAATTAAAGTAGATATTGCGGATAATTTTCCGATCATAAATGGAGATGAGACAAGACTGGAACAGGTGCTCTCAAACCTCATTTCCAATGCAATTAAATATTCGCCACAAGGTGGTGAGATCCTGATCAGTGGCCAGGTACGCCCGAATCAGGTGATTATATGTGTAAGTGATGATGGTCCTGGGGTTGCTCCAGAAGATATTCCCCATATTTTCGATCGTTTTTACCGCTCATCCAATGCCAAACGAACAACGAAAGGTGCAGGTTTGGGTTTATACTTGGCACGGGCGGTCATTGAAGCCCATGGTGGTCGAGTCTGGGTGGACCCTCGTCCTGGTAATGGCGCACGGATCTGTTTTTCTATACCACGAAGCTGACCAGCAATATTATTAATACTTTAGTCTGAGACTTTGCCCGTGAATGCATCGAGGGCAGATTGATTAGGAGAGATTTATGCCAAAAATGCGCATTAATTGCCCAAACTGCCGCCAACCTATCATGGCAGATATTGATCAGTTATTTGATGTAGGTCAGGATCCGACAGCAAAACAAAAAATACTTGCAGGTTCATTCAATCTCGCAGCATGTCCTAATTGTGGTTATAAGGGTATGATCGCAACCCCCCTGGTGTATCATGACCCGAATAAAGATCTTTTGCTAACTTATTTTCCTCCTGACCTTGTAATGCCGATCAACGAACAGGAACGTACAATCGGTCCGTTGATTACCCGAGTCACCAATAGTTTGCCGCCGGAAAAAAGAAAGGCTTACCTCCTTCAACCAAAATCCATGTTAACTTTACAGACCATGGTGGAACGCATCCTGGCAGCTGATGGGATTACAAAGGAGATGATCCAAGCGCAACAGGATAGGATGAATTTGTTGCAGAGATTGATGAATGCTTCGGATGAGAGTATCGATGAAATCACGGTGAAGGAAGACGCGTTATTTGATAGTGATTTCTATAACCTGCTAAATCGGATGATTGAAGCATCTACAGATAATGGTGACCAGGAATCAGCCAAACGGTTGGGTGACCTACAAAAGAAATTATTACCGAAGACGACTTTTGGTCGCCAGATACAAGAACAATCTAAAGATGTTGAAGCTGCGATACAGGCATTACAATCGGCAGGTAACTCATTAACGCGTGAAAAACTTCTAGAGATGGTCATTAAAGCTCCCAATCAGACTCAATTAAGTGTATTGGTCAGCCTGGGCAGACCTGGAATGGATTATGAGTTTTTCACGATGTTAAGCGATCGGGTTGACCGGGCGCGAGGTGAGGATAGAGAACGTCTAACCATATTGCGCAATCAATTACTGGAGATGACGCAGACGATTGACAGGCAAATGCAAGAGAGGTTGTTGCAGGCAAAGAAAAATATAACCACAATCATGCAAGCCAAGGATATTCAAGGGACAATGATCCAAAACTTATCTTTGGTGGATGAGTTCTTTGTCCAGGCGTTTAACGAAGAAATGGAAGCGGCGCGAAAAACCGGTGATCTTGAAAAGATCAGCAAACTTCATCAAATTGAAGAGGTGGTTGAGAAAGCCAGTGCTCCTCCACCTGAGGTTGAATTGATCCAAGAGCTATTAGAGGTGGCTGACTCAGAAACCGAACTAGTTAAAAAACTTCAAGAGAATAAAGCAGAAATAACACCTGAGTTTATGGATATTTTATCCAACCTGTTGGTAAGGACAGAATCTGGTGAGGATGCTGAATTGAAAGCCCGTCTGAACAAAATATTCGGCTCGGCATTACAATTAACGATGTCTGCGAATCTCAAGTGATAGAAAAAACCGGAGTTGTATTTCATCTCCGGTTTTTTGATTCGCTATTTGAATGGCGGATTATCCAGCCTAAGCCCGTGACCACGCACTGTGATCAGGAATTGATGAGTCGGATTAATCGCAGCGAGGCGATCACGTAGGCGTCGGATTAAGGCATCCAATGCTTGCTCAGAGATGCCGACTGCGTCCTCTTTTCCCCAAACCGCTTGTATCAACTCTGCGCGAGAAACTACGCGCCCCGGATTATCAGATAATAATTCCAGCAATTGATATTGGGATATAGACAAGGGAGGGAGCAACTCATCGTTACCAATCCAAACCCTCCGCGAGCGTTTATCTAAGCGGAGCATTCTTGGCATTAGAATGGTTTCATTGGGTTCTCCATAGGGAGCTTCCAATGGTAAGGTTGAATCTGAACTCAAATAGAGAAATTGTTGGACGAAAGCAATTTGGATGACATCTCCATCCTGAAGCAAGGTGGGTTCCATTACATTATGTCCGTTTAGGTGAGTTCCATTTTTGCTCCCCAGATCTTCTAATTGGACACCGTGGGGGTGGATCACGAATCTCGCATGATTACGGGAAACCTGGCGATTTTGGATGACAACATGGCATGAGTCATCTCTACCCACAACAACATCGCCTTTCAATATCCAACGTTGACCATTTAAAGGTCCTGCCTGAGCAACCAATGAAGGATACTCTTCACTATCCAGAGCCATCTTCGTTAGCCCCTAACCGTCGTATGGAAATTCTTCCATTTTTTTTTGAGATTTATTAATATACCACAGCTTTAAAATTGTGCATAAATTGGTAATTCACGGTTGGTCAGATTAACTGCTATGGCTGAACTTGCTTTGAGTAGATAGACTGGATTAATCAATATTTCGTGACCCCACACTCCTGCTCCGACAGCCAGGACAGTTTCATTTACTAATTCTAAGTCAAAAAAAGATCGAAAACCTTCGGGTTGCCAGGCGAACGGAGGTATGGAGCCGATGTGATAACCTGTCGTTTTTAATTCAATGTCCTGGTTGGCTAGCTGAATATTACGGGAACCAACGACCTTTTTTAGGTGGCCAGAGATAACATTTTTGTTACCACCGACCATAATGTACTTGTTCACCTATATCAGTACTAAAAATAATCGTTTTTACCGTTTGGTGTTCACTTATTCCAAAGCAATTGCAACGTTTGCAGCCCTTTTGGGGGTTGAAGGTGAAAAGGTTGCTGTGGTATATGGAATTTTAAGCATATCAAGGTAGGAATAGGCTGGAAGCATATCCATAATTATATCCTTTAACAATTCTCACCATTAACTTGGTATCAAAATCACCAATCTCCAATAATCCAAAGGTATAATATACATATCCGTAACGCCAACGGACGAAAAGAATATGCCAACGCCCTTAAAAACTGGAGAAGTCCTTAGAAATCGCTATAAAATTCGCCGGATTATTGGTCATGGAGGCATGGGCAGCATATACCTTGCAGATGATCTCCGCCTGGAGGGGCGACAATGTGCGCTTAAAGAAGTCGAACATGACCGCACATTGCCACACGAGGTTGTCAATCAAGCCCGTGATCAGTTCCACCGTGAAGCGACAGTTTTAGCGCGCCTAGATCACCCCAATCTACCGAAAGTATCCGATTTCTTTTCAATTGGGCCCCGAGATTATTTAGCCATGGATTATGTTCCGGGGAATGATTTGCGTACACTAATGATGGAAGCGCGCCAACGGGGAGTTTTTCTGGGCGAAACTGAGGTGCTTTCATGGGCTAGCCAAATCGCTGACGCATTATCCTATTTGCACAGCCAAACACCTCCAATTCTGCATCGCGATATAAAACCGGGTAATCTTAAAGTTACCCCGAGTGGTTTAATAAAATTGGTAGATTTTGGCCTGGTTAAACTACTGGCCTCTGAGGAAATGACGATCACGATCTTGCAAGGCCGTGGTACAGCCCTTTATACGCCATTGGAACAATATGGGGGAGATACTGGTCACACGGACCGGCGCAGTGATATATACGCTTTTGGTGCCACCTTATATCATTTACTCACCAACCAACCACCGAATGAAGCGCGTGAGCGATTTTTGCATCCTGAAAGTTTAATTCCTCCCCGGCAGATCAATCCGGAGATCAGCGTTCGTACAGAAAAAGCGATATTATGGGCGATGAATCTTCATCCAGATGAGCGCCCCCAGGATATTGAATCATTTCGTCAAGCCTTGATAGGGAATTGGATTCCCCCCGTACGACCAGTGGGGACATCACAAACCCCATCGTTGAGGATGATACTTTCAGCCACACAAGAACAAATCATATTTTGGGTCGCTGCAGGGCTTTTGGTTTTGAGTCTAATTACGACCTTGGTCCATTAAGCTCAGGTGAGTTTAATTTTTCGGTGCTCTACAATCTGCCAAATAATGACAGCACAAACCCCTACAGCAGCTCCAACAGTGGAAACTATCAAGACTCCCCATGTGCCAATGTTTTGGGTCATGGTTTCGCTACCAGGCATATCTATTGCCAGGTAGGTATAAGCAAGCAGACCACCAATAAATGGAATTAAAGCAGCTCTAACTCCCCAACGCAACCCCCGTTTAGAATTCATGATCCAATAATTACCTCCACTGATCATCGCAACCACAAGAATGACAGCTAACCAATCCCCAAAATCCACATTCCCTTGGTTCGAAATATTTATAGGAGTAGGAGAAGCTGTGGGGGATGGTGAAGGTGTATATGTTGGAGTAAGAGTTGGAGTAGTTGTGAGAGTAGGTGTTTGAGTCGGCGGTAATGAGGTCGATGTAATCGATTCAGGGGGGATTTCAATATTCAACACATCCGATGTTACTGCTTGTCCACTCTCTGCACGGATGTTGATTTCTCCAGATTGGTCAATCATCAAATTACCTTGAGCGATACCTTGTGATGTTTGAGACTCGACAACTTGTGCAGGGACACTTTCTCCATCATGATATAGCATAAATCGGACGATTGTTCCATCTGGTACCTGGTTGGCGTTATGATCCAAAATGATGCCTGATAATACTGATATCGCGTCTCCAACTCTGAGTGATGCTGCCGTTGGGGTTGTACCTGGTGATTGTGCGGTTTCCGTTGGGACAGGTGCGGGGTTATCCATATAAATATGGATTACTTGGTTCGGATCCGGAGAAGTGGCTTCAAGGATTTCGTATCCAATACCTGGTACTGAAACTGGCAGATGACCGGATGGTTGGATTTCACGGAATAGAATTCTGGCGGCAATTTCGATAAAGGAGCTAGAGCGACTATAAAGTGCATAATAAGCAGATAGTTTTGATATGTCGGTTGCATCTAATGCGTAAGGTTCGCTTAAAGCAAAAACTATAAGATGCTTTCCTTGGATGAGGTCGGGTCGTAAATCAAGAAGTTGTTTTAATGCCTGTGAAGATGGGATAGCAACAGATACTGCGTCCATCGCAAAAACAATCCAATCCGCCTGACGGATGTCATTTTCAATCTGCAACACACCGGTTCCTGCATTGAGCATATCTGACAAGTCTTGAAAGGTATATGAGATAAGGTTGTTTGGAATGACTTGACCGCTGCCGCTATATAGGCGAATCACAGAATTTTCCAGCGCATCAACCGTGATGGTATATTGCTGCCGGCAAGTACTACATTGTTGAAATACTTTGCTATCACTAATGAATACGATGCGATCTTCCCGGGATGGTGGTGAAGGGATCGCGATGTTGAGCTCATCTATGGAGGGACTGATGAGTGTTGCAGACTCTTGGGCAATGTTGAAAGTAACATTAGAGAATAATCCAATCGTATTCAAAGCACCTTCATTTGGCAATGTTGCCGAGATAACAAAAATATTGTTGTATATTCGATATTTGAGAGTCAGAATGCGCAATACAGACTGGTCAACGCGCTGTGCAAAGGCTGGGTCTTCGCGATACTTCTGAGCAAAAAATTGCAATGTTCGAATATATGTCGTGTAGACATCTTCATCTCCGCTGGATAGAAAATTATCCAAATACAGCAAATCATTTCCTGCAAGGAAGGCATCTCGAGCAACCAGTGGTCCATTGAAGGTCTGACCGCTTGGATCATAAAAACGTCGCACCGCACGGCTACCGAGATTATCACTGACCATTACCCCGCCATTTTGCCTCCATGAATCAAAGGGTGGCAAGGAAATCAACTGAGAGAAAGCCTGGGGATCAAAGCTCACGGGTCGAGTTGTCGCACGGATATTGCCTTGAAATCCTTGATACCGGATGTGAGAAACGAGCAGCGCATCTGTCATGGATTGAGTGTCAGTTGCATTACCAGTTACAGAAAAAAATGGAGCCAGGTCGATTTGTTTCAGTTGTTCCAAGGATGAGCGGACAGTAGCTACTTCTTCTTCCGGCAATCGATCTGAACTCCCGAAACCGGGAAAATGCTTGGCAGCTACCACCATCTTACCGTTGCTTCCTTGATGCACACCCGTAATAAATGCCTGCCCTAATGACCCCACCCAGAAAGGATCTCCTCCAAATACCCTTACGCCAAGATCCCCACCACTTTCTGAACTAGGGACTTCCAAAACATCTAAAGATGGTCCAAGCAATAAGTTGAAACCCAGTGCTGAGAGCTCGCTCCCGAGAACACCACCAACTTCCTGGCTTAATTCGGTACTCCAGGTTGCTCCAAGAGCCATCTGACTTGGTAAGGGGGTTAATCCATTCAGGATTTGATCATAGGGGTAACCATCGCCTTCCTGAGATATTCCAATATATAAGGGAATATATGCGGGGGTGAAAGTTTCGAGGGTTTCAGGATTGGTTTGCTGCTCTTGAGAAGCAATGTATTCATCACGTTGTAATTGTCCGGTCAGGCTTTGGGTAATCGCAAGGGTTCGGTCAGCGCCAACGAAGTTATCGTTTATTGATTTTAGAATTACCCCGCCGACGTGATAGTTGACAATCAGGTCATATATTTTGGTGCCGGTGGCAGAACCGACTCCCGCTTCTGGACCGAAGAATGTGACCAAAAAGAGTTGTCCGACCCGTTCCTCGGGGGTTAAATTTTCCAATAATAGTTGAGCCTTTTCAATACTTGAAGGAGTTTGAGCAGATGGAGCAGCCTGCCCAATAGAAACTGGGAGGATTAATATGATTATCTGTATAAAAAAGAGGAATTTTCGTATTGGGGATGTCATTTAAATCTGTAAATCATAGTGATCAATTCGTTGAGATATTATTTATTTTCGGCAATAATAATCTTGTGTAGTTGCTCACGCCGTGCAGCACCACTGAGCATCTCAAGCTGCCGGATATTCATTGGATCGATTACGTTGCGAAGTAGACTGATTTCGCCTTGAGTTGGAAGTGGTGTTTCCATTACCAAGGGGGATATCTCAAGGGGAAATCCTGTATGGGCTTGTATTTTTTCGATCGTTACACCATGATGATACGAGGTTAACCTCATTTTTCCAGAATAGAAATCGAATTGCCCCAGGTCAGTAACTAGATATCGGGGACCATTTCCATGCTTGCGGGCGGAATTATGCCCAAGACCAGCACAAAAGTCAAGCTTCGGTACAAACGTGACCCTTGAGTGCCTTGGTATATACAACATGATTTCATCCAGATAGGTTGTTACATCAGGAATGCCACCGGTACCAGGCAGTCTTAGCCTTGGTAGGCGATAGTCTTTTCCAAAGGCAATATTATTAATATTACCATCTATGTCGATCTGTGCTGGACGGAAGAATTCCATAGGACGGAGGGTTGGTAAAACTTCGCTGATTGCCCTGGCAAAACCTATATTGACCAGGGAGCGATCCAGCCATAGGCTTTCGATCTTGTTGAGGCTCAATGGTGCTGGATACCGGCAAATACCCTGACCAATTGCAGACGAGAAATATATATTCGGTGCATGTGTATGACGGGCGAGTAGATAAGCTGCTGCCACCAAAGGTGTGGCAATGCCTTGTGCGACCAATTCACCATCTCGCACTTGGCGTGAAATACACACAACCATGATTTCATCAGGGGTAATATCCATTAATTCACTATCCATTGAACGTGTCGATTGTTTCATCGTTCAGGATTTGAGTATGTTCAGCAGGATTGATGTTACCACCAGTCACTACGGCCACGGCTGGTCTGGTTGTAATTCGACCAGAGAGTACTGCTGCGAGTGATACCGCGGCTGATCCTTCAATACATTCATGGTATACATTCCAGGCATATTTTATCGCTATTCGAATGTCGGATTCAGAGACGAGTATAAAGTCATCCACACAATTTTTCACCATTGGGATCGTCACGGATCCATGTTCGACGGGACCGGCCAGACCATCCGCAAGGCTGGGTAGTTCAACCACACCATCTTGAGTGCCATGATGGTAAATTGCGTTCAGGAAAGGGGATGCTTCAGATTGGATTGCTACCAAGCTTGGCTTGGGTTTCATATCTTGCAATGCACTCCCGATCCCTGAGACCAAACCTCCGCCTCCAGCTGGTACAAGCCAGAGTGCAAGAGATGGATCTGGAAGATCGTCTAATACCTCCAACGCAATGGTTCCTTGCCCAGCAATTACTAATCCGTCGTTATAAGGTGAAACCCAAATGGCAGTGGTTGTCCTGGAATAATCAATTCCAGCACTTTCTGCTTCTGAATAGCCCCCCTCAACCAAATGTATTTCTGCGCCAAGTTCTCGCATGGCTTGAATTTTATTGGCAGATGCGTGAACTGATGCAAAAACTATCACAGGAACGTGCTTCAGCTTGCCTGCTAATGCAACTCCCTGTCCATGGTTTCCAGCTGAGGCAGTTACCAATCCTCGTTCAAGTTCCCAATTATTGAGGGATAGAATTTTATTAAATGCTCCACGGACTTTAAAAGAACCAGTTACCTGATGGTTTTCCCACTTCAAATATAGGTCGTTCTGTGGATCAAAAGTTAAAGGGGTTTTGTTGATAAAAGGAGCGATACGCTCATACGCTTGTTCGAGCCAGACGAAAGGAATCATGGAGTTTATAAATTGGTCTCAGCTAAGACCTTTTGTGCCAGGGGCGGATCATCGGTGATAATGCCATCCACACCAATTGTAAAAAGTTGTTGCATGGTATCGGGCTGGTTGACAGTATAAGCGTGAATTTGACAGTTGGCTCGATGAGCTGCCTTGATCATTTTTGGTGTGACATCTAAGTAATTTGGAATTAAGGCGAGTTGTGGACCAAAGCGCACCAACTTAGAGCGAAGCGTTGGATCAGCTAATCCTGAAATTGTTAATAAACCTAAAGGAATCATTGGAAGGAGGTAGTGAGCTCGAATCAGTGCAATAAAATTGAACGAGGAGAGGAGTACATTTGTTTCCAACCCATATGCCTTCACAAGTGATATAACTTTATTCGGAAGGTCATCCAAGGGTGAAGAGTAATTTTTCAGTTCAATATTTATGATTATTTGTTGGCCAACAGTCTCAAACACTTCCACGAGGGTTGGTATTCTTTCCGATTGGAATGCAGGGTTAAATTTTGATCCTGCATCCAGCTTCTTCAATTCCTGCAAGGACAATGATTTTATTTGCCCGTGACCATTCGTGGTTCGATCAACAGAGTCATCATGCATCACCACCACTTGATCATCAGCAGTGAGTTTAGCATCCAGCTCAATGACGTCGGCATGTTGTTGCACCGCCAGATTGAAGGCTGCCAAAGTGTTTTCCGGGGCATATGCACTTGAACCGCGATGTGCAAATATAGTTGGTCTTTTTAGATCAAGGTAAGTTATGACATTCCTTTCATCAGGCATGGTTTTGATTTATAACTCAACAAAGTAAGCGCTGGCAGCCCTATCAAGCAAGTCATGTGTCATGGCGGGTTCAACCGATAGGTAGCGGGCAATATCCAAGACTTGATCGCATAAATCTCGAGGGTGAGAGGAGCGTAGCTTACGAGCACGTTTGATGTACCATTCTTGAAGAAGATAAGCTAATCCTTCGTCGATGTATTGCACACCTTTCGCGGCTGATACCCGTTTAAATATCTCACGATAATCGTCAAACGTTGGATCACCAAGTTCGATTTTATGTCTTAATCGCCTTAAGAAAGCTTCATCGACAAGATCGCGGGGTGGTAAATTTGTGGAGAAAACGACTAAAACATCAAAAGGAATCTCAATCTTGCGCCCTGTGTGCAATGTCATAAAATCAATGCGGTTTTCAAGAGGCACGATCCAACGGTTGAGCAAGTCCCTTGGACGAACGAGTTGTCTTCCAAAATCGTCGATCAGCAGAATTCCACCGTTAGCCTTTACCTGGAATGGAGCTTCATAGAATTTGTGCACATCGTCAAATACTAAATCAAGCCCGGCTAAGGTTAATTCGCCTCCGACAATAATGAAGGGACGTCTAATCCGTACCCAGCGCAAATCTCTTCTACCATTCATTCGTGGAGCACTTGTGCCAGCTGATCCAGAAGGTTCATCGGTCGATAATTGATGATTAACTGAATCATACATTTTAATAACTTGCCCATCAATACAGATAGCATAAGGGATATACATACTTTCATGCAGGATCATATTGCCGATTGCTCTTGCCACACTTGTCTTTCCATTCCCTGGAGGACCATAGAGGAAGATGGAAGTTCCAGAATTAACAGCTGGGCCAATGCGTTGAAAAGTTGGTTCATCGAGGACAAGGTGGGAAAGTCCCTGGTGAATTGTGCGATTCGTCACTGTTGGTCGGCCTTGAGCTTGGCGGAGAACTGACTCGTTATATACTTGGATCGGAACAGGGGTAGGTCCAGCATATTGGCTGCGTTCCAAAGCTTCACGTGCCCGATCACTGCCTGCGCTGGTGATTGCATATAAATAAGCTCCCTCACCCAAACCCATTTGAGATGTTTTGACTTCAACGAATTTATCTCGTTTTAGCGCTTCAAGGAGTTGGTCGACAATACCAGTGAATGGTAATGCGATTTCTTCTGCGATTTTGAAACCAGTCAGATAGCCTTGGAAGTAAAGGATTTTTAATGCGAGGTCCTGAAGCCAAAGAGCTGATAAACCCGTATCATCGATACTTTGCAGTATAGGGGGAGTAAATACACCACTGCCTGTTCCAATTATTGGTTTACCACGTGAAGATGCATCCATAGTTAAACCTCCTGTCTGATTTGCCTGTAACAAGAAACTTAAATGATTATAGCATGCCAAGCAGTATTTATAGAATTCCCAAAACTCAATTCTGAGATACAATTAAATTGAGGACAAAAATGCCTATGAAATTGTCTGTAATCATCCCTATGTATAATGAAGCAAAAACCATTAGCGAGATCATTCGGCGGGTGAAAGCAACAGGTCTTGTAGATGAGATCTTGGTAGTTGACGATGGCTCAACTGATGGCAGTCGAGACATTTTAGCAAAACTCAGTGATACCGAAGCGGTTAAGGTCATTTATCATGAGACTAATCAGGGGAAAGGTAAGGCTGTTCGAACAGGTATTCAAAATGCGAGTGGCGATTTGATACTAATTCAAGATGCCGACCTGGAATATGACCCACGGGAATATCCAGTATTGCTACGACCCATACAGGAAGATATTGCGGATGTAGTTTATGGTTCAAGATTTCTTGGAGCCGGCCGTAGACCCGTGTTGTTTTGGAATATGGTCGCCAATAAAATCTTAACTCTGGTTACCAATATTCTTTATAATAATATCCTTACCGATATGGAGACTGGCTATAAATTGTTCCGCCGAGAGATTGTCCAGAATATGACCTTGCATGCATGTGGCTTTGATTTTGAGCCTGAATTTACTGCTAAAATCCTTAAACGCAAGGTTCGGATCTACGAAGTTCCTATCACATTTAATCCACGTGATTATTCTGAGGGGAAAAAGATCAAGATGAAGGACGCGTTTATCGCCATGTGGACTTTATTCAAATATCGTTTTGTCGACTGACCTGGGGATAATATTTATTCGAGCGATGATCTGATATCTTTCACATTTAACTGAAGCGACACCTGGCCATTGAACTCGTTAAGTTCAAAAGTATACATTAAATCAATCAATGGGGGTAATTGAGCAATCCAATAGCCTTGACGAAAAGCAATTGCATCATAGGTTATCTTTCCATCTGTCACGGTTAATTTCAAATGGGCTCCATCAGCACCGATCGCTTTTTGGCGGGTGACCTTTAACCCACGGGACATGAATATGGGTGCTGGGTTACCCATTCCAGTAGGTTGCAGCCATTCAAGGGACTTTAGAATATCGGGTTTTAAATCTGAGAGCGGTATTTCTGCCTCAGCAAAGATTTTCGGACGAAGATCCTTTTCGTCAAGCTGTTCTGTGGCAATAATTAATAACTTATCGATTAATGCTTGGAGAAGGTCATTCCTAACTGTAAATCCTGCAGCTGCAGCATGACCACCATGATGTTCCAAAAGGTCCTTGCATTGATCCAAAGCCTGTGTGATATGAAATTCCGAGATGCTTCTACAAGAACCACGCGTATACTTATCACCGATGCTTGCGATGATCGAGGGGCGATAATATTGCTCTGTCAATCTTGAGGCAGCAAGACCGACTACACCTGCGTTGTATTCTGGGTCTGCAGCGAATAAGAGTAAGGGGATTTTGTCACTGACGATTATTTTCTGTTCAGCATTTGTTTGGATATCACGCATGATCTTTTGGCGGTCCCGGTTTTGTAGCTCCAACCACTGAGCCAGCTGACCTGCTTCTTTGAGATTTTGCGAGGTTAACAGGTTTAATGAAGCCAAGGCTGAATCCAATCTGCCTGAGGCATTTAATCTAGGTGCCAGGGTAAAGCTGATATCGGCTGCTGTTATCCTTGCTGGGGACAACCCAGAAACACCTATCAACGCCATTATCCCCTGACGACGAGGTTGGCGAAGATATTCCAAGCCATTTCGGACGAGTGACCGGTTTTCACCAGTTATCGGAACAAGATCAGCAACTGTACCAAGTGCGACCAAATCAAGATATTCTCGAGGGTCCAATGGATTTGGTACAGATTTGAATAATAAATCAACCAGTTTGTACGCCAGACCTACACCAGCAAGATTCTTTTCAGGATAGTTATCCCCCATTTGCTTTGGATTTATTATTGCATAGGCTTGTGGAAGTATGTCAAGTGGATAATGATGGTCTGTAATGATCAAATCCATCCCTGCAGTGAGGGAATAGCTCGCTTCCTCCCACGAGCGGATGCCACAATCTACAGTAATAATAAGATCAGACCCTTGTTCACGCAGTGTGCTCATGGCTTCAAGATTTAATCCATACCCCTCATCAAAACGGTTCGGAATGTATTCTCTTACCTCTGCACCTAGAGCTTTCAAAGCCATCGATAACAGAGCTGTGGCAGTTACGCCATCAGCATCGTAATCTCCGTAGACGACAATATTTTCTCGATGTTGGATGGCGAATTTAATTCGATCCACGGCTTTTGGCAGATCGATTAAATTGGCTGGTTCCGTCCCTGAGGGAGGTTGGGCTTCTAAAAAAGTGCGTGCTTGTTCGTGGGTTCGAAAGCCGCGGTTATAGAGGATTCGACGAAGGATATCTGGATAACCACCCAGCTCTTGAATGGCTTCTGCAGGTGGAGGTGATGCCACCTCCCATCGTTTTGTTATTAATGGCATGATGCAGGAGCGTCCAATGTTTGTGCTAGGGCCAATGCACCCATTAATCCTACATCATCCCCTAAGGCACATGTGGTGAGAGTTAACCCTTCAAGATATTTTTTGGAAATGACATGCTCACTCATTGCTGCCCGCATTGGGACAAAGAAAGCATCACCACTTTTTGAGACACCACCTCCAATGATCACCATGCTTGGATTAAAGACATGCAGAATATCTGCGACGGTAATACCAAGATATGTGCCAGCTCGAGTGAGTGCATCCTTTGCAAGCTTATCACCTTGACTGGCTGCCTGTGAGACATCTTTGGCGGTCAAAGGTTTATTCAATAATAATGAAGATGGAACGCCTTGCCTTAATTCTTGCTCCACCCAACGGGCGATAGCTGGCCCTGAGGTAACAGCTTCCAAATGGCCGCGTTTACCGCATCCACAAAGTGGTCCATCAGGAAGCACGGTTATGTGGCCTAACTCCGCAGCCAATCCATGAACACCAAGTAATAATTGGTTGTCTACAATAACTCCTGCTCCAATCCCTGTGCTAACTGTAATATAAACCAGGTGGCGGTGTCCAATCCCAGCACCATACCGCCATTCACCAAGAGCGGCCAGGTTGGCATCGTTACCGATTGCTACTTGGATATTGAAATGTTCTTGTATCAGTTTTTTGAGAGGTAGATTTGTCCACCCTGGTATATTGGGTGCTTCGAATACGACACCTTCGTACGGATCAAGGGGGCCTGGAGCAGCAACGGTAATTGCCACGACCTTCCCATCAATAGGAATGATCGAATCAATCAGGTTGATCAGACGTTCATGAGCAGGTTCTTTTCCTTTGGTATTGATCCGTTTTACAATGGTAGGTACTTGGCTTTGGGTTGGGAAACATGCAGCACGGATATGAGTACCCCCAACATCTGCAACAATGTAATTCGTGAGCATGTTGCAAAGTATAGCATAGAGAGGATGTTGAATAAAGGGCATATTAATTACAACCTTATGAAAATTGCAGCATAGAACGGTGAAATTATCCTGCAAAATGCTTTATTCAGGTAAAAATGGTGCTGATATTTTAGTCCCTACACCTTCTTTCGGTCTTCAAAGACAGTTCACCCATGACTAAGCCCTAGTCTGTGTTTTGAAACCCACCGGCCAAAAGCCTGACCATTCGTTTCAGGTTGAGCATGATGGCTGTGAAGAGGGCTTGCACCGCAAACCCCATTCTCCCAAGGTAACGACAACGACCGAGACCATGCCCTTGTTTGACTTCACCAAACTTGCGCTCAAACTTGTAGCGTTCCACGGAAATTGTTGACGAGATACAAAAAGGCTGCTATCATCAACGGTTGGAATGGGAATGAACAATACTCACGGGTCAAAAAAAACCTGGAAACAGCTATCCAATAACCTCCGATGGTTTGTTCCAGGGATAGGTATCAAACGGTGGATCTTATTAATTCTTTTAGGCACCACCTTATTAGGTGTTGGCCTGGCTATTTTATTGCTTGAAGTATATCGGACTGCACCTGAGACTTGGTGGTTGCCGCTTCTTTCCTATGCTTCACTACGCATTTTAAGCCGCCCATTACGTGTGTTGATCTTTGGTGGGATCGGTGCTGGATTAATAATAACTGGGATCTGGGGTATTTATCGCTCACTCCTGGCACCCTATCGTCACTCAGGGAAAGCAGTCATTGATGACCTTTCTGAGCATCGAAAAAGAGACCGTGGACCTCGAATCGTAACTATCGGTGGTGGGCATGGATTATCGACCTTGTTACGCGGTTTGAAATCCTATAGCTATAATATTACTGCGGTTGTCACTGTGGCAGATGATGGCGGTTCATCCGGTCGATTACGCCGGTCGCAGGGTATTCCACCTCCCGGTGATATTCGCAATTGTCTGGCTGCCTTATCGAATGATGAGGCATTAATGACGCAATTATTTCAATATCGATTCTCAAATGGAAATCCAGAGTTGGACGGACATCCATTTGGGAATTTATTCATCAGCGCCCTTTCCGAGATAACGGGCAGCTTTGAAGAAGCCGTGGTTGAGTCTGGCAGAGTTCTGGCAGTTCATGGACGGGTACTTCCGGCAACCTTGCATGATGTACGATTGGTTGCAGATGTTCAGCTACCTCAAAGTAATGGTGAGGTAAGGATAGAAGGCGAGAGCACCATTCCCAATTTTCCAGGCGACGTTCAAAGAGTATGGTTAGAACCCAGTAATCCGGCTGCATACCCACTAGTTATTCAAGCCATTTTAGCTGCCGACTTAATTGTGATTGGCCCTGGTAGTTTGTTTACCAGCATACTCCCCAATTTACTTGTGCCTGATCTTGTGGCTGCCATACGGGCCAGCCGAGCTTTAAAACTATATATCAGTAATGTGGCAACACAACTGGGTGAAACTGTAGGATACAGTTGTGAGGATCACATTAAGGTTTTAAACGAGCATGTCGGAGAAACGATATTCGATATTATTGTTGTAAATAATAAATACGAAGGTAAATTATCTCCTGGTATTGAATGGGTGAAACCAGTACCTGAAAATGAGAATGAATATCTCATATATCAGGCTGACCTTATTGATGAAATCCAACCTTGGAGACATGATTCATCAAAATTAGCCAGGGCAATCATGGATTTATATCAAGAACGAACGGGACCTTTGGTAGAATAATGGTTTGGCATGAGATAAACATTATCAATTACAGTAGTTTATAAAAATATATAGACTACTGAATATATTCTTGCATGGAGGCAAAAATGAAAGTTAAAGTGGGAATTAATGGATTTGGACGGATTGGCAGACAGGTACTCAAAGCTATTCGGGATTTTTATCCTGAGGATTTAGAGGTTGTAGCTTTTAATGATATTGGCGACCTGCCAACGATGGCACATTTACTAAAGTATGATAGCAATTACGGACGTTTCGACGGTACTGTCGAGGTAAAAGATGGCGGACTCTTAGTTGACGGTAAACCGGTTCAGGTATTCAAAGAATCCGACCCATCCAACATCCCCTGGGGGTCGCTTGGGGTTGATATCGTCATCGAAAGCACCGGATTATTTACGATCAAGAGTGATGGGGTCAATAAAAAAGGCAAGCTTGTGAAAGGTGCCGAGAATCACATCACCAAGGGTGGCGCAAAGAAGGTTATCATTTCATCACCTGCCGAGGGGGAGGATTTAACCGTGGTTTTGGGTGTGAATGAGATAATGTACGACCCCAAAAAACACCATGTTATCTCAAATGCATCTTGCACAACGAATGGCCTCGCCCCTGCGGTTAAGGTTGTTCATGATAAGTATAAGATCGTACGTGGTTTCATGACCACGATTCACGCTTATACCAATGATCAGAAAATTCTTGATCTTCCCCATAGTGATTTGCGTCGGGCCCGCGCAGCAGCTCTAAGCATCATTCCTACAACGACTGGTGCTGCTAAGGCGATCAGTCTGGTGATACCCGATCTTAAAGGTAAGATGGATGGTTATGCGTTACGTGTTCCAACCTCAACCGTATCGGTGATTGATCTTACAGTTGAATTCGAATTAAGCACAACTACTGATGAATTACGCCAATCATTCCGTGATGCTGCGGCCGGTCCATTAAAAGGGATTTTACAAGCCATTGATGAACCCCTGGTTAGCATTGATTTCAAAGGCGATCCTCATAGCTCCTCGGTGGATTTACCATTTACCTTGGTTTTGGGCAAGGAAAGGAATAATTTTGCCAAGATTGTCGCATGGTATGATAATGAATGGGGTTATTCCGTCCGTACAGCTGATCTGGCTGCTTTACTGGCGAAATCGTTATAATATGTCCAATAAAATGCGGATAGGATTCG
>Ga0315276_10000942_pt1 | contig 25724 bp, 23 predicted proteins | sample YL17G05_0_MG_FD_204542 | JGI IMG/M metagenome (GOLD analysis project Ga0315276, IMG submission 204542) | Sediment microbial communities from Yellowstone Lake, YNP, Wyoming, USA - YL17G05_0 | ecosystem: Environmental > Aquatic > Freshwater > Lake > Sediment | place: USA: Wyoming | collected... | reverse complement strand
TCGAGTGGCTGCTCGTGGGCCTTTTGGCCTTTATGCCGCTTGCTTTTGGCGTGGTGCATGCCTGGAGCGAAGAGGTGGTAATTGCCCTGACAGGCGCGATGGCCATTTGTTTTCTGCTCAGACTTGTTTTTCGTCCCGAGGCGCATCTGGTCCGGACCTGGGCGTACGTTCCGATTGCCGCATTCGTATTTATCTCACTATTTCAGCTTGTTCCGCTGCCCAGGTGGCTGGTGGCCGTTATCTCCCCAAATACGGTAAGACTTAAGACAGAGCTTCTGGCGGATTTGGCCAACGCCGGCACGAAGCTTGACCTAATGACGCTGAGCTTTTACCCGGATGCCACGACACACGACCTGCGGCTGGTCCTGGCGATTGCAGCAGTGTTTGTAGTCGCCCTTAACGTGTTTCGCCGCCCGGAGCAGATAGCACGTCTTCTGGCCGCCATAGCCGCAATAGGCGGCGTTATTGCTGTTATCACTCTGGCGCAGAACATCTTCGGAAACGGCAGAATCTACTGGTTCATATCCAGCAAGAATTGCAGAGGCTATTCAGGGCCCTTCGTCAACCATAGCAACTACGGACAGTTCATGAACCTGTCGATAGGGGCGGTTCTCGGCCTGTTTATGGTGAAGCTGCAGACGGCTCTTGCGGGTAAGAGGGTGACGCTGCGAACAGTTGTCGGCTGCCTGATCTCAAATTCCGCCAAGACATTCTGGCTGCTCATCGTGGTGATGGCCCTTGGGGCGGCAACGATCTTCATCTCTCTCACCCGCGGCGGCGTCCTCAGCATGCTTATTGCGATTGCCTTTACTACGCTGCTCTTTTGCCTGCATCGGGCACACAGGGGGCATGCCTGGGTAGTGGTTGTCATAGCGCTCGTCGCATTCACCTGCGTTTTGTATGCGGGATTCGACACCGTCTATGACCGCCTGGCCAGTCTGAGAGATTTTCGCGGAGCAGACGCAGGAAGGCTCCAGATACTCAAGGACATAGCTGTAATGTGGACCAGATTTCCATTATGGGGAACCGGGCTTGGGACACATTCCGTTGTTTATCCGATGTTTGATCGCTCGACGATACCCCAATTAGCTGCACATGCCGAGAATGAGTACGCCCAGGCATTGGAAGAGACCGGTGCGGCAGGCTTGAGCGTACTGATAGTTTTCGGAGTAATCATCTGGTCGAATTATGCCGGTACGATTCGCAGCGCTGGGCTGCCTGTTTGCGCAGCGGCCTATGGCCTTGGCTTCGGCATCCTCGCAATTCTTGTTCACAGCCTGAGCGATTTCGGTCAGCACCTCCCGGCCAACGCAATCCTCTCTGCTGTGTTCTGTGCGCTTTTGATTACACTGGCCGAGCGGGAACAAAGGGTGCTGCCTCAACACACCGGCGGCAGGGCCCGCCTCTGCAAGATAGTCTTGAATTCCACTCTCCTGACCGGCGCGCTTGCTGCTTACCTGTGGGCATTAAGCGGCGCAGACAATGCGCGTGTGGCAGAGGCTTATTGGATGAAGTGCCGCGATACAGAGAGGGTGCTTGCAGACCGAGAGCGGCAAGGAACGGATGAGGAATATGCCGACTTGATTTCTTGTGCAACTGCTGCATGTGAGCATCAGCCCGGCAACATAAGGTATCGACATTGGCTCAATGTTTGTCGCTGGCGCTCGATAAGCCGCCTGGCCGATCCGAACAGCGGACAGGTTGTCATCGCTGATGGATTGATGCCCGCGGTTCGCGACGTCGTGGCCGACTTCCACCAGGCGCGCCTGCTGTGTCCCACCTACGGAGCGGCTTGCAGCGTAGTCGGCCAGATCGAGAAGTTCGTCCTCAACGACGATAGTGGAGCGGAGAGGATAAGAATGGGATTTCGTCTCTCCCCCTGTGATCCGATGTCGTGCTTTGTCGCCGGCTATCTTGATGTTGTGGAAGGGCGAGATGACGATTGCGTCCCGAAGCTTGAACGGGCCGTGCAGCTTGACGGCAGGTTATTCAGGGAGGTTGTGGGCATATATGTCAATTACCTCAGCCGGCCGCATTTGGCCATTTCTGCCGCGGGAGATGACATCGAGCGACTGCGCCACGTGGCAGGCGTCCTCGAAGATATGCAGTACAGAGACCTCGCAGAACAGACCATAGACAAAATGAAGAATCTCCTTGAAGCGAAGTGTTCGGGCGATAATGCCTCCGCGGCGGAGTTTGCCCTTTTGGGTGACATCCACAGAAGGCGGGGCGGCGACGAAGCGGCGATACAGTGCTATCGCAGAGCGCTGGTGATGGATTATGGGCGCGTCGAATGGCGGCTTGAGCTTGCAAGACTGCTTGCCCTGACGCAGAGGGTGCCCGATGCGATGCGCGAGGCGAAGATATGCCTGCGGCTCAGGCCGGAGTCCAAGGTGGCCGAGGAGCTTGTGGCGAACTTGTCGGTTAGTCCGGCCGCTTTTGATGAAGAGATTGTGTTGCCCAAATAGCGTTTGCAAACGGGCGCATGCTGCTTTCGGGAGAAAGCCGAGTATTAAATGCCGTTTCAACAAGCCCTTGTCGGTACACCGACGGGGACGGAGTATGCCCGGATTTGCGGTTGACAGCTCACAGAGGCCGCCCGATGGAGAAGGCAGTGACGTTCTAACGCCCGATTCTGCAGGAGTGCCGGGAGCCGGCAACATCCGGGGTATGTTGGGGTCACGAGTTCAGCACCCGATGTAGTGATATATTGGGCTGGTCGTTAAATATGGGGGTATCTACTATGGCGCAGGGGGTACAGGTTGTCGAGGCCGCTGAGAAAGAGGAAACAACAACGGTATCAGTTGGTGCTCAGATAAATCTTGATGAGCGTTTTGACCCGGTCATTTGCGACAGGTCTGTCGATGGATCGAGCCTGGGCGAGCAATTCCTGCCCGGCCCGCTCGCATTGGGATCTGAGGCCTCTGCCCTCGATGAATGGCTGATGAGAGCACTGGACATCGTGGGGTCTGTTGTGATTCTTCTGGCGGCTGCGCCTGTGATGCTTGTGATTGCTATCCTGCTGAAAATAACTTCCTTCGGGTCGGTTCTGTACGGACAAGCGAGGGTGGGCAAGAGCGGGAAGGTATTCACGCTGTACAAGTTCCGAACCATGATAGACAAGGCCGAACAGCACAGCGGCCCGGTCTGGGCTACCAGAGATGACCCTCGGGTGACGCGTATCGGGCGGATCCTGCGAAGAACGCGCCTCGATGAACTGCCGCAGTTGTTCTGTGTGCTGCGGAATCACATGAGCCTGGTCGGGCCGAGGCCCGAGCGGCCCTATTTTGTGGGTCGGTACAAGGCTCTTCGAGGAATGCGATTGGTTGTCAAGCCGGGTCTGACCGGGCTTGCACAGGTTAGAAGTTACTACAATCTCAAACCGGAACACAAAACGAAGTACGACCACTTGTATGTCCAGAACAGGTCGTTTCTGCTGAATCTCTACATATTAATCAAGACCATTCCCGTCCTCTTCACAAACAAAGGATGGTAAAGCGTGACGCGGCTTGAGAATAGAGCGGCATTATGACGGAGCTGTGCGTGGGACAATGCAGTTGACGGAATTCGACAGGAATTTGCTTGTAGTCAGGCCGTTGTCGCAGCGAAGGCACGACCTCGATATTTCGGTTGTGACTAAACCAGACCGAAATGGTCGGTTTATGTCGGACGAACGACTGAAATGCGTAGGCGGGCGGATAATTCGCGCCAGAGAGAACGGCGAGGCGGACTTTACATAGTGGTATTTCACGCAATTGTTGATACTGCTCCTACAACTTACCAGACTTTAACCGCCGATTTTCAGGCCGTAAGCGACTATCTAAAGACAAAGCAAGACGCTGGTCTATTGGAGGTCATTACATTTAGCGACTACTACAATGCACTTATTGGTCTTGAGCCATTTTGTTTAGAAAAACCAGCAATGGATTTCAATGGCGACTGCAAAGTCGATTTCGGAGACTTCGCCCTATTTACACAGAGCTGGCTTGAGTGCAATCTTGAACCGAAAAGCGCCTGTTGGGAATAGGTTTAACCGGCCACCGCGCAACGCTGTTCAGCAGATTGATTGAGGAGCATGATTTAATAACCAGCGGTTAGCGTATCGCGTATAGTATGATCAAAAAACTTCTTTCATCCCAGCTTCGTATCAATATGGCATCCGGCGTGGTAACCACCGTCATCAATACAGCCGTGATGCTCATTTCCTATCCCATCTATCTGCATTATCTGGGGTATGAGAAGCTGGGCGTCTGGATGGTGCTTGCAACGGTGCTGACGTTCGTGCAGATGTGCAATTTGGGGATGGGGCCGGCGGTTACGAAGTTGGTCGCGGAAGAATATGGCCGCGGCAATACCGAAGGAATCCAGAGCTATGTTACTACCGCTCTCTGGACGCTGGCTGTGACAGGTTGTATCGCGCTGGTGGTTCTCATTCTGCTGGTAAAACCCATCATTGGGCTTTTCAGATTCGGGCCGGAAAATGTGGCACTCGCGGAGCACTTCTTGCCTTACATGGGGATACTTACGGTCTATGCCTTCCTGATACAAATTCTGACAGCAACGCTATCCGGGCTAGGAAGAATGGATCAGGTTAATTACCGGGACTCAGCTTGCCGGGCCATATCGCTGGAAGACGTGCACTGGATTGTGTATGGGGAGAACCATTGAAGTCAACGAGGCTGATCTACAAGGGAGGCGAACGATGAAAGTTGTTATTCTTGCTGGTGGGCTTGGCAGCCGACTCCAAGAGGAAACGACCTTGAGGCCGAAGCCCATGGTTGAGATTGGGGGTAAGCCTATCCTCTGGCATATAATGAATATATTCGCAGCCTATGGATTTTGTGATTTTACAATAGCCTTGGGCTACAAAGGAGAGGTGATCAAAAAGTATTTCCTAAATTTCTTCGCCCTAAATAACGATCTGTCTGTTGATTTATCCAATGGGCAGATTCGGGTAAATAGCACAAAACAAACGGACTGGAAGATCGATTTGGTAGACACGGGTTCCAACACCATGACGGGCGGACGATTAAAACGTCTTACAGCTTGGCTGGGAGACAAGGCGTTTTTGGCCACGTACGGCGATGGTGTAGCGGACGTTCGGATCTCCGACCTTGTGGCTTTTCACAAGTCCCACGGCAAATTGGCCACCTTGACCGCCGTTCGTCCGCCAGCTCGTTTTGGTGGCCTGGAAATTGGAGAGGACGGCCTGGTCACAAGATTCGTCGAGAAGCCGCAATCCGGCGAAGGATGGATAAACGGCGGGTTCTTCGTCCTGGAGCCCGAGGTGCTTGATCTGATAGAGGGCGACGAGACCTCTTTCGAATGGAAGCCGATGGAGGAACTGGCGCGACAAGGTCAGTTGATGGCTTTTCAGCATCCCGGCTTCTTCCAGCCGATGGACACCATTCGCGACAAGAACCAGCTTGAAGAACTCTGGGAAAACGGCAAAGCACCGTGGAAGGTCTGGGAGTGAACTTGGAATTCTGGCGAGGCAAACGCGTCTTTCTGACCGGACACACGGGCTTCAAAGGTGGTTGGCTGGCGCTATGGCTGCAGAGCATGGGGGCCGAGGTTTATGGTTATGCCCTCAGTCCTCCGACAGAACCGAATCTGTTCAGCCTTGCTCGTGTAGAAGAGGGCATGGCCACCAGCACCGTGGCCGACATCCGCGACGCCGCGGTTTTGTCCGATGCCATGCAGGCCGCCTGTCCGGAAATCGTCATCCATATGGCCGCTCAACCGCTCGTTCGCCACTCCTATGCCAAACCGGTCGAGACCTATGCCGTCAACGTCATGGGCACTATCAATCTATTGGAGGCGGTCCGCGCTACCCCCGGTGTACGTGCCGTCGTGAACATAACCACCGATAAATGCTACGAAAACCGGGAGTGGGTCTGGGGATATCGCGAAAACGAGCCCATGGGAGGCCACGATCCTTATTCCAGCAGCAAGGCCTGTGTCGAGATTCTCACCAATGCCTGGCGGCGTTCCTATCTCGAAAAATCCGAGGTAGCCGTAGCCACCGCGCGCGCAGGGAATGTTATCGGGGGGGGCGACTGGGCTCCAGACCGCCTGATTCCCGATTTTCTGCGAGCCCTCGACCGCGGCGAGACTTTGTGGCTCCGCTTGCCTGAGGCTATTCGACCCTGGCAGCACGTGTTGGAGCCGCTTTCCGGCTACCTGAGACTGGCAGAATATCTCGTTACTGAAGGCTGTACCTATGCGGAAGCGTGGAATTTTGGCCCGGCCGATGAGGACGCCCGCTCCGTGCGCTGGATTGTCGAACGCCTCGTGGCGGCATTTCCCGGCGCAACCTGGGAGTGTGAACAGGAGCCACAGCCCCACGAAGCCCACTATCTCAAACTCGACAGCAGCAAGGCACGAGCCCGTTTGGGCTGGAGGCTGCGCTGGCGATTAGAAACCGCGCTTGATAAGACTCTCGAATGGCACGCCGACTGGAGGCAGGGCAAAGACATGCATGTTGTCGCCCTGGCTCAGATTGCCGAATTCACCACATGGGAACCCGCGTCATGACAAAATCCCGTTTTGACTTCTTACCCACTCCACTGTCTGGTCTAACCGTTGTCCAGCGTAAGCACATCGAGGATAACCGGGGGTTTTTCTGCCGTTTTTATTGTGCGGAGGAGTTCCTTGAAGCCGGGTTGCAGAAACCTATTGCTCAGATTAATTACACATTTACCCGGAAAAAGGGCGCCGTGCGCGGGCTGCATTTCCAGTATCCGCCGCACGCCGAAGCCAAGATTGTCAGTTGCCTCAAAGGCGAGATTTTCGACGTGGCGGTCGATCTCCGGAAGGCTTCGCCAACGTTCCTGCGCTGGCACGCCGAGATCCTTTCCGCAGCCAATCAAGAGAGCCTGCTGATCCCGGAGGGGTTTGCACATGGCTTCCAGACGCTTACGGAGGATTGCGAAATGATTTATCTCCATTCGGAATCGTTCCATCCGCAAGCAGAAGGCGGCCTAAACGTCGCCGACCCAAGGCTGGGAATCGCTTGGCCCGAGGCCATAACGGAGCTCTCCGACCAGGATCACGCCCATCCCTGTATCAGTTCATATTTTGAGGGAATCCTTTTATGAAGTGCCGCCATTGCAACGCTGACCTGACTACGACCTTCATCGATCTTGGCAGCGCACCGCCCTCCAACGCCTATCTGACAGCGCAAACGCTGCGCACACCGGAGAAATGGTTTCCGTTGCGGGTACTTGTCTGCACTGAATGCTGGCTGGTGCAAACCGAAGACTTTGCCGATGCCGCTGAGCTCTTCGATGCCGACTACGCCTATTTCAGCTCCTTTTCCACCACCTGGCTGGCCCATGCCGAACACTATGTGGCCGACATGACCGACCGCTTCAGCCTCAATGCGGAAAGCCACGTGGTTGAAGTGGCCGCCAACGACGGCTACCTGCTGCAATACGTCAAGGAACGCGGCATTCCCTGTCTCGGCGTGGAGCCAACCGCAGGCACCGCCGCCGCCGCACGAGAAAAGGGAATTGCCATCATTGAGGATTTCTTCGGTGTGCGACTTGCCCGTGAACTGGCGGCGGAAGGCAGGCAAGCCGATCTGACCGCCGCGAACAACGTGCTCGCCCACGTACCGGATATCAATGATTTTGTTGCGGGTTTTTCTGTGTTGCTCAAGCCCGGGGGTGTCGCCACTTTCGAGTTCCCGCATCTCCTGCGCCTGGTGGCAGAAAACCAGTTCGATACCATTTATCACGAGCATTTCTCTTATCTCTCCCTGTACGCGGTCAAGCGCATTTTCGACCACAACGGCCTAGCCGTGTTCGACGTGGAAGAGCTACCCACGCACTGTGGCAGTCTGCGGGTTTTCGCGCAAAGAAAGGATACGGGGCCTCAAGCAACGACCTCCCATGTTGCCGAACTGCTAAGGCGGGAAGCCGCCGCCGGCGTGACGACAGCCGCTTACTACGCGGGTTTTCAGTCCAAGGCCGACCAAGTCAAGAATGATCTGCTTGCCTTTCTTATTGAAGCCAAACGTGAGGGTAAGAAGGTCGCGGCCTACGGTGCCGCTGCCAAGGGCAACACATTGCTCAACTATGCCGGGGTGCGGCCGGATCTGCTGCCTTATGTGGCGGATCGCAACCCGGCCAAGCAGGGGAAACACCTCCCCGGCAGCCGCATCCCCATTGTTACTGAAGCGTGTATCAGTGAGAATCGGCCGGACTATGTGGTAATTTTGCCTTGGAATCTTCGTGAAGAACTGTTGACACAACTGGCGTACATCCGGGAGTGGGGCGGGCGATTTGTAACGGCAGTGCCGAAGTTGGATGTTGTCTCATGAAGGTTGCGGTCACAGGACCCTGCGGGTTCATTGGTCGACATGTGCTTGCAGAGATTGCAAGGCGCCCTATCGACGTAGTGGCCATGGTTCAGAATACAGCACAACTCAACCAAATTGGCCCAGCAATTAAGAGTGTAGTTGTCGATATAGAAACCCCACCATCAGATGCGTTTGATGTTTTGGGCCGGCCGGATGTGTTAATTCACCTTGCTTGGGGGGGGTTGCCAAATTACCGCTCGCTGCACCACATAGAATCAGAATTGCCGCACCAGTATAGTTTTTTGGCGGGTCTCATCAAAGCTGGGCTATCGGCTATGGTGGTTACGGGGACTTGTTTTGAATACGGAATGCAGTCTGGCCCCCTCAGCGAAACCCTGCTAACACAGCCAAACAACCCTTACGGTTATGCCAAGGACGCTTTGCGCCGCCAGCTTGAGTTTTTGCGTAACTTCCACCCCTTTGCCCTGACGTGGGCGCGCCTGTTTTACATGTTTGGCGAGGGCCAAGCGGAGAACTCGCTGTTGCCGCAATTGAGAAAGGCCATGGAGCGAGGCGATTCCAGCTTCAATATGTCAGGCGGCGAGCAATTGCGCGATTTCCTTTCCGTGAGTGATGTTGCAGCCACGCTGGTTGCCCTGGCGCTACGCCGAGCTGATATCGGCATTGTTAACGTCTGTTCTGGGAAACCGATTTCGGTCCGAACCTTGGTTGAAGGATGGATTCGAGAGTACGGCTGGACGATCAATCTAAACCTTGGCCATTACCCCTATCCGGATTACGAGCCAATGGCCTTCTGGGGTGATTCATCAAAACTCTTAACTTGTCTGTCACAGCTATGGACTGCAGAAAAGGAAGCAAACAATGAAAGCAAAAATAAAGCCTCGGATTGATCTGCAAAATAGGACCAAGCTGGAAACAGTTATTCCGCTTAGCGTTCCATTCATTATCAACGTAGACCCTGCGGATACCTGTAATTTTCAGTGCAAATTCTGTCCGACGGGTGACAGAAAGCTCATGAATAGTACGCCCGGGAGAAAGCACGGGGTAATGGATTTTGAACTCTACAAAAAGATCATTGATGATATTTGCGAGTTTGCCAAACCCATTAAAGTATTACGGCTTTACAAAGATGGCGAGCCGTTTCTCAATCCTAGAATGGGCGAAATGATCGGGTATGCAAGAGAGAAAGGATGTGCCGAAAGAATAGATACAACAACGAATGGCACCTTATTGAACCCCAAGAGAAATATTGAGGTCATTGAGGCCGGGCTAAATAGAATCAATATCTCTATTGAGGGTGTTAATGCAGAACAGTATTGGGAATTTTCTAAGAGAAGGATAAACTTTGAAAAGCTTGTCGAGAACATCCGTCATTTGTATGAGAATAGAAAACAATGCGAGATTATCGTAAAGATCAATGGCGATATACTGTCGGAAGACGACAAAAAAAAGTTCTACGAGATATTCGGCGATATTGCAGATGGGGTGTATATTGAGCACATCATGTCCTGCTGGCCGGAATATAAACTCAAGGGCGTTGAAGTCAATCAAGAATACGGGATCTATGGTCAAAAAATAAAAGAGGTTATGGTTTGCCCCTATGGCTTCTATTCATTTTCAATCAATTCGGATGGATCGGCAAGCATCTGCTTTCTCGATTGGTATAGAAAGCTCATCATCGGCGATGCAAAGACTCAGAAAGTAAAAGATATATGGACTGGGGAACAATTAAGAGAGTATCAGAAAATGTTCCTTATGAAAAAACGAAAAACGCATCCCGTGTGCGGAAATTGCGGTCAAATGACTCACGGACAACCGGATGATATTGACAAGTATGCAGAGATGTTATTGAATCGCTTGGAAGTTTCCAGGCATAACATTAAGAAGACCCAATGGTTAGAATTATGAAGAACAAAGAAAGTATGATGAAGCGGACAAAAAAGAACGTTTTATTTATTATCCCCCCTTATTTTGATATTGCAAATTATGTTTCTAAGGACCTTAAGGCCAGAGCACCTATTTTTACACTTCCTACGGGTGTTCTTTCTATAGCGGCGTATGTTAAGATGCATTCAAAATGCGATATCCAGGTTGGCGTCCTGGATTTAAACCGCGAGGCATTTAAGTTGTGTCAAAGAACTGCTGAGATCGAGGCCGGAATAAAGGATTTAATTAGGGAAAAAATGATTCGGTTCCAGCCTGATATCGTTGGGATATCAGCGTTATTTAATACCTGTTATAACTATCTGGAGTTGCTCTCGGGCACGTGCAAGAACGTAAAGAACGATGTATTAATCGTTATGGGGGGAGGGCTCGCTACTAATTTATATGATAAGATCTTAAAAGATTTTCCTTGCATCGAGGCCCTCTGTTGTGGTGAGGGCGAAATACCAATGAAGGACTTATTAGATGCGCAAAATATTGAGGCGTATCTACTACTGTCCAGTCCCGCCTGGATCACGCGCGATAGTCTTAAAGAAGGGCGTCAGCCCCAGGCCGTCTTTGTGCAAGACCTCGATGAGATACCGTTTTTAGATTACTCAATAGTAAACCTCAATGAATACAAGGGCAGATGGGCAGACAAGCTTTCCGATTCCAAGAATATCCGGCAGCTAAGTGTCTATACTTCTAGAGGATGTCCTTTTAATTGTATCTTTTGTGCGAGCAGTTCCGTTCATGGCAAGAAAGTCAGATTTATGAGCGTTGAGAGAGTGGTCAGTGAAGTGAAGGAAATGGTCGATTCGCACGGGATGAATGTATTGGCTATAGAGGATGATCATTTTTTGGCTAATAGAGACCGCGCAAAGGAGATTTTGCAGAGACTTAGCGATTTCCAAATTAGAATCGAGTTCCCTAACGGCATGGCCATTTATGCTATTGATGAAGAGATCGGTGAGTTGTTAAAGAAGGCCGGCGTTACGACAGTGTCGCTCGCGATGGAGTCCGGATCGGAATTTGTTCTGAAAAACATAATCGATAAGCCACTCAAACTTAATATGGTCAAAAATGCAGTGGGCATCATGAGAAAGAACGGGATATGCGTTCACTGTTGCATTGTGCTCGGACTCCCCGGCGAGTTAGAAAAACACCGGGAAGAGACGATGCGAATGATTCTAAATACCGGTTTCGATTGGACTTACTTTAATTTGGCCGTTCCGGTGGTAGGGAGCAGGCTTTATAATATTTGTAAGGAGAAAGGGTATCTGCTCAACAATGATTTCAGCGAACACAATACCTCTAAATGTAATATCAGGACCCCAGAGATAGATCCTGAATATATGGAAGAAAAAGCATATTTGATGAATCTTGAAGCGAACTTCGTACGCAATCATAATTTGGCAATAGCAGATTATAAGAAGGCCTCTTCTTATCTAGAGAGTGTGGCTGAAACGTATCCGGAACATGCCTTCGCGCATTACTATTTAGCGAAAGCATACGAGGGATTGGGGGTGAGCAATGAAGTGATCAAGCAACACATGGATACATTTCTAGAATTGGCCAGAACGAATAGTATGTGGGGAAAATATGCCAAGTTTTTTAAATTAATCGGCTGATGGCGGTCGCGAAGAGAGGCAAGAGGTGGTAGCAATGTCCGCAGACGCTGTGTTGATGCAATTGAAATTAGCGACGTCTATGGATGCCTTAAGGATATTTCATGATCTGGCTATCCAAAAAGCCGTAGTTGCTCCCCGGAAAGTAGTCAAACCGTTGATACTTTACGGGGCTGGCGAGCTTGGGAAGATGGCCAAAGAGTATTTTAAACGACTTACTATCCCTTTTCTCTATGTTGTTGATGCAAATCCTGAACGACGGCGGGAGGATCCAGCGTGGAAGGGCGTTTCTATCTTGAAACCTGAGGCTGTTTCAGAAGGGCATCGTGCTGGGTGTTTACTGGCTATCTGTGTAGCAACATCGTCCTACACCAGCGTTGCCCCGCCTCTTGAAAAGCAGGGATGGCGGGATATCGTTCCTTTTTATGACATTGCAGAAGCCTATACGGATCAATGTCCGTTAAGTAATGGATGGTTTACAGGAACTTTAAACAACGATGATTTACAGGGTGTCCAGTACGCGATTGAGCATTGGGCGGATGAAATTTCCAGGGCACATTATCTGCAATTTATTGCTTGGCATAGCCTGAGGCAGGAGTGGATATTTGACGGTGCTCCGGTGACTACTGGCGACAGATACTTTATTTCTGAGGTTCTGGCAGCCCTCCATGAAAAAGAAGTGTTTTTGGATGGCGGGGCGCATCACGGAGAAATCAGCCAGCGATTCATGGATATCGTTCACCATAAATTTAAGAAGATTTATGCCGTTGAGCCAGACCAACGCAATGTTGAAGTCTTACGTAATAATTTCTGCGGCGGCAAAACAGTTGCATCGCAGGACATGGAAGTGGTTGAATGCGCTATAGGTAAGCAGTCCGGCAGAGCAAAATTTTGCCATGGGCTCGGTTATGCCTCTCAATTCAGTCCGGTAGCGCAAGAGACCGTGTCGGTGCGAACCCTTGATGAAATGGATATCCCAGCGACATTTATCAAGTTGCATCTGGAGGGGTGGGAATATGAGGCACTACAAGGAGCAATACATACGTTAAACAAACGTCGCCCCATTCTGACAGCAACCACTTATCACAAGCGCAATGGACTTTGGCAGATTCCTATCCTTCTTATGAAGAATCTTCAAGATTATATTTTCCTGTTACGGCTCCATTCTTGGATGGGAACCGGATGTGTCATGTATGCAATTCCGCAGGAGAGATATCTACAATTAAGGTCGTAGGTGAAAATTAAAAAAACAAAAATCTTACACGTCACCCCTCATCTCGGTGGCGGTGTCGGCAGAGTTCTGCTTAATTATTTTACAAAAGTAAAGGGCGAGCAATCCTTTGTACATGAAGTTGTTTGTCTTGATTATGCCAATGAGCATGCGCTTAATGTGGCGAAGAACATCGGACTCATGTTGACTGATAGGATGGCTGGTAAGGGGCAGCAATTGCTTACCATGATTGATGGAGCGGATATAATTCTGATCCACTGGTGGAACCATCCTCTGCTCTATGATTTTCTGGTGCGCACAGAACTGCCGCCTTGTCGAGTGGTCATGTGGAGTCATATATCAGGATTTCATCCGCCGTATGTTTTTATGGAGAAGATTTTTCGCTATCCCGACCTGTTTGTGTTTACCACCCCTGTTAGTTATGAAACCAAGGATGTGCAAAATCTTTCGGATGAAACAAAAAAGAAATTGCGGGTGGTGTGGTCGACCGGCGGCGTGGAACATATTAAAAATGTGAAACCAAAATCGCATAAATGTTTTAACGTGGGATATATCGGTACGGTTGATTACTGCAAGATGCACCCCGATTTCTTAGATATGTGTTCGCAGGTCGATATTCCGGATGTGAATTTTATTGTCTGTGGCGGGCCTAAAGAAAAAGAGATACAGCAGCAAGCCAAACGCCTCGGTATCGATGGAAAGTTTACATTTACCGGGCTGGTTAGCGACATCACGAAATATTTATCAGCATTTGATGTGTTTGGGTATCCGCTCGCGCCGTATCATTATGGAACCTGTGATCAAGCCCTTGCCGAAAGTATGGCTTGCGGTGTTGTTCCGGTAGTGTTCTCGAACCGGATGGAAAATCAGATGGTTAAAGATGGCGTAACGGGAATGGTTGTTGATAATAATGAAGAGTATGGTAATGCCATAAGAGAACTATATCGTAATAAAGAACTGAGAACGCATTTATCTGAAAACGCGAGAGGGTATGCGTGTAAGGCTTTTTCTCTTGAAATGATTAGGCACGAATGGGAAAAAGTGTTTGAGGAGACACTCCTGTTGCCCAAGACCGCAAGAAAGTGGGAGATCAACAAGTCTAACGCAGACATATCTGCTAAGGATGTTTTCCTGGAGTCTCTGGGAGAGTATGGAAAGGACTTTATATCGTATTGCAATGCGGTGAGCCCTCAGGGGAAGGAGACAAGCGCAAAAAGAATAAAAGAACTTGGTGAATCGCCTATCTGGCAAGCACGAACGAGGGGTACGGCGAATCATTATCTAGAGTTTTTTCCAGATGATGATCATCTTGCGGTGTGGAGTAGATCAATGAAAGAATGTGAGCCATGTAATACAAAGGGGGAAAGATGCCAGAAAATCCATTAGAACAATTTCGTAAAGAATCGCTCGAGAGAGCCGCGTCATATCAAAAAAATAAAATTTTACAAGATACATGGCAAAAATTTCATGAGCAGATTGCAAAAGCAAAATACGCATACAACTTTTTTTGGCTTGGCGTACCGATTCTTCAAGTACCACAGGACCTGCAGGCGTTACAGGAGATTATCTGGGAAGCAAAGCCTGACCTTATCATCGAAACAGGCATAGCATATGGCGGCTCTCTTGTTTTTAGTGCATCCATGCTGGCGATTCTTGAGGCGTGCGGACAGATTGAGAGCGGGCAGGTCATGGGTATTGATATTGAGATCCGCGCACACAGCAAAGCGGCTATCCTTGCGCATCCGCTAAGCAAAAAAATGACGATGTTTGAAGGCTCAAGTATTGATGAAAAGATCATTGAGCAAGTTAGCGCGTATGCAAAGAAGAAAAGACGTATCATGGTCTGCTTAGACAGCAACCATACGCATGACCATGTTCTGGCTGAACTCAGAGCGTATGCACCGCTAGTCAGTGTAGGAAGTTATTGTATGGTCGGGGATACCGGGGTTGAAGACTTGCCTGCGGGGACGACCTCAGATCGTCCCTGGGGTAAAGGCAATAATCCAAAAACGGCTGTATGGGAATTTTTAAAGCAAAATAAAGATTTTGTTATAGATAAAACTATCGATTCAAAATTACTTCTTACAGGATCTCCCGATGGATATCTGAAACGGGTGGGATAGCCACTTTTCCTTTGACAGGCAGTTGCGTTGCATGAGTGTACTCAAAATAAACATAGTAGCCAACTTTGGCGGCAGTGTGTGGACTGGGCTGATGGGGCTGGTCTTTGTGCCGCTCTATATCCACTTCATTGGCATCGAGGCATACGGTTTGATTGGCATCTTCGCCACTCTGTTGGCGATCTTTGGATTGCTCGACATGGGGCTGAGCAGCACCCTGAACCGTGAAATGGCACGGCTGGCAGTGCAGCAAGACAAGGCCCGGGAGATGCGGGATCTCGTGAGGACATTGGAGATTCCTTACTGGCTGGTTGGCCTGCTCATCAGTGTCATCGTCATCGTGTTGTCCCCGTTCATTGCCTATCGTTGGGTGAATGCTGAAAACCTGTCTCCCAAAACGGTGCAAACCGCTATCAGGATCATAGGATTGGCGGTGGCTTTTCAATGGCCGATAAGTTTTTACTCGGGCGGACTGATGGGCCTCCAGCGACAGGTGCTGCTGAACGTCATCAACGTGGTGATGGCCACCTTCCGCGGGTTGGGGGCAGTGTTGATCTTGTGGTTAGTTTCGCCCACAGTGGAGGCGTTTTTCTCCTGGCAGATCGTCGTCAGCATCGTCCATATTGGATTGATAGTCTTCTTCCTCTGGCGTAGCTTGCCTGATGCCACTGAACCGCCTCGTTTCCGCCGTGAACTGCTGCTTAACATCTGGCGATTCGCCGCCGGTATGACCGGGATCACTGTTTTGGTAACCATACTCATGCAACTGGATAAGGTCATCCTCAGCCGCATGTTGAGCCTGGAAATGTTTGGTTACTATGCACTGGCCAGTGTCGTCGCAATGAACCTCGGTCGTTTCATCAGCCCGGTTTTCTCAGCTACTTACCCCCGATTGACCAATCTCGTGGAGTTGGGCGCCACAGAGGAGATAACGAGTCTGTATCACAAAAGCGCTCAGTTAGTGTCCGTGCTCGTACTGCCTGCTGCGCTCGTGCTAGCCCTCTTCTCGAAAGAGACACTGTTGCTGTGGACCCAGAATCCAGAGACAGCCGGGCATACCTATTTGTTGGTGAGCATTCTTGTCATGGGCACAGCTCTCCATTGTCTTGGCCACATCCCTTGGGCGCTGCAATTGGCTTACGGGTGGACACGGCTCGCCTTTGTTGTTAATCTTGTGTCCGTTCTGCTCCTGACGCCGCTTATAATTGTGCTCACAAAATGGTACGGCGCGGTGGGTGCGGCCAGTGTCTGGGTAATCCTGAATGTTGGGTACATGTTCATTAGCCTCCCGATCATGCATCGGCGGTTGCTGCCCACTGAAAAATGGCGCTGGTACTTCGAAGATGTCGGACGCCCTCTTCTCGCGGCGGTTATGGTTACTGTGATCGGACGCTGTATCATCAGATCCGATTGGTCCCCGTTAGTGCTAATTCCAAGCCTGGGTCTCGTGAGCGGGGGAACCCTTCTTGCTTCCGCCTGCGCCGCCAATCAACTTGATGTTGTCGCGAGAGTCAAGTCGTTTTTGACCGCGCTTCAAATGATAAAAAGGATTCGTACAGTATGAAGAACAACTCCGAGAATCACCATTTTACTGTTGTAATACCCACACGCGAACGATGTGACACGCTTGAACACTCGCTCCGCACTTGCGTGATTCAGGATTACGATAACCTGGACATCCTCGTCAGTGACAATTTCAGCTCAGATAAAACAAGAGATGTTGTTGAGAGCTTCGTTGATAACAGAATTAGATACTTGAATCCCGGAAAACGATTATCGATGTCTCATAACTGGGAATATGCACTCTCCCATGTCACGGGGGGGTGGGTTACTATATTGGGAGATGATGATGGAATCCTGCCCGGCTCTCTTCAACACGTTTCGGAGATCATAAAGGAAACGGGAGTCGATGCTGTACGATCAAATGGATGCGTTTACTGCTGGCCTTCGCTGTTAAATAAACCTTATGGACGATTAAGCGTCAGCCTTAGAAAAGGTTATGAGATTCGAAACTCAAGGAAATGGCTCGCTAAAGTGATGGCAGGTTCAACGTCCTATACTTCCCTCCCCATGCTCTACAACGGTGGATTTGTAAATTCAGATTTGGTTAAAAGATCTAAAGAAAAAACGAAGCAGTTTTACCTTTCAATGACCCCCGATGTTTACTCAGCGATCGCTTTTTCGCATCTCACAGAGAATTATGCATACTCTTATGAACCATTAGCAATTAGTGGCGCATCGAAACATAGCATCGGCACATCTGCATTCGCAGGAAATGATTTTAAAAGAGAAGAAATGTCGCCAGCAAAGATGTTTCTTAGTGAACCCAACATTCCATTTCATAAAGACTTGTTAGTTTTGCCAGATGGCAGCCCTCCACTATCATTTCAGGCGAGTGTTTACGAATCTTACCTTCAAGCACTATCATTGGCGCCCGATTCAGACTCCAATGCCAACCATAAAAAACAACTAGAGATAATTATTAGAACTGCGGGTCGGCATCGTGATAATGTAAATAAATGGGCCGAGGCATTTTGTGATCTACATAGACTCGATCTCAAAGAAATACTCTCTAAAGCAACCCGAGTTGCGCCGATAGATGGACTCAAAAAGTTGCTCGCCAGGGTGCATTCACACATGAATTGTATCAGTGTAGGCTCCCCAGATTTACCTGTCATAAATGTTTATGAAGCCAGTATCGTTGCAGCAACAATAAAACACGTCAGACCAAGCGTACTAATAAATATTCATCGTTGTATCTTGGAAAAGATCCAAGCCAATAAATCTTGATTATAAGTCTATCATTGAGGGTATCGTGACGATTATTCCAACTTCCATCTCCCCAAAGAATCACATTGCGTCAAGTCCTTCGACAAGAGCTTTGTTGCTCGTTGCGCTCTCAGCGCTGCTAGTGGCAGTCGCGCTGATCGCGCTGTTAGTGGTAGGCTTGCCAGAAACCGCGAATTGGGTGACATTGGCGTTGATCGGCGTCAACATCATATGGGGCTTAGAAGGAGAAAATTTGCCTGAATCAGATCTCTGACTTAGCACCGCGACCAATCGACTTCTCAAGAGCCCAGAACCTTGTGGCCCTTAAGACGTCACCAGCAGTAGTGCATTCGCAGCAGTATAACAGAGGAGCACGAGCATGTTGAAAAAGGTAAAGAAACTTACAAAGTCGCTGTTTCGACTGTGCGGTCTTGATATCAGGAGAGTGAATCCAACCGAAAATAATTATGGTTGGTTGACAAAACACAGTATCTCCAGCGTTCTCGATATTGGCGCAAATACCGGGCAATTTGCGCAGATGATCCATAAGATTTTGCCACACGCAGCGATATTTTCATTCGAGCCCATTGATACGTGTTACCAGGAGTTGATTAAGAACATGGCCGATGTGCCTAACTTCCGGGCGTTTAATTACGCCCTTGGCGACACAGATACAAATATGCGGATGCATGTGAAGGACTTTACACCGAGTTCTTCTCTATTGCCTATGGCAGAGCTTCACGTACAGGCCTTCCCATACACAGCTAATGAACACATTGAAGTGGTGAAGATTAGGCGGCTCGATGAGGTTGCGCGAGAGTTGGATTTTGATGGCAACCTGCTTGTCAAAATAGACGTACAAGGTTATGAGGATAGGGTAATCAGAGGCGGCCAAAGCGTGATTTCACAAGCTAAAGTGCTCATTGTCGAGACAACGTTCGAAAGACTGTATGATGGCCAACCCCTGTGGAAAGATATCTTCGATCTTCTATCGAATATGGGTTTCAGGTATATGGGCAACTTCTCCCAGATGAAGAGTCCGCTTGATGGTAGTATATTGCAGGCCGACTCCATATTCATAAGAGAAGGGAATCAGTGAGGTTGTTGTCTGTGATCGTGACGTCGACAGCATCGCAGCACGACTAATGGGCGGGCAAGACTATGCGGAGAACATTCACTATTCTGTCTTTAACTCAAAGTATCTCTCTCGTTTGCTCATAGAAGTTGGATTTCGGAGCGTGCGAAGATGGGACCCGCAAAAAGTGGATCACCATGACTTCGAGGACTGGGCGTCCTGCACAATCGTGGTGAACGGTGGAAACTATCCTGTCTCCTTGAACATTGAGGCCGGGAAATAGGCTGATTATAATGCTGTAGCGTCCCGTTCGAAATCGCCGATGTGTCATAAAATCAGGAGTTTAATGCAATGGAAAATAAAGCCGAGGATGTAGTATCCAAGTTTTACAATGAAAAGGGATGGGAATTAAATAAAGGTATCACTGAAGACGCGAAAAGATGGGAAGACCTTCGTGAATGTTCTCAAGAGTATGTGAGCAAATGCAGATTAAGGGTATTAAAACACATACCTGAAAAGGGTATCAATATTCTGGATATGGCGTCTGGCCCAATACAGTACAAAGAATATTTGGAGTACTCAAAGAACTTCAAGAAACGTTATTGTATCGATCTATCAAAAGCAGCTTTAGATCAAGCAAGAGAGAAAATCGGAGACCATGGTGTGTACTTGCGTGGCAGCTTCTTTGACATCGCCCTTGAGGATGAGTTTTTTGATTGTTCGATAAGTCTCCATACTATTTATCATATAGATAAGGATAAGCAGGAAGAAGCAGTTCGGAAATTAATCCGAGTTACCAAACCAGGAAAACCTCTTATTGCTGTATATTCTAACCCTAATACACTTATCCGTTATTTCAAACTCCCTTTCTCCTTCTTGAGGAGAATACAAAAGGCATTAAGAAGAGAATTGGGAAATGAGAATAATCCAGAGATTTATTTCTATAGCCACCCAATAAAATGGTGGTATAGATTCAACGATATAGCTGATATACAAATTCTTCCATGGCGCTCATTTGCTTCACATCACCAAAAAGCTCTTATACCAAACAATAAATATGGCAAAATATTGTTAAATATTCTTTTCGATCTGGAAGAACGATTTCCCGATTTCTTTGTCAGGCATTTCCAATACCCAATGATTATACTTAAGAAAAAAATCAATATGGCGCTCTGTTGACTTTAATATTGTTTTTCAGTGAAAGACTCATTAAATGCGCATAGTCTCAATAGCAGATATGCCTCTTCCGCCCATCGGTAAGGTGGGATGGCCTTGGATGGTCCTCCCAGGTGAGAGTCCGGGGCCATCGACGGAGACACTGATTCAATCGAGAATCGATGCGTTTATCTGGCCACGGATCACGCTCGTAACGCCCTCATATAATCAAGGCGATTTTATCGAGGAAACAATCCGATCAGTACTGTTACAGGGATATCCTAATTTGGAATATTTTATTATGGATGGCGGAAGTCAGGATGCCACCGTAGAGATAATTCGCAAGTACGAGTCATGGATAACCGGGTGGGTGAGTAAGTCTGATGGAGGACAATCTGATGCTATTGCAAAAGGGTTTGATAAGACAACAGGTGTTCGTCTGGGGTGGATTAATTCGGATGACCTGCTTATGCCGGGAGCACTGTTGTCAGTGGCGGTGCTTCATCAATCGACCCCGCATGCTCTAATTGTCGGCAATGTGATTAACCGGCATATGCACTCCGGGAAAGAGGAAATCATCCGTCAGCGGAATATTACTCTGGAGGCATTATTGCGGCTTTGGGAACGATCTATGTTATATCACCAACCGGGAATTTTTATTCCACGGGACGCATATCAAAAGGCGGGCGGAATTGATCGGTCGTTAATATACACCATGGATTATGATCTGCTGTGTCGTTTATTATGTAATAATGTACCGGTTGTATATACGGATCGGGTTTTAGCCATTTTTCGTCTGCATGCCTCGTCAAAGACGATGGCAGAGAATACAAACATGGCGTTGGAAGCCTATCAAGTGGCAAGTCGTTATTGGTACTTGTTAGGCGAGTCACATCGCTATTATGCTTTTCGTATGCTTATCCATCTTATGTTACGGGCCGCCAAATGGATGATTCGCGGCGAGTGGGGTGTGGCGCTGCATTCCTTGAAGGGCGGGATAAGACTTTTTATTCGAGAGGTAAGGCGGCCTAAGTTTTCAGCCCCTTAAGCCAATCTATTCACTTATTTCATTACCTTGAGCGTGAGAAATGACAGATATGTTTTCTGATACAAATGTCATAATAATGGTGGGGTTTCTCGGCCTGTTTATTTTTGCAGTCATTGTACGTGAACTTTCGCACTTTTGCCAAGAGGTTAACCTGGGCAGACCTAGACTACAGGTTCTCTTTCCTGCGTTCGTTGAATTTATGCAATGTTCGGACGTTTTATCGAACATGCAATTAACTCCAGATTGTAGGTAAACCTTTGTTTGACAGCGAATTCCGCCTCGAAAAAGTGCGAAAGTCAACTGTACGCTTCCGCCGAAAAGCAATCGGGGCCTTTCTGCTCCTGGCGCCGTTCAATTATTTTTATGTCATAGTTTTCGGTTGGCAAGTTTCATGGGTCGAATTCGGAGGAGTTTCGGAAGGTGCGCCGGCCTACGTTAAATATATCAAGGACGTGTTTTTCCTGATGATCGTCATTGCCGGTTTAATTCAGCTCCCTCGGCGGCAGAAACGGTGGGCGCATGGCGGGCAATTACTGGATCGGCTGGTGACGGGTTTTCTGATTTATCAGGCGGCGATGACCATTCCGGCCGCTTTTGAGATTGGATTGACGCAGGCGTTGATTGCACTCTGGCAGAACTGCGGGTATGGACTGGTTTATTATATTCTGCGTCCGATACTGTCCGATTGCGATATAGAGAAATTGCGACGTTTCATTGTGAACTTGATTCTTGTGGGGGGGATTGTGGCTGGAATCGGAATCGCCGAGTTCTTCAGAGGAAGCAACACATTCCAGTATGTTGATGGCGATTATGTAGGATTAAATCGCGCCATTTCCACCTTGGGATCCCCCAGTAATCTCGGAGTGTATTTAAGTTTTCTCTTGATGGCCACCCTGACGGTCGGCGTGCATTACCGTCGTACTCTCCAATTTGCGGCATTCTGCCTGATGGCGATATGTCTGGTCCTTACTGTTTCAATGACTTCGTTCACGGTGACGACCGTTGGTGTTGCGTTGATTCTCGTTGTGCAGCGGAAATGGAAATGGAAGCTGGCCCTTATCGTGGGTCTGCTCGGCATGATTGGGTTTTATTGCATATCGCTGGTACCGATGATCCGATCACGTGTGCTTGAGGCGGTTTCCGGGCGGGACGAGTCCTGGCTCCGCAGGCTTGATAATTGGAAAACCCTGTGGCCTGGGTTTGAAAACGGTACCCTGTGTTTTGGTACCGGTGGTGGTACAGGCGGGTCCATGACCGTTGCCTTTTACGGTCAAAGCGATCTATCTGATAATCAATATCTGGCAACGATAATCCAATATGGAATGGTGGGGCTCGGTTTGTATCTGGGTATCCTTTTGGCCGGCAGCCTGTCTATCCTGAGCGTGGGAGAGAGGCGGAAAGCGTCGTTCCCTGCAACATTACGGCTGGCGGGGGGCTTGATTGTGATCGGAGTGGCTTTATCCGGGGTTTCCATGAATGTGTTGAGTGGTTTTCCGATTAATCTATATTTCTGGTCAGCCTTGGCGTTAATTGATGCCAGCGCCAAAAGTCGATAAAAGCTCGCGTTGTCTTTGTTGGTGGGTTGATATCGCTGTTTTTTTCTGGCGATCTCCACTTTTGACGCAGGCGTCTTAGTTGCCTCGTCGGTCAAAACTACTTCGGCTGATCTGGCAGTACCGTCTGTCGTGAAAGGAGCCCAATGAATACGACAGTTTCAATCATTGTGCCTTGCTACAATGCACCACATTTTCTGAAGCGTTTGCTTGCTGAGCTATTGAGGCAAACCTACCCGCATGGCCTGATCGAGGTGGTGATTGTGGACGACGCCTCTGCCGAATCCGTGGCGCCTGTCGTGGATGAGACGAGCGAAAAGTTAAGCGATTTCCGGCGTTTGCATCTGGTCCGGCACGAGTGCAATCGCGGGCGGGCCGCTGCCCGCAATAGTGGTATTATTAATTCAACCGGCGATCTTTTGGTGTTCAATGACGTGGACGATTTTCCCGATCCGGATTATATTACCCAGCTTGTGGCGCGCCATGCCCAGCCGAGCATCGCCGTTCGGGGCAATATCCGGGTTTTGCCGGAGCTTCGCGCGCGGAGCGCCTATTTGCGTTTTCGCGACTCCCGGTTTCCTGGCGGACGCCGGCGGCAGGAGTGGGATAATATGGATTATGAAAATCTCCCGCCCTGTTTCTTCATTACTGGTGGAGTGTCGGTGATGCGGAGCGATCTGTTGGGTGTTGGTTTGTTTGACGAGCGCTTCACCGGTTATGGCGGCGAGGACGAGGAAATGGGCTATCGTCTTTTCCAATCCGGGGTGCGCATCGTTTTTGAGGAGCGGGCGCGCCTGTGGGATGGCGATGATGCAACCACGCTGGAGCGCACGTGCGAGCGTTACCGGAATTACGGGATGAGCGCGGCCTTATTGTTTGCCATGCATCCCGGGTATCGTCGTTATACCTCGATACATTGGCATGAGCCGATTGATCCGTGTTGGGACAGCGCCAAAGTCAGGCTGATAAAACGAATTATCCGTTGCCTTCTTCGTCCGTCTCCGGCTAAACTGTTACAGAAGTGGCTACAGGCTATGGATAGTTGGCGTTTACCATGGAATCCGCCCGGCCTGTTGTACCAATATGTCCTCCGCGCCTGTTACCAACAGGGCGTGCGCGATCGTCCGCCTAATGCGAACTCGTTCTCAACCGGGAAGGTGAAATCATGACGATGGGATATTTGAGACAAGATCTTGAAAGACTTTATTATTTTGAGGGACAGCCCGATCGCAAAGCCAGCTCCGGAGCGGTGTGGCGTCGCGCCTTAACCCCCCGTTTTCTGCCGGTGATTTTATGTCGCTTGTCGCATGCGCTTTATTGCCGGAAACATATACTTCTGGCACGGTTTGTTTCCTTGTTGAATTTTCACTGGTTTGGCATGGAAATCGCCATGCGCTGTGAAATCGGGCCGGGCTTATGTTTCCCTCATACTTTTGGTATTGTCATCGGCGCGAGTCGGATTGGACGCAATGCCCTCATATACCATGGGGTCACTTTAGGCGCTAAAGAAATGGACATGCTTTATGATCCGGGCAAGCGACCGATTGTCGGCGATAACGTCGTGATTGGTTCCGGAGCAAAAGTGATGGGAGGTATCGAGATTGGTGATAACGTTGTGATCGGCGCCAATGCGGTCGTAACGAAATCCGTGCCACCAAACGTGGTTGTCGGCGGGATTCCTGCCGGGATCATCAAAGATCAATACGATTCCGGCGTTTCGACAGAGGATTAACAATCCAAATAGGGAACCGGATGTCACCATTTCCATGATTGTTGTAAATTATCGGGCAATCTCTGGCGATGGGTGCTTTCGCTGTAAGAGGCTGCTGCCAATCGGCTCTCTTTATAAATTCTGTACGTGAACAGCCTGTAAGTTATTTTTTAGGTCCGTAAATACTTTTGCTGCAATTACCGAAGGTAAACTTACGTATGATATAGCCGGCTCAATAGTCGTTTTTAAAAACGATAAGTGGGCTGCAAGAAAAGCAATTCAAAGTTTTTTGAGAACAAGTTTACAATCATACTGTCGCACTAATATTGAAAAGCTGCTCCATTTTTGGTTTTTTAACAAACTATTTCGCTAGGCAGTTTCTGGTGGTTGCGAAAAAGAAAGTCACCTGAACCGCGTTGTCAATAATAATCGCAAAATACAGTTGTGGTATAGGATTGCCGGATAGGTGTTTGTTAGTACGTAAAGAGTAAGGGGTATAGTGTACATGTCAGCAAGAATCCTTTTGATCGACCCTCCGTTTTATAGAATCCTTGGCTTTTATAATCGCTATCTTCCTGTCGGCATTGCAACTATCGGAACCTTTCTTAAGAACGCCGGTCAGGATGTTGTGGTTTACGATGCCGATTGTAATTATGACCCTCAGCATATGGATTACTCACTCCTCCCTCAATTCTATCCGGAATATCTTACCTCATTTCACAATCAATCTCATCCAGTTTGGGTGGAAGTAAAAGATACCATCGCAAGTGTTTGTCCGGATATAGTCGGCATATCAATATGGACGACGTATGCAGCTTCTGCTTTTCATGTGGCCAAGCTTTGTAAAGAAGTCAATCCCAACTGTGTTGTGGTTATGGGTGGGCCTCATGCTACCGTCAAAACAGATGAAATACTCAGGATATCTTCGAATGTGGACTACGTAGTACGAGGAGACGGGGAAATCACGATGCTTGAACTGGCAAGACAGATTTCATCAGGCGAGAATTCTGTTTCGTCAATACTGGGCTTATCGTTCAGGAATAAAGCGGTAATTGTACATAATCCATTGCGACCGGCTGTAAAAGAGCTGGACCAGTTTCCGTTCCCGGATAGATCACTTCTGATGAATGAGAACCGATACACTTCGGAGGATATGGGCCTTATTATGTCAAGCAGGGGCTGTCC
>Ga0315276_10000941_pt1 | contig 25740 bp, 18 predicted proteins | sample YL17G05_0_MG_FD_204542 | JGI IMG/M metagenome (GOLD analysis project Ga0315276, IMG submission 204542) | Sediment microbial communities from Yellowstone Lake, YNP, Wyoming, USA - YL17G05_0 | ecosystem: Environmental > Aquatic > Freshwater > Lake > Sediment | place: USA: Wyoming | collected... | reverse complement strand
GTGGCGAGCTCGACCTACTTCGGCGTGGTCGAGGCGGGCAGCGCCAGGATGACGACAAAACTTTTGATGATCAAATAGCTTTCTCACTGGCACTCGCGCGCCGGAGATCCGGAGCGGTGTCCCCGGATCCCGGCGGTACGCGAGTGGCTGACCGATACAGGCTGCCTTGCGCGCCAAGAGTTGCGTACAACCCGCAGCCCGACCAGTGGGAGGAACCGAAAAAGATCCCTCCTCTCGCGAATCCTAGGTTCCTTCCGCTGGTTTTTTTGTGGGAAACGGAGGCCGCCGGCGCTTTCAAAAAAGCGCCGCGCCCGCGTGGGGCGAGGGGAAACCGATTTCAGGTCTCCCGGGTCTCACGCGAGGCGCCGTGCCCGCGTGGGGCGAGGCTCTCGGTCCAGAGCTGGCCGCACGCGGCAAAGATGTCCGGCCCTTTGCTCCGGCGGACGGTGACGGTCGGCGAATAGGGGAGAAGCTCCCGTATGAACGCCTGGAGCTCGTCTTCGTCCAGCGTCTCGAACCCTCCGTCGCGCCCGGGGTTGTAAGGGATGAGGTTGATCTTGAAGGATCCGCGCCTCGCGATCTTCCCGAGCCTGCGGGCGTCCGCCATCGATGTGTTTTCTCCGCGGAGAAGCACGTACTCGAGAGTCACCCGGCGGCGGATCTTATCGGCGTAATAACGGGCCGCTTCGATGATCTCTTCTATCGTGTACTTCGAGACGGCGGGCATGAGCTCGCGTCTTTTCGCGTCCGTGGTCGCGTTGAGCGAGAGGGCGAGCGAGCATTTGAGCCCTTCGCCGGCGAGGTTCTTCATACGGCGGGGAAGCCCCGACGTCGACACGGTGACCCGTTTGCTCCCCAGCTCGAAACCGGGCGCGCCGTTTATCACGCCGATCGCCTGGACGAGCGAGCGGTAGTTGAGAAGAGGCTCACCCATCCCCATGAACACGATGTTCACCTTGTCCGCCTCCTCGAGACACTCCTTCTTGAGATAGCAGATCTCGTCGAGGATCTCACCCGCGCTGAGGTTCCTTCTGAACTGTCCCTTGGAAGTTTGACAAAACCGGCAGTCGAGGGGACACCCCACCTGGCTCGATACGCAAAACGTGATCCGCTTGTCGTGTCTCATGAGCACCGACTCGACGGCGTTCCCGTCGTGGAGCTCGAAGAGGTATTTCCTCGTGCCATCGACCTGCGAGACCTGGACGGACACCCGCCGGAAAGAACTCAAGAGAGCGTTTTTCCGGAGAGTCTCGCGTGTCGCGAGGGGAAGATCCGTCATCTCGGAGAAATCGCCGGCGATCTTTTCGTAGAGCCACGAGGAGACCTGACGGACGCGGTACGGGGGCTCTCCCAACGACCCGACGAACTCGCCAAGACCGGCGAGAGATAGACCCCTCAGATGGGTTTTTCCGTCGATGATCCAGGGATCCTTGTGATCGTGAGGATCGCGTGTCGCGTCCAAAAAATTCCCCTTCTGCGTTTTGCCGGCGCCGAGATCTTGCCTCAACGGACGCCGTGAACTTGCGGGCTCGGTCCCAACCGCCCCGCCGCTCGCCCATTTTGCCGTAGCCAGCCCGCCATTCATTATGATATGAAAAATGCAGAGACAAAATCCAAGCCCATTATCGAACCCCCCGGTTTTTTATGGCAAAAACCATTCTGGTCGCCGACGACGAAAAGGGTATCCGGGACACCCTCAAGAGGCTCCTCGAGTACGAGCGTTATCGCGTAGTCCTTGCCGAGGACGGTCTCGAAGCGCTCCGGAAGACGGATAGCGAAGTCGTCGACCTCGTTCTCCTCGACATCAAGATGCCGGGGATGGACGGGATGGAAGTCCTCTCGCGCCTCCACCAGACCCAGCCGGACCTCCCCGTCGTGATCATTTCGGGACACGGGACGATCCAGACGGCCGTCGAAGCGACCCGTCTTGGAGCGTTCGACTTCATCGAGAAACCGATCGACGCGGACCGGATCCTTCTCGTGATCCGAAACGGGTTGGCCCAACGGAAGCTCGTCGCCGAGAACATCTCGCTCAAGGCGAAGGTCGAGCGGAAAACGCGGATCATGGGCGAGCACCCCGACATGCTCGCCATCATGGAGACGCTCAAGAAAGTGGCCCCGACGAACGCGCGGATTCTGATCATCGGTGAAAACGGAACGGGCAAGGAGCTCGTCGCGCGGGCGGTCCACGAGATGAGCCCTCGTGTCAAAGAGGCGTTCATCGAGGTCAACTGCGCGGCGATCCCCGAGGAGCTCATCGAAAGCGAGCTTTTCGGTCACGAAAAAGGGGCGTTTACCGGGGCGGTCTCCCGGCGGATCGGCAAGTTCGAGCTGGCCGACGGGGGGACTCTTTTTCTCGACGAGGTGGGCGACATGAGCCACTCCGCCCAGGCCAAGGTGCTTCGCGTTCTCCAGGAGTCGCAGTTCGAACGTGTGGGAGGGACGGAAACCCGTCACGTCGACGTCCGGGTGATCGCCGCGACGAACAAGGATCTTCAGAAGGAAAGCCAGGCGGGTAATTTCCGCGAGGACCTCTACTACCGCCTCAACGTGGTGCCCGTCACAATCCCACCGCTGAGAAAGCGGGTGTCGGATCTGGCCCTGCTCGTCGAGCACTTTCTCCGAGTGACCGCGCAGGAGCTTGGGCAAAAGCCAAAGAAGATGTCGAAGAAGGCGATGGCGGAGCTCACCGAGTACAACTGGCCGGGCAACGTGCGCGAACTCGAGAACCTCATCGAGCGCCTCGTGATCCTGACGCCGAAGCCGGTTATCGACGTCGAGGACCTCCCGATTCTCGGTCCGGCAAAGAACCTCGAGGACCAGTTCCTGGAAAAAGACAGTTACAACGATTTCCGTGAGGCGGTGGAGAAGGAATTCTTTCTGCGCAAACTCCGCTCCCACGGGTACAACGTCAGCAAGACGGCACGGCGGCTGGGGATGCAACGGAGCAATCTATATAAAAAACTGGAAAAATACGGGATTCCGTACAAAAAGGGGCGGGACGACGAAGAGGACGAGTGAAACCCATTTCTCCCCACTTGACACGGGCTAAGACCGGAGTTTATATTCAATTAGAAGCCACGTTCGGCGTGGCGGCTTTGCGCCTCACGATGAGGTCTTGGGAAGGAGATGATGGTCGGATGAAACGAGCCACCGTATTCCTATTTGCAGCCGTCTTGGCTGTGGTGCTCGTGTACCCCGCCACAACGCCTTCCGCTAGCCCCCCTGCTCTTCAGGACATTCCCACACCTCAGATTATAACTCCGCAAGCCGGCGGCGACATTCCGGCTTTCACCGGAGATGGAGACGGGGGAGACGCGGACGATCTAGCCGGTATCAAGGAGCGGAAAGACAAACCCACCGGGGTTTCCGATGGGTCCGTTTTTGTGATTCGGGCCAGGTTGGCGGCCAACTTCTGGCGGATGTACTTTATGGGTCTCACGCTGTTCCGGTAGCGCTTCACCACCGCCGCCGCCGGCATCGACATATTTACTCGAGCCTCGTTCAAAAAATGTCTGACGCACGGGACGATAAAGACGGGCTTAAGCACAACAAGCGGGGAAAGTCCTCCGAGTCGGTTTTCTCTCCCAGCGAGGAAATCGGACAGATGCACTTTGCGACGGAGAACTATTCCACCGCTATCGAGTATTTCACCAAAGCGCTAGAATCCCCGGATCTCAAAGACTTCCCGGATCGATTTCGAATCCAACTTCGCATCGGCGACTGCCATAGAAAAAAGGGCAACTACAGGGAAGCGTGGAAGCTTCTCGGGTCGGCGAGATCGCTTCTCGCCGACGACGCACCGGTGGATGCCCTCGGCAAGGTCGATTACAGAGAGGCGTACATCCTCCTCGCGCAGGGCAACTACGACGAGGCGCTTCGAATCGGCTTCAGCGCGTACCGGCGCCTCAAGCATTCGAGCGAGCACGGCGAGGTCGCGGACGTCCAGCTCCTCGTGGCCAACTGCTACCATCGTCTCGGCATGGCCGGCGAGGCTGAGGATTTCTTTATGGACGCCTTGTCCTCCTACCGCCGCGTGGAAGACCGTGTCGGGATCGCTTACGTTTACAATAACCTCGGATTGCTCCACAAGAACGCGTGCCGCTGGAACCGCGCGGTCGCGTCGCTCTCCAAGTCGCTCGAGCTGGCGAAAACCCTCGGGCTGACGCAACATTTGATCCGTGTCCAGCTCAACCTCGGCGTGGTCCACGCGAAGCTCCGTCGGTTCACCGACGCGTTGAGCGCGTTCTCGAACGCCTCGACCATGGCGGAACGTCTCGGCGATCAGGACAAGCTCACGAAGGCGGTCCTGATGCAGGGGAGGACGTACGTTTTCTGCGGCGAGTACTGCAAGGCGGAGAAGGCGATCCTCCGCGGTCAGGCGCTTGCGAACGAGCTTGGCTACGGCCGCGAGTCGGCGCTTGCCGACGAGTATCTCGGCGAACTTATGATCGCCCGGGGGCGCCCGAGAGAGGCCCTGGTCAACCTGTCGAACGCGCTCAAGAAGGTCAAACAGCTCGCCCCCGAAGGGGACGTCAGCGCGGAGATCATGCGGAGGATCGCCGACGTTTACTATTCTCTCAACGAGATCGAGAAGGCGTCGAAGGCGGTGGACGAAGGGGTCGAGATCGCCAACGGGTGCGGCGAGCTCTACGAAATCGGTTATTTCCACCGGACGCGGGCGCTTTGCAGGCTTCGGACGGGAGACGTCGAAGGGTCGATCGAGAGCCTCAATAAGAGCGTCGAGATGTTCGATGCGTACGGGAACCCCTACGAGAAACTCTGTTCGCAGCAGAGACTCGCGCGCGTCTACCTCAAGAAGGCCACGCAGGAATCGCTGCTCAAGGCGAAACACATCCTGAACGACGCGATCGTCGGCTTCGGCGGTCTGGAAGAACCGAGGGAGCAGACGCTCTCACAGGTGCTGCTATCCGTGGTGGAAGAGCGGTTGGGAAACCTCGATGACGCGCTGCTCGCCACATACGAGGCGGCGCGCCTGGCGGACGAAGAACGCAACACGAAGTTTCAAAACCTCATACAGTCGATGCGCGCGCGGATCGAGGGGAAAATGGCGCGGGATACCCGCCGCGTTCTCGATCAGATCCCGATGTTCAGCGATATACAAAGCGGCGCGCGCTCGCGGGACAAACTCCTCGCCGGTCTGGCGTCCTCTCTCAAGATGATCATCACCCGGCTGCACGCGCGTGGAGGGTTTGTCGCCATTCCGGGAAAAGAGGGCGCCGGGATCGAGCTCGTGGTCATCGAAAACATGGAGCGCCGCGACGCAAAGCTCCTCCTCGAGTGGTATCGGGCCCATCCCGAGCGGTCCTTGCCGGAAAACGGGCATGGGCTCACCGTCACCGAAGCCGATCGGGAACCACGGCTCCGCGACGTCCGTCCGCGGCTCCGCAGCCCGCTGGGGACCTTGGTCTTCCAGGGTCTGGGCTTCGAGGCCGACGACCTCGGTGTGATCTTCGTCCACCAGGAGAAAGAGAACAAACAAAACCCAGTGGGTCAGGACGCCCTTCACTTCCTCGGCGCGTACTCGCGTTTGATCTCGCTCTCGGTATACGAGCTCGTCCGGAACGAGCGGCGCCGCGAGCCCAAGGCAAGGCCCTCGGCAAGCGAGTTCGAGAGCATTCTGACCGACAACAACGAGATGATCAAACTCCTCAACCTCTCGGAGCGGGTCGCGCACTCGAACGCGACCGTGTTGCTCCAGGGGGAGACGGGGACGGGTAAGGGGCTAATCGCATACGCGGTGCACCTTCTGAGCGAGCGGCGAGATAAACATTTCGTCCACGTGAACTGTGCCGCCATGCCCGAGTCGCTCCTCGAATCGGAGCTCTTCGGACACGTCAAAGGGGCCTTCACGGGCGCGTACGCGGACAAAGAGGGTCTCCTCAAGAAGGCGCACGGGGGGACGATATTCCTCGACGAGATCGGAAAGACGACGCTCTCGATGCAGGGCAAGCTTCTCCAGTTCCTCGATACGGGAAAGATCCGCCGGGTGGGCTGCAACGATCTCGAGCTGGTAGACGTGCGCGTGGTTTGCGCGTCGAAAGCGGACCTCCTGACGCTTTGCCAGGAGGGGCGGTTCCTCGAGGACTTCTTTTACCGGATCAACGATTTTCCTCTCACGGTGCCCCCGCTTCGCCGGCGGAAAGAAGACGTCGCGCTGCTCTTTTATCACTATCTTCGCAAGTGTTCCCGCGAGGCCGCCAAGGTTCTCACCGATATCTCCGATGAGGCGATGAACCTTCTGTTGGCGTATCACTGGCCGGGTAACGTCAGGGAACTCGAGAAGCTCGTCAAGCGCGCGGTGATTCTCGCCGACGACGGGGAGACAATCGGCGTCCAGCATTTGCCCCCCGAGGTCGTCCACGCCGACAAGGACGCGGACGGCGGGCTCAAACGGATCGCTTCGCTCCGGGATCAGATCGAGGAACTCGAGAGACGCGAGATTCTCGGGGCGCTCGAAAGATCCGCGTGGAACAAGTCACGCGCGGCGATCGATCTCGGAATCAGCTACCCGAGCCTCCTCTCCAAGATCAAGCGGTACCGGATCCGTACCTATTAAACTTTTTTATAAACGATTGGTAGCTCCCGTAACCGCTTTTTTATCTTGTGGTTCACTCTCCGTGCGTCGCCGGCTCACTACGCGTGTTTGATAAGTCGGTTGCTTGTAGGCGAAGACTGACAAAAATCGGTCGTCCCCATCCACGTATCTCCTTATAATCCAACAAGTTTTGTGCGGCAGATTTCCGGGGGACTTTCTCGGCGTGGCACGCGCTTTGCCTTGGCATGTTCACGGAAGTCATCCCGTGCGTAAGGAACTTCCAACTGGTGGGGAAAAGGATTCTTGGGGACGCAGGTCCCCAAGAATCCAAGTCCTGAGATTCGGAGCCGAGAAAAGATCCAGCGCTTTTCTCGAAAGACTTGCGACCTTCGGGTCGTGACCAAGCTGACGTTCACAGACTCCAGAGGCACAGCTGCCAGCTATGCGGAGTTCGTTAATTTCGAGAGGTGGGGTCTCGACATTAACTCCTGGACCTGTGAACGTCAGCTTATTTTTTGCCCCCGGTCGCTCGAGCCCGCGTCGTCCCCGTCTCTTCGATATCACGAATCTATCCCGCGCTATCTCTCACACCCGTCCCGAGCGGTGTCCAAAAAAAAGGACATGTGTCGATGGATCAACACGGTTTTTTTCGCTTGCCGGCGGCTTTTTTCGCCTGTCCGTCGTGTCCGTTCGAAGCTGATTTTCTCCCGTAACTCTTAATTCAGTTTGACTATACGTTCAGCGAGGAATGGCCGGCACGCCGCCGGGCGCGGCGTGGCACGTTCATTGCGGTATAGGAGGGCGTCATGAGAACCCCATCGATCATAAAACGAATGCATATAGATCCTAAGCTCGCCGCCGTGATCTGCGCCGCCGTCGCGGTCTTCGGCGTGGCGGGCTGCTGCGACGATTGCAACGACCCCCTGATCGTGGACTATCCGCCCGCGACACCCGCGGGGGTTTTCAGCGTCACGGGTAACTACAGGGTCGATATCTATTGGAACGCGAACACCGAACCCGACCTCGCCGGCTACGACATTTTCTGGAGTCCGACGGGGGGAGACGATTTCGAATACATGGTCTCGACGCGCCGGGACGAGACGCAGTTCACCGATTTCGATGTCGAGAACGGCGTGACCTACTTCTACAAGATCCGCGCGTACGACCTGACGGACAACGTGAGTCCTTTCAGCGACATCATTCTCGATACACCTCGTCCGGATGGGGCGGGGCTTGTTCTTCGCGACTATTTGGGGCAAAGCGCAGGTCTGAGCGGTTACGACTTCTCGGCGTTCACCGTTCAGCCCTGGAACGTCAGCACCACGGACGTCTACTTCGGCTCACCGAACGGCATACCGACTCTGTTCGGAAGGGGATTCGCCGTGGGAGTCGGAGTAGACGTCCAGGATTATGGTTTCGTCGATCTCGATTACGTCGATTGGGCTCCCGAGATTGAGGATGGTTGGTCTCCCTCCAAACGGGTCGAGATGATTCCCGGTCACAGCTACGTGGTTCAGATCCTGGACGATTCGGGGTTTTACTTCTACGCCAAGGTGTTCTGCCAGTCGTTGAGCAACGATCTGGTGGTTCTCAACTGGGCGTACCAGCAGGACCCGGGCAATCCGGAACTTTCCCCTGAGCGAGGAGGTCAACGATGACGACGTCTAAGAAGATGTTTCTCTCGCTCTCCGCCATCGTGCTCGTCTTCGCCGGGGCGGCCGGCCCTTCGAGCGCGGGTGTCCGGTTCGAGGCGGTCTACTCGTCCGAACCGGTCGACGTGAGGGTGTGGATGGACAGGGGTTATGGGTACGAGGACTGGGACGGGGATGACTCCTGGGACTACTACGACGTGTACCCCTCGGTGGACGACGTCGTTCTCTACGTCCGCGCGGCGCAAAGCTGCTTCACGACGGTCTATATCATCGATACCGAAGGGTTCATCCACGTCGTGTACCCGCTGTCGCCTTACGATGACGCGTACCTCACCGGCGGAAGGGTCCACCGGTTCCACCTGGGGAACTACGGGTTCCACGGGGGATGCTTCGGACGTGGCGTGGCGTTCGCGTTCGCCGTGTCGAGCCCCGTCCCCTTCGGGTACGCCGACTACGGGATGACGGTCTTCGGGCCGCACGTCGGGTTCCAGGTCTACGGGGATCCGTTCGTCGCCGCCCGGCTTTTCTATCTGTCGATTCTCCCGCCGGCGTACAGCCCGTCCTTCGCCGGGGTGAGCTACGCGCGGTTCTACGTAAACGAATACATGCGGTACCCGAGCTACCTCTGCCCGGGATGGCACGAGTACCACGGAGCCAGGACCCAATGCGACGGGCAGTGCGGTGCTCACCGGGACTACCGGATCCACGCCAAGGACCCGTTCCGCGTCCTCCGGCCGGCCGGCTCCCCCGAGAGAGAGACGGTCCGGTACACCAAGATCGAACGCACGGGCGCGAAGGATTTCGGAGACGTCCGCGTGCGGACGACAGCGGCATCCTCGCGGACGGAGCCGGTCGTCCGGGATAAAGGACCCGCCGCGCTAAGACGCTCGGTGCGTCTCGAGAGCGGCGCTTCGATGGATCGCTCGACCGAACGAGTCGTGCGGTCGACCCGGGACGAGTTCGTCGCGAGCAAACGAAACTACGAGAAAATGCGCGAGGTCTACGATAAGTCCGGCGAGACGAACGGCGCGGAGCTCAAGCAGCGGTCCGTGACGAAATCGCCGGTGATCGCGAAGACGACAAAAGTTACCACGCGTTCCGCGAACGGAGCACGCGAGACGACAAAAGTTACGAAGCGTGCGCCGGATGGAGCACGCGAGACGGCAAAGGTTACGAAGCGTGCGCCGGATGGAGCACGCGAGACGGTCGCGCTCCGAAGCGCCCCCGTGAAAGAAGCGTCGAAATCGGGGAAGGGCGCGAAGCGCACCAGATCGTAAAAAGGTTTCTCCCCATCGTTGCTGAAGGGTGAGTGGTTGGCTGGTAGCAAGAACGCTCGACGCAAGGAGCGTAAGAAACAGGCTGGTTTGTGAGAGCCGACCAGGTGAAGGGGAGCAGAGTTAAGGTAAGCGTCGATCAGGGGCGACAATTACTGAGACTCGCTCCCCTTTACTATTGCCGTTCGGCGAACCCTATGATAAATTAGAACCTCGCCCTTTGACCAGAAAGAATCTTCTTGTGAAATCCAAGCATTCCCTGGCTATTTTCGGCTTAATTCTATTCGCGCTGCTGCTCCCGGCCGTCGAAGCGGATGGGGAAACGGTGGTCCCGCGTTTTGCCCCCCGGGTCCCTTCGGCGGAGAAGGGGACGGGCGGGCTCGTGGCCGGGCCGGGGCTCCCGGCGGCCACGCGGGTTCTCCCGCTCTCCGGCGGGGGTCTCAACGAATACCAGAAGCAAACCCTCGAACGTTACCTTGCCGGAGCGGCGGCCTTCGACGATACGCTCACGATCATCGGGATTCAGGTGCAGTTCGCCGACAGCCTGATGGGGGGGGCCGGGGAAGGGGCCCGCGCGGAGCTCCACGACTCGACCTATTTCGCCAACGAGCTCAGACACGTAGCGGAGTACTTTAGCGGCGCCTCGAGAAAGCACCTCGTCATCCGCTGGGAGGTCACGGGGAAGGTCTACGGGGTACCCGAAAAGATGGGGTACTACGGGGACGACGACCTTCAGGACGGCCGCGCGGTGGAAATGATGGAGTCGGTGATCGACTCGGCCGACGACGACGTCGACTTCTCGTTGTACGACACGGTCATGTTGATTCACGCCGGCGCCGGCCAGGAGACGGATGTCGCCGACGATTCGAGGGTCCAGCTCTGGTCGAGCTTCTACTCGCGCGGCGACATCGGCGACGCGTTTCCCGATAGCGCCGTTTACGGGCTCCCCACGAACGACGAGCGCGACGGAGAGCCGTTTCTCGTGGACAACTTCATGCTCGTCCCCGAAAGCTCGAGCCAGGACGACTACACCATCGGGTCGCTCGGCGTCTGGGCGTTCGAGGTGGCAAGCCGCATCGGGCTTATTCCGCTCTTCGACAGCACGCCGGCGGGAGCGGCCGATTCGCGCGGCGCGGCGAGCTACGATCTGATGGCCCAGGGGCTTTTCAACGGCCACGTCACCCCCGATCTCATCCTCTGGCCCGGGTTCGTTCCGGGTTTTCCGTCGGTCTTTAACCGCCTGCTGGCGGGGTGGATCGATCCGCTCGTCGTCGAAGGGGACGGGACTTACACGATTCGCGATATCAACTCGCCCCTTCCGGGCGACACGGCGTGCATCAAGATCCCGATCACGGAGAGCGAATACTATCTCGTCGTCAATCGCGTTCACGACGCGAACTTCGACAGCCTTTTTACTTTCGGTGATCTCGACAGCAACTTTTTTCCCGGCAACGCCGATTCTCTCGGCGGGGCCGAGTTCGATTTTTTCCTCACGGTGCTCTCCGATCCTTTCGTGGTCAAACCGGACCCGAATTGGGATGGGGCCTTGAGGATCTTCCTCGACACGGGGACGGGGATGTATATCTGGCACGTCGACGAGAATGTCATCCGCCAGATGGCCGCGACCGGACATCTCCCCAACGATTTCGCATCGCAAAAGGGGGTGGATCTCGAGGAGGCCGACGGGGTCCAGGACCTCGACGGTCTGGGCGATCCGTTTTCCTTTGGGAGCCACTTCGACAGCTTCCGGCTGGGGAACAACACGACGTTCGGTCCCGCGACCAAACCGGCGACGGTGTCGAACTCGGGCGCGTCCACGGGAATCACCGTGGGCGATATCTCGCGGACGGGTAGATTGATGACGTGCACGATCTCTTTCGCCCCGCCGTACGAGGAAACCCGGACACGGTGGGTGTCCGGCGGGTCCTATCAGCCGCCAAGCCTGATCGACCTCGACGGCGACGGCGGTCTGGAGATCGTCGCTTTCGGCGACACGGCGAACGTTTACGCGTTCGACGCGGAGGGACTCGAGTTCGTGGACTCGGACGGACGTCCGGAAACGATCGAGCCGTACATCGTGGCGCCGGGCGCGCGGTGGATCGGGGCGCCGGCCTTTGGGGACATCGACGGCGACGGCTCCCGCGAAATCGTAGCGTGCGACCAGCGCGGGGCCGTCTACGCATGGAATGCCGACGGCTCGGACGTCTTCGACGGCGACATCGACCCCGCGACGATCGGGGTCCTCTATAAAGGAGATCCGATCGCCTCCCCGCCGATTCTCGTGGATGTCAACAACGACGATATCTTCGAGACGTTTTTCGTCGAGCGGCGTCTCGACGAGTTGGTCACGATTTTCGTCAACGGCGAGGGGAAGGTGAACCGACCCAGCGGAGCGGACTTCGAAATGGTTTGGGGCGAGAGTGTTCGGGGACAGGCCTGCTCGCCCCTCTCCTTCGGGGCGCTCGGGGTCCCGTCGTCGGACACCGAGGGGGTCGCATTCGTTTGGGCCGACACAACCGCGGGGGTGATGGGTTTTTCCTATCTGCCGCTTCTTTGGCGCGGCGATCCAGCGCCGCTCACGCCGTACAAATTCAGATGGACGACCACGGGGCCGCTACCTGTCTCGTTCCCCGCGGCCTCCTCGATCGCCGTCGGCGATCTCGACGGGACAGGGTTCGACGAGGCGGTCTTTACGCTCCCCGACGGGCGGCTCGCGCTGTACACGGAGGGCGCGCGGTCGGCGGAATCGGGGGCGGCTTTGTTGGATCCCCCGGCTTTGGCGAATCCGCCGGCGCAAGCGACGCCCCCTTTGCCTCCCCCGTCGCCGTGGAAGTTCGTCGAGCTTCGCTCGTCCAACCCGTCGGCCCCCGCCATCGGCGACCTCGACGGGAACGGCACACTCGAAATCGCGCTCTGGGACGACGAGTACTTCTACGTTTTCGAGCACAACGGCGAACTGCGGACGAACTGGCCGCAACCCTTGAGACCCACGGCTCTCGGCGACTTCCCCGATCTCGTTTTCGACGAGAGACTCTCGAGCCCGCTCATCTGCGACACCGACGGGGACGGCCGCACCGATGTTGTCTTCCCCAAGGGGGCGGGTGGCCTACACGGGTTCGACCCGGACGGCGGCCGGTTGCCGCTCTTCCCGCGGGCGGTGCCCGACGGGGTCCAGGCGACACCGAGCATCGGCAGTCTCGCTGGCGGCGGTGAGTCGAGCCTCGTGTTGCTCGGCCGGACAGACCCGATCTCCGGGGTGGACGCCGTTTTCGACTCGCTTCTCACGGGGTCGGCGATGACGCTTTCCATTCAAACACTGCCCGGTTCGGAGTCCGATGGCGCGGGTGACTGGCTTGTTTACCAGGGCGGCCTCACGCGGCAGGGGAGATGGGTAAGGTCCAGCCCTCCCGACGGGTCGAGTGCGGTTGTGGAGCCGGGATCGTTCAAGGTGTATCCAAACCCCGTGAGAGGACGCGACGTTCACGCGCGAGTCGTCCTCAACCGGGAGGCGACCGTGATTGTGGAGATCTATAACCTCGAAGGGGAACTCGCCGTGTCGCGATCGGGACGCTTCAACCCCTCCGGCACCGTGCGCTCGCCTTTCGATGAGGTGATCGCGGTCGGCGACCTCAAGAGCGGGGTATACCTGCTTCGCCTCGTCGTGGAATCGTCCAGCGGAACCGAGTCGTTCACGGCGAATTTTGCTATACTGCGTTAGTAAGGAGACGTCTATGCGAAGGCTCCTCAATCTTGCCGTCATGCTGCTCGTCGTCGCCGCGCCGCAGGCCGCCCGGGCGGGAGACCCCGGCACCGCGGGCGCTCTTTTCCTCCGTCTGGGGATGGGCGCGCGCGCGTCGGGGATGGGGGAGGCGTTCACCGCTGTCGCGGAGGATGCGTCCTCGGCGTACTGGAACCCCGCCGCGATGTCCGCCGTTCTGGGGACCCGCGTGATGTTCATGCACAACGAGTACATGCAGTCGATGCGCCTCGAGCAGGTCTCCCTTACTCACGAGACCGAGTACGGCACCCTCGGTCTGGGGTTCACCGGTCTCTACATGGACGAGATGGATCGTTACGACGACGTGCCCTCCGAGATACCGCTCGGGACCTTCTCGGCGTACGACGTGTCGTTTACGCTGGCGTACTCGCGCTATCTCATTCCGAACCTCTCGGCCGGAGTCGCGGTGAAACCCGTGTACGAGAGAATCGATGAAATAACGGCGACGGGATTGGCGTTCGACGTCGGTCTTTATCATGTGAGCAAGGTCCCGGGGATGAAGCTCGCCGTCGTGGCCGCCAACGTCGGGGCGCCGATGAAGTTCGTGGAGGAGGAATTCGCTCTCCCGAGGGTGATCAAGTTCGGCGGGAGCTACGAGAGACACATCGCCGCCATCCGTGGCGACATCCTAGCGACGATCGACCTTCTCTTCCCCAACGACGGGGGGGCCAGACAACACTTCGGCGCCGAGTACGGGTACGACCAGCGGCTCTTTATCCGGGCGGGTTACAAGAACGGGTACGATTCGCAGGGAGCCGCGGCCGGTCTCGGCGTGAGGCTCCACCGGCTGGACATCGATTACGGGGTATTGTTCGGCGGGAACGACCTCGGCGACAGCCACCGCGTCAGTATTTCTCTCCGGGTGTGAAAGTCTCGAGCGAGACCTTCCCATCTTTAAGCCTTGCGTAGGTAAACTGCGTGATCCAATCGCCGACGATCACGAGGTCTTTTCCATCCTTGACCTCGTGGAGCGGGTAGTGGATGTGCCCCATGACGATCATGTCGTTGCCCTTTGAGAAAAAGTTCTCGGGCGCGCGAGAGGCGAGCTCCCGAGCGACATCCTCCACCGATCGCCGGTTTCGGTTCTTGCTCCCCTGTGACACGCGGCACGCGATCGCGTCCATGAGGTCCGGGTGGAGCCCTCTAGCCGCGGCGATGACGAAGCGGTTTCGTATGATCGACCGGATCGTTTTGTAGTTGGCGTCCCCCGCGAGAAAGAGATCGCCGTGGGTACACCAGATTTTTCTCCCCTGGCATTCGACGAACACGTCGTCCCAATGGGGTACTAGACCAATCTCGTCTCGGAGGAAACTGCCGAACCAGTAGTCGTGATTGCCTCCGAGGAAATGGACCTCCGCCCCCCGCCGGGCGCAGTCGTAGAGCGCGTTGAGAACATCGAAGTAGCGTTTGGGCACCACCGACGCGTATTCGAAGTAGAAGTCGAAGATGTCGCCGAGAAGAAACACCGCCGCGCCCGAGGGTACCGACGAGAGGAATTCGATGAATCGAAGCCTTCTCTCGGCTTCGCCCGCCCGGCGGCGATCCCTGAAATGCGAGTCCGCGAGAAAGAGGACGTCGCCGGAGGAGATTCTGGTGTAGCCGTTTATCATGGAGCATCCGGGAGCCGCGGCGGGGGCGGCGCTCGATACGCCGGCGGGCCCCGCGGGTCGCGTCCGCCGTTGTGGCGGCCCGGCCCGGAATGGGACCGATCCGGGACGAGCGGGCGGTGCGGTCAAAAAAGCAGTCTATTTCAAGTGACGCTGCGCTTCAACCCCGTTCTCGAAAGGCCGGTGGAACCGGACGGACGGAAGGGGCGTATAAGAACCGGTAGAACCAAAGGGCAAAAAGGAAACGGAAAACTTGACGAAAAGCACGAGATCTGATACTATATGTGGCCGGATTTCCATGCGGGAAACGCCCCGCCCTTTTCGCCCTGAATTCGTCGCTATCCGGCCACAACTGAATTAGTTGCGGGAGCTTGACAGATTCGGGGAAGTGGGCTAAACTGTGAATGGAAGAGATGTAGGCCGGGAAATCCGCTGGACTTAGGCCTCTGAATACCAGGACACGGAGACAGCTCCTCCCCCACGGCTCCACCAGCCTGTTTGTTTGCATTAGCTTTAAGGAAGTTCTGAGAATGGCCAGGTTATTTGCTGCCGCTATGATGACATCGCTACGCCGCTCGTTCGGGGGAGTCGTTGTTGCAAGCGCGATCTTCCTAGCCGGGTTTCTCGCGAGCCTCGTCCTGACGGGACAGACGAACTCGACGCCCGGCCGGAGCGCTTCCGCGGAACCGTCGAGGGTCGCGCCTCCGTCCGGTCAGGGGTACCCCAACTTCGCGGACGTGGCCGATCTGGTGAGACCCGCCGTCGTCTACATCAAGACCGAACGGTCGGTAACATCGCCGGAGACGGGTGAGAACTTTGGGCCTTTCAATTTTTTCCGGGAGATGTTTCCCGATGACCACCCGCAGATCCCCTTCGGGGGCGGATCGGGATTCATTATCGATAAAGATGGCCGGATTATCACCAATTACCACGTCATAAAGGACGCGGAGAAGATCACGGTCGTGCTGGGGTACAGCCCGGACGACGAGGAGTACGAGGCCACCGTCGTCGGCTACGACGACTTCACGGACATTGCCATCATTCGAATCGACGCCAAGAAGGATCTCCCCGTCGTCGAACTCGGGGATTCGGATGCGATGCGAGTGGGCGACTGGGTCATGGCGGTGGGTACGCCTTTCGGCCAGCTCTCGGGGACGGTGACCGTCGGTGTCGTCAGCGCCAAAGGGCGGTCGGGTCTCCAGATAATGGGAGGCAACCAACAGGGGTTCCAGGACTTCATCCAGACCGATGCGTCGATCAACTTTGGCAATAGCGGCGGCCCGCTCGTGAACCTCGACGGAGAGGCGATCGGGATCAACACCGCGATCAACCCTTCGGGACAGGGGATCGGTTTCGCGATCCCCGTGAACATGGTGAAAAACATAACGCGCCAGATAGTCCAGAAGGGGAGGGTCCAGTACGGGTTTATCGGGATCCGTCTCCAGGAGCTCGACAAGAACCTGGCTCAGGGACTCAATCTGGGTGTAGACAGCGGAATTCTGGTTGTGGAGGTCCTTCCGGGGACGCCGGCCGACAAGGCGGGTCTTCAGAAAAACGATGTCATCGTCGAATTCGACAAAAACCCTGTAAGGGATGAAGGACGTTTTCGACTCATGGTTGCGAACACGGACGTGGGAAAGAGTGTCCCGCTCGCCCTGGTCCGGGAAGGGAAGCGAAAACAGCTTTCCATCACTCTGACCGAAAGACCGAGGGAAGAGGTGGTGGCCGAGGCTCCACAGACGGGGCAACGGTGGTTGGGGCTCGAGGTTCAGGCGCCGGAAGACTCCGGGGAAAAGGGTGTTGTCGTGGTCGACGTCGCAAGTCCCAGCCCGGCGTGGACCGCGGGGGTCCGCCAGGGCGACGTCATCACGGAGATCTATTCGCAGCGGGTCGAGACCGTCAGGGACTACGTGGAAATCGCAGAGAGGCTCAAGGACCGGAAAGAGCCCATCGCGTTTCTGGTGAAGCGCGGTCAGACATCCAGATATTTCCCGGTCATTCCGGACAAGAAATAGTCGCGTGCGCACGCGGCGCCGGATCGAAACGGATACCAGACCAAGGAAGAAGAAAATGCTCAGTTACGATGAAGAAAAGAAGACTGACGAGGTGCCCGAAGGCCACGGTGGAAACCGTAGCCTCGACGTATACCTCCACGAGATCAACAAGACGCCGCTCCTCACCCGCGAGCAGGAGCAGTCCCTGGCGCGCCGGATCAAGGTGGGCGACAAGGATGCTCTCGACGGGCTCGTCAAGGCCAACCTGCGGTTCGTTGTGTCGATCGCCAAGCAGTACGCCAACCAGGGTCTCCCCCTCGAGGATTTGATCAACGACGGGAACCTGGGTCTGATCAAGGCGGCCCACCGATTCGACGAGAAACGCGGTTACAAATTCATCTCCTACGCCGTTTGGTGGATTCGCCAAGCGATGCTCCAGTCGTTGGCGGAACACTCGAGGATCGTTCGTTTGCCTTTGAACCGCGCCGGCACGCTGTACCGGATCGGCAAGGCGTCGCGGCAGCTCGATCAGGAGTTGGGAAGGTCGCCGAGCGCAAAGGAGATCGCAAAGAAGCTCAAGCTCTCCGAGGAGGAAGTCGAGAACACGATGCACATCGCCAACACACACGTGTCGCTCGACGACCCCTATTCGACGGAACAGGATGACACGTCGCTCGTCGATTACCTCCAGGACGACAGCTCGCCGATGCCCGATGAGCAGACCTACGGCCGGGCGTTGAGCGACGACATGGAGAAGGCCCTCGCCACCCTTTCGGAGAGGGAGAAACAGATCCTTTCGATGTATTTCGGACTGAACAGCGAGGAGCCCCTCACCCTCGAGCAAATCGGCAAAGAACTTGGGCTTACGCGCGAGCGGATCCGGCAGATCAAGGAGAAGGCGATCCTCCGGCTCCGTCACTCCTCCCGGGCGAGGTTTTTGCAGGGTTATATGGAGGGCTAGAGGCCGCCGACGGCGGAAAGACGGGCGCGCGCAGCGCGTTTTCGATGAGGTTATCGGTCTTCGCGGACCGATAACCTCTTTCTTTTCAATGACTCATCGTATGGTACGGGTCTTGCAGGACTAAAGACGTTTCCGGGAAATGTCCTTGACAACGCCACCGGTTTTTGACTAGCCTACCGGCGGCTTACGCGGGGGTACAGTATCCACGGATGAAGAACAAGCACTTCACATTTCTCTATATGCCGGGTGCGGGGGACGGTCTCAAGACCATCCGCGTCCCCAAATGGCTCGCCATCGGGGTGAGCGCCTTCGCGGTCTCGCTTTGTCTCGCGGCCGGCGCCATCGTCTTCAATTCCATCTCCAGAATCGGTGATTCCACGCGGCTCATGACCGTGGAGGATGAAAACGCCCTTCTCCAAGCGAAGCTCGGCGAGTACGCGGTCGAGGTCAAAGTCCTCAGGCGGCAGGTCGAAGAGAACTTCGACTTTCAGAAAAAGGCCCGCCTGCTGGCGAGTCTCGACGACCTAAACGAGGACGTGACCGAGGTGGGCGTCGGAGGGCCGGGGTTCGACCCCGGGGGGCCGGCTGCCTCGATCGGCGACGCGGCGCGCGGCCAGGTGAGCCTAATCGATCGCGATATCGACAAGCTCACACGGCAGGCGCGACTCCAGAGGGAAAGCTACGAAGAGATCATCGAAAAGCTCGGTGCCGGCCAGGCGCTCCTCGATGCGACTCCATCGATCCGCCCGGTGGCGGCGGGCTACATTTCGAGCCGTTTCGGGCGCCGGATGGACCCGTTTACGGGGCGGACGTCGTGGCATCGCGGAGTCGACTATTCGGCCCGGCTGGGCACTCCGATTTTCGCCACCGCCGATGGGGTGGTGTCTTTCGCCGGCAAGTCGTTCGAGTTCGGGTGGACCGTCGAGGTTTCCCACGGATACGGTTTTGTCAGCCGGTACGCCCACTGCTCCAAGATCCTCGTCGAGAGAGGACAGCGGGTAAAACGCGGTGACGTCATCGCGCGGGTCGGATCCTCCGGCCGGTCGACGGCGACACACCTCCACTACGAGGTTCTCCTGGACGGGAGCAAGAAGAACCCCCTGACGTACGTGCTTTCCGGGCGGGAAATCGTCGATTAAGGGGGGGCCGATATTGTCTTGCCAGGGGTCGCCCCGCCCGCCTATTCTTGATGCACGCCTGATACTTCGTCGAATCGGAACGGCCGAGACCTCGTGCCCCAGGATCCGGGCGCACGGCTGGGTCGCAGGTCACCTGTCAAACATGATTCTCCAGAACACGGTACTGTCGAGATCGCTCATTTTACGGGGACTGTGGGTCGTTCTTGCCGGTGGTGTCCTCGCGCTCGGTCCGGCTCCCGCCGCTGGCTCGAATTCGTCGAGGCACGCGGGGCTGACGAGGATCGCGCACACCGTCGCGCCGGACCGGACACGCGTGGTGTTCGATCTCTCCGCGCCGGCCCGTTGCGAGATCCGGTCGTGCCCGAACCCGGATCGAATCGCCGTCGATCTTCGCGGCGTCGACGCCTCGTCCGATGTTCGCGAGACTGAGATCGCCGACGGGGTCGTGCGAAGGGTCCGCGTCAACCGGCTCTCCTGGGGTACCCAGATTGTATTCGACCTCCGGAAGCCCGCCGGATGGAGCGAGTATTATCTTCAGCCCGTGGACGAGATGCCCGACCGGGTCGTGATCGACGTGTCGGAGTCGCCGGCGCCGGGAAGCTCCGGCGAACCCGCGAAGACCGTGGTGACCGAGAAGCGCGCCGATCGCGCTCGCGGGAGCGATAACGAGGGCCGCATCTTCGTCGTCGCGGTCGACGCCGGTCACGGCGGCAAGGCTGTGGGCACGACAAAAAACAACCTCGTCGAGAAGGAACTCGTGCTCGATATCTCCCGCCGCCTGGCCCGAAAGATCGACGAGACCAAGGGGTTCAAGGCCGTCCTCACGCGCGACTCCGATGTGTATCTGGATCTCGTCGATAGAACGAGGATCGCCAAGCGGAAGGGCGCGGACATTTTCGTCAGCGTCCACCTCAACTCGGCGCCCCGCAAGACGGCGCGAGGGATCGAGGTCTGGTTTATCTCCCCCGCGGGAGCCGAGGCGACGGCGAAGAAGATCCTCTCCAACGGCGACGACGCGGCCCGCGAACTCGGGCTCGAGGAACCGGAGAACAGCGACATCATGCACATGCTGGTTGACGTAAACCAGCAGGCGATGATGCAGAGGAGTTTTCTTCTGGCCGAAGAAATTCTGAACGCAACCAACGGTCCGGGACTCCCACCGGCCCGGAGCGTCAAGCAGCAGTCGTTTGCCGTCCTCAAATCGATCGACATGCCTTCGGTCCTCGTCGAGGGCGGATTTCTGACAAACTCCAAGGACGCCGCTTTCATCAAGGTGGCGAAGGGACGACAGGCCCTCGCCGACGCCGTCGCCGCGGGGATCGTCTCCTACATGAGGAAGTATCCGCCGCCACCGGAGGAGAAGGAGAAGCGCGATACCATCGTCCACCGGGTCCAGCCGGGCGAGACTCTCTGGGCGATTTCGAAGAAGTACAACACCACCGTCGCGTCGATCCGCAACTCCAACCGGCTCAACGAATCGGACGTGCTCTTCGTCGGTCAGGAGCTCTTGATCCGGGAATCCCATGACGGTCACTAGACTCGCACGCGCAATCGTGGCAAACGCCGGCGTCAAGCTCCTCGCGCTTCTCGTCGCGGTCGTCATCTGGTTCAACGCGATCGGCCAGCAGGAAGACGAGAGGACGTTCGTGGTCCCTCTCCAGTTCGTCGGGCTCGCCGACACGCTCACCATTACCGGAAGAGTGCCGGGGGACGTCCAGATCGCGGTTACAGGCACCCGCCGGGACCTTCTCCTCCTGGAGTTAAAGAAAATCAGCGTCGCTTTGAACATGAACCGCTTGGAGCCGGGCAGATACACACAGCGGCTATCGGTCTCCGATGTCGTGCTCCCCCCGGAGGTGGAGCCGCGCAAGGTGCGGATCATCTCCCCGCTCCTCGTCGACGTAAACCTCGAGACCCTCGTGACGAGGAGGGCGCGGGTCGCGGTGTCCCTCTCGGGAAGCCTTCCCGGAAACCAGATCTTCAGCGCGGTGCCGGAGGCGGTGCCCGGCTGGGTGTTGGTGACGGGTCCGGGGAGCCTCGTGGGGCGGATGGACAAGGTTTTTACCCAACCGATCGACCTGTCGAGGGTGAGGGAATCGGGGGAGAGGGATGTCGATATCGAGATCGGCGGTTCGGCGGTCAGCTGCGAGCCGAGAAGGGTGAAAGTCGGTCTTTACGTAAGCGAGCGGGGGAGAAGAGTTCTCGCGAACATTCCCCCGACGGTTCTGGTCGACGAGGCCGGAGTGGTCGCCGAGGTCATCCCCAACACGGTATCCCTCACGCTCGAGGGGCCGAAAGCGCTTCTCGACACGCTCACCTCGAGGGACGTATCGGTGCTCATCGATGTCAGCGGAAAACCGCCGGGCCGGTACTGGATCGCCCCGGAAGTCATCGTTCCGAACGGGATCGAGAAGTTCATCATGGACGTGGACAGCCTTCGAGTTTTTATACGCCGCGCCTCAGCGCCCGGGTCGATGTGAGGTCCCGTCGCCGGGCCCGTGGCGCGCTCGCCGCCCGTTGACGGGACGGACGGTCTTCAAATGAAGAACAAGATCAGGCTCATCGACGTCAGCATGCTGTCCTCCTACATGGGGAAAGCCCTGACGGGCGTCGTGACTCTTGTCGTCATTGGTATCGCCGTGAGCGCGCTCTTCGACGGAGGAGGGATCGAGCGGAACGTCATTCGCGTGTGCGTCCCCCGGGGGGACCGCGAGGGGGAAGCGGCGGACGCCTGGGAGCCTTTCAGATCGCTTCTCGGCCGCGAGACGCGGCGCCCGGTGGTCGTTACCGAATGCTCCGGCGAGTGGCCGCGCGGGCTCGACGTCTACGTGATGCCCGTTGAGGAGTTCTTCGAGAACGAAACCAACCTCGGCGTGACGGCCCTTTTCGAGGTCGGATCAGAGCCGGATCGCGTCGACAAGGCCGTCGTCATCACGCGGGGGGCGGAGGTCACCGTCGATTTCTCGAGGGTCGATCCGCGCGACATCGCGTTCGCGGACCCGCGTTCCGTCAACGGTTACTGGGTCCAGGCGGACGCGCTCGAGCGCCGGGGTCTCGCGCTCCCCGGTCAGGCGGTGTTGAGGTTCGAAGGGACGAGGCGGGATGCATCCCGTGTGATCTTCGGGGTGATCTTCGGGGACTACAGATTCGGCGCTTGCCGGTTTAGCGAGATCGCCTCGCTCTCCGAGCGGGGGCTCGTCGACCCTCGCGAGGTCCGCACGGTGATCTTGGCCGACGCGCTCCCGGAAATCGTGGTCGCCGTCGGCCGGGGAGAGTCGGCGTATTTCAACCGGAAGATCGCCGCCCTCTCGAGGCTTCTCGGCGACCGAGGCCCGGTCTCGACCCAGGGGGATACGGTGAGGCTTCTCAAGGCGCTGGGAGTGAAGAGCATCGAGCCGCTCGGGGCGCAACGCCTCGAGCGGACCAGGGGGCTTTTCGAGCGTTTCGGGCACCCGGCGCCGCCGCCGGCGTCAGTAAGCCCTTGACACAACGACGAATTGGAAATATTTTCTTTCTCTGTTGCCTGCACAATCATACCGATCGAGGTTCGTGGTGAAGCTTTCGGAACTATTCAACGCACAAAGCGTTTTCCTCGACGTCGAACCGGGTCCCAAGAAGGATCTGCTCGAGCGGATTCTGAAACGTCTCGACGCGATGCATCTGATCGTTAACTTCGACCACGTTCTGCGTGACGTGATCGAACGCGAAAAGGTGATGAGCACGGGGATCGGGAGCGGTGTGGCGATCCCCCACGCGTACACCGACGGCGTCGACCGGTTGGTGGCCGGATTTTTCCGCACCAGCTCGGGGGTGGACTTCGCCGCCCTGGACGGCGAAGCAGTGAGCCTGTTTTTCATCATCCTCGGACCGAAAGCCAGCCGCCGCGATCACATCAAGATCCTCGCCAAGCTCTCGCGACTCCTCAACCACGAGAGTTTCCGTGACGAGTTGCGAAAAGCGACCGACGTTGATGACGTTCTAAACGTCTTCAAGCGATTCGGCGATCGGTAACCGGAAAGGCGCGCAGCGTGTCCGCGGCGGGGTCGCACCAGTTCGTCCATCGTGAAAAGTAAGCGTGGTGGGACATGTCCCGGATTCGCCGCCCTATCGTGCTCGCCGCCGGATACGTGCTGTTGATCTTCGTCGTCTCATCGATTCCTTCGCTGACGGCGCCGGGTCCCGAGTTCGTTCCCAAGGACAAGATCGCCCACTTCGTCGAGTACTTCATACTCGGCATCCTCCTTTTCAAGGGGATCGGATGGACGGTGAGTCTGTCGCGCTCGGCGACCTTCGGTTTTCTCTTCGCCGTGGGGGCGAGCGTGGGGGCGCTCGACGAGATCTATCAGAGTTTCGTCCCGGGCAGGATGATGAGTATATTCGATTGGTACGCGGACGCCCTGGGCATCGCGGCGGGGTGCGGGGTGTTCGTTTTCACCCGTTTGGGGAGGCACCCGCGCGACCGGCGGCGGCCCGGTCAGGCCGGAGCCGGCGAGGGGGAGACTCCATGAAGTATACCAAGCCGAGAGGCACGCAGGACATTCTGCCCCCCGACGTCTATCTGTGGCGGCGGGTCGAAACGGTCTTCGAGAACACGTTCGAGGCGTACGGCTACGAGCCGATACGGACACCGATCTTCGAACACACCGACGTCTTTCTCCGCTCGGTCGGGGAGGCGACGGACATCGTGTCCAAGGAGATGTATACCTTCGTCGACCGCGGCGGCCGGAGCGTGACCTTAAGACCCGAGAACACCGCCGCCGTGATCCGGGCGTATCTGGAGAACGGTCTCCACAGACGGGGCGGTATCACCCGGCTCTGTTACACCGGCCCGATGTTCCGGTACGACCGCCCGCAGTCGGGGAGGTACCGGCAATTCCACCAGGTCGGACTCGAGGCGATCGGGAGCGACAACCCGGTCGTGGATGCCGAGACGATCGATGTCGTGATGACGGCGCTCGAGGCTCTCGGGTTCGACTCGCTCGCGGTAAAGCTCAATTCCGTGGGGTGCGCCGAGTGCCGAAAACCTTACGGCGGCGTGCTCAGGCGCGAGCTCGAGAGGCTCAAGGGGCGGTTGTGCGAGGATTGCGTGGGGCGGACCGACAAGAATCCGATGCGGGTCTTCGATTGCAAGAAGTGCGAGGAGGTCAAGGACGAGCTTCCGTCGATATCGGATCACCTCTGCCCCGCGTGCGCGGATCACTTCGCGCGCGTGAAAAGCCACCTCGATCTTCTCGAACGGCGCTATGAGATCGATTCGAGACTCGTCCGCGGGCTCGATTACTACACCCGCACGACATTCGAGATCCTACACGGATCGCTCGGCGCGCAAAACGCGCTGTGCGGGGGCGGACGCTACGACGATCTCGTGGAGCAGTGCGGCGGACCGCCGACCCCGGCCGTCGGGTTTAGCGCCGGTCTCGAGAGGATCATCTCGGTGCTCCCCGAGGGAAGCCCCGCCCGGAAGGCGGGGAGAAACGCGCCGGATTTCTACGTCGCCTGCGCCGACGAAAACGCCGCGCCTCGCGTGGTTCTCGTGGCGCGGGGTTTGAGAACGCTGGGGACGGTGGAGGTGGATGTGTCGATGCGCGTGCTCAAGACGCAGCTCCGCCAGGCGGAGAGAGCGCTCGCCCGTATCGCCGTGATCGTCGAGAGCGCTTCTCCGCTACACGTCAAATGGAGGGACATGGCGAATCGGGAACAGATCGACGTCGAGGACGGACGGCTTCTCGATGTCGCGAGGGAACATTTCACGGACAAGAGAAGTGGGTGACGCATGAGGCTGCAACGTTACGTCGTCCCGTTCACGAGAACGCACCGGTGCGGGGAAATCGGCGATGGGGACGTGGATCGCGAGGTCCGTCTGATGGGTTGGGTGGCGCGGGCGAGAAAACTCGGAGGTCTTCGCTTCATCGATCTTCGGGATCGCTCGGGGATCATCCAACTCATCGTCGATCCGGCGGCCGAGGGGCTCGACGAGGCGTCGAGACACCTCAATATGGAGGACGTGATCGCCTGCCGGGGCACGGTGCGCCGCCGCCCCGATGAGATGGTCCGCTCCGACATGGAGACGGGCGCCTTCGAGGTGGCCGCCACCGAGATCACGCTGCTCAACCCGTCGCTGGTCCCGCCGTTCGTCATCGCCGACGATGTCAAGGCGGGCGAAGACCTGAGGCTCAAGTACCGGTATCTCGATCTCAGACGGCGTCCGATGCAGCGAAACATCGAGCTTCGACACCGCGTCGTTCTCGCCGTCCGCAATTTCCTGAGCGCGAGGGGATTCGTCGAGATCGAAACGCCGCTTCTTGTCCGTTGCACCCCCGAGGGCGCGCGCGACTATCTCGTACCGAGCCGGCTTCACCCGGGGAATTTCTACGCGCTTCCGCAGAGCCCCCAACTCTACAAGCAAATTCTCATGGTGGCCGGTTTCGACCGCTATTTCCAGCTCGCCCGGTGTCTTCGCGACGAGGACCTTCGGGCCGACCGGCAGCCCGAGCACACCCAGATCGATATCGAAATGAGCTTTATCACCGAGGATGATGTGTTCCGTCTTGTCGAAGATCTTATGAGCGAGATCTTTCGCGCCGGTGTGGGTCTCGCCCTCGAGACGCCGTTTCCGATTCTCTCCTACGGCGATGCGATGGCCCGGTTTGGATCGGACAAACCCGACATGAGATTCGGGCTCGAGCTCCAGACGCTCGACGACGTTTTTCGCGGATCCGGGATCCGCTTTATCGAAGAGGCGCTCGAGCGCGGCGAATCGGTGCGGGGGTTCGTCG
>Ga0315276_10000938_pt1 | contig 25791 bp, 36 predicted proteins | sample YL17G05_0_MG_FD_204542 | JGI IMG/M metagenome (GOLD analysis project Ga0315276, IMG submission 204542) | Sediment microbial communities from Yellowstone Lake, YNP, Wyoming, USA - YL17G05_0 | ecosystem: Environmental > Aquatic > Freshwater > Lake > Sediment | place: USA: Wyoming | collected... | reverse complement strand
TCTTTTTATCATTTTCTTTTTATCATTTTCTTTTTATCATTTTCTTTTTATCATTTTCTTTTTATCATTTTCTTTTTATCATTTTCTTTTTATCATTTTCTTTTTATCATTTTCTTTTTATCATTTTCTTTTTATCATTTTTATTTTTTCTTTCCGAAGTTTCTTTTTCCGCAAAAAGCTTTGCTTTTTGGGGTCCAGAAAATCTGTGATTTTCTTGGGTTAAAATAAAGCTCATCTCAATCTTTTTCCAAGCTGATTAGACGCAGCAAAAACCTCAATTAAAAATTTTTGCTCTTTGTTTGAAGAGTTTACAGCATAAACGCTCTTTTTGTCACAATCTGCAAACTGCTCTTCTTTGGTTTTTAAGTTGCACTGCATTTCCAAATCCCCATACCCCCCTTTTATTTCTTTTACTACCCCCGTCTCATTTTTAATTAAAACACTGAAATAAAACTCTCTTTTGTCTTCTATAATTTTTTGATTAATTTTGCAAGTTTCATAAATATTAAAATTTAAATCTTCTATGATATACCCACCATCTACCAAACAATCTACAATTCTCGCAGCAAGAATTTTTGATTCATCCATTCTAACATCAATTCGAGAAGAATAAAAGATTATTACGCTTATAACAACTCCTAAACCGACAATAGTCCAAACAAAAAAATCCCAGAAAGATATATACTTTTCACCCTCTCCACCCTCTGCTCTTTTATTCATTTTTCTCTCCCAAGTCTCTTTTCCAAAGAGAGCTGTCTCTTTTATTCATTTTTCTCTCCCAAGTCGCTCTCTTTTTCTTCCCAAGGCTTCTTTTTAAGAAGGCTTTTCCAAAGAGAGCTGTCTTTCTTATTTTTTAATTTTATCATTTCTTATCTCTGCCTCACATTTTTGTTTTTTAATTTTATCATTTTATTTTTTCTTTAGCTCACATAAATTTTTAATTTTTTATTCTCTTTATCCTCTTCCCATCTTATAGCAGCCCCATTAAAATGCCTAAAAGAATATCCTTTGCCTCTAACAAGCCTGACTATAACCTCTCTTGTTTCTTTGTCTATATTAACAATCTCTCCTGTGAACTTCTCTTTTTCAGCAGCTTCGTATAGCTCAGAAATGCCTATTGTCAGTGTTGTCCCTGGTTTTGCCTGGTCAATTAACAGGGCGATTTGCTTTGCATATACCTGCTCTTTTATAGTCGCGCCTGTTGAAAATATGCCTATAAAAATAAACATCACAGCAAAAAAAGCAATATTCAAAATAATGCCTAAAACTGTCCAATACAAAAGCCCTCTTTTTTCTTTCAATCTCATATAGTAACACAAACAAACAATATTATAAATTTAACTGAAATGTTAAATCAGCCAACTAATCATGCCCTCCAAAATAATTGCCCTATCAACATCAATATCTTACAATCTCATTAATAGTTAACCTTCTTCTCCCAATTTTGAATAGATTTTTGCTTATTTTTTGAAACTTTTTATTAACGAATCTACTTATCCATAACTGCGTTATTTATAGCTCTCTTTTTCGCAGTTAGGGAGATAGAGAACTGAATAATGAATGAGACATAAACTACGCAGTTCTCTATAACTACTCTCGATAAATTAAGTCATCAATTACCAGTTAAAAAGAAAAAATTGGGTTAGCGAATGCTTCCCAATTTTTCAATCATAAACTTTCATTTTGCCATCGATAAAGTGCATTTTTTAGTTCAAAATATGGCGCGAAGAGCCATAGTTAATTAATCAAATCATTTTTTATCAATTAAGGCGCTGTTTCAAAACTAGAACACTGAAGTCCCTGTAAGGTATTCAAGTCATAAGGAAACGCAGTAGGAGCAGCATAAGTATACTCTCCACCAGGATATCCATACCAAAAAACCACTCCTCCTCCTATTGCTCCAGCCATTAAGCTAGCTCCTAAGGGAGCACCAACACCCGACGCCAAAAGAACTGTCCCACCTACAAAAATACTTACCGAACCTATCCAATCTCCCCAAGTCCCTCTAGGAGACATTTGTGCAATAACTGCATACCCCTTTTCGTTATTTACCTTAATTTTCCACTCGTCAAAGGTTAGTTTTTTAAACTCATCATTTGTGCCCACGCCCTCTTCTTGCAATTTTTTAAAAAGATCTATTGATTTTGTCCAATCACCCCATCCAGGATAGATATATGATAAATAACTTTTTCCTGCGGGTGTTTCCTTTTCTTGCAAATACTGGTAAAGCGAGCCATAGCTTATATCCTTGATTTCTGCTTCTGTTTCAGAGTCCAAATCAAAAACAATTCTAGAACAAATTAAACAATAATTTTCCTGCCATTTAGTGTGAGGCATAAAATCTAATTTTCCTTCTCCTAACATCCAATGGCAGTCATAATAAGCATTTGCAAATGCATCTAAAACATCTTTTTTAGTTTTAACTTTTATTTTTGTAACAGGATTGTCTTTAGCCTCCGGGCCAAACTGAAGATCACAATTTAGAGTTTTTCCTCCGTCTGTCAAGCATATTTTTTCTGTGCTGCATTTTAAAGGAATATATTTTTTCCCTTCAAGAGGCCCAACATTAAAAGTGCTTCTCATAACAACAGAATCTTGACAAACCTCTTTTTTTGTTCCCCAATCATACATTGCAAGGAAAAGCAAAATAATCCCTAAACTAACAACAAAAACAATAAGCCCTATAAGTTGCACCGAAGTCATCTCTCCCTTTTTGTTTTTCAATTTTATCATTTTATATTTTTGTTATTTTAATCTATATTTTTGAATATCTCATGTTTATTTTTTGCTGTTTTAATTTATATTTTAAAAGATTTGAGGTTTATATTTTTTACCATTCTAAAAAGTTTATTACCATTCTGTTAGATATTTAATTAAAAAATATAATCCTGCTCCAACAAGTATAAAGAATACCAGCCATATAATTATTCTTATTAACTCTTCCATAGATGCTTTTTTATTCTTCATTTTTCTCCAATGTCTTTTTCTAAAAGAGCTTTCCTATTTTTCATTTTTCTCTCCTGCTTTTCTTTTGTCATTTTAGCTGCATTCCCAACTTTTTACATTAACTTTCTCTTTATCTTTTTGCAATGTTAAAACACAAAGAGCTTCAGATACATAAATGTAATCTGTAAGCAACTCGTATGAAGGAATATCTATATAATTAGGGACTTCTAAACACGCCCCTTGCATATCGCATTTTTCTTGATTCGTTGTTCCTTTTGCATCAAAATAACAAAAACATATGCAATACTCAAAATCTTTGCATTCATTTGGAATATAGCCCCCTTTTTTATAAGATACAAGAAACCATTCTTTTGGCCCCAAAAACATAAAATTTTTTTCTGTCTCCGTAATTCCCATAAAGTACTCGAAATCTCTAACAAACTCATCAAGATTGCTTTTGGCTTTATCTAAATCTGATTTTTCAAAAGTATAATAAAGCAGAAGAGCCAGGCCAAATAAAACTAACAAGCACAAAACCGCAATTATAATCCCCCCTACCTCATGCTTTAACATTGCTTTCTTGTTTTTCATCTTATTCTCCAACTGCCTCTTCTTCTATTTGAAATAATTCATCTGGGTTGCACTCTTCGCACCCATACATCACCCAGTTTATATCAATAATATCCATTCTCTCGTTTCTTTCTTCAGCAATTCCTTCAATAGATTTTGTATAAATCCAATCTCTAAACACTTCGCTTTGAATTTTTTTAGTAAGCTCAGAAGGTTTTGTGGCGTCGAAGAATTCCCCCATAAATCTTAGAGCAGGGTAAGCCTGAGTTTGGGTAATCTCATCTAATTTTCCTTTTTCTGTTAAAAGTTTAAGCATATCCTCTTTATTATTTATCCATGTATCTGCACCGCCCAAAATTTCGCCATTGGGCCTTACAGCAAGTTCTGCTTTCTGGCTTTCAAAATTCCATCTTACAATAGCCAAATCATCTGCTCCATTCCATCTATCATCATGAAAATAAATCTGTATTTTAGAAGACTTAAAACCTTTCCCCTCTTCAAGAGCTGTTTTAATTTCATCTTTATAATACTCTTGATTAAGAAGCATTAATCTAAGTTTTATTTCTTCTGTGCTCATTTGCTCTTCATAACCTCTTCCCTTAGTTTCACTAAATCCGCTCCACAACCAGTTATCAAGAGGAAAATCTATTTTCACATTTTCTTCATTAGTTAATCCTGCAATTCTGCTAAGCATGTCATATTCGCTGCTCGCTATCATAACATTCATTATATTTTCTTTTTCAGTGCCAGAAATCCCTTTTCCTTCCATAAATTCTTTTAATGAGTTTGGATTAATCAACCACTCATCTGATGAATAAACCTTTGATGATTCTAATGGAATCCAATTACGTTTGTTTATGCGGGCAACTACCTGAACTCCCCCAGTTTTGTAGTTTATATTTGGGTTCCATCTAAATGTAAAAAAATCAGATGAATCGCCAAGGATTTTAGAATCTTCTTTATAAATAAGCCGGACTGAAGGATATATTTTGCTCATAGGAACTCTTTCTTCTTCAGGGATTTCTGCTTGTGCTGCAGCTATTTTTTTATCTTCTTCTTTCCCAATCCAATCAGGAAACAAATTCTTGAATTTGTCAAATATGCCATATTTCCAAGCTAAATATGCCCCTAAAATAACAACAACAATAACAAGCAAAACTAAAATTAATCTCATTATTTCTTTAATCCCTTCATTTGCTTTTTTATTTCCAAGAAAATCTTTTTGTTTTTTGGATTTTCTGGACCCAAAAACCTTTGGTTTTTTTGGTTTTAAAAAGTTAGTCATTTTTAAAAATTTACCCTCTGAATCTAAACAAATTTTTTATATATTCTAAAGCATTAACTCCTTTTGCTCTTAAAATAACAATTCCTATAATCAACAAAACAAGAATTGCAAGCGCTATAATCCACCATCCAAGCATCTCCAACTCCATTGCTTTCTTATTTTTCATTTTTCTTTCCCAAGTTTCTTTTTTGCTTTTCATTCTTTTTTCCTTTTTCAGTTTTTATCTTGGATTTTCTTTGATTAAACTTGTCTGTTTAAGAAAGTTTAGCATCCAGCACTTTCGCAATTTATTTTATTTATCCTTCCGCCTGTAAAGCTTTTTTCAGCTAATTCCTGGCAAGTTAATTTCTCCTCTTTTGTTTTTCTATCTTCACTATGCCTAACCTCTTTTTCAACACAACAATATTCGTAAACTGAGTTGCTTGCTGTAAGAGAATTGCAGGCTGTTACAACTGAATCAACATTTGTCCTTCCTACTAAATTATTAATGAAGTTAGAAAAAATTCCAGTCTGCTGATTAAAAATAAAAATCAAGACAATTAAAACTAAAACAGACAAAACAATTATTATAATAGTGTTAACTGCCATTTCCAAGGCTTTTTTGTTCCTAATTCCTCTTTTTTTCATAAAACATACAAACAAAAGGCATTAATAAATATTCTGTTTATTTTTCCTTTTCTCTCCCAAGTCTCTTGTTTTTCTTTCCAAGGTTTCTTTTCCAAAGAAAGCTTAAAGAGAGCTGTCGTCTCCTTTTGTTTTCTCTCCCAAGTCTCTTTCTCAAAGAGAGCTGTCGTCTCCTTTTGTTTTCTCTCCCAAGTCTCTTGTTTTTCTTTCCAAGGTTTCTTTTCCAAAGAAAGCTTAAAGAGAGCTGTCGTCTCCTTTTGTTTTCTCTCCCAAGTCTCTTTCTCAAAGAGAGCTGTCGTCTCCTTTTGTTTTCTCTCCCAAGTCTCTTTCTCAAAGAGAGCTGTCGTCTCCTTTTGTTTTCTCTCCCAAGTCTCTTTCTCAAAGAGAGCTGTATTAATAAATATTCTGTTAATTAAAAAATCAACTCAAGACTATTTTTATGATAACTCTATAGTAACAACAAAAAGAAAGATTTATAAACTCTGAATACTTATGAAAAATATGGGAGAAAGATTTAGTGCAACAAAACTAACTTTAGCATCATTTGTTCTAGCTGTTGCAATAGGCTCTGGGATAAGGATTAATAAATTTATAAAATATGAAAATCCCTTGAATCAAATTAGAAACAATATAACTTCTAGCCAACTTGCACCAGAAGAGAAAAGAGAATATTTAGGCATATTAAATAACATAAATCTTAAAAATCCGCAAAAAGAATTAAGAAATTTTATGCATCTTTCTTTAGCAGAAAAAAGAGATGCAATTTATAATCCCACCCCTAGAAAAGCATTAAACTATTTACATGAGAATGGAATCATAGATAAAAATAATTTATCTCACGGAGCTTGCCTTTATTTAGAAAACATAAGCCTTACTAGGGCAAAAGGAATGCTACTTTCCCAATAAAGAAGGAATACACTTTGGTCTGCCAGTTGGTTCAGGAGCACATATTTCTTTTTCTTTTTTGCAACATTCAGCAAATTCTCCTAATGGAGGATCTTTACCTACGCCGGGGCAAAGGAATTCATCATCTTCACATCCAGTTTTAACACAAACCTTAAATATATCATAACTAACACACACTTCCTTGTCTGTACAACATAAAATATCTCCACTTCCAAAATCATAACATTTTTTATCATCTGGGCATGTTTTAACAGTACATGTAGGAAAATATTTACCCTTGCAGCCCATAGTATTAGGGCAACATTTAGCTAATCCAGTTTCTGTAGCAGTGCAAAGAGATTCAGTTGCTGGATTGCAATCAGAAGCAGAAATTTTACAAAAATTAATTGTATCGTCATATTGTTCGCATACATCAGATTCTTTACAACATGCACCAGCAACAGCTGTGCTTTTTCTACAACACTTCATTTTTTCAGTTGCTGAATATTGCTTCCTACAACAAGAATCTCCACAAGGAATATAATCCGCACTGCCCACACAGCACCTCTCGCCGGCAGGAATACACTTCCCATCAGGGCATTTTTTCTTGCCTGAAGGATAACAATACCATTTACTGCTCCATGTACTTTTTTCACACACTTCAGTACATGAATCACAAGCCAACATATCTACACTGCCCGTAGAACCACAACTGCATTTTTCATCTGCCTTTATGCACTTACCATCTTTTGAACATTTTTTCTTACCATCATCAATACAATAACCTGCTCTCCCACACTTTTGGCATAAACCTTCACAATCCTTATCTCCAGTACAATGCACAACTCCGCCTCCCCTAGGCTCCCCAACTTTCATTAACCCTAAACTCCTTAACACCCCCTCTAAAAAAGAATCTTCATCTCTCACAACCGGCTTTCCTAAATTAAACAAAAGCAATACTATAACAGCACCCAAAACAGCATAAAGAATTATTTTTGTATTCTTGTTTAATTTCTTTTTTTCTTTTTTCATCTTCTTCCCAAGGCTTCTTTCTAAGAAGGCTTTTTTCATCTTCTTCCCAAGGCTTCTTTTTATTTTTCTCTCCCAAGTCTCTTTTTTTATTTCATTCTTTCCAAGGTTTCTTTTTAAGAAAGCTTAAAGAGAGCTGTTTTCATATAAACTTAAGAATATAAATCTTAATAAACTTAACTGAACTTAATAAAAAATGGTTTTAGAAGATTACAAAAATCCAAATGAGAGAATGGCGAGATTAAAAAATCCAGATTCAGAAGTATTCAAAACAGCATATCTAGGATTAGTAAAATCAGTTAGTTATGCAGAAAGAAAGTTTAAGAATACTGCAATCTTTCCTAATCTTCAAGCAGAGCTTGCTAAATACACCCCAAGATTTAACCAATTAAGCAGCCACTCCAGTCAGTGCCACAGCAGCAAGCACAGACAAAACAATTGTGGAAATTAAAGCTGTAATTAAATAAAGCAAAACCCCGAATTTCAAATTTCTTGAGGTATCATATTTCTGCTTTAGCTTATCTTCTCCAGAGTCTACAGTCACAAGAGTAGAGGTTAAAATAAAAATTATTTCTATAATATAAATTCCAATAGCAACTTGCATGAAATAAGGAGGGATCATTTTTGTTTTATCAAAAATATCTAATAGGTCTCCTATATTTCCAAAGCCAGTAATTTCTGTTGTTCCACCAGAAATAACTAAAAGTTGTAATTTTGTTAAAATTAAGGTTATCATCGAAGACAAGCCAACAACAATTCCTGCTAATAAAGGAGCTAGAAATGTCATATTGCTTTTCATATCAGATACAACCTCTGCAAGCAAGTCGCGAAGCCTTTCATTTATTTTATGGACATTTTTAATATATTCTGAAATAGACATCAAACTTCTTGCCGCAACCTCTAATCCTTTTTTAACACTTTCTGTTAATATTTTCATGCTCATCTTGATTAAAGAAGAAGGGTAATAAATAATAGCCCCTCTTTTTTCATTAAAAATCGCCTGCTCTAAAGACATCCCAAGCTGATGCATATTTGTATTTATAATCCTAAAAAAATCTTCTGTTGCTGTTCCTTTTGAAGATTCAGCTATTTTTGTAAACGCAACCTCTGCTGGAAGTCCATCTCCAATTCTGTTTCCTAACTGGAATAGCGAAGAAGTAAATTCTTCTTCTAACTGCTTGCTATCTTCTCTCGCTTTGATTAACGCTTTTGTTTTTAAATGATAAGAAATTGAAAAAAATAAAGCAATGCTTAAAGGAACAAACAAACTAAGGATTGTTGCAAGCACCCCAAAAGGGCCTACAACCCCTTGCGGTGTTTCTTCAAAATCAAATATTTTCAAATCACCAAAAGACCCTATGCCAAGTTGGGAAAAAGTATAATCTTTCTGCAAGTTAAGCAGCTCAGGTATAGGAGTATACTGAAATATAAAAGGCAAAATGCCTATTAAAAATAAAGGCAAACAAATTAAAAAAGCAGTTAAATAAGGCTTATTGCTCTTGTATTGTGGATAAAGCGGATTCATTTCTAAAAGTTCTGTTTCTCCATAACCGCCCGGCCTCTTTAACATAACTTCTGAGGTTAAATAAAAAACAAAAAAAGGAATTATTAGGTTAAAAATAACAGCAACATGAACCCAAGTAAAAATTACTTGCTGAGAATTTAGCAAAGTAGAAGCTAAAGGCAAAAGCGCCAAACCCAAAGTAGGCAAAATAATTCCAAGCATGTATAGATTAGTAAGCGGAGATCTGATTTCTCTGCTGTACTTCAGCATTTTTTCATAAATGCCGTCTAAAATGACTTGCAGGGCTCTTTCTAAAATAGCAACTCTGCTTGATTCACTTGGCTCATATAAACTGCTTTCTATTAAATGAAAGCTCTCTATAAACTCTATGCTATAATCTCTCCAGGTTTCAAGATAAGCATCTAAACTCTCTTTAATTGTGCTATACTTGCTGGTTTCTATATCCCACAAAATTTTTTGGAAATCTAAAGCCAGAGGAACTTGCAAATGCTGGCTCGCAAATCTTATGGCTCTTTCCAGATTAGAGGTGTGTTTCATGTAAACAACAGTATACAAAATGCAAGGTACCATCTGACTGCTCGCCTTTAACCTCCATTTATTAGCTAAGCGGGCAGGCATAGTGTAAAAATAATAAAATAAAAAAAATGCAACAAGCAAAAACAAAAACAAGAGCAATAAAGGAAGCTCTCCGTTGATGAAAAAAATCGCTAAACTCAGCAGCAAGCCTAGAAAAATTCCTCCCACTAAAGACATCAAAGCCAAACCAACTGTCTGGCTCGGCGCAACATCCAAATGCGCGATATTTAAATATCTCTGTATTTTCGCCTCGTCTTTTGGAGAAACTTTTATTTTTATTACATTTCCAAGCGACTTGCACCTTCTCTCGTATTTTGATAATTGGGGCATCATTTCTCTTTTAAATTCCATGTATTCCCTGCTATAGTCTCTTCCTGCCAGAGGCTCTGTCTGCATCTGCTGCTCTATTTTCTTGCCGTATTTTTTAAAGATCTCGTTCACATCAACCATTTTACCTCTTTTGTATTTTTCATTTTTCTCTCCCAAGTCTCTTTTTTAAAGAGAGCTGTTTTTCAGATTAGATCAACCATCCAATCATATTTATATTCTTCTACAGTCGGCAAAGATTCAATATCTTTAATTGAATTTGCAAATTTCTGCCTTATTTCTCTGATTATATTATCGAATTGCTTATAATCTTTTGCACAAATTCCTATTGTAAAATCATATTTTCCGGAGTTTTTAGCAACATAAATAATATTTTTGTGCGCTTTTAAAAAATCAACAAACTTCCTCTCTTCTTCGGGTTTTATATTGTAAAGCGAAAATAAAACATAAGCATATAAAGGATATCCTAATTTTGAATGGTCAAGAAATGTATGATGTTGCTTAATAACTTTTTCATCTTCAAGCTTTTTAATTCTGTAAACCACAACATCTCGAGGCAAATGCGTCTTCTTACTTATCTCTGCAATTGTCTGGCGGCAATTTTCCTGCAACTCGCGAATTATTTTCTTGTCCTTGCTATCTAATTTAACTGCCTCTGCCATATTCCTTAAAATAAGTACTTATTTATAAATCTTTCCTTATTTTAAGTAAAAATAGAAGAATAAGCTTTTATAATGAGGGTTTGTAGTGATTTGATAGGAGTGAAAATGAAACAAGAAACTAAAGCCCTTCCAGAATTCTTGCAAGAAAAGCGCGAGCTAAACATACAGATAAGCCAATTGGTTGAAAAAGCAGAGAGTTTAAAACCAACTGAAAAACAAATTGAAGATTATCTTAGAGAACATGGCTTTGAGAGAATCTGTGATTCTTTTGATGAAGTAGATTTATCAAAATTAAGAGGTTCTTTAAACGAACACAATGTTTTTTACAATTCTTCAACAGGCTATCTTTTAAGAGATTCTTATGCGCTAGTTAAAGTAAATAATCCAAATGACCCAAAACAAATAAGAAGAACAATCCAAGATATTTGTTATTATGAGATTTTCAAAAAAATACAAAAATCAAGTGCTCTTTATGGTTTTATTGGGGGAGCTTTAGTTCATTATATTAGTTCTCACTTTAACTCTGACATACCTCCAATAGTATACTCAATTCTAACTGGCTTTGCAACCTTTGCAGCCTCAGTAACAATACAGAGTATAGATCACAGTATCTTCGCAAATCGCTCAAGAACAAAAATAGCATCAAGTGACGAGGCACTTGAAAAACTTGTTGAAGTTTGTGAAGGAAAACAGGAGGAAAAATGAAGCAAGAAACACGATCAGGAATAAAAGAACGAATAGAGGTGGATGTTCATCCAGCTATTGCTATCGCATTGTTCCTTTTTGGGATGTGCCTCTCTCTCTCGCATGAGAGAACCCTCAGATACAGAAATAGCAAAAAGGATTCCGATTGAGTATAGGCTCACTCAAGAAGAATCTGCTTTTATTAATAATATCACTCACTTAGAGCAAGAAGTTCAGAGGACCTCAACAACTTCCTATTATAACCCTGAAGAGAGAAAAATAAGAGAAGCAGTATCAAAGGAGTTGGAAACTTATTTTTCAGACCCTAACACAAAAAGTAAAATCAAAATGTTAAAAGGAAAGCATCAATCTTATCTAAACAGATTTTATAATACACAAAATGATAAAGAAGAAAGAAATGACCTCTTATCAAAAATAGGTCTGGCTCTTGGGCTCCTTAGCCCTGTAGCTTATTCTGTAGGCGTTGCTCTCATAGGTCGCGGTATAAAACACTATAGAAATAAAAGGAAACTCAACTACTAAATATTCTGTTATTTTCATCTTTCTCTCCAAGGTCTTTTCGTTTTCTTCCCGAAGCTTCTTTCTCTGTTTTCCTTCTTTCCGAGGTTTCTTTTTAAGAAAGCTCTAAGAAGGCTCAAAGAGAGCTGTCTTTTATATTAAATTATATAGAAAAAACCCATTAATAAATACTCTGTTGTATCTTCTTTCTCCGAAGTCTTTCTTTTTAAGAAAGAGATCTATTAATAAATATTCTGTTGTTCGTTTTTAGAGTTTTTTTATCTCCTATAAGCTTCATCGTGGTGCCCGAAGAAAATAAATGTAACTATCTTATTCTGCTCGTCAATCTCAAATTTCAAAACAAAACTTTTCATAATGTGAACTCGCCTTTGTCCTGCCAAATCATATTTCAATGGCTTGTAATGATAAGGATTTTCAACAATTTCCTGCATCTTTTTCTCCAAAGCCTCTCTTAAAACAGGATTTTTCTTGCACAATTTTTCTATGGTATTTTCACACTGCTCAGAAACAAGCATAGAGTAAGTCATTTTACTTTTTTAAAAAACTCTTCAACAGAGTTATACTTTATGAACTTGCCTTTTTTTATTTTATTTAATTTTCTAATAAATTCTTCTTTCAAAGGCAGCTCATCAACAGGGTGCCAGTCAATTTTTTCGCAAAATTCCCATTCTTCGTCAGTTATTTTACCGGTTTTCATGTAGTTTTCAAATATAATTTTCTTTAGAGCTTCTTCTCTTGCTATCTCGCTCCAATTCACCCACAAAAAAGTTTTTAACTGCTCTTTGAAATCGTCAGATACAGCCAAAGTTAACGAAGCCATTATATTCTCCCAGAGTTTCTTAACTCTTCGAATCTTTTCAATTCTTTAATTCTTTTCTCAAATCTCTTTTTAAGATATTCTGCCCAATTTATTTCAGGGTGCTCATCTAGCTTTTTCTTCAGCTCTTCTGGAATTGATAGTGTAAAAGTCGCCATGTTTCTATAAACTAAATTTAGTATATAAACTATAATTTGTGTATGTATTTAAAGGTTTCTCTTTTAAATCTTACATCTTCTTAATCTCTTTCCTCAGCCAATCCTGCCACGCAGGAAAAACTCTCTCGCTTAAAGGCAGGCCGATTTCTTTTCTAATTTTATCAGAAAGCTCATGAAAAGCACTATTAGAATGGGCATTAAATTTTGCTTCTAATAACAAGGGGATTTTTAATTTTGCTGCCACATTAACAGTCTCTTGTTTTATTTTTGCCCTTAGAAGGATATTATCATAAACCGCGTCCCAATTTCCAGCCCATCCTTTAACTCCAGAAGCAACATCTTTTATAATCTCTGAATCTCCATTAATCAAATCAGCTGTCGCCTCTAATTCATCTTTTTCTACATTATACTTCAATAAATCAACAAAACCTTTTTCTTCAAGAGGATCTTTTGTCCAGTGTTTCCTAACTTCTGCCAATTGTATAACTCTTTTCCAAGAGTGCAACCCATCAGGAGTTTTAACAGGATTTGCTACAAGTATAGTATCCACTGCCTTAAAACTTGTTATAGGAACTTCTAAATCATTTACAATTCTATCAAAAACAGCATATGGCGAAGCTCCATGCACTGTTCCAGCCACTACATTAGCTAAAGCTCCAACTCTCATTGCCTCAAAAAGTGCCTTTGCTTCAACGCTGCGAACTTCCCCCACAATAAGGCAGCTATCTCCTAATCTTAAGCTAACTCTGATTCCTTCGTCAGCTGCAACTTCAGTTGTTGTTTTCAACAGAGCAGCTCTAACTTTCATTCTTAAAATGTCGTAGTTTAATTTTCTCATGGCATCTACTGGCAACTCTAACACGTCCTCGAGCACAATAGTTCTGTACTTAGGCAGAATTTCCAGCATTAAAGCTCCGAGCATCGAAGTTTTTCCAGAACTTCTTGTCCCAGCAACAATGAGCGTTCTTCCGCTGTCTACTAAAAATGAAAGCAAGCCTGCTGCAAAACTATTGAGCATTCTATTTTGGATAAAAAGAGGCAGAGTCCATGGCTCTTCTCTATGCCTTCTAAAAGCATATGCTAATCCTGTTGGTGATAAAGGTTGCTGGATTACAGCAACTCTCGCCCTTAAGTTTCCGAGTATCAAATCCGTGTCCAAAATAGGATTTGCTTCATCAAGAGGCCTTCCAGACAGCATTCTAAATTTAGCTGCCCAAGAATCAGCATCTTCTTGGCTCGGTATGATATTTGTCGTGCACTCATCAAACTCCTGATGCCTCACAAAAATAGGATTTAAAGTGACTGGGGAGTTTATAACAATATCCTGCAATTTTTTATCTTGCAAAAGCACTTCAATCAAGCCGAAGCCAATTGTATGCCTGACAAGTATAGTGGCTAACTTATTCAGCTCAGAATAAGAAAGTCTTATGTTTTTATTTCTTGCCAATTCTTGCAGCAAGTCTCTTGAAACATTAAAAAATACCTGTCTTGTTCTCTCAGGATCTGTGAATTCTTCTGCTTTTGGCTGGTGCTCAATTAAAACATTTCGCGCTAAATTTAAAAGCAGATGATAATCTTCATCTAAGGTGTATTCAGGAGGCATTAAGTGATAAAAATATTTTGTTTCATTTTCTCTTTTCAAAATTGTAACCTGGCTTTTGTCATACCCAACAGATATTTCATACTGGCTTATGATCTCCACATCTTCTGGCAGTTCAGCCACAAGTCTTGTAAAAGTAAAATTTGGGATTACATCCGGCCTAAAAAACTGAGTATAAATTTCTCTGTCCCCTGTTTTGTAGTCTTCTAAATAAGGAATTGCTTGTTTTATAATCTGAGCAGTCTCTATAAAAGCAAATAATTTTTCTAAAAGCCTTATAAAATTCATCTGGTCTGCTTTAAACTGCAGTTGTGTTTTATCAAAAGCAGCTCTCTCTTCCTGAAGAACTCTTTTTATTTCTGCATAGCAGGCTATAGGGTCTCTTTTTAATAGGCTGAGCAGATAACTGACAGTATTATACCTCTTAGGCACATCTCTCCTTGCAAAAGATAGTTTTTCTACTGCAAGAATCCTCTCCTGCCTGACCAAAAAAACATAAAGCTGCGCAAGTTCTTGCAGCATAGAAACCTCAGGAAAATCATAAACATAATTTCTTTGCTGGACAAAAATTATTTTTGATATCTGGGGATTTTCTATCAACAAATCAATTGTTCTCGCCATAACTTCTGGGTTGTCTGCTAAATTAGGCACATAAGGCGAGCCAAGATAATTGACATATAAAACATCTTCCCCAGCCTCTCTCTGAACTTCAAAAGCATAAAGCGGCGTGCCAGTTTTAAATAACATTCTTCTCTCCCAAGTCTCTTTCTTTTTCTTCCCAAGGCTTCTTTTTAAGAAGGCTTTTCCAAAGAGAGCTGTCGTCTCCTTTTGTTTTCTCTCCCAAGTCTCTTTCCGCAAAAAGCAAAGCTTTTTGGGGCACAGAAAATCTTTGATTTTCTTGTGTCCAAAGAGAGCTGTCTTGTTTAAATAACATTTTCCCTCCTTTTGTTATTTCCTATATTATTGAATAGCATGTTACCTCATTTTGTTTTGTTTATCAAAAAGAGAAAGAAAAAAGGTTTTAAATAGTTTATCAAAATTCTTATACAAAGAATTTTAAACCCTTTTTTCCTTATAGAAATAAGAAAAAAAAGCTAAAAAGAAAAAGAGGAAAAATGCCAGAACAACAAACTTATGAAATGCCTGTAACTGCCTTGCTTTCAGATTTCAATACAAAATTAAAAGATATAGAAGAAAAACAAAGATTAATTAAGGATAGAGTTTTATTAATTGGTGAGAATCTTGTAAACAGCAAAGAAGAAACAGTAAAAGAAATTTCAGGATTAAAAGTTAAAGTTGAAAATCTCGAAAGAGAAATGAACCGGCTTAAAGAAACAATTTCAAGTTTAATAGAAGAGATTCAAGCTCTAGCGAGAAAATCAGAATTAGAGATTTTACAAAGGCAGTTTAAAATGTTCCAACCGTTCATAAAAAAAATCTAGATAAAATCCAAAGAGGGTTCATAAAAAGAGAAAAATGCCACTTATAGAAAAAATAACACAAATGCAAAATCAGGGTTTGAGTAGTGAAGAAATTATAAAAACACTTCAGGACGAAGGAGTTTCACCTCGCGAGATAAGCGAGGCTCTTGAGCAGATAACAGTAAAATCCGCTGTTTCCACTGAAGCTAGTGAACCGCCGATAGAAGTAGGCGCAGAAGAAATGCAGCCGAGTTTAATGACCTCTGAAGAATCTCCACAAACTTCTGAAGAAGCTCCGCAAGAAGCATCTCAAATATCTCAAACCCAAGCTATGCAAACCCCTTCTGAAGAAAAATATTTCCCTTACCCATCAACTCAGCCCCCCCAACCCTCTCAAGGATACGCAGAGCAATATCCTTCATATCAAGAACAAACTCCACAAACAGAGCAATACCCCCCACAACCCGCCCAGTATGCAGAACAATCCCCTGAACAATATGCTTATCCAGCTGAACAAACTCAAGAACAATACCCTCAGTATGCAGAATATCAATACCCTTCTCAAACAGCAGGAACAGACCTTATCACAGAAATAGCAGAACAGATAGTCGATGAAAAATTTCAAAAAATTCAAAGCCAATTATCAGAAACAATAAAATTCAAAATAGAAACCGAAGGAAAAGTTAATGATATAAGTGAAAGATTAAAAAGAATAGAGATGATTATTGATAGGCTCCAATCTTCTATTATTGGAAAAATTGGAAGCTATGAAAAAGATCTCTCTAACTTAAAACAAGAGCTTGAAACAACTCAAGAATCTTTTTCAAAAGTTCTTGCCCCTTTAGCTGAAAAAGAAAAACCAACACACGCAAAAGCAGAACACGAAACAGAAACAAAAAAGCATGAGCACAAAGCAGAACATAAACAGCCAGAAACAAAAGAGCATGAGAGACACACCAAAGGAAAATCAGATGCTCTTGCACATTATCTAAGAAGATAAAACAGGCGCGAGTTTCTCCTCGGAGAGCCTATTATGAGGATGATTTAATTCTTTATATATCCAATCGATATTTATTGACCTAAAACCGATGCGCGTATCTGCTAAACCAGAGTAAATATAACATCTCCTCGTTCTTTCGTCTACTATTGAACCTTTTGAGAAAATAACTCTTTTTTCTTTTTCTTGTCCGCCATCATCTTTATATCTGAAAACAAAAATATCTCCATCTGGCCTTAATACGGGGTCTCTTAATTTACTCACAACAACATAAGAATCAGGATCTACTTCACAAATTCCAACACAATACTCAAGTTTATCATTAACTCCGTGATATATCCCTACTTTTTTGTCTCCTAACTGAGCAAAACAAGCAAAACCAACTTTTTCATTTTCCCAGGGTTCCTGATTTTTAAGAAAAACATGCTTGTCTAAATTTTTAAAATGCTCTCGCCAATACTCCCCCCCTCTTTCTCCGATTAATTCATCTAAACTATCAACAACAGCAATATGCGCATGAGGGTCAATTCTATGTATTAAAACCCATTTTTTAATTAAGGGATTATATTCTATTACAGGATCTTTATCCCATACAAAAACTTTTTTTAAATCCGCGCCTAATTCTTTAACCCCTTTCAAATACCCTTCCAATCCCCTCTTGTAAATATTAGGAACTAAATCAATTCCTTCTTTTATTGGAATCTGGGGGCCAATAACCCCCCACTTTTTTATTTCTTTAAAATCTGTTGTTGTTGCTAAACAAATTCTTGCATTTTTTTTATCCCACCCCACATAAGGAATATACCACACCCCCTCTACTTTAGCTAACCCCGGGTCTTCACACCCGCCTGATTCATAATCTTCAGCAGGCCAGATTATTGTTCTGTATTCTTCACTTAGTTGAACAGGGCTTTCAAGTTGTCTAAGATTAATAACCGAATCTCCTCCCCGCTTTATACACCTATATAAAAATGGCCAAGGCCCTTCTTGAGAATCTTGAAAAACAGAGGGATTACAAACAGCGTCTACTCCCTCTTTATATGGCTCTAATAAAATCCCCTCTAAATCCACCGCCTCTTCAAGTTCATTAACATCCATAAGAGGTATTAGTATTTTTAACATATATAAACCTTTTAGATACCACTCTTTAGTTACAATAAACCGAAAGATTTATAAACCCCTTTTTTCTAATATCACTATAAAAATAAATGAAATAAAGACTAAAGGAAAAAAATGGAAGAACAATATACAGATGCATATAGCAACCCCCTACAAAAAGGGTTTTATAGAAATAGAAATAATGGTGGAATTTTTCGTGTTAAAACAGAAGAAAGGGGGCAGTTTGTTCTAATAGACTCTGCAGTACCAGGAAGGAAATTTGGGCCTACACAATATATTACTAGCAATCTTGTTTTTATAACCAATCCTCAACAAGAAATTAAGAGTTTACGAGAACACGCAAGTTGGTTAGAGAGTCAGCTAGAAGATTTAGCTAACGAGAAAACAGGAGGCAATTAATCAAAATGAAACACGAAGAACACTATGGAGCTCCAAGAAAAGGACTTTCATTACACCAAGTACAAAAGTTACCTATTCTTCAAGACGGAGGAATGGTAGAAGTTAGAGGAGACAGAATCAAACCAGGTACTGAAATGGGATTAGGCTCTGTAAGATATTTAAGCGAGATGCCAAAAGAAGGTGTAAATATTAATAATTTTGAAAGACTTGACAGAATAACATGGGGGGAACAGATTAAGAGAATGGCAGAATTAGGATTAACTCAAGAAAACCCTCCTGGCTCTGGAATCTATGTTAGAACAGATGCAGCTGATAAATCAAAATATGATATTTATCCTTACTCACTATGTCTAGACGATAAATTAAGGCCTAACAGCATATCAAGAATAAAGGAGAAATAATTAAAATGACAAGAAAAAATACTCACGAATCAATTAGGGAAAATGAAAGTGGAGAATCTGCTCATGAAGCAGGTACGATGATAGGATTGGGTTTAATCGCAGCATTGGGCTCTTTAGGACTAATGGTTGCAACAATCACCAAAACAAACACTTATGTGGAACTAAGACCTGTAAATAATTGCGGCAGTTACCATTCTAACCAAACATCAGATGTTAATGATGCTAATGAATCTTATAAATCTATATTTGAGGAGGATAATAAATAAAAATGCCACTAAATTTTTCATGGTTGAGTGAAGGAATGCCTTTGCTTACTTTTGCATTTGCATTTATTTTAATTTATGCTGTACTTAAAAAGACAAAAATTTTAGGTGAAACTGGAGTCATTAATGTTATTACAAGCTTGATTTTATCAATAATTTTGTTAGCTTTTACTTCAGTAGGAAACTACATAGCAAACATAACTCCGTGGTTTGCTACAATAATGGTAATTTTATTTTTCTTTTTCATGTTCATTGCATTTTTAATAAAAGAGCCAGCTGCATTTTTAAAGCCACTTGCAATAGTTTTCATTATAATTTTCGCTTTGATCTTGATAGTTGCTATTTTCTACACGTTTCCAGACACTCAAGCCTATCTTCCTGGGCAAAGTGAAGACGGAGCAAACAGCATTGCCCTAACAATAAAGCACTTCATTTTCGAAGAAAGATTTCTAAGCGGATTTTTGCTTTTAATTATAGCAGTTATAGTTGGCTTTATAATCACAAGAGGGTAAACATATTATTTCTTGCTTTTCTTATTTTTTCTAGAACTTGCTTTTATTTTATTAATAATATAATTTATGATTATAGCATATATTAAAAAAGTTATAATAGACAGCGTTAAATAAATTTCAGGGGGAGTATAATCTCCACAACAAATAAACAAAGATATTAATACAGAAGGAATTGTTAAAAAAATAGAATATAACCCAGAAATTAATATTAAAATTTTTAAAATAAGCCCCAAAATAGGCATTTCGAAAATTTTATACTTCCAAAGAGAAAAAGTCTCAAATGAATAGTACAGAATAAAAGGTGCTAATAAAATAACAAAAATAAAAATTGTGCTATATTTTAATTCATTTTTAAGTTCTGGGTGCCCCAAGGGTTGTCGTCTTTGATTTTGTCGCAAGAATCACTAACACCATTAAACCAACAATTATTCCTACAGTGACAATAAGAGACCAGTTTTGATACCACCATCCCCCTCCTGTCCATTGATAATGCGATAAAGAAACTAAAACTACCACTACAGCTATAAATAAACCTATGCCGAAAAAAGTTTTATTCCACCAACCTTCATTCCCAGTCTGAAATAAGCCAGTTAAAATTAAAAGAACTAAAAGTATAGATATCCCTATGCCTGCAAAAGGGAAGATAGTAGCAAAAAACTCATGGACATAATTAAATTGCAAAGCAAGCAAGCCAATAGCAAAAGCAATAACAACATTTACTCCTTTAGCCTCATCTCCTAAAAGCCCTGATTTCTGCAGTATGCCAAAAATAATAGCAAAAATTAACAAAAAAGGCAAAACATATCTAAAAATACCTATTTGATCCCACTCCATTAAAATTGTATCTATAGAAGTTCCCCATACATAAAATCCCGTTAACACACCCAACATTATGCTCATTTTAATTCTTTTTCTTTTTTCCTCTTTTTTATTTTTTGTTTTTCTCTCCCAATTTTCTTTTGAAACTTAGTTCTTCTCTTGTCAGAAACTTTATGTTTCTGAGCATGTCGAAATTCTTCTGAATTTCGAGCACTGCCAAAACTTTCAGTTTTGGAGCTATCAAAATCTTTCGATTTTGAAGTTCCTAAGTTTTCTTCTTTCTAAGAAGAAAAGCTATATTTAAATATCTTTTGTTCTGCTAAATTGCCCCTCTGTCTTTACTTTTATTCCTCTTAAATTTTTCTCTTCACTTTTCTTCCCAAGGCTTCTTTTTTATTTCCTTCTTTCCGAGGTTTCTTTTCCGCAAAAAGCAAAGCTTTTTGGGGCCCAGAAAATCTTCGATTTTCTTGGGTAAGAAAGCTCTTTTCATCTTCTTTCCGAGGTTTCTTTTCAAGAAAGCTCTAAGAAGGCTTTCTTCACTCTCTCTTCTTTCTGCCAGTAGCCAAGACAACAGCCATAGCTCCCCCGATTATTACAAGAAATAAAACACTAACCCAAAACTCTCCAGCATACTGCCCCTCGACAAGAGTATTGTAAAGATTGTCCCAAGCCCCGGTTGCCCAGATTACAGCAATAATAACCGCTATACCAAGGATAATACCAAGAGCAATTTTTAATCCTTTATTTAAAACATCTCCCTCTTTTTTCCCAGAAATAAAGCCATAAAGTAACATAAAAACAAACAAAACAACAAGACAAACAACTAAAAAAGGTACAAGCTTAACTATAATTCCAGTTGGATAAGAAAAACCAATCAAGATTACCCCCACAACAAAACTTACTATAGCATCAATCTGCCTCTTACCCTCTCCTAACAATTTTGTCTTCTCAAGAATCGCAAAAACTAATGTAAAAACAAGTAGAAAAGGCAGTATAATGTCCCTGATTATTGGATATGAAAATATAGTTTCAACCATGTTTTTTCTCTTTTTGATAAAATTTAATATTAGTAAAGCCCTCTTCGTTTACCCCGCCTCAAAAGGTGTAGTTTGTTTTTCTGACATTAATACAGTTAATGTATAGTTCTAACAACTTTTAACCAGGGACAAGTTTCGTTACTGGCTCTTTTTGGTAGTTCTTTAAGATGCGATTTGTTCTGCGCCTGAAATTTCCTCTGTTGTTTCTTCTTGTATTGGTAAGCTTGACCTACTAACAATAAAAACATCTCCAATTGCTTTAACAAATTGGTGGGGGATTACAACTCCTCTTGCTCCGCCTAAAAAACTTCCCATTCCCCCAGCGACTCTGATTCTCCAACTATCAACTTTGCTCTCAACTAGATTCACTTCTTCAATCTCACCAAAAAGATCCCCTGAGTCTGTATAAACTTTCTTCCCTACAACTTCCGAAACCTTTTTTATTTTTAGCATATTTTAATAAAAAAGAGTGTGCTTTATATACTTTTCTATAGAGGAAAATATGTGATAGATTTATAAGTATTCTCTTCTTCTATTTCTTATGTTCAAGCTAAAAGAAGCCGCGCATCTTGTAATTGTAGCCATTCTGTTTGCTTTTGTAATAGGCATAGAGTCTATAGTAAGCAAAGACCTTGCCGCATTTTTAGTATATTTGTTAATCGCTTTTATAATCATTTTTGTCAGTGTTTTTGCTAAAAAGTTATTTGCTTATTCTCGTGAAATAGAAATAGAGCAAAAAATTTTACACTGGAGAAGATGGGGTTGGTATGAAAGAAGTTATTTTAAAAAATCTCTGCCAGCAGGGCTCATTCTGCCATTTGTTTTAGTTTGGATCACTTATCCTTACTATGGTTTTATAAAAATGCTAACTTTTTTACAATTTGATCCTCAGCCAACAACAGCAAGAGCAGCAAAAAGACACGGGTTATACAGATACAGCGAACTAACAGAATGGCATATTGCAGCAATAGCTGGAATCGGAATATTTGCCAGTTTAGTCCTCTCTGTTTTTGCTTATATCTTCAATTTTCCTAATTTAGCAAGATACAGCATTTATTATGCAGCTTGGAATCTGCTTCCTCTTGGCCAACTTGATGGTTCTAAACTTTTATTTGGCAGCAGAAGATTATGGGTTCTCCTTGCAATTTTAGTTTTAATCGGCTTATTCTACTCCTTATTTCTAGGAAGTTTAATGTGAAAATTTCTCAATTAACTATATCTTTATAAATCTCACAGAGCTTTTATAAAAATAAAAAATGAGCGGAATAAAAGAAGTTTTAAAATTCCTAAAGAACACAGAACCGAGGGAATATCAAGAGAAAATTTTTGAAACCTGCAAAGATAAAAATTGCTTAGTTGTTTTGCCGACAGGAATGGGAAAAACATTAGTTGCACTAATGTTAGCTATAGAGAGATTGATGAGATTTCCTGATTCAAAAGTTCTTTTCCTTGCCCCAACTCGCCCTTTAGCAGAACAGCATTTAGATTATTTTAAAAAAAATCTTCCTGAACTTTTCGCAACCTTGGAGTTATTTACAGGCAAAGTTTCTGCAGAAAAAAGAAAAAAACTCTGGCAAAATGCAGAAATTATCTTTTCTACGCCGCAATGCGTTGAAAATGACATAGAAAACAACATTTATGATTTAAAAGAAGTCTCATTATTAGTTATCGACGAGTGCCATCGCTGCCTTAAGAATTATGCATATAACTATGTTACAGCCGAATACATAAAACAGGCAAAAAATCCACGTGTGTTGGGTTTAACAGCTTCTCCAGGCGTAGAAAAATCAAAAATAAAAGAAATTGGAAAAAATTTAGGCATAGAAGCAATAGAAATAAGGACACGAGAAAGCGAAGATGTTTCTCCATATATACAGAAGTTAAAATTTGATATAGTGAAAATAGATTTTCCAACTGAATTCAGCGAAATACGGGCTCTTCTTCGCGAATTATACGAAAAGAAAATTGAAGAGTTAAAAAACAGAAAACTTCTTTTTGCTCCAGCGAGTAAAAAAAATATTCTTGAACTGCAAAGAAGGATTATGGCTATGATTTCTACTGGCAACAGAAATTTTAATGTTTTAGCAGGAGCTTCTGCCTGTGCCCAAACAATCAAATTGCAGTACCTGTTAGAACTTCTTGAAACACAAACTCTTTCTTCTTTGCAAAGATATTTCCTTGATATTTTTGAACAAGCAAAACAAGGAAAAAGCAAAGCAGTCCAACAGCTTATCAAACAGCCAAAATTTAATCAAGCCTACATAAGAACAACCGAGCTCATTGCCCAAAAAATTGAAAATCCAAAACTGCAAAAGCTTAAAGAGATTGTAGAAAAAGAAATGCAAGGTAAAATTAAAAGAATTATTGTTTTCGCGCAGTACCGCGAGACTCTTGTAAAAATATGCAAAACCTTAAACGAGCTCCAGGGAGTTAATGCAAGGGTTTTTGTCGGCCAGGCAAAAAAAGGCACCGGAGAAGATGCAACTGGCTTAAGCCAAAAAGAACAGAGAGAAATGATTTCTGATTTTACTCTAGGAAAAATAAATGTTTTATGCGCTAGCTCGATAGGAGAAGAAGGTTTGGACATACCAGAAGTTTCCGCTGTTATTTTCTATGAGCCAATTCCTTCTGCAATTCGCCAGATACAGCGAAGAGGAAGAACCGCCAGATTAAAGCCAGGAAAATTAATAGTTTTGATGATTAAAAAAACACTTGACGAAGCTTACTACTGGAGTGCTTTCAACAAAGAAAAAAAGATGTATAAATCTCTTGATGGCTTAAAAGAAGAATTAGACGAAGAATTTAACAATAACCAAGCTAAACAAGAAGAAAACAGCAAAAGCAAAACCGAAGAAAATAAAAATGCTCAAGAAATAAAAGATAAAGAGAATAAAGAAAAATCTGAGCAAAAAACCTTGTTTTAAAATGTTAAACACAAAAGCAGAAATTGAAAATAAGAGCAAAGAACTTAAAAATTTTTTAAACAAATATAACAAAAATGATTATATAAAAAGTCTAAACATAATAGTTATTTATAAAAATCATGGAGAGTATATAAAAAAATTAAAAAACCTTGGGAAAAAAGTTCTTTTCTGCACAGATTCAACAATAAAAAACCTTGGTTTTCTTGACAAATATCTAAAAGAATTAAAAAAGGAAAATTTCGAGGTGTTTGTTTATGATAAAATTATTCCCAATCCAACTTTAAATAATATGCAAGAAGGAATAAGAATTGCAAAAAGTTTTGAGCCAGATTTAATTTTCGCTTTAGGCGGAGGCTCTGTAATAGACACAGCAAAAGCAATCTCTGTTGGAATATATGGAGAATTATGGGATTTTGTTGAGAAAAAACAAGAGATAACAAAAGCAGTTCCAATAATAGCAATCTCAACTACTTCTGGAACCAGCAGCAATCTAACTCCTTATGCTGTAATAACCAATACCAACACGCAAGAAAAGAAAACTTTAAAGCATCCTCTCCTGCTTCCAAAACTCTCAATTGCTGATTTAGAAATTGTTAATTTTATGCCAAAAAAAGTTATTGCAGAAACTGGATTTGATGTTATGTCTCATGCTATTGAAGTTTATACAAGAAATGACTGCACAGAGCTTGGAAAAGAAGCCGCGATAAAAGCATTAAAATTAATAAAAGAAAATCTAATTCCTTCTTACAATGGCATTTCCATTAAAAACAAACTTAGGATGGTATTTGCAGATATTTATGCAGGCATAGCTCTTACTGTTATAGGCACACATCTTCCTCACGCAATTTCTCACCCAATATCAGCAAGATTTCAAGAAATAAGCCACGGAAAAACCCTCGCACTTGTTCTGTCTGAAACCATAAAAAGACTAAAAGAGAAAAATAATCACGAGTTAAACAAAAAATTTGAAATTCTTTCAAAAATCCTTGGTGGAAAAGATAATCTAACAGAAACAATTAACACCTATACCAATTCATTAGAACTCAACACAAAACCTACTTTTACAGATGAAGATTGCGAACAAATACTCAAAGATACATTAGGCTACAGAATGCCAAGTGTACAAAAAAGCCCAATAATCTTAAACGAAAAAGAAATTAGAGAGATAATCTTTAAATCGCTGAAAAGCTGAAAGCGTTGCGACTATAAAATGGTAAAGTTTAAAAGCAGATTTCATATTCTAATTTAATGGAAGAAACTCTCACAAAAATCGTGCAAATGTATGCTGAAGAGAAAGAAACCTCGGAGATACTTTCTGCTGCTAACTTAACAAGGAAATCACTTAAATTATATACAGAACTAATTACAAGTATAAAAAGATATATGGAAACCTTTGAGATAAATTGTATAAACCTCTCCTCTTCTGAACTTCACTTGCCAAAACCAACCCTTGAACTGATTCTTTCTTGCCCTTATCATAAATTAAAAGTAAAAAATGAAGTAAGAGGCACAGAAAAAAGAGAAAAAATTGCTGAAGCATATCAGCAAGGATGCAGAACTGTTAAAGCAATTCAAAACGCAACAGGCTCAAGTAGAGATTCAGTAAGATATTATACAAAAGTTTTAGATATAAATTTAGAAAAAGAAAAAATGGGAAGAAAAAAAGGAGCA
>Ga0315276_10000937_pt1 | contig 25803 bp, 19 predicted proteins | sample YL17G05_0_MG_FD_204542 | JGI IMG/M metagenome (GOLD analysis project Ga0315276, IMG submission 204542) | Sediment microbial communities from Yellowstone Lake, YNP, Wyoming, USA - YL17G05_0 | ecosystem: Environmental > Aquatic > Freshwater > Lake > Sediment | place: USA: Wyoming | collected... | reverse complement strand
CGCTTGCCGTTCTGGGTGAGATAGACCGTGCCCAGGTCGTAGGCGGAGGCGATGACGCGCGACATCCACTTGCCCGGGGCCAGGCCGGCCGTGATCTCCTGCCAGGCCTTGCCGCCGTCCTTGGTGATCCACAGCCGCCCGTCGTCGGTCCCGGCGTAGAGCAGGCCGTACTTGAGCGGCGACTCGGAGATAGCGAAGAGCGTCTGGTAGGGGATGTCGCCCCTCGTTGCCGGGTCGTTCGTCGTCAGGTCGGGGCTGATCTTCTCCCAAGTATCGCCCCTGTCGAGGGACCGGAAGACATACTGCATGCCGTGGTAGACGATGGTCGGGTTGTGGGTCGAGAGGATGAACGGGGCCAGCCACTGGCCGCGGAGCCGCGGCTCGTTCTCGTAGACGGTGGGGAGGAGCTCCTTGGAGGACGGATAGCCCGGGTACTCGCTGGGCTTGCCGTAGTCGGACCGCGAGATCGTGCCGTAGAAGCCGGCCGAATAGACGATGTTCGGATCGGTCGGATCGATGGCCTGGTTTGAACCCTCGCCGCCGGGCGCGCTCTCGAACTCCTGGGCGGGGATCTTGTCCCGTCCCTGGCTGAGGTCGACTTTTCCCCGGAAGCTGCCGTGGTCCTGCATCGAGCCGTAGACCTTGAACGGCGTCGCCATGTCGTAGGCGATATTGAAGAACTGGCAGACGGGAAGTCCGTTTTGGAAGGCGCGCCAGCTCTTGCCCTTGTCGTAGGAAACGGCCAGTCCCTGGTCGCAGCCCTTGAGGAGGTAATTCGAGTTGTCGGGGTCGATCCACAGGGCGTGGTTGTCGCCGCCGAAGCCGAGGCCGCGGAGGGACGGGGAGGCGTAGGTTTTGCCACCGTCCGTCGAGGCACTGAAGGGAACGCCCATAATGTAAGAGGTGTTCGGGTCGTTGGGGTCGACGCGGATCTGTCCGAAGACCCAGCCGTAGGTCCCGGAATGCCTCTCCATGAAAGACTTCTGCTGGGGCGTTAGGCCGCTCGTCTGCGCCCATGTGGCGCCGGCATCGTCGGACCGGTAGACGGTGGCGCCCTTGATGTACCCGGACGAGGGCACTCCATAAGAATCGGCCAGCTCGGCGGCGGTCGGCTGGCGGGAGATCTCGTAGTTGTCGACGAGGGCGTAGAGGACCGCGGGCTTGGTCAGGCAGACGTCGAGCCCGATCCGGCCCCTGAACTTGGCCTCGGGCAGGCCCGCGTTGATGGGCGTCCAGGTCTTGCCGCCGTCGGTCGTTTTATAGATGCCGCTTCCCGTGTAGTCGGCGAAATTCCGCGGGTCGTTCCATTTCTTGCGGGTCCTCTGCCAAAGCGACGCGTACAGGGTGTCGCTCGCCTTGGGGTCCATGACCAGGTCGTAGGCGCCGGTCTGGTCGTTGACGTAGAGGATCTTTTCCCATGTTTTACCGCCGTCGGTCGTCTTGTAGACGCCGCGGTCGGCGTTGGTCGTCCACTCGTGCCCAGCGGCGGCGACGTAGACGACGTCCGGGTTCGTCGGATGGACGACGATCCGGGCGATGGTGTTCGTGTCGTTGAGGCCCAGGTGCGCCCAGGTCTTGCCGCCGTCCGAGGACTTGAAGATGCCGACGCCGGCCTGGGAGCTCCGGAAGATGTTGTGCTCGCCCGTGCCGGCCCAGATGATCTGGGGATTGGACGGGGCCAGGGCGATATCGCCGACGGCCGCCGAGACGTAATTCTCGAAGATCGGGGCCCAGGTCGTGCCCTCGTTCTCCGTCTTCCAGATGCCGCCGGAAGCCGTGGCGACGTAGATCGTGTAGTTCTTGCCCTTGGGGGCGACGACGGCGACGTCGGTCACCCGGCCGCTGACGTTGGTCGGGCCGATGAACTGCCACTTGAGGTCCTTGAACTTCGAGGCCTGCTGCATGGCCTTGTAGTCCTCGAAGCCCTTGAGCCGGAGCTCGGGGTTCGTCGATTGCAGGGCCTTGGGTTTCTTCGCCTGTTGGGCGAAGGGCAGGGCGGCCAGGACGAGAATGGCCGCGACGATGAACAGGGCCGTCTTGGCGGGGGATTTACGGAAAAACGACATCGGGCACCTCCTAGGGGATAGAGAAACCTCACTATAATGAATTCGGCGTCGCTCTGTCAATTGCGGGTCGCGGCAGCTTCGAAGCCGGCGGCGGGCATGGTATAATGGCCGGAAATGCGCGTTCGGAAAATAAGCCCCGAAGACACCCACCCTGCGGTAGAGTTAGCCAGAGCGCTGGGTCTCGACTATCCAGGGATGGAGTCCGACACGATCTGGGTGGCCCAGGAAGCTGGCGAGATCGTCGGCCTCGTCGCCCTCAAGAAGCACCCCGATTGCTGGGAGCTCTGCGGGCTTGGGGTTGACCCGCGCTTCCGGGAGCAGGGCCTGGGGAAAGCCCTCGTCGAAGCCCTCATGGCCGAGGCCCCGGCGGACATTCACCTGGCGACGGTCATTCCCGGATTTTTCGAGACGTGCGGCTTCGATATAACGTCGGACGTTCCCGCGACCTTTCCCGCCAAGCGGAAAACTTCCTGGTGCGATGGTTGTCCGCGGGAGCGCTGCACGGTCATGTTGAGAAAAAAATAGTGAACGCGCCGGTCTATCCCGACTTCAAGCCCGTCGGCCTCGAGGACCAGGGCGTTTTCAAAGAATACCTCGGCCGCGAGCCCTCCGGCGTCTGCGAGATGAATTTTGCCAACATCTTCATCTGGAAGGACTCCGAGCACCCGCGCTGGACGCTCCTCAACGGCAACCTCTGTGTGCTTGTCGAGCCCGATTTCGAGCCGGCCTATTTCCTGCCTCTGGTGGGCGGCGACCGCGTCCCGGAGACGATCGTGGCGTGCCTCCGCCACGCGCCGCGCCTGTCGCGCGTCCCGGAGGAGTTCGTCCGGCGGTTCGGCGCCGGTTTCCGCGTCGAAGAGGACCCGGACAACTTCGATTACATCTACCGCGTCGAGGACCTGACCGAGCTCAAGGGAAAGAAATACGACGGCAAACGCAACCGGATCAGGAAATTCGAATCGAGTTTCCGCCACGAGTATTTCCCCCTTGACCACCAAGATGCTCCCGAGTGCGCCGCGCTTCTCCAAAGCTGGTTCGAGGAGAAGCGGAACGGCGACCCCTACATGAAGGCCGAGAAGGTGGCCATCGTCCAGGCCCTCGCGTCCTTCGAGCCCCTTGGCTTGAAGGGCGGGGTCGTCAGGGTCGACGGCCGGGTCGAGGCCTTTACGTTCGGCATGCGCCTCTCAGACGATACGGCCGTGATCCCCATCGAGATCGCCAATCCCGCCCTCCCGGGGCTGGCCCAGTGGATCAACCGGGAGTTCGTCCGCCGGGAATGGTCGGAGCTCAAGTTCATCAACCGGGAGCAGGACATGGGGATCGAAGGCCTGCGCAAGGCCAAGCTGTCCTACCAGCCGGACCATCTCGTCAGGAAATATAACCTCGACGTCACGCCTTCTTGAGGATGATCCGGGCGTCCACGACCTTGAGGCCTTTTCCCTTTTCGTAGACGAAGACCGGGTTGGCATCGGACTCGGCGATGTCGCTCTCCAGATCGAGGACCATCCGCGAGTAATTCATGATGAGCTGGATCAGGGCGTCCTTGTCCCGGGGGGCTTCGCCGCGGGCCCCGGCCAGGATGGGCGCGGCCTGGATCTCTTCGAGCATCCGCGCGGCCTGCGTCGAGGATACGGGGGCGACCCGGAAGGTCACGTCCTTGAGGACCTCGACGAATATGCCGCCCAGGCCGAACATGATCGTCGGCCCGAAACTCGGGTCGTCCACGGAGCCGATGATGACCTCGGTGCCGAAGGGCGCCATCTCCTGGACGGCCACGCCGTGGATCGCGGCGTCGGCTTTGTAGGCCTTGGCGTTGCCGAGGATGGAGCGGAAGGCGTCCCGCGCGGCCTCGGCGTCCTTGATCCCGATCTTGACCCCGCCGGCGTCCGACTTGTGGAGGATGTCCGGCGAGACGATCTTCATGACGACGGGGAAACCCATCTCGCCGGCGGCGCGGACGGCCGCTTCCTCCGACTTGGCCAGGACGGTGCGGGCCACGGGCAGGCCGTAGGCGGCGAACACCTCCTTGGCTTCGATCTCCGTCAAAGCGCCGCGTCCGGCGGCCCTGGCGGCGGCGATCGTCTCCCGGGCGAGGTCGGACGACCGGTCGCCGGGGACGGGCAGGATCTCGGTGACTAGGGAGCGTATCCGGGCGTGCTCGCGGAGGGCGGCGATGGCGTTGACGGCCTTATCGGGCACCTCGTAGGCCGGGATGCCCTTTTCCATGAGCCAGTGGAGAGATTCGGACGACTGCTCGCCCCCGACGAAGGCGATGGTCACGGGCTTGTCCGTGACGCCGGAATCCTGGATGGCCTTGTGGAGGGCCTGGGCGATGTCCATGGGGACGGTCAGCGACGTTTCACAGTAGAGGATGACCAGGCCGTCGACCCAGGGATGGGTCAGAATGGCCTTGACGCATTCGTAATACCAGTCCTTGCCGGCCATCCCGGTTAGGTCGGCGGGGTTCTTGGCCGAGCCGTATTCCGGCATGTGCTTGCGCAGCTCGGCCTGGAGGTCGGGCGGCGCGAAATGGAGAGGCAGGCCGAAGCGTTCAGCCGCGTCCGTGGCCAGGACGCCGACGCCGCCGCCGTTGGTCAGGACGAAAAGGTTGTCGCCCCTCATCGACGGCTGGAGCGAAAGGGCGAGGCTTCTGTCGAAAAGGCCGTTGAGGTCGTCGGCCTGGACGATCCCGGCCTGCTTGAAGGCGGCCTGGTAGACCTTGGCCGCTCCGGCGAGCGACCCCGTGTGCGATGCGGCCGCGGCCGCCCCGTGGGCGGAGACGCCCGCCTTGAGGGCGACGATGGGCGTCCGGGCCCGGCGGGCGGCGTCGATGAACCGCCGGCCGTTCCTGAGGCCCTCGATGTAGAGGGAGATGCAGGTCGTGTTCGGGTCGGCGTCGAGCCATTCGACACAGTCGGCGATGTCCAGGTCGGACATGTTGCCGATGGAGATCATCTTGTCGAAGCCGACGCGGCGGAGGTAGGTCGCGGCGTCCATGGCCACGATCAGCGCCCCGCTCTGCGAGACGAGGGAGGGTTTGCCGGGGTAAGGGAGGAACGGGGCGAAGGAGGCGTTGAGCTTGTCGGAGTTCGACATGATCCCGACGATGTTCGGGCCCAGGACGCGCGTCCCGTAGCGGCGGGCGATCCGGACGAGCTCGTCCTCGAGGTCCTTGCGGCCGATCTCGCTGAAACCCGAGGTGATGACGATCAGGCCCTTGACGCCCTTCTTGCCGCATTCCTCGGCCACCTGGGCGCAGAGCTTGGCCGGGACCAGGATGACGGCGGCGTCGATCTCGTCCGGGACGTCGAGGACGGATCTGTAGCACTTCAGGCCCTGGATCTCGGGGTCGTTGGGATTGATGGGATAGACCTTTCCCGCGTAGCCGTTGGCCAGGATGTTCTTGAGGACCGTGAAACCGAGCTTTCCCGGCGTCCCCGAGGCGCCGACGACGGCGATGGATTTCGGCCGCAGGGCGGCGTTGAGGACTTGTAGTTTCGAATCGTGGGTCTTGTGAGACGGCATATGATGACTCCCTCAGGGCGGCAAGTATGAGGCCTTACTATATGGGAGGGCGTCGGCCAAAGTCAATCGGCGGCGTCCGTGGCGGGGAGATAAAAAAAGGGGCGACCCCGGTGGGGCCGCCCCGGAGAATCAAGAGGACAACTTCAGGCCATGAGGCTGCCCCTCGAAGCTCGGGACTGCCTCTCGCTTTTCAGGCCATGAGGCTGCAGATGGCGGCGACGTTGACCATGTCGTCGACCGAACAGCCCCGGCTGAGGTCGCAGAAGGGCTTGTTGAGGCCCTGGACGATGGGCCCGACGGCCTCGGCCCCGGCCAGCCGCTCGGTCAGCTTGTAGCCGATGTTCCCGGCGTCGAGGTCGGGGAAGACGAGGACGTTGGCCTTGCCCGCGACGGGGCTGCCCTTGCACTTCCTCTCGCCGATCGAGGCGACGAGCGCGGCGTCGGCCTGCATCTCGCCGTCGAGGAGGAGGCTGGGGGCCTTCTCCTTGGCGATCTTCGTGGCCGAGACGACCTTGTCGACGTCGGCGTGGGCGGCCGAGCCCTTGGTCGAGAAGGAGAGCATGGCCACGCGCGGCTCCTCGCCCGTGACGGCCTGAAAGTTCTTGGCCGAGGTCAGGGCGATGTCGGCGAGCTGGGCGTCGGTCGGGTTGGGGACGACGGCGCAGTCGGCGTAGCACAGGAGCCTCTCCGGGAAGACCATGATGAAAAAGCTCGAGACCGTGGAGATGCCGGGCGCCGTGCCGACCGTATGGATGGCCGCGCGGATGACGTCGCCCGTCGACGAGAGGTTGCCGCCGACGACGGCGCCGACCTTGTCCGTGGCCAGAAGGAGACCGGCGTAGTAGAGCGGGCTCTTAGCGGCTTCGGCGCTCTGCTCGAGCGTCCAGCCCTTGGCCTTGCGTTTGTCGAAGAGCAGGTTGACGAGCTCGCTCTTCCCTTCGTGGGTGAGCGGATCGACGATCGGGATCGCGCCGAGGTCGAGGCCGTTGTCCTTGGCGATCTTTTGGATCGCCGCGGTCGCTCCGACGAGCAAGGGCTGGGCGATCCTCTTTTCTTTGAGGGTCAGGGCCGCTTTCAGCGTCCTGACGTCCTCGGCGTCGGGGAAGGCGACACGGAGGAACTTCTTGGCGGCCTTCTCGCGGATGTCCTGGATGAAGGTATTCGACATCGATGACTCCTTTGGGATGAACGTGTTATCGGGAAGGTCTTTATATAGCATCGCGGCCGGTGATGTCAATCGAACGCTTTCGCCGTCTTCCCGGGATCAGCGGCGGAGGAACTTATCGATCTCGGCCGCCGCGACCCGCGCGTCGCCCATGGCCAGGATCACCGTCGCCCCGCCCCGGACGATATCGCCGCCCGCATAGACGCCCGGGAGGTTGGTCGCCATCGTCGTCCAGTCGACTTCGACGTTCCCCCAATTGCCCATCTTGAGGCCCGGCGTCGTCTGGGGGATGAGCGGGTTCGGGCTCTGGCCGATGGCGCAGACGGCCAGGTCGACCTCGATCGTGTATTCCGATCCCTCGATCGGCACGGGGCGGCGCCTGCCGGAAGCGTCGGGCTCGCCCAATTCCATCTTCTGACACTCCATCGCCCGGAGGCGGCCGTGCTCGTCGCCGATATACCGGACAGGGGTCGTCAGGAGCTGGAATTCGATCCCTTCCTCTTCGGCGTGGACGATCTCCTCGGTCCGGGCGGGCATCTCCGTCCGTGAGCGGCGGTAGACGATGACCGCGCGTTCGGCGCCCAGGCGCTTGGCCGTCCGGACGGAGTCCATGGCGACGTTGCCGCCGCCGATGACGGCGGCGGTCCTGGCGGGGAAAACGGGCGTATCGTAGGACGGAAAATCGTAGGCCCGCATGAGGTTGACCCGGGTCAGGTATTCGTTGGCCGAATAGACCCCGACGAGGTTTTCGCCGGGGATCTTCATGAAGTTCGGGAGCCCCGCGCCCGACCCGATGAAGAAGGCCTCATAGCCCTCGTTCTTCAGGTCGTCGACCGTCGCGGTCATCCCCACCACGAAGTTCGCCCGGACGTCGACGCCGAGCCGCTTGAGGTAGTCGACCTCGGCCTTGAGGACGGCTTTGGGCAGCCGGAATTCCGGGATGCCGTAGATGAGCACGCCGCCGGGTTCATGGAGGGCCTCGAAAACCGTGACCGTGTGGCCGAGCTTGGCCAGGTCCCCGGCCACGGTCAGGCCGGCGGGGCCGGAGCCGATGACGGCCACTCTTTTGCCGGTCGGGGGGAGGAGCGGCGGGATCGTGACCGAACCGCTCAGCCGTTCGAAGTCGGACGCGAAGCGTTCCAGGTTGCCGATCCCCACGGGGACGCCGGCCGCCTTCTTCACCGTGCACAGTTCCTCGCACTGCGTTTCCTGCGGGCAGACACGGCCGCAGATGGCCGGAAGGGAATTGGTCTCCTTGAGCTTCCAGGCCGCGGCCAGGAACTCCCCCCTCTCGATGAGCTTGACGAAACCGGGGATGTCGATGCCCACGGGGCAGCCCGCGACGCATTGCGGGTTGACGCAGTCGAGGCAACGGCGGGCCTCGGCCCGGGCCATCTCCGGTGTCAGGCCGAGGTTGACCTCCTCGAAATCCTTGTTCCGTTCGTCGGGCCCGCGCTCCGGCATCTTCTGGCGGCCAAGCTTCATCCGGTCCTTGGGCGGGACGGACTTGCGCATATCTTTCCGCCAGTCCTTCTCGAACTCCGTCCGCAGCTTCTCCTTCAGCTCCGGGGCCAGTTCTTTCTTGTCCTCGGCCATGTCGTTTCGTCCTTCGTCCTAGGGCAGCTCGGTCTCCTCGTAGTGGCAGAGCGACCGGATCTCGTCGTCGAAATAGGATCTCCGGCGCATGAACAGCTCCTCCCAATCCACCAGGTGGGCGTCGAAGTCCGGCCCGTCGACGCAGGCGAACTTCGTTTTTCCGGCGGCCGTGCAGCGGCAGGCGCCGCACATGCCCGTGCCGTCGACCATGATCGGGTTCAGGCTGACGATCGTCTTGATGCCCAGCGGCCGGGTGGCCTGGGCGCAGGCGTACATGAGATAAGTGCAGCCGACGGCGATGACGCGGGCGACCGGGGCCTCCGCCTTCAGGGCGTTCTCGAGCGGCCGGGGGATGAAGTCCTTGGAGGCCAGGGCGTGATCGCGAGAGGAGAAAAGGACCCGGTCACAGACCGATCGGTAGCGTTCTTTCCAGTAAACCAGGTCTTCGGCTTTGGCGTCGATCAGGGCGACAACCCTGTTCCCGGCGGCTTTGAGGGCCCGCGCGGTCGGCCAGAGAGCGCCGATGCCGAAGCAGCCGGCGGCCAGGACGACCGTCCCGAACGTCTCGATCATTGAGGGCCGGCCGAGGGGGCCGACGAAGACCGGGATCTCGTCGCCGGCTTTGAGCGCGGCGAGCTTTCGCGTCGTCGTGCCCACGAGCATGAAAACGGCCGTGACCGACCCGCGTCCGGCGTCCCAGTCGGCGATGGACAGCGGGATGCGCTCGCCTTTCTCGTCGGGCATGACGATGACGAATTGTCCAGGCCGGCATTTCCGGGCCACTTCCGGGGCGTGGACCTCGAGGAGGTGGATGTTCGGCACGAGGCGCTCTCGAGTCAGGATCTTGGGCATGGCCGTCCTCGCACGAGTTTCAGGCTTTTGTGCTCCCGGGCCAGGTTCAGGCCCTTATACGCGTCGGGGTCCCGCGACATGACGGGCTTCCTTGAATGCCTGGATGTCCGGTCCGATCGGGCGACGACGAAGGCTTCCGGCCCGGCGGCCTCTTCTATAAGGAAGGTTTCGGCGGACCCGCCGCGGGGCGGATCGAGGGCCTCGAACGCCGGAACGGCCCGGGCCAGGCCTCTGCGGACCTCCTCCGCCGAGCCGTACGCGAAGCCGGCCGCGCCCAGCTTCGCGGCGAGGAGGCTTAGAATGGACCAGCCGGGCCTGGCCGCACCCAACGGACCGATGGCCGCGCCCGAGACTTGGATCCTCCCCTCGATGTTGACGGTGGTCCCCGGCGTTTCGAAGGCCGTCGTCTCGGGCAGGAGGATATCCGCGGCCGCGGCTTGCTCGTCCGTATAGCTCCCTTGAACGATGACCAGCTCCGCCTCGCCCGGCCGGATCTTCGCCAACGGCCCGACGGCATAGAGGGCCCGGGGCGCCGGCGGGGCGTCTTCTCTGGGAAAACGGGCCGCGAACGCGGTGGCAATGGCCAGTCCGCCCCGCAAGTTGGCGCCGCCATCCAGGGGGATGAGCCGGCCTCCGGCGACAAGCGCCATGTTGGCCAGCGCCGCGAGGACATCCGGGCCGCCGCCGGCCTCGGGAAAACCGGTCCCGAAAAGGATCATGAGCGGCCTTCTTCCGGAGAGCAGCCGGGCGATCTCGAGGAGACGCTGTTCGGACACCCGCAGGGCGCGCCGGGCTTTGGCCCTGTCGAACGTGCCGAACGACATCTTGAATTGCTCGAAACCCGGGGTCCGTGCGGCCTCCTGGCCCGGACTTTCCAGAAGGGAAGCGGTCAAAGCCGTGAGCAGGAGATCGTCTTTCCCGGCCGGGATGCCGAGGTCGATCGCTCCGGACGGCGCATAATGCCCCTCGATCGAACCGGCGCTGATCACCGCGGCGCCCTTCCGGAGGGCCCGGACGACCTCGAGGTTGACGAGCGGTTGGGTGAGAGGCAGGTTCTCGCCGAGGAGCAGGATGGCCCCTGCCCGGCCTATTTCGGACAGCTGGAAGTTCAGAGGGATGGTCCGGCCCGCCCCCCGTCCGGCTTCGAAGAGCCGCGCCGCCGCGGAATCGGACCACGGGCCGGAGACGGAACGGGCCTTGAGCGTTTCGGAGGCGAACCGATAGAGGACGAAAAGGTCTTCGCAGGAGCTCTCGGCCGAAGCCGAAACGGCGACCTCGCCGGCCGGGAGGTCAGCCAGGCGGGCCGCCGCGGCCTCCAAAGCCTCATCCCAAGTGGCCTCCCGCAGCGAGCCCTTGTCCCTGATCATCGGCCTGAGCAGCCGGCGGGGATGATGGGCGGCGGCGCGGACGAGGAACCGGCCCTTGACGCAAGCCTGCCCGCGATTGACGGGACCTTCCGGGTCGGGCGAAGACCCCAGGATGAGGCCTTCCCTCGACTTGACGAGCAGGCCGCACCCTTGTCCGCAGAGCGGGCAGACGACCTTCGACTCGGTCTCGGCCGGCCGGTCATAGCGCACGGACCGCTCCGAAAACGATCCCGTCGGGCAGACGTCGACGCAGGCGCCGCAGAACTGACATCCCGAGTCGAGAAGCCGGCGGTCGAGCGCGGTGCCTATCACGGTCCCGGAACCCCGGGAAACGAAGGTGAGGACGGAAGCGCCGCGGACCTCCTGGCATACCCGGACGCAGCGTCCGCAGAGAATGCAGAGGCTGTTGTCGCGGTCGATGAACGGGTCGTCCCGGCGGACCTCTCCGGGACGGCGGTGACTGGGGAAGGGAACGATGCCGAGGCCCATGGCTTCGACGACCCTTTGGAGCTCGCACCGACCGTTGGAGGGGCAGAGGACGCAGCCCGTGACCTCGCCCGTTTTCCGGATCGTCGATTTGAAGTCGTCACAGGACGGTTTTTCGGCGCAGATCAAGCAGGCATGGGGATGTTCGGCCAGGATGAGCTCGAGGATCGCCCGGCGCAGGGCTTGAAGCTCGGGCGTCGACGCGGCGACGTCCATACCTTCCTCGGCCATCGTGCTGCAGGCCGGGACGAAGCCCCGCCGTCCCCTGACTTCGATGAGACAGAGGCGGCAGGCGGCGAACGGATCGAGCCCGGGCTGGTGGCAGAGCGACGGGATGAAGATGCCGTTGGCCCGGGCGGCTTCGAGGAGCGTGGGCCGGCCTTCCACCGTGATCGCGCGGCCGTCGATCGTGAGGATCATGCGTTTTTCGGGACGGGCGCCCCGCCTCGCAGGGCCCGGCCCGTCTCTCCCGTGAGTTTCGTCACGGCCTGGACCTTGGCCGGGCAGACGTTGAAACAGGCGCCGCATTTGATGCAGGCGGCCTGGTCGATGACGTGGACCTTCTTTCGCTCCCCGGCGATGGCGTGGACCGGGCAGTTCTTCAGACAGAGGAGACAACCGACGCACTTTTCGGGCTCGATGAAGAACGTCGTCAGGTTCTTGCAAACGCGGGCCGGACAGGCGCGGTCCACGATGTGGGCCAAGTACTCGTCCCGGAAATAGCGCAGCGTGGTCAGAACGGGGTTGGGCGCCGTCTGCCCCAGGCCGCAAAGGGAGCCTCGCGCCACCGTTCCGGAGAGCTCTTCGAGCTTCCGGAGGTCGTCGATGTTCCCTTCTCCGGCCGCGATCCGGGCCAGGATCTCGGCCATCTGGCGCGTCCCGATCCGGCAGGGGGCGCATTTCCCGCAGGATTCCTCCTGGGTGAAACGGAGGAAATAAAGGGCGATGTCCACCATGCAAGTGTCCTCGTCCATGACGATCATGCCCCCCGAACCCACCATGGCTCCCGCCATGGTCAGGCTTTCGTATTCGACGGGCAGATCGAGAAGCTCCTTGGGTATGCAGCCGCCCGATGGGCCGCCGATCTGGACGGCTTTGAACTCACGGCCCTTGGGGATGCCGCCGCCGATGCCGAAGATGATGTCGCGCAGGCGGATGCCCATGGGGACTTCCACGAGCCCGGTGTTGTTGATCTTGCCGACGAGAGAAAAGATCTTGGTGCCCTTGCTCGTTCCGGTCCCCAGGCTCGAGAACCAAGCGGCGCCCCGGCGGATGATGGAGGCGACGTTGGCCCATGTCTCGACGTTGTTGATCACGGTCGGCCGTCCCCAGAGGCCGTGTTCGGCGGGGTAGGGGGGCCTCTGCCGGGGGTAGGCCCGTTGGCCTTCGATGGAGGCGATGAGGGCCGTCTCTTCGCCTGAAACGAAGGCGCCCGCGCCCCGGACGACCTCGAGGTCGAAATCGAAGCCCGTCCCCAGGATGTCCCGGCCCAACAAGCCCCTATCCTGGGCTTGCCGAAGGGCGATGCCGACGCGGGAGACGGCGAGGGGGTATTCGTCGCGGATGTAGATGTATCCCCGGGCCGCGCCGACCGCCTTGGCGCCGATGATCATGCCTTCCAGGACGGCGTGAGGGTCGGCTTCGAGGACGGAACGGTCCATGAACGCACCGGGGTCCCCTTCGTCGCCGTTGCAGATCAGGTACTTGGGCGCGCCCGGCTGCCGCCGGCAGAGGGCCCACTTCCGGCCGGTCGGAAAGCCGGCGCCGCCGCGTCCCCGCAAGCCCGACGCGCTCACTTCCGCGACGATCTCTTCGGGCGTCATGCCGGCCAGGGCCTTGGCCGCGGCCTCGTAGCCGTCGTAAGCGATGTACTCCTCGATCTTTTCCGGGTCGATGCGGCCCCGGTTCCGCAAGACGATCAGCCGTTGGTGCTTGAAGAACTCGATGTCGGCCATTTTGGGGACAGGCGCGACCGCTGCCGGGGGGACGTACATGAGCTTCCGGACGGGCCGTCCTTTGATCAGGTGTTCCTCGACGAGAAGGGGGACGTCGGCGACGGCGAGGCGCTGGTAGAAGATGCCGTCGGGCTGGACCATGAGGATCGGCCCTCTTTCGCAGAAACCGTTACAGCCGGTGGCGACGACGAGGACCTCGTCGCCGAGTCCCCGGCGGGCGATCTCCTTCTCCAGGGCTTCCTTGACCGCGAAAGCGCCGCAGGAGACGCACCCGGTCCCGGCGCAGACGAGCAGATGGGTCCGGTAGGTCGGCACGGTTATTCCGACGAGTCCGTCAGCTCCCCGAGGACCTGGTTGGCCTTGGTCTCGGTCATCTGGCCGAAATATCGGCCGTCCACGACGGCGAGGGGAGCCAGGGCGCAGGCCCCCAGGCAATTCACCCGCTCCAAGGTGTATTCCCGGTCGGGGGTCGTTTCTCCGGCCCGGATGCCGAGCTTGCGTTCGAAGTGTTCGAGGATCGCGCCGCCCCCGCGGACGTGACAGGCCGTTCCCATACAGACCGTGCAGAGATGACGCCCCCGGGGCTCCAGGCTGAAGGCCTTATAAAAGGTCGCCACGCTGAAGACGTGGGCCGGGGAGATGTCCATCTCCCGGGCCACGGCCTCGAGCGTCTCCGGGGAAAGCCAGCGGAGCCGCCCCTGGAGTTCCTGGAGCACCTGGATGACGGCCCGTTTTTGCCCGCCGTATTTCTCGACGGCCCGGCGCACGGCGGCGCCGGCGTCGTCCGCGTCAAGGGCCTTCCCCGGCGGGGCGGTCTTGGGGGGGCGCTGCGACATCTTGTGAGTACCTTAAAGAAAAAGTCGAACGCTTGTCAACGCCTTTCCCTCGATGTCATAACCCGGCCCTTGGGGCCGGCGGTGAAAAACGGATGGGGTCAGCCGCAGCGGCACAGCGCGTCGCGGAGGGTGGCCCCGATGTCGGCCGGGCTGATGGCGATGTGGACGCCCGCGGCCGCGAGAGCGTCCATCTTATCTTGGGCCGTTCCCTTGCCGCCGGCGACGATCGCCCCGGCGTGGCCCATCCGCCGTCCCGGCGGGGCGGTCTGGCCGGCGATGAAACCGACGACGGGCTTGGGAAAGGAGCCCTTGAGGTAGGCCGCGGCCTCCTCCTCGGCCGCGCCGCCGATCTCGCCGATCAGGATCACGGCTTCGGTCCCGGGATCCTCCTTGAAAAGCTCCAGAAGCTCGACGTACTTGAGCCCGACGACCGGGTCGCCTCCGATGCCGACGGCCGTCGATTGGCCGTAGCCCTGCCGCGAGACCTGTTGAACGGCCTCGTAGGTCAGGGTCCCGGACCGGGAGATGATGCCGACCGCGCCTGCTCTGTGGATGGGGCCGGGCATGATCCCGATCTTGGCCCTGCCGGGCGAGATGATGCCCGGCGTGTTCGGGCCGATCAGCGCGGCCGGCTTGCCGCGGAGGTAAGACTTGACCTTCAGCATGTCGAGGGTCGGGATGCCCTCGGTGATGCAGACGACCAGCCTGAGGCCCGCGTCGGCGCATTCCAGGATGGCGTCGGCCGCGGCGAAAGGCGGCACGAAGATCGCCGCCGCTTCCGCCCCCTCGGCGTTCGCGGCTTCGGCCACGGTGTCGAAGACGGGGACGCCGAGGTGTCCCGTCCCGCCCTTGCCGGGCGTCATGCCGGCCACGACCTTCGTGCCGTATGCGATCATATTCCGGGCGTGGAACGTGCCTTCGCGGCCGGTGATCCCCAGGACGACGACCCGCGTCTTCTCATCGAGGAGGATGCTCACGGCGGGCTCCTTCGCTCCGGCTCACTTCACCAGTCCGACGATGCGGTCGGCGGCTTCCTTCATGCCGTCCGCCGTCGTGAAGGGCAAGCCCGACTCGGCCAGGATCCTTTTCCCCAGCTCCGCGTTCGTCCCCTCGAGCCGGATGACGACCGGGATCTTCGTTCCGAGCGCCATGGCCGCCTTGACGACGCCGCCGGCGATCGTGTCGCAGCGGACGATGCCCCCGAAGATGTTGACCAGGGCGCCCTTGACGTCGGGGTCGCCGACCAGGATCCTGAAGGCGTTGGCGACCGCCTCTTCCGTCACGCCGCCGCCGACGTCGAGGAAGTTGGCCGGCCGGCCCCCGGCCAGCTTGATGATGTCCATCGTCGCCATGGCCAGGCCGGCGCCGTTGACCATGCAGCCGATGTCTCCGTCGAGCTTGATGTAGTTGAGATTGTGCTTCGAGGCCTCGACTTCGAGGGGCGATTCTTCGTCGAGGTCGCGCATCGCCCGGATGTCGGGATGGCGTCCGAGGGCGTTGTCGTCGAAGGCCATCTTGGCGTCGAGGGCCAGGACGTCGCCCTGTTCGGTCACGGCGAGGGGATTGATCTCGGCGAGGGAGGCGTCCGTGGCCTCGAACGCCCTGGACAAGCCGGTCATGGTTCTCAGGGCTTGTTGGAAGGGCTCGCCGTCGAGGCCGAGCTTGAAGGCCAGCTTCCGGGCCTGAAAGCCCAGAAGCCCGGTCGCCGGGGCCGCGTATTCCTTGAAGATGAGGCCGGGTTCCCCGGCGGCGGCATTCTCGATCTCGACGCCGCCCTCGTTCGAAGCCATGACGACAGCGGCCTCGCGGGCCCGGTCGACGACGATGCCGAGGTAGAGCTCCCGGGCGATCTCCAGCGCCTCCTCGACGAGGACGCGCTTGACCCTTTTCCCTTCGGGCCCGGTCTGGCGGGTCACGAGCGTCATGCCGATCATCTTGGACGCCAGGGCCTCGGCCTCGGCGGGGGTCGCCGCGATGCCGATGCCGCCGCCCTTGCCCCGGCCGCCGGCGTGGATCTGGGCCTTGACGACGACGCGCGGGCCGAACCGCTCGGCGACCGCGCGGGCCTCGGCTGGTGTCTCGGCGACTTCACCGCGCGGGACGCGGACGCCGAACCCGGCCAGTATCCGCTTCGCCTGGTACTCGTGGATGTTCATGGATCCGGGCTCATCTTATGCCCAGTCCGCGAGCGAGTCAATTCCGGGGAAGACGTGCCGGCATTCGCGCCGGGCGGGGGTCCGGGGGTTGACTTCGGGCCCGATCAGAGGGACAATAGCGCCTCAATTTCTCAAGGAGTCTTAGATGATCATACTATCGTTAAACTGCGGCAGTTCGTCCGCGAAGTACCGTCTCTACGATTACGATAAGAAAGAGACCCTGGCCACGGGCATCGTGGAGCGGGTCGGCATCGGCAAGAGCTACATCAACCAGGCCGGGCTGGGCCGCGAGCCGATCAAGTTCGACCACGAATGCGTTAATCACAAGGACGCCATCAAGCTCATCATCGATACCCTTCTCGATCCCAAGATCGGCGTCATGGACGACCTCAAGAAGATCTCGGCGGTCGGCCACCGGGTCGTCCACGGCGGGGAGAAGTTCACCAAGTCCGTCCGGATCACCCCCGCGATGATCGAGACCTTCAAGAGCCTGTACGCCTTGGCCCCTCTCCATAATCCGCCCAACGTCCTGGGCATCGAAGCGGCCCTCGACGTCCTGCCGGAGATCCCTCACGTCGCGATCATGGACACGGCCTGGCACCAGACCATGCCCGCCCACGCCTACATGTACGCCCTGCCCTACGAGTGGTACGAGAAGTACGGCGTCCGCCGCTACGGCTTCCACGGGACCTCGTTCCTCTACGTCGCCAAGCGGGCGGCCCTTCTCCTGGGCAAGGACCCGTTCGACTGCAGCCTCGTCTGCCTCCACATCGGGAACGGCGTTTCGGCCAACGCCATCAAGAAGGGATGTTCGTACGACACGAGCATGGGCCTGACCCCCCTCGAGGGCCTGGTCATGGGGACTCGCTCCGGAGACCACGACGCGGCCATCGACCTCATGGTCATGGAGAAGGAAGGGATCGCCCCGGCCAAGATGAACGACGTTCTGAACAAGAAGTCGGGCCTGCTGGGGATCACCGGGAAGTATACCGACCGCCGCGACGTCCAACAGGCGGCCGAGGCCGGCGACGCCCGGGCCCGGCTGGCCATCGAGGTCGAGGCCTACCGGATCAAGAAGTACATCGGCGCCTACTCCGCGGCCATCGGCGGGGCCGACGCCATCGTCTTCACCGCCGGCGTCGGCGAGATGTCCGACCTCATCCGGGAGAAGTCGCTCGAGGGCCTGGAGTTCCTGGGGATCAAGCTGGACAAGGACAAGAACCGTCTGGCCAAGACCCGCAACGCCGAGACCGAGATCAGCGCCGCCGACTCCAAGGTCAAGGTCTACGTCATACCGACCGACGAGGAGCGGGTCAATATCGAGGACGTCATCGCCATCCTCGAGGGCAAGTACGACGAGCACACGCGCTTCAGCTACCGGTTCCAGTCTCCCGACTACGTCAACTCCCAGCGCGAGCAGGACTTCGTCAAGGAGTGCGAAAACAAGCCGGCGCTGAAGGGCATCCAGGTCAAGCCCAAGAAGCGTTGATCAAAGTCGGCCCCGTTTTCCGCGGCTCCTCGGAGCGGCTTGGCAGGTTCGACCTTCTTCTTACTTCCAGTCGGAAACGATGGCCAGGATGAGGTCGGATAGGGCCTCGAGATCGCGCCGGTCGATCTTCTCGATGAGGGAATGGGCGTAGGAGCCGGGCCACGATAGAGGGATGTCGACGGCGCCGCCGGCGAGAAAGACCGAACCGTCGTTCCCGCCCCGGGAGTTGCCGACCTGCACCGGGATGCCCCGTTTTTTGGCGATGGCCATGACCTTGCCGATCTCGGTCCTGGGCGTGACGTTGCTCGAGTCGACGGCCCGCAGGACCGCGCCCTTGCCGACCGGGAGATAGCCGAAGCGCTTGGATTCGAGCGGCGAATCGGTCGAGACGAACGTGTCGATGGCGAAGACGAAGTCCGGTTTCAGGGTTTTGGCCAGCTCGGCCGCCCCGATGAGCCCGGTTTCCTCCTGGACGTCCCAGGCGAACGTGACGGTCTTGCCGCGGAAGGCGTCGGCCTTCAAGCGGAGGGCCGCGTCGAGAAGGGCGGCGCAGCCGGCCCGGTCGTCGACGGCGCGGCTGGACATCAGGCCGGGGGCGAAGTCGACGAGGGCCTTCTTGGGCGTTAGGGGATCGCCTTCCGCGACTCCGAGCGCCCGGGCCTCGGCCTCGGTCGAGACGCCGAGGAAGACGTCGAAATTCTCGGCCGTGAACGGCGCTTCCGGCGCGTCCGCTTGCTGACGCCGTTCGTCGTAGCCCGGGCGGGGAGCGACGATCCCGGCGACGGGGCCGCGGGCCGTGTGGATGAGAACGGGCCGCGCTTCCGCCGTTTCGGGCAGTAATCCGCCGCCCCGCTTGACCCGGATCCGTCCTTCCGGCGTGATCTTGTCGATGACCCAGCCGAGCTCGTCGGAGTGGGCGACGAAGAGGATATGGGGCTTTCCGCTGCCGACGGTGAACCAGACGTTGTGCATCCCGTCGCGCTGGGGCTTGAAGCCGGCGGGCAGTTTATGCTGGATGAAATCGGAGACCGGGCCTTCGTGCCCGGATACCCCGGGAACGAGGAGGATCTCCCGAAGGATGTCCCAGGCCTGGGGCCGGTCCGCGGCGGCCGCCGCGGAAATGAAAATGGCCAGGAGGAAGATCGTCAGACGCTTGGTCATTGTCCGCCTCCCGTCCTGAGGAATCTTTCGAGAAGGTCCCGCAAGGCCTGGATATCCTTGAGGTCGACGATCTCGGAGGGCGTGTCGAGGAACTGGACCGGCAGGGCTACTGTCAGGACCTCGGATCGAGCGCCGGCGAAGGGGATGGCGAGCGGCGAGTCCGTTGCGGCCAGGAACTGACTGGAAATGCCCGCCCCGGCGGCGGCCCGCTCGAAGGCCTGCCTGAGAGCCGTTGGTTCGTCCTTGGCCAGGACAAGGACGGGGCCCTTCCCAAGGACGGGCGCCGTCCCGGCTTTTCCTGCGGCGATGACGCCGACGACCACTGTCCGTCCGGGATCCCACTTCGTTTTCGCCCGCGCGGCGCCCAGGGCCGGACGGGCGCCGCGTCCGCGGGCGGCGGCCTTGGTCTGGGCGGCCCAGGCGATGACGGCCTGTGCCGAGGGCGGTTCCTCGTTCAGGGACTCCGCGACGGCGACGAGGACGGCCGCGACGGCCTTCAGACCTAGGGAGGGACCGGACCATCTGCCGCCGGCCAGCTCTGTCAGGACGGGCCAAAAGGTGACGGGGTTCAGGATCTCGACGCCCTTGTCCCGCGCTTCTCTCTCCGACCGGACGCCGATGTCGACAAAAGCGTTTTCGAGGGAGAAGTTCTCGACGAGCGTTTTTCGCCGTTCCTGGGTGAGGAGGTGCATCGCGGGTTGGGAAACGACGCCCTGAACGGGACCGCGCGCGGTCGAGACGATGACCGGCTGGCCGAGGAGGTAGGCGTCGAACCGGGAGTGGGGAGGGGCCGCGGGCCGGTCGAGGGTCAGGTAACCATCGGCGGTGATGCCGCTGACCATGTGACCGTAGCCGTCGAGGGCGGCGAGGAGAAGCGTAGGCGCCCCCGGGCCGCGGAACCGGACGGCCACCGTGCCAAGTCCGTCTTCTTCGATGGCCAAGCCGCGCGGCAGGAGGTTGCGGATCTTCCCGGCCAGGAGGTCTTCGTTCCCCGTCGTCGAGGGGATGACGAAAAGCTCCTTCGTCAAGTTTTTAAGGTCCGCCGGCCAGATGGTTCCCGCGGCCAACCCAACGAGAGCCAGCAGGAGTCCGGTCCTTTTCACTATCCGGTCGTTCATCGTCCTCTCCCTCCGTTCCCACATCCCCGCGCGAATTCGTATACCACAGCTCGCGAGCAAGCGTCAAACACGCCCATTGAAATCAAGGGCCTATGCCCGGAAGAGGCCGCCCGTATTGGGGCTGAGGATGATCCCCGAGGCACCTGCGCGGCCGATCGGTGGTTTTCTTTTCGGGTGGTTTTCGTTATGATGAGGGCGCAAGGAGGCCGCGTGGACAAGAACAGGTTCGTCAAGTTCGGCGTCGGGATCGTCGTCCTTTTCCTGCTGGGGGTCTTCCTGAAGCTGGCCAAGCCCGTCCTCATACCCTTTGGCCTGGCCCTCCTGTTCGCGTTCGCCGTCGTGCCGGCCCTCGATTTCCTTGTCCGTCACAAGGTCCCGAGGCCCGTCGCCCTGATCGTCATCCTCATCCTGACGTTCGCGGTCCTTTACCTCATCGGGACCGTGTTTTATTCGAGCGGCAAGTCCTTCGCGGCCGAACTGCCGTCCTACAACGAGGTGGTGAAGTCGTTCTTGGAGAGGATCGACCACGTCGTCCCCGACCCGCGCCTCAAGGTCGGCCTCACGGATTGGGTCAACGGCCTGAACGTGGCCCGGTTGGGGACGTTCCTCGTCTCCGCCCTCGGGCCTTTCTTCAGCTTCATGTCCCAGCTGCTCATCATCTTCGTCTTCATGATCTTTATCCTGGCCGGGCACGGCCGGATGACGAAGAAGTTCACCGAGGCCTTCCCTCCAGACCAGGCTTCGGCCCTGGCCCACGCGGCCGTCCGGATCAATCGCGAGATCCAGAAGTACCTTGCCGTCAAGACCCTGACGAACCTCCTCATCGGGGTCCTGGTCACCTCCGTCCTGTCCGTCTTCGGGGTCCGCTTCGCCGTCGTCTTCGGCGTGCTGGCCTTCCTGTTCAACTACATCCCCGCCCTCGGCGCCGTCGTCTCGGTCGCCTTGCCCGTTCTCCTGGCCGTTTTCCTCGAAGGGTCGTTCAACTTGAAAGTCGGGATCATCCTGGCCCTCCTGGCCGCGGTCCACGTGGTCCTGCACCGCTTCCTCGAACGCCGGCTCATGGGCAAAGCGCTCGAGCTTTCCCCGCTCCTCGTCCTTTTCTCCCTCTTTTTCTGGGCCTGGTTATGGGGTATCCCGGGCATGATCCTGGCCGTTCCCATCCTGGCGGTCATGAAGATCGTCTTCGCCAACGTGCCGGCGCTCCGCTTTCTCGAGACGATGATGGACAAGTAGGGCGGCGGTTCAGACGTCGAGGCCGTGTGTGGCCAGGAACTGCTCGAGACGGCGCCCGATCTTGCGGGCCGTCTCCTTGTAAGCGTCATACCCCAAGCCCAGCGGATCTTCGATGTCCCAGCCGTAGAGGATGGGTTCCGGGACTCCCCAGATATCGCGGAGGTGGTTGAAAACGGAGACGTCCATGGCGATGACATGGTCGAACGTCCGGATGTCGTAGACGCCGACCGGGCGGGCGATGTGGGAGGAGATGTCCACGTTGTAGACGAGCTTCATGACCAGGACCGCCTCCTCCGAGGCCGGGCCGCCCGTCGCGGCGATCCCCGCGCTGGCGATCTCGGCGGACGGGCCGAGGCGCTTGCGAGCGATGCCCTCGGCCATGGGGCTGCGGCAGATGTTCCCGTAGCAGACGAAGAGCAGGCGGGTTTTCTTCTTCTTCATGGCGCGGCGGTCAATCCCGTCCGGCCTGGGCGCTTTCGAGAGCGACTTCCTTGGCCTTTTCGAAGAGGAATGCGGACAGGATGTACTGTTCCGCGGCCTGGAGGATGAGCTTTTCCCCGGCCATTTTACGAGCGCCCTCCTCTTCGGCCTTGGCCCGGTCGAAGAGCCAGGCTTGCTTCGTGGGGGCCATGGCGGTCTCGGCGTCCTTGCGGATCGAGCCGGTGAGCTCCTGGAGGGCGGCCAGCCCCTGCTCCTCGTCCTCGACCTTCAGGCTCAAGCCGTGGACCCGGGCGAGGATGCCGCAGAGGATCCGGGCGCCGGAAAAATCGTTCTTGGCGAAGGCGTCGGACGCGTCCTTTTCCTTCTCCGTCGCGATCCAGGTCAGGAGGTTCGGGCGGTCCCGGTGGGCCGAGGCCCCGGTCTTCTGCTTCGTGTCCTGCAGTTCCTTGAAGGCCGTTTCGGCCCTCTCCCGCTCGCTGACCTGGGCCAGGAGCTTGCGCATCTCCGATTCGCCGCGGTCGTAGCTCTTCTGCGAGGCCGCGACGTTGCCCGCTTCTTTTTGTTTTTTCCCCTGCTCGATCCTCGTCTGGATATTATCGATGTAGTTGGAGAAGGCCGCCGCCTCGGCGGGGTATTTCTCCTTGATCGTGGCCAGGACCTTCTCGACCTCCTGGGCGTCTTTCTCGCCGATGTACTTGGACGGGTCCTTCATGAAGGGGGCGAGGAAGCCGATGATCCCGGGGGCCGATGGCCCGCCCGTCCGCGAGGGGCGAGCCGATTCATCCCCGGGCGGCTCCAGGCCCGTCTTCATCTTGATGTTCGGCCCTTGGCCGGCCGTCCCGCGTGGAAAGACATAAACGCCCGGCTTGGATTTGGCGCTCGTCCCTCCGTCGGTCGATTTTCTGATGAGATAAATCGATCCGGCGATGACGACGCCGGCGACGATGAGGCCTGGGACCAAGATCTTTTTGAGGCTGAACTTGACCGTGATCTCGCGGGTCGTGATGGGCTTGCTCTTGACAGTGACCTGCCGGGTCACAGACAGGCCCTTCTCGACGTTGACCAGGTCCTCGAGGACGGCCGTGGCGGTCTGATAGCGGCGTTCCCTGGATTTTTCGAGGCACTTAAGGATGACCCGGCTCATACCTTCCGAAAGCTGGGCGTTGATCGTTTGAGGGTCGACCGGGGGTTCGCTGCGGTGCTTGAGGACGATGCTGAGGGGCGTCTCGCCCTCGAAGGGCACCCGGCCGGTGACCATCTCGAACATGATGGCGCCCAGCGCGTAGATGTCGGCCCGGTGGTCGACGTCGCGGCCCTCGGCCTGCTCGGGGGCCATGTACTCCGGCGTTCCGATGATGACGCCGGTGCCCGTTACGCCCTTGGTGTGGAGCGAGCGGGCGATGCCGAAATCCATGATCTTGGCGTTCCCTTCCTTGTCGATCATGATGTTCTGCGGCTTGAGGTCGCGGTGGATGACCCCGAGGCGGTGGGCCTCGACGAGTCCTTCGAGGATCTGCTTGGCCAGGTCGACGGCCTTGGCTTCGTTGAGATGGCCGGCCCTATGGATGAACCTCTTGAGGTCCTCGCCGGCGACGTATTCCATGGAGATGTAGATCGAGAGCCACTCTTCGCCGAGGTCGTACATCCGGCAGACGTGCCGGTGGGAGACCTGACGGGCCAGTTTGATCTCGTTCCGAAAGCGCTCGATGACCTCGAGGTCCGAGGCGATCTCCGGCTTGAGGAGCTTGAGGGCGACGACCTCCCGGATCTTGTTGTCGTAGGCCTTGTAGACGGTGCCCATGCCGCCCTTGCCGATCTCCTCGATGATCTCGAAACGGCGGGCGAACGTCGTGCCCCTCTCGAGGCCCTTGCCTGGAGTCTGGAAGGTCGCGGTCGGAGACGCGACAGTCTCGCCCGCCCCCGGGAGCTCGCGGCCGCAACGGCCGCAGTAACGGGTCCCCTCGGGGTTTTCGTTCTGGCAGCGGGGACAGTTCATGGCATCGTCCGAGTGTCTATGTCAAGGATATCAATTCGAACCTGAAAATTCAAACTCACTCATAATACGCTCCAGGGCCGGGATTGGTTTCCCGGCCTCAACGCGACCATCATGCCCCGGGCCAAAGGTCTCGGGGATAGATGCCCGCCTCGACGAGCCCGAGGATGGCCGTCCTGAAGGCGGGCCGGTCCTCGGGATAGGTCACCCCGAACCAGCGTTCCCGCGTCGGCAGGATCCGGACCCTGGCCCGGCCCTCGCGCAGAAGTGCGCCAACTACCTCGGGGATGAGGAATTCCGCCTTCTGGATGGACGGGGCGCTCGTCCGGAGGAACTCGGGGAAGCGGGCCTCGAGCTCGGCGAAGAGGCCGGGAGTGAAGCCCCAGAAATTCATGGATGTCCAGCTCTCGGGGTCGAGGGGCATCCAATCGGCGTCGTTCTCCGTGTACTCGACGGCGTCTCCGGACTCGCGGATCTTCAGGAGCTCGCGGATGCCGACGAGGTAACCATCGGCCGTGGCCGTGCAGACGCCCCGGGCGACCGTGCCATGCTCGGAGAGCGTGTTGGCCAGCCGGTAGCCGACCATGGCGAACTCATGCCGGCCGGAGGCGCCGCCCTCCCGTCCGAGATGGCCGGCCATGACCTCGAAGGCCGTCCGGCCGTAGTAGTCGTCGGCGTTGATGGCCAGGAAAGGGGTCCGGACGGAATCCCGGCACGACAAGATGGCCTGGGCCGTGCCCCAGGGCTTGACCCGCCCCTCGGGAACGGTGAATCCCCGGGGGACCTGGTCCAGGGACTGGAAAACGTAGGCCGTGTCCGCGGCCCGCTCGATGCGGCGGCCGATCTTCTCCCGGAAGGCCTCTTCGATGTCCTTGCGGATGATGAAGACGACCCGGCTGAATCCCGCCCGAAGGGCGTCGAACACCGAGTAATCGAGCACGACCTCGTCGCTCGGGCCGACGGGGTCGATCTGCTTCAGTCCGCCGTAGCGGCTGCCGATGCCCGCCGCCATGACCACCAGGGTCAAAGACGACATGGGGGCCTCCTCTCGAGGGATGTTTTCCCGTATCTTAATGAATCGGCCGGACGAGGTCAAACGGGCTTCCTGAGCGAACGGGCGAAGGATATCCAGGAGGGCAGAAATCTCAGAAGGGGTCAAACCTACGGCGGTGAGCGAATTCTGAGGAGCGAGCTGCAGAATTGGGGCTGAGTGCTCGAGGCCACAATTCTGCGAGATAACTTAGACGAGCGTTTGCTCTATTCCGATATTTCCCACAAGCGCGGCTCCGAGCCACTCCGCCGCGCTTCTGATGGTCGCTCCGGAGACCTCGCTCCCTGCCGTAGGTTTGACCCCATCGTAAAGGCTGCTCAGGAAGCCCGTTTGACCTCGTCCGGCCGGCTTTACATGTCCCCGCCTATCCTATATTATTATGGAATATAAAGAAGGTGCGTCCATGATCCGTTCGACGACCGTCATCTGCATCCGGCACAAGGGGAAAACGGCCATGGCCGCCGACGGCCAGGTGACCATGGGCCAGACCATCCTCAAGCAGACCGCCCTGAAGATCCGCCGCCTGGCCAAGGGGGACGTCCTGGCCGGGTTCGCCGGGGCGACGTCGGACGCGTTCGCCCTGTTCGCCCGGTTCGAGGTGAAGCTCGAGGAATACCGCGGCAACCTCTCCCGGGCGGCCATCGAGCTGGCCAAAGACTGGCGCATGGAAAAGTCGCTCCGCCAGCTCGACGCGCTCCTCGTCGTGGCCAACGCGGAAAGCCTTCTGCTCATCTCCGGCACGGGGGACGTCGTCGAGCCCGACGACGGCATCATCGCCATCGGCTCCGGCGGCCCGTTCGCCCTGGCCGCGGCCCGGGCCCTCATCCGGCACACCGACCTCGACGCGCGGCAGATCGCCGCCGAAGCCCTGGAGATAAGCGCCGGGATCTGCGTCTATACGAACAACGAGATCAAGGTCGAGGAGCTCTGAATGCCCATCGTTCTCCCCGAGACGTTCGAGAGGCCCGCGGCCGATATCCCCGACGCGGAGCTCACCCCGCGGCAGATCGTGGCCGAGCTCGACAAACACATCATCGGCCAGAAGGCGGCCAAGAAGGCCGTGGCCATCGCCCTGAGGAATCGTTTCCGCCGGCGCAGGCTGCCCCCTCCGCTGGCCGACGAGATCGCGCCTAAGAACATCCTCATGATCGGCCCCACCGGAGTCGGGAAAACGGAGATCAGCCGGCGGTTGGCCAAGCTGACCTGCTCGCCCTTCCTCAAGATCGAGGCCAGCAAGTTCACCGAGGTCGGCTACGTCGGCCGGGACGTCGTGTCCATGATCCGGGACCTTGTCCGCATGTCCGTCGACATGG
>Ga0315276_10000934_pt1 | contig 25831 bp, 23 predicted proteins | sample YL17G05_0_MG_FD_204542 | JGI IMG/M metagenome (GOLD analysis project Ga0315276, IMG submission 204542) | Sediment microbial communities from Yellowstone Lake, YNP, Wyoming, USA - YL17G05_0 | ecosystem: Environmental > Aquatic > Freshwater > Lake > Sediment | place: USA: Wyoming | collected... | reverse complement strand
TGACGCCGATGTCCCGATGGTGGTCGGCCCGGTCGCGCGCCGGCATCCGATCTATCTCGAAGACGCGCGCTTCCTGCGCGGCGAAACCGACCGCAAGGTCAAGTACACGCTGCCCGGACCGATGACGATGGTTGATACGCTCTTCGACGGGCATTACCGGAGCCGCGAGAAGCTGGCCTGGGCCTTTGCGGAAATCCTGAACGAGGAAGCGCTGGCGATCGCGGCGGCCGGCATCGATGTGATCCAGTTCGACGAGCCGGCCTTCAACGTCTACTTCGACGAGGTACGCGACTGGGGCGTGGTCACGCTGGAGCGCGCCATGCAGGGTCTGGCGTGCACGACGGCGGTCCACATCTGCTACGGCTACGGCATCAAGGCGAACAACGACTGGAAGAAGACGCTCGGGGCCGAGTGGCGCCAGTACGAACAGACGTTTCCGCTGCTCGCCGCCTCGCGAGTCGACCAGGTGTCCCTCGAGTGCGCGAATTCGCACGTGCCGATCGAGCTGATCGGGCTCCTGACCGGCAAGGATGTCCTGGTCGGCACGATCGACGTCGCCAGCGATCGCGTCGAGACGGCCGAGGACGTCGCGGCGACGATCCGCGCGGCGATGAAGCACGTCCCGCCCGAACGGATCTATCCGTGCACCAACTGCGGGATGGTGCCCCTGGCGCGCGCGGTCGCCCGCGGCAAACTGCACGCGCTGGGCGCCGGGGCCGCCCTCGTCCGGGCGGAGCTTGGGGCGCCCGCGTAGGACCGAAAAGACCAAAACCGCGACAGTTGCCCGGCCGCGGGGGCGCCGAATCTGGTTCGCTGGCATTTGCCGGGCAATCGGCGTACACTTCCAAAAGTGTTTTGTTTCAAGTAAGTAGTAAAGCACGCGCTGTTCGACCGCATTGCAGTCGTTCTACGTACTTTCCTTTCCTTGAGATCGAAACATTGGCCGGGTTCATCCCGATTTTTTTGTTCTTGAGGAAATACAGAAATGGCAACTGGAACTGTAAAGTGGTTTAACGACGCCAAGGGCTTCGGCTTCATCACGCCGGACGGCGGCGGCGAAGATCTGTTCGCGCACTTCTCGGCGATCAACATGCCGGGGTTCAAGACGCTGAAGGAAGGCCAGAAGGTCTCCTTCGAAGTCACGACGGGCCCCAAGGGCAAGCAGGCGAGCAACATCCAGGCTGCGTAAGCGCCGGCGCGGTTCGCACCGCGCCTGCAGCCAAGAAAAAGCCGGGCTCAATGCCCGGCTTTTTTCATTCACGACGCCGACGAACACCCGATGGTGGCATTGCGCCGCGACTCTGCGCCGGCCCGGCCCCGACTCGCGCCGGATTCGGTCGTGCCGCCGCGTTTGTAGTAACCTCTGGCCTTCACGTCCCGCCCCGCATCATTGCCATGCTCATCATCGTCGTCAACAGCCTGGACGGCCAGCCTCTCGCCGCCGAGTTGCGCGGAAAATTCGGTGTTCTCGGCGGCACCATCGGCGCCATCGAGGGCAACACGATCGTGCTGTCCGACCCGCAGGGGCGCATCGGCGAGCTCGAAGCGAACATCGTCAAGTCCCCGCGCGGATTCCTGATCCGTAACTTCGGCGAGAACCCGCTCTACGTCAACGGCACGCCGGTCGAGAACAGCGCCGAGGCGCCGCTCGCCGCGGGCGACGAAGTGACGATCGGCCCGTTCGCGCTGCACGTGGCGCCGGCCGAGCAACCGGCCGCGGCGCCCGCCGCCTCGCCGCAGCCGCAGCCGACCCCCGCGCCACCGCCAACGCCCGCCGCGGCACCGCCTGCTGCTGCGCCATCCGCTCCTGCGCCGGCAGCTGTGGCCGCCGCCGTTGCACCGGACCCGGTGCCGGCCTCCGCAGCGATGCCGGCCGCCGACGCGTCTGCACCGCCGCCGGCATTGCCGACCGCCGCCGCGACCGCCGAGCTGCAGCGCGCGTTTCTCGAGGGGCTGCGCCTGCCGAGTCTCGACGTGCCGGGTGGCCTGAACCCGGAGTTCATGCAGGCGCTCGGCGAGCTGCTGCGGCAGGTCACCCAGGGCACCATCGACCTCCTGCGCATCCGCGCGGAAGCGAAGAGCCGCGTCCACGCCAACCTGACGATGATCGGGTCGCGGGAGATCAACCCGCTGAAGGCGGCGTGGGATGCCGAGACCGCATTGCAGCACCTGCTGGCGCCGCAGCGCGCCGACATGCTCGACCCGCTGCGGGCGATGACCGACGCCTGCGACGATCTGCGGCTGCACGACCAGGGACTCGTGGCCGGCATCCAGGCCGCGCTCGCCGGCCTGCTCGCGCGCTTCGATCCGGCGGAGCTCGAAAAGCGCCTCGGCGGGAGCAGCCGCCTCGACAGCATGCTTCCGGGTGGCGCCAAGGCGAAGCGCTGGGACATGCTGGTCGAGCTCTACGGCGACATCTCGGTGGAGGCCGAGCAGGACTTCTGGTCACTGTTCGACAAGGAGTTCCTCAAGGCCTACGAGGAAGGCCGCGCAGCGTAGCGGTGCGCAGTGCGACGGCGCGCCCCGGGGGGGCCGCCACCCCGCCGGTCGGCGCCGGCGCAGGTCTACGCGAGCTGATCGCCCCCTTCGCGCAGGACGCCGGCGGTCATCCTCAGCATCGCCGACAGGTGCGCCAGCAGGTTCAGGATCAGGCGCCGGTAGAGGTCCGGGTTCAGCGCGCGTATCGCTTCCATGTTTCTGCGCGACAGGCTGTAGAGCACGATCTCCCCCTCGGCGATGGCGGTCATCGAATGGACCTCGTCCTCGAGCATCGCCGACTCGCCGAAGATCACGCCCGGCGCGAGGGTGACGATCCGCCGGTGCTTGCCGGCCTCGTCGCCGTCCCCCGCCACCAGGCTCACCGCGCCGCGCGCGAGCAGGTAGAGCCGGTCGCCCCGCTGCCCTGCCCGGAACAGCGGCGAGCGCGCCGGCAGCAGCTGCCGGTCGAGGTAGGGTTTCATGAAATCGAGCTCGGCCGGCGTGAGTCCCGCCATCAGCGCGAATTCGTCGATCCGGATCTCGTGGCTCGCGTCGGCGATGTGGGCTTCCGCGAGCAGCTGGCGTTCCGCCCACTCCAGCGCGCGGTCGCCGTCGGGGAACCAGTCGGGGTGATGCTTAGCGGCGAACGCGCCGGCCGCCTGCACCGAGCGCCCGAGCGGGCTGTTGGTGGCAATGTGGGCGAGCAGCATCTGGGTACCGTGCTCGCGCAGGCCTTTGCCGATCCGCTCCAGCATCAGCGCGCCCGACGCGTCGATCATCGTCACGCGGTGCAGGTCGATGATCAGGAAGCTCGCACCCTCGGCGGCCTTCTGCGCCTCGCCGCCGAGCCGGTCGGAGGTGCCGAAAAAGATGGCGCCGTCGAGCTCCATCACCCTGATTCGCTTGCCCTCTCCGCGCAGCAGCGCCGCCTGCTCCGGCGGGTAGACCCGGCGCGACGCGCGGGTCTCGCCGGTGGCCACTCCGCGCACCAGCGACCGGTTCATCATCGCGATGAACAGCGCCATCGACAGGATGAGACCGGTCACCACCGCCGACACGAGCCCGAAGATGATCGTGACCGCGGCGACGAACACGACGAGCACGATGGTGAGCGTGAGCTCGCGGTCGAGCTGGCCCCGGCGCGCGCGCTTGACCACCCCGCCGGCCCACCCGTTGACGAGGCTGATCGCGATCAGCGTCATCACCCCGGCGAGCACCGCCACGGGAATCGCGTGCAGGAGCCGCCGGCCGTACAGCAGCAGCAGGACCACCGTTGCCAGCGTCGCGAGGCCCGGCAGCAACCTGCGCCCGCCCGCGTGCGCTTCGGCGAGGGCGTGATGCGACGAATAGGCCAGCGGAACGCCGCCGAACAACGCTGAAACGACGTTGCCCCAGCCGAGCGCGATCAGCAACCGGTTGGGCTGGTGCCCCGTATCGAGCGGACCGTCCATCTCGCCCACCGCGGCCAGCAGGCTGTCGAGCGAACCGATGACGGCGATCGCGGCCGCGGCGATGGCGATGTCGTAGATGTGATCGTAGGCGAGCCGGAGGCCGGACGCCGACAGCAGCGGGAACAGCGCATCCGGCGCCGGCAGCACGGCCTTCAACTCGGGAAGCCGCGGTCCGAGATCGATGGAATGGAAGAAATACGTGGCGACCACCGACACCGCGGTCCCCGCGGCGACGCCGATCAGTTTCGACGGCACCTTCGGCCAGCGCAGCCCGACGAGGACCACGGTGCCGATCGTGAACAGCGCCACCAGCAGCGTCCACGGCTGCCACCCGCCGTGCCCGCCGTGCGCCGCGTCGCTGCCATTCACACCGGCGTCGCCGTGCATGCCGAGGATGTGCGGCAGCTCGTAGAAAAACAGCGAGATCGCAAGACCGGTCATCAGCCCGGCGACCACCGGGTACGGCACGAACCGCGCGATGCTGCCGAGGCGGAGCACGCCGAAGCCGACCTGAAAGAATCCGGAGAGCGCGAGGCACAACGCGGACAGGAACAGGATCTCCTCGATGCCGCCGCCGGGCAGGCCGTTCAGCCCGGCGTCCCCCGCCAGCCGTGCGACAAACGCGGCGAAGACGAGGACCGTCGAGGCGCGCGGGATCTCGTTCGGCAGCAGCGCGCCCCCGAGAACGGCCGAGGAAAGAAGGCCATAGATCGCCGCGGCAAACATCGCCCTCGCCCCCGCTTCCGCCGCAACCGGCCCGAGCGTGCCGTACGCAATGAGCCCGAGGGTCAGCATCTGCGTGAGCAGCACGAAGGCGGCGGACACGCCGCCCGCGACCTCGCGCACCCGGTCCATCGGGCCGTGCGCCATCGATTCGGCTGTCGTATGTTCGGACATGGGTCGATCCTTGCCGCCGGGGCTCCAGGGGTGCGGTGAGCCGCGCAGGTCCCCCGGGAATGCCGCGCGGGGGCTATCTTAACTCCGGCGCGCGCTTCGCGGCCGGCGCCGCATGGCGAATTGCGCTGGCGGCGACGCGACCACCGCCGCGACCGGCACGTTCGGCGGCACGCCTTGCCGGTGGCGAGGCACTTCCTGCGGCGAGTGGTTCTTGACTCCCCCGGCGCCGCAAGACATCCTTCGCATGACCGGACGCGACCGCCCGACCTGTTCCGAACTTTCTTACGTCATGATCACCATCAACGTCACCGCCCTCAACGCGCAAGCCCTGCCGCAACCCCTTGCCGCCGACTTCGGCGCGACCGGCGGCACCATCGGCCGCGCCCCCGACAACACGCTGGTCCTCGCCGACCCCGACCGCAAGATCTCGCGCACCCATGCCTCCGTGTCGTTTCGCGATGGCGGTTACACGCTGCGCGACCAGGGGAGCGTGGTGCCGGTGCTGGTGAACGGGCACCCGCTGGGCAACGGCAACGAGTCGCCGCTCGCCGCCGGCGATGAAATCCGCATCGCTGGCTACACGATGCGTGTCGCGGGCGAAGCCGTGCCGGCGCAAGCAGCTCCCCCGGTGGCCGTTGCCGCGTCGGCGACCCCCGCGGCCACGACCGATGCGATGCCGGAGCCGGTGCTGTCATGGGCGAGCGATGCGCCGGCATCCCTCGGCGAAGGGATCCGGACCGTCGTCCTTTCGACGCCGGAGCCGCCGTCCGCGCGACCGGCCGCAACGGAGCCGCCGGTGGAGCCGCCGGTGGAGCCCGCGATAGCTGCGCCGCGCCCTGCGTCTCCCACGCCTGCCGCGGCACCCGCCTCGACGGCAGGCGCGGCCACGCGTGACGAGCTGCTGCGCGCGCTGCTCACGGGCGCCGGCCTGCGCGACGTGGAAATTCCCGGCGGGCTCACGCCGGAACTCATGCACCAGCTCGGCAGCCTGCTGCACGAGGCAACGCGCGCGTTGCTCGACCTGCTTGCCGCCCGCGCCAACGTGAAGCGCCAGGCGCGTGCCGACATGACGGTGATCGTGACGAAGGACAACAACCCGCTGAAGTTCTCGCCGAACGTCGAGACGGCGCTGGCGCAGCTGCTCGTTCCGCGCGGGCGCGGGTTCATGCCGCCGCTGCGCGCCGTCGGCGACGCCTACGAGGACCTGCGCATGCACCAGCAGGGGTTCATGGCCGCCATGCGCTCGGCTCTCGCGCTGATTCTCACGCGCTTCAATCCGGACGAGCTCGAGCAGCGGCTGTCCGACCATTCGATGGTGAACTCGCTCCTGCCGACGACCCGCAAGGCGAAGCTGTGGGACATGTTCGGGCAACTCTACGGGCAGATTTCAAAGGAAGCAGAGAGCGACTTTCACACGCTCTTCGGCGAGGAATTCCTGCGCGCCTACCAGGCGCACGTCGGCAAGCCGGCCAACCGCGGCGATCCCTCGCCGAGGAAATAGCGGCGGATCCCCTTTATGCGCCTCGAGATCTCGGTGCTGTCGAAGCCCGGCGGGCGCGCGATGAACGAAGACGCCTTCGGCTTCTGGGCCGGCTCCGGCGTCTGCTTCTGCGTCGTCTGCGACGGCGCGGGCGGGCAGGGCGGCGGCGATGTCGCCTCGAAGCTCGCGGTCAGAACGACACTCGCGTGGTTTCAGGACGAGCCCCGGTGTTCCGGGCAGGCGATCGAGGCCGCGCTGGCGTCGGCCAACCGGGCGATCATGGAGCATCAGGAAACCGAGTCACGGCTCGCCAACATGCGCGCGACGGCCGTGGTGCTTGCCGTCGATTCGGCCAACCGCGCCGCGGCCTGGGGGCATCTCGGCGATTCGCGCCTCTACTGCTTTCGGGGCCATCAGGTGGTGGCGCAGACCAAGGACCACAGCGTCGTGCAGAGCATGGTGGACGCCGGCTACCTGAAGAAAGAGGACCTGCGCACGGCGAAGGAGCGCAGCAAGCTGTTCGCGGCGTTGGGCCAGGTGGAGAATTTCGAGCCAGCGGTCGCGCGGTCGGATTTCGCGCTCGCGGACGGCGACGCGTTCCTGCTGTGCACGGACGGCTTCTGGGAATACATCGACGAGGGCGAGATGGAGCGCGCCCTCTCGCAGGTCGGCACGGCGGAAAACTGGCTGCGGCGGATGGAGGAGCAGGTCGTTGCGCGCGGCGGCAAGGAACAGGACAACTATTCGGCGCTGGCGGTCTGGTGCACCGAGCCCGCAGGTCGTGCGCAGGACACGTTGCCGCTCGGCAGCACGGCGACGTCGATCTCGCTGTGAACAACCGGCCGCCCCGCCGCCCGCCCCGCCCGATCGCGCGCGTCGCTGGCACTCCGCCGAATCTCGGCGCAGAATTGCACTTTTTCGGTCACCTGGCCCGAATCGTCTGCCAGGCCGCACGCCCCCCCGCAAAGATCATGGACATTCATTCCTCACGCGTATCCTGGCGCCGGGCCGCCGTCGCCGCAGCCGCGGTAACGATTCTTGCCGGCTGCGCAACCCCTCCGCCCCCCCCGCCCCCGAAGGCGGCCGAGCCGGTCGTCGAAGCGCCGAAGCCCGCCGCGCCCGCGGAGCCGCAGCTGCCGCCGGCCCAGGCCAAGGCCGAGGCGCAGCGGCTCGCGATCTCGGCGATCGACATGCTGCAGAACGGTGACGAGGCCAATGCGCGCGCGACGCTGGAAAAAGCGACCGCCTTGGATCCGTCGAACGACCTTGCGCGCAAGCTGCTCGACCAGATCAAGGCCGATGCGCAGGCCGAGCTGGGCCCGACCTTCTTCCGCTACACGGTGCAGCGCGACGACTCGCTGTCCAAGATCGCGCAGGCGTATCTCGGCGACCGGTTCCGCTTCTACATTCTCGCCAAGTACAACGACATCGCGAATCCCAGCAAGCTGTCGGCCGGCCAGGTGATCAAGATCCCCGGCAAACAGCCGGCGACGCCACCCGCGACCGCCGGCGGCCGGCCCCCTGCCGCGCCCGCCGCCGCGACCGCCGCGCCGGCCGCTGCACCGGCGGCTGCACCGGCCGCTCCGGAACCGGCGCCGGCTGCGGAGGCGGAACCACCGAAGAAAGCTGCGTCGAGCCTGATGCAACAAGGCATCGAGCAGCAGAAGAGCGGCAACCTCGACGCCGCGTACGCGACGTTCAGCGAGGCAGCGCGCAGCGAGCCCGGGAACAAGGATGCGATCCTGCAGCGCGATGCCGTCAAGGTCGCGCTGGTCCGCCGCTACGACCGCGAGGCCACGCAGGCATACCAGCGCCAGAATCTCGAACTCGCGATCAAGAAGTGGGACCAGATCCTGGAGCTCGACCCGAACAACCAGAAGGCGAAGCTGGAGCGCGGGCGCGCCGTCGAACTGCAGAAGAAGATGAGCGAGAAGTTCGGCACGACGCCGAAGCAGTGACCGGCCGCGCCGCGCGTCACTTCTTCGGTGGGGGCTGCTCCTGCCGCGCGGCCGTCAGCCGGGCCGCGGACTTGGCGTTCTGGGGGTCGTAGCGCAGGCTCGTTTCCCAGTCCTTGATCGCCTGCGCCGCGTTGGCCGGATAGGCCTTCGCGCCCTTGTCGAAGTAATCGTTGCCCAGCGTCTTTTTCAGCGCCTGGATTCGCGGTGTCCATCCGAGCCCCGGTTCGCCGCGCAGCGCCACCGCCTGTTCATAGAACGCCAGCGCCTGCTCGCGCGAGCCCTGGTCTTCCTGCTCCCGCCCCTTGTCGTAGACAGCGGTTCCGATGCGGTTGCGCGCGGCCTTGTCGTTCGGGTTGGCATCAACGTAGGACTTCAGATCGCGCAAGCCGCCCGCAGTGTCGCCGGCCTTGAACATCTCGAGCGGCTGCTCGAGATCGTAGGCGTCGCTCGCAGCGGTGGCGGCCGTCCGCGGTGCCGCCGCCGTGCGCGGCGCGCCATTTGCAACCGCGCCGGCACCGCCCGCCTTGGCCGCACGGCCCGCCTGGATCCGGGACAGGCGCTGCTTTTCGATTTCGCGCAGATCCTTCGCCGCCTCGGCATTTTCGGGGTCGAGTGCCAGCACCTTGAGCATGGCATCCGCCGCCCGATCGGCATCGCCGCTGCGCAACGCGGCGCTGCCGGCGGCGAGATTCTCCTTCACGCGGCGGCCGATCTCCGCGCGCGTTGCGGCAAGCTCGTTGCGAAACGTGGCGTCGTTCGGCGCGAGCAGCGTGAGGATCTGAAACTGGGTTGCCGCGGCAGCGAGGTCACCCGCCTGTTTCGCCTGATTGGCAAGCTGCTGGTGTTTGCCGACCGCAAGGCGGATCCGCTCGTCCTGCGGGGACAGCCGCGGCGCGGCCGCCGGCTCCGCCGTGGGTGCGGGCGGCAGCTGGGCGCACCCGGCCAGCAGCGCGAGGCCGGCGGGCAACGACCGCCAGAGCAACCGGACCGCGGAGCTCATCGGGCGGCGGTGCGCGCGAATGTCGCGAGCTTCGCTTTGAATTGTTCGAGGTCCTCGGTGCCGTAGATCATGGTCCGCCGCAGCATGTATCGATGCGCGAAGAAGCCGTTGCCCCCGGCGGTGACCGTGACGCCGTACTGGACGCCCTGGCGCCCGAGCAGGTCGACCACGGTATCGTTGACGTCGCCGTAGGGGTAGGCATAGCTGAAGGTCGACGCCGCCAGACGCTCCTTGATGACGCCGATCGGCGCCTCGACTTCGCGGCGAATCCGCTCCGCGTACTTGGCTTCGCTCTCGCCCGGCAGCCTGACCGTGAGGTTGGCATGCGTCTTCGAGTGCGGCTGAATCTCGATCAGGCCCGAGCGCACCATTTCCTGCATCTGCGGCCACGTCAGCGCGTCCGCCGCGCCGGCGAAATCGCTGTACAGGTAGACCGTCGCGGGGAAATTGTATTTTTTCAGGATCGGGTAGGCGATCTGATAGGTGGCGCGGTAACCGTCGTCGATCGTGATCGCGATGGTCTTGCGCGGCAGCGGCTCCTTGCCGTCGAGAAAGCGCGCGAGCTGCGCCAGCGGAATCACGTGGTAGCCGTTCTGCGCCAGATAGTCCATCTGCGCCTCGAAGCCCGGGCCCGTCACCGTCATCGCGCTGCGATTGGGCCCGAACCGGTGGTAGGTGAGGATGGGAACGGTCTGGAAACCGGTGGCGTAGACCCCATACGGATTGCGGGTGCGCAGCGGAACCACCACCTCCTGTCCGGCCTGAACCTTGTCGATGCCGTTGAATTCAGCGATCCACCAGCTCTTCTTCGCATCCCCGAGGTAGTGCTGGGCGAGCGACGCCAGGTCCTCGCCGCGTTGGACGACGACGATCGCGAAGTCCTTGTCCTGGCCGATGACCACGGTCTCGCGCGGCGGCGGCGGCTCGGGCTCGGCCGCCGGCGGCGGTGTCGCGCAGCCCTGCACGATCAGCGCGGCGGCCAGCACGCCGACCGCGCGCCGCCAGCCGAACCGGTCAGGCCGCCGCGGCGGGTGGCGGGGGTGGTTCATGTCGCGCCTCCAATGCCGCCGCCGTCTTGTCGAAAGCGGCGTACAGCTCTCCGAATTCATCCTTGCGCGTGTCCGCGATCCGATAGTCGTAGCGGCCTTTCGCGAGCTCCGCGAGCGAATTGGTCATCACGTGGATCGGCCCGGCGAGGCGCCGCGCCAGCAGGTAGACGCCGACGGCGCCGGCCGCGCTGGTCACCACGGTGAGGATGCCGAGCAGCACCAGGACGAGATTGGCGACCGCGTTCAGCGGCGCCTGGTAGATGCCGAGGTGGACCGCGCCGATTTCCTTGCTCTGGAACAGGATCGGCGCGGCGAAGTCGAGGATCTCGCGCCCGTCGGCAATCTTGTGGCTCTGCACTTTGACGCCTTCGTCGCGCGACGACATCGGCTTGGCATTCAACGGCGCGTACTTCTCGTTGATCTGCTCGATCGTGTTGCTGCCGCGAATGACGCCCTTGTCGTCGGAGACCAGGATGTAGTTGAAGTCCTGGCGGCTGATCGTCTCCTGGATGAAGACGTCGATCGCCGCCCAGTCCTCGGACAGGAGCGGCACGGCGTTCTGCGTCGCCATGAACTTGGCGAGCGAGCCGCCGTAGCCCTTGACCTGGTCCAGCATCGCCGCGTACTGCTGCTGGTAGAGGAACGCCGCGGTGATGGTCATCGTCGTCGCCACGAGCGCCGCCATCATCACGGCCCAGCGCACGCCGAGCGGGATGCGCCGGGCGCGCCCCGTTTTATCCTCGGCGGCCTGCAGCTCCTTGGCCACGCCGATCAGCGCCACCGCGAACTCCTCGCCGGTCTGGAAGCGCTTGTCCGGCTGCTTCTTGAGCGAGCGCTCGACGATGCGGCGCAGCGAAAGCGGCAGGTCCGGGCGGATCTTGTCGAGCGACGGCGGCTCGGTCTTGGTGATCTTGTACGCGACGCTGATCAGCGTTTCGCCGTCGAACGGCAGGTGCCCGGTCAGCAGCTGGTACAGGACGACGCCGGCGGAGAAGAGGTCGGAGCGGGAATCCACCTTTTCGCCCAGCACCTGTTCCGGCGACATGAAGTTCGGCGTCCCGAGCACGCTGCCGACCTGGGTGGCCTGCGTCGCTTCGCTGTTGTCGATGCGGCAGATGCCGAAGTCGGCGACCTTGATCGTGACCGTGTCCTTCAGCATCATGATGTTGCCGGGCTTGACGTCGCGGTGGACGATGCCCTTCTTGTGCGCGTAATCGAGCGCCCGCACGAGCTGGATGCCGATCTCGATGACATCCATGACGGGCAGGGGTTTCTTGCCCTCGACCAAGTCGGAGAGCGTCGGTCCCTCGATCAGTTCCATCGCGATGTACGGATGGCCGCTGTCGTCGCCCACGTCGAACACCGTGACGATGTTGGGATGCGACAGCACGCCCGCGCCCTTGGCCTCGCGCAGGAACCGGACGTGGTATTCCGAATCGCCGCGCAGCTGCGCCTTCAGCACCTTGATCGCGAGCTCCCGGTCGATATCGGGATCGTAGGCCCGGTAAACCTTGGCCATCGCGCCCTCGCCGATGCCGGCCCGGATCTGGTAGCGGCCCACCCTTTCCATCAATCGTGTCCTCGTTGTTGCGCAGGGTGCCCGGGGGCACCCTGCGCCGAAGTTTCGAGTATGCCAGAAAGCACCCCGGCCTGTGCTTCCCGAACCCGGCGACGCCCCGCGGCAGGCAACGGCGATGCAACACCGGGGCCCCCGCCGATGCCCGGATCCGCGCGGAGGGCCCATTGCGCGACCGGGAGGCCTTCCGGTGCAACCTGCGCGGCGCGGGGCTATGATGTCGCCGATCGCCTCGGCCGCCGCCATCGCAATGGCGGCGCTGCGCCGGAACCCGGTCGATCATCCCGTGGAGGAGCCATGCAACGACGCGTCCTGAAAATGGTTTGCCTGGCCGCGGCCGCCATGGCCTTCGCGGCGCCGGCCGCGGCGGTCATCAGGATCGCCTACATCGATCCGCTGTCGGGCGGCGCCGCCAGCGCCGGCATCAACGCCCAGAAGCACATGACCTTCCTGATCGACCGCGTCAACGCGGCCGGCGGCCTCAACGGCGAGAAGCTCGAGCTGTTGTCGTTCGACAACAAGGTAAGCCCGCAGGAATCGCTGATCGTGCTGAAGAAGGCCCTGGACGAGGGCGCGCGCTATGTCTTCCAGGGCAACGGCAGCGCCGTCGCCCACGCGATCACCGAAGCCGTGCTGAAGCACAACGAGCGCAATCCGGGGAAGGAGGTGCTGTACTTCAACTATGCGGCGATCGATCCGGCGCTGACCAACGAAAAGTGCAACTTCTGGCACTTCCGCTTCGACGCGGACGTCGACATGAAGATGCAGGCGCTGACCAACGTCATCGCCAAGGACCCGAAGATCAAGCGGGTCTACCTCATCAATCAGGACTACTCGTTCGGCAAGGCGGTCGCGGCGGCGGCGCAGAAGATGCTGGCCGAAAAGCGTCCCGACATCGCGATCGTCGGCGACGAGCTGCACCCGCTGCAGAAGGTGCAGGACTTCTCGCCGTACGTCGCCAAGATCAAGGCCGCGGGCGCCGACACCGTCATCACCGGCAACTGGAGCAACGACATGCTGCTGCTGATCAAGGCGGCCAAGGACGCCGGGCTCAAGGTCAGCTGGTACACCTACTACGCCGGCGCGCTGGGCACGCCGAGCGCGATCGGCAAGGACGGGGTCGGCAGCGTGATCCAGGTGAGCGAGTGGCACAACAACGTGTCGCCGGAGCTCGATCCCGTCGCCGCGGCCTTCAGGAAGCGCTACCCGGACAAGGACGACGAGTTCAGCTACTACCGGCTGATGACGGCGTTCGACCTGTTCGCGGCGGCAGCCGCCAAGGCCCGGTCCAACGATCCGGTGAAGGTCGCGCGCGCGCTCGAAGGACTCAGGATCACCGCGACGGTGGGCGAGGTCGAAATGCGCGCCGACAACCACCAGGTGCTGCAACCGATGTACGTCTCCACGATGGCGGACAGCGTCAAGTACGACGTCGAGAAGACGGGGTTCGGCTTCCGGACCAACGCCAGGATCGAGGGCAAGGACACGGCGCTGCCGACAACCTGCAAGATGCAGCGCCCGGGTTGAGCACGCACGCGACAGGCCGCGACGGCCAGTCCGTGCTCGCGGCACGGCAGCCCGCAGTGCCGGGCCAGCGTCGGTAGCAAGCGCTGGGGGAGGCGCCGGCCGTGCTCGAACTCGTCACGTTTTCGCTGTTGAACGGCGTGGTGTACGGCCTGCTGTTGTTCATGCTCTCTTCCGGCCTGACGCTCATCTGGAGCATGATGGGCGTGCTCAATTTCGCCCACGCGAGCATGTTCATGCTCGGCGCGTATTTCTCGTACCAGCTCGGGCGCACCATCGGCTTCTGGCCCGCCCTCGTCATCGCGCCGCTTCTGGTCGGGGCGGTCGGCGGCGCGATCGAGCGCTTTGGCCTCCGGCACGTGCACCGGCAGGGCCATGTCGGGGAGATCCTGTTCACGTTCGGCCTCGCCTATTTGATCGCCGAAGTGGTGATCATGGTCTGGGGGCGCAACCCGATCGAAAACCGCGTCCCCGCCACCATCGATTTCCCGGCGTTCGTGCTGTTCGGCACCCGCTATCCGTTCTACAAGGTGCTGATGATGGCGATTTCGGTCGGCATGTTCGTGTTCCTCTATCTCGCCTTCAAGCGCACGCGCGTCGGCCTCGTCATCCAGGCGGCGCTGACGCATCCGCAGATGGTGAGCGCGCTGGGACACGACGTGCCGCGGGTGTTCGTGCTGGTCTTCGCGGTGGGCAGCGCGCTGGCCGCGCTGGCCGGCGTCATCGGCGGGTTCGCACTCCTGACCGAGCCGAACATGGCGGCGGCGCTCGGCCCGATCGTCTTCGTCGTCGTCGTCGTGGGCGGGCTGGGCTCGATACCCGGGGCGCTGGTCGCGTCGATGCTGATCGGCATCGTCCAGACCTTCGCCGTGGCGCTCGATTATTCGCTGCTCGATCTCCTGCGCACGCTCGGCGTCTCGCTGGCGCGCTCGTCGCCGTTCTATGAGGTCTGCGCGATCAAGGTCGCGCAGGCGGCGCCGATCATCCCGTATCTGCTGCTCGTGCTGATGCTGATCCTGCGCCCGAAAGGCCTCATGGGAACCCGCGAAACATGAATCGCCGGAGCGGTGCCCCCGCGGCAGCGTCCGCGCCCGGCGGCGCCGCGACGGACACCGTGCGGCGCTACCGAAGTTGGGCGGCGGCCGTCATCCTGTTGCTGATCCTCCCGCACGTGCCGGGACTCGACAGCAGCTTCGGGCGATCGATGCTGAGTCAGATGGGCATCGCCGCGGTGTTCGCACTTTCCTACAATCTCCTGCTGGGACAGACCGGCCTGCTGTCGTTCGGTCACGCCGTCTACTTCGGGTTGGGCGCCTACGCTGCGATCCACCTGATGCGCGCGATCAACGGCGGCCTGCCGCTGCCGATGCCGCTCGTTCCGCTGGCCGGCGCGGCAGGCGGCCTCGCGGTCGGCCTCGTGTTCGGCGCGGTCACCACGCGACGCGCGGGTGTCGTGTTCGCGCTGATCTCGCTGGGTGTGGGCGAGCTGGTGTTCGCGGCGATGCGGATGCTGCAAGGCTTTTCCGGGGGCGAGGAAGGCATCACGGCCGACCGCAGCCACGGCCCGCGCCTGTTCGGGCTCGACTTCACCTCGCAGCTGCAGGTCTATTACCTCATCGCTTTCTGGGCGCTGGTCGCGGCGGCGCTGATGCATTTCTTCATGCGCACGCCGGTCGGGCGGATGTGCAATGCCGTCCGGGACAACCCGGAGCGGGCCGAGTTCATCGGCTACAGCGCCCAGCGCGTGCGGTTCACGGCCTTCGCGGTCGCGGCGATGTTCGCCGGCCTCGCCGGCGGGCTCCACGCCATCAACTACGAGATCGTCGCCGCCGAAGCCGTGGGCGCCGCGCGCTCCGGCACCGTATTGTTGATGGTCTATATCGGCGGCGTGTCCAATTTCATCGGCGCGATCCTGGGCGCCATCACCATCACGTGGCTGCAGGTCAGCCTGAGCGACTACACGGCAGCCTGGCAGCTGTACCTCGGCCTCTTCTTCATGGCCATCGTCCTGTTCGCGCCGGGCGGGCTCGCCGGCCTGATCATGATGCACGCCCCGCTCTTGCGGACCGCTGCCTTTCCCGGCTTGCTGCGCGCCTACGCCGTGGCGCTGGCGCCCGCTGTGGTGATGCTCGCGGGCGCGATCATGCTGCTGGAGATCAACTACCGGTTGTCCACGCAGCCCGAGGCCGGCGCCCGCATCACGCTGCTGCATGTCAGCCTGGATGCCGCATCGCCGTGGCCCTGGCTCGTCGCGGCGCTGCTGCTCGGCGCCGGATTCCTCGCCTTTCGCCGGACGTGGCCCGGCGTAACCGCGGCCTGGCAGCGTGCGACCGACGAAGCGGGCACGGGGGGCACGCCATGACCCTCCCGTTGCCGAGCGCTTCCGCCTTGCAACTGACCGACGTCCACAAGAGCTTCGGCGCGACGAAGATCATCCGCGGCGTCTCGCTCGCGATCGCGAAGGGCGAGCGCCACGCGATCATCGGTCCCAACGGCGCCGGGAAATCGACGCTGTTCAACCTCATCAGCGGCCGCTTCGCGCCCACCCGCGGATCCATCCGCCTCGATGGCGAAGAGGTCGGCGGCAGCGCCCCTTACCGGATCAGCCGGCGCGGCCTGGCCCGCAGCTTCCAGGTCACCAACATCTTCCCGCGCATGAGCGTCTACGAGAACATCCGCTGCAGCGCGCTGTGGGCGCTGGGCCACAGGTACAACTTCTGGCGCAGCATCGACCGCCTGCACGACGCCCGCGAGCGCGCCGACGAGGTCCTGGCGCGGATCAGGATGACGGCCCGGCGCGACACGCTGGCGGGTGTCCTCACCTATGCCGAACAGCGCGCGCTGGAGATCGGCATCACGATCGCCGGCGACGCGCAGGTGATCCTGCTCGACGAGCCCACGGCAGGAATGAGCCGCAGCGAGACCGAGGCGACGGTCGAGCTGATCCGCACCGTCTCGCAGGGCAAGACGCTGGTGATCGTCGAGCACGACATGGGCGTGGTGTTCGGCCTCGCGGACCGGATATCGGTGCTCGTCTACGGCGAGATCATCGCCACCGACGCCCCGGACCGCGTCCGGGAAAACGCCGCGGTCCAGGCCGCGTACCTCGGGACGCTGCCCGATGCTTGAGGTCGACGACCTGCACGCCTGGTACGGCAAGTCCCACATCCTGCAGGGAATCTCGCTCACCGTCGGCGCGGGCGAGATCGTCGGCCTGCTCGGCCGCAACGGCGCCGGCCGCTCGACGACGATCAAGACGATCATGGGCGAAGTCCGGGCGGTCGGCAGCATCCGCTTCAAGGGCGAGCGCATCGACGGCAGGAAGCCCCACGAGATCGCGCGCCTGGGGCTGGGCTACGTGCCGGAAGACCGGGCGATCTTTCCCGCCCTCACGGTGCGCGAGAACCTCGTGCTGGGGATGAAATCGACCCGCCAGGCCGGCCGCTGGTCGCAGGACGCCATGTTCGCGCTGTTCCCCATCCTGCGCGAGCGGGCCGACGCGCCGGGCGGCGTGCTGTCGGGGGGCGAGCAGCAGATGCTGACCATCTGCCGCACGCTGATGGGCGACCCCGACCTCATCATGGTGGACGAGCCGACCGAAGGCCTCGCGCCGAAGATGGTGGACCTCGTGCGCGAGCTGCTGGAGAATGTCTCCCGCCGTGGCATCGCGATCCTGCTGATCGAGCAGAAGCTGACGATTGCGCTCGCGATATCGCACCGACTGTACGTCATGGGTCACGGTCACATCGTGTTCGAAGGCACGCCGCAGGACCTGCGTGCCAACGAGGCCGTGCGCAAGGAATGGCTGGAGGTCTGATTCCCGTGCAGAAAATTCGCCGCGTTTTCCTGCTGGTCCCGCTGTTGGTCGCGCTCGCGGCCGGCGCCGGTTGCGCGACCAACGACACCCGCCTCATCGCCCGGCAGCTCGATCCGCTCATCGGCAAGGCGGACAAGGAGTTCTTCATCGAGAAGTACGGCGAGCCGGTGTCCAAGACCCGCGTCGACGGCCGCACCGACGTCTGGGAATTCAGCGTGTCCGAGAGGGCGATGAGCGACCGCGCCATCGGCCCCAACACGACGATATCCACGCGGCTGCGCGCCACGTTCAAGGACGGCGTGCTTGCGTCCTGGCAGGCGTTCAACGCCGTGCGCTAGCCGGCGCGCGCGGACAGACCTGCAAGGCCGGCGATCACTTCAGCGGTCCGCGCCTTTCGCTGTAGCGCGCCACGAAACGCCCTCCCCCGTCGTCGACGAGAAACGACGCGTTGGAGAGCCCGCCTCGCAGCCGTTCGAGCGTCCCCTTGCCGCGCCAGCAGGGCAGCGCGGCGATTCGTGCTTCAAGATCGGTCATCATCATCCGGCGCGGCAAGATGTTGCACGATATCATTGCGGCGCGGTTCAACCATGGATGCCTCGCTCCTCAGCCACGAGATCCCGATCCGGCTCGCCTGCTTTGCCGGCGTCTTCGCGACGATGGCGCTGTGGGAGGCGGCCGCGACGCGGCGCCCGCTGCAGCAGAGCAAGGCGCTGCGCTGGACGAACAACCTCGCCCTGACGTTCCTCAACAGCATCGCCGTGCGCGTGCTCTTTCCGACCGCCGCGGTTGGCGTCGCCGAATTTGCCGCCGCACGCGGGATGGGCGCTTTCAACGTCGCCGGCGTCCCGTTCCCGTTGGCGTTCGTGCTTTCGCTCGTCGCCCTCGACCTCGCGATCTGGCTGCAGCACCGGCTGTTCCACGCGGTGCCGCTCTTGTGGCGGCTGCACCGCCTCCACCACGCGGACCTCGACTTCGACGTGACCACCGGCGCGCGCTTCCATCCGGTCGAGATCCTGCTGTCGATGCTGATCAAGTTCGCGGTCGTCATGGCGCTCGGCGCGCCGGCGCTGGCCGTGCTGGCATTCGAGGTCGTGCTCAACGCGACGTCGATGTTCAACCACGGCAACGTGCGCCTGCCGGCGAGCGTCGACCGCATCCTGCGCCTCGCCGTCGTGACGCCGGACATGCATCGCGTCCACCATTCGATCGACCCGCGCGAGACCAACAGCAACTTCGGCTTCAATCTGCCGTGGTGGGACCGCCTGTTCGGCACCTACCGCGCGCAGCCCGCGGCCGGGCACGACGCGATGACGATCGGCATCGAGCTGTTCCGTACCCCGTGCGAACTGCGGCTCGACCGGATGCTCCTGCAGCCGTTTCGGGCGGACGGCGCGGGCTCGGCGGGTGACCCGGACGCGTGACCTCGACGCGTAGCCCGGGTTGAGCCGAGGCGAATCCCGGGGCCATCGTGCCCATTGCCCCAACCCCCCCGGGTTTCGCCTTCGGCTCAATCCGGGCTACACATCCTTTGCACGCGGCTGTGCGGTGGCGCGGGCATCGCGCGCGACACCCTGATTCACCACGATGCGGCACGGATTCTGTCCGATGCCATAGGCGAGATCGGCGGGCCGCTCGATGTCCCACAGCGCGAAGTCGGCCACCTTGCCGGGCTCGAGGCTGCCGACATCGTCGGCGATGCCGAGCGCCCGCGCTGCGTTGCGCGTCGCGCCGGCGAGGGCCTCCAGCGGCGTCAGCCGGAACAGCGTGCACGCCATGTTCATCGCGGCGAGCAGCGAGGTGAGCGGCGAGGTTCCGGGATTGCAGTCAGTCGCCACCGCCAACGGCACGCCGGCGTCGCGCAGCGCCTGCACCGGCGGCAGCCGCGTTTCGCGCAGGAAATAGCAGGCACCGGGCAACAGCACGGCGACCGTCCCCGCGGCAGCCATCGCAGCGATACCGTCAGCACCAAGATACTCCAGATGGTCCGCCGACAGGCCGCCATATCCCGCCACCAGCGCGGCGCCGCCCTGGTCGGAGAGCTGCTCGGCGTGCAGCTTCACGGGCAATCCCAGCTCGCGGGCGGCGCAGAACACCCGCTCGGTCTGCCGCGCGCTGAAGCCGATGTTCTCGCAGAACGCGTCGACCGCGTCGACGAGGCCCTCGGCGGCCAGAGCCGGCAGCATCTCGCCGCACACGGCGTCGATGTAGGCGTCCGGTCGTCCCGCGAATTCCGGCGGCACCGCGTGCGCGCCCAGGAACGTGGTGCGCACGCGCACCGGCAGCGACGCGCCGATCTGCCGCGCGACACGCAGCATCTTCGCTTCGGCCTCGAGCGTGAGCCCATAGCCGGACTTGATCTCGATCGTCGTCACGCCCTCGGCGAGCAGGCTCGCGACGCGCGGCAGGCTCGCGGCGAGCAATGCGTCGGGCGTGGCGGCGCGGGTGGCCCGTACCGTCGACACGATGCCGCCGCCCCGGCGGGCGATCGCTTCGTAGCTGACGCCCTGCAGGCGAGCCTCGAATTCGTCGCTGCGGTTGCCCGCGTAGACGATGTGCGTGTGGCAGTCGATCAGGCCCGGGAGCAGCCACCCTCTGTGGCCGTCCTCCACCACTCGGGCCGAGTATCCCGAAGGGAGATCGCAGCGCCGGCCGAGCCACGCGATGCGACCGTCCCGGGTGGCAAGCGCGCCGTCCGGGATCTCCCCGTAGCCTGACGCGTCGTCGAGGGTGGCGAGATGGACGTTGATCCACAACGCATCCCACTCGCCTGCCGCGGCCTCGGTCATCGGCGCAAGCCTGGTACGCCCGGACAGCTCGCGAGCAGCGCCCGCCCGCGCCGCATCACGTCGCGGCGCTCAGGCGAGACCCGGAATGCGCACGCCCTTTTCCTTCGCGCAGGCAATGGCGGATGCGTACCCGGCATCGGCGTGGCGCATCACGCCGGAGGCGCTGTCGTTGAAGAGCACGCGCGCGAGACGCTTCGCCGCCGCCTCGGTGCCGTCGGCAACGATGACCACGCCCGCGTGCTGCGAATAGCCCATGCCGACGCCGCCGCCGTGGTGGATCGACACCCACGTGGCGCCGCCCGCGGTGTTGAGCAGCGCATTCAACAAGGGCCAGTCCGACACCGCATCGGTGCCGTCGCGCATGCTCTCCGTCTCGCGGTTGGGGCTCGCCACCGAACCCGTGTCGAGATGGTCGCGGCCGATCACGATCGGCGCCTTCAACTCGCCGGTGCGCACCATCTCGTTGAAGGCCAGTCCCGCGAGGTGGCGCTCGCCCAGTCCCAGCCAGCAGATGCGCGCGGGCAGGCCCTGGAAGGCAATGCGCTCGCGCGCCATGTCGAGCCAGCGATGCACGTGCGTGTTCTGCGGGAACAGTTGCTTGACCTTGGCGTCGGTCTTGTAGATGTCCTCCGGGTCGCCGGACAGCGCAACCCAGCGGAACGGCCCCTTGCCTTCGCAGAACAGCGGGCGGATATAGGCCGGCACGAAGCCCGGGAAATCGAACGCGTTCCTTACGCCGCGGTCGAGCGCGACCTGGCGGATGTTGTTGCCGTAGTCGACCACGGGAATGCCCATCGCGTGGAAGTCGAGCATCGCCTGCACGTGGATCGCGCAGGATTTCGCGGCTTCCTCGGTCAGGCGCGAATGCACGCCGTGATCGCGCTGCGCGGCCTTCCATTGCGCGACGGTCCAGCCGATCGGCAGATAGCCATTGACCAGATCGTGCGCCGACGTCTGGTCGGTGACGAGATCGGGTTTCATCCCGCCGGCCTTGGCCCGCCGCGCCAGCTCCGGCAGCACCTCGGCGGCGTTGCCCAGCACGCCGATCGACACCGCTTCCTTGCGCGCGCAATGGTGCGCGACGAGCGCGAGCGCGTCGTCGAGATCGGTCGCGATCCGGTCGAGGTAACGGGTCCGCAGGCGAAAGTCGAGGCTCGATTGCTGGCATTCGACGGTGAGCGAGACCGCGCCGGCGAGCGTGGCGGCGAGCGGCTGCGCCCCGCCCATGCCGCCCAGGCCCGCCGTGAGAATCCACCGACCCGCCCAGCTGCCGTTGAAGTGCTGGCGGCCCGCTTCGGCGAAGGTCTCGAAGGTCCCCTGGACGATGCCCTGGCTGCCGATGTAGATCCAGCTGCCCGCGGTCATCTGGCCGTACATGAACAGGCCCTTGCGATCGAGCTCGTTGAAATGCTCCCAGGTGGCCCAGCGCGGAACCAGGTTCGAGTTGGCGATCAGCACGCGCGGCGCATCCGGGTGCGTCTTGAAGATGCCGACCGGCTTGCCCGACTGGATCAGCAGCGATTCGTCGTCCTCGAGCTCCTTCAGTGCCGCGAGAATCCGGTCGAAGCAATGCCAGTCGCGGGCCGCGCGTCCGATGCCGCCGTAAACGACGAGATGCTTCGGGTTTTCGGCGACCTCCGGATCCAGATTGTTCTGGATCATCCGGTACGCGGCCTCGGTGAGCCAGCTCTTGCAGGTCCTTTGCGTGCCGCGCGGAGCGCGAATCTCGCGCGTCACGTCGTAGCGCGGGTCATGCGCGAGATCAGTCAGGTTCGACATGAAGTTTCCCTCCATCCCAGGTTGCGGTCGGTGCGGTCCCGGAAACGCCGGGCAGGGTCGGGGACCGCCGGGCGCGCCGGCATGGGCGCGACGACGCCAAGATTACACCAACGAAAACGGCGTGGCGCTTGACGACTGCCGGTGCTGTCCGCAGAATCGTTCGCGGGAGACCTGACCTTGATCGTTTCGGCCAGGACAAACATCGGGAGGGCAAATGGTCGAGCGGCGAAGACACGAGCGGCACATCAGAAACGCCCCGTTCTTTCTGGTCGAGCGCCGCAACGGCAACTTGTGGAAGTACGGCTCGATCGTGCTGTTGACGCTATGGGAGCCGCCGGCTCTGCGCTGAGTACGCATCGCCGCATGGCGCCGGTGCCCAGCCCTCAGGCACGCGCGCGCCGGAGACGGACGCCTTGAATCTCGCCCACCTCATGCGCCGCGCCGGCCGGGTGTTTCCGGACCTGCCCGCGGTCTTCCTCGCCGACAGGCCGGTGGCGAACTATCGGACGCTCGCGCGTCGCGTCGCCGGGCTGGCGGGCGTCCTGCAAGACCGCTTCCGGCTGGCGCCGGGCGACCGCGTCGCGCTGGCCATGAGCAACACGCCGGAGTATGTCGAGATTCTGTTCGCCTGCTGGCACGCCGGCCTGATGGCGGTGCCGATGAATCCGCGCCTGCACCCGAAGGAGCTCGCCTTCGTCCTGGAGAATTCCGGCGCGCGTCTGTGCTTTGCGACCGCGGACCTGGCCGGGATTCTGGCGCCGTTGCGCTCCGAATTCCCGCAGCTCGAGCATCTCCTTCCCGTCGGCGACGCCGACTACGCGCGGCTCGCGTCCGCTCCGCCGGCCGGGATGGTGGAGCGGCGCCCGACCGATGGCGCGTGGCTGTTCTACACCAGCGGCACGACCGGCCGGCCCAAAGGGGCCGAGTTGAGCCATCGCAACATCTTCACCATGACGGGAGGCTATTTCATCGACTTCGAGCCGGTGGCCGCCGGCGACCGCATCCTGCACATCGGACCGATGTGCCACGGCTCGGGCTTCTACATCCTGCCGCATGTAGCCGGCGGCGCAGCGCAGGTGATACCGGCCGAAGGCTTCAAGCCCGCCGAGGTCTTCGCGCTGATCGAGCATCACCCCCGGATGAGCTTCTTCGCCGCGCCGACGATCGTGAAGCGGCTGGCCGAAAGCCCCGAGGCGCGCGGGGCCGACGTCGGCCGCATGCGCACGATCATCTACGGCGGCGCGCCGATGTACAGCGAGGACCTGAAGCGGGCATTGCACGTGTTCGGGCCGAAGCTCGCGCAGGTGTACGGGCAGGGCGAGTCGCCGATGGCGATCGCAGTCCTTTCCCGCGCCTTCCACGCCGGGCGCAACCAGCCACGCTACGAGGAGCGCCTCCATTCGGTGGGGGTCGCGCAGAGCATCGTCGACGTGCGCATCGTCGATGGCGACGATCGCACCGTCGCGTCCGGCGAACTCGGCGAAGTCATCGTGCGCGGCGACACCGTGATGACCGGCTACTGGAACAATCCCGAGGCCAGCGCCGAAGCGCTGCGCGGCGGATGGCTGCACACCGGCGACATCGGGATCATGGACGAGGACGGCTACCTCACGCTGAAGGATCGCAGCAAGGACGTGATCATCAGCGGCGGCTCGAACATCTATCCGCGCGAGGTGGAGGAAATACTGCTGCGCCATCCCGCCGTTGCGGAAGTGTCGGTGATCGGGCTGCGAGATACGGAATGGGGCGAGTCGGTGGTCGCCTTCGTCGCGTGCGCGCCCGGGCAGGCGGTCTCGGCCGCCGAACTCGACGCGCTATGCATCGAGAACATCGCGCGCTACAAGCGGCCGAAGCTCTATCGCTTTCTGGAGAACCTGCCGAAAAGCCACATCGGCAAGACGCTGAAGACCGAATTGCGCAGGATGCTGGCCGAGGAAGCCCGGTCGCTGCCGGCCACCGACTTGTCTGGTGGCCAAGGGCAAAATTGAACCGCCGACACAAGGATTTTCAGACCGCCCGTCCAAACAGAGCTCCATTTCCAATCAAGCTCTTGCAACACACGCCACGTTCCAGGAGCAGCGGTGCACAGCCTCAAGCGAGCCCTACGAAGGCAAGAAAAGTTGCGAAATGGCTGCGCTCGCCACTCCGCTCTCCGCCGGCCACCTCTGTTCAAGCGCGCCGGATTGAGGAGGGTACCGTTCTCACGCGGGCACGAACACGGCAGGGCTTGCATTGAAGTACTTCGCCAGCTTGCCCGCAAGCGTACTGAGAGGCTGAGACGACGCTTATCGGGGCCCGAGAGCCTGCCGTGCCTTTCTTGGACGCGCGCTGGCCCCTGCGGAGTTGAAATTGAGCGACCGTACTCGGCCGGTGTAAGCTTCCCTTGCCAACCACCGTCGGCGACCCGATGCAGATCAAGACAACAACGACAGGACTGAATCCCATGAAGCGTTGCGTGAACTCTCGCCGGGCCAAGTTGCTCAAGGTACTCGGGGCATTGGCGGTGACGGTGTTCGTTGCAGGCGGTGCCGCCGCGGCCACGCCGCGCGTGGACGAAGCCCAGCTGTTGGACCTCGGCTTCAAGGCGCTCGTCGCGACGACAAAGGTTCAACAGGACTGGGTGCGGAGCCTTCCTCCTGGTCAAATCAGGTCGATGCAGCGCACTGGCAAGAAGTTCTTCATCTACCCGGATGCGTCCGGGAACCAGATCTACGTCGGCGGCCCGGCGGAATATGAGGCGTATCAGCAGCTGCACCCGGAAGGGCAACAGAGTGCGCAGGATGCCGCGGCCAAGGCGAGTGCGTACCGCGGCAAACAAGATGCCGCGATGCGGAAAGCGACCGCTCGCGACTTGTCGGACCCTTTCCTGGGGGCCAGTTGGGCCGATCTCGGCTGGTAAGGTTCCGAGATGGTCAGGCTTCTGGGCGAACGCCAGCACCTCGCGGCCAACTTGGGCGGGGAGTTCACCGCCGGCTGAGGGCTGCGCAGATTGCCTCGGCATACGGCCAATGGTCAATGACCGCTACCAGGCGGACTGTTGGTCAGGATGGCCAACGGGATCCGACCCCCTGCCGCCGCCATTGGCCGCAGGGCGCAACGCCGTGCCGCATCGCAACCCTTGAAACTCTTTCCGGGTCGGCGTAGTCTGACCTCGCAGGTGATCCAGATGGTGGGTCGGTGCTCGCGGACAGGGTATCAGTCGTGAGTGTCGGTTTTCGCGGGCACGATGCCCCGCAACCGGATGCTCCCCCTGGATTGCAACCGCGAGGTCGCGCCGATGTTGCAGGCAATCACGACGCGGAGGCACTCTATAGATGACATTCACTACAGCACGGCCCCGACGCCGGTGATCGATCCCCGGCATACGTTGCGGTGACGCAACGAAATGAAGCCGCAGCGATGTGGCGACCCTGCGAAGCCCCGCGATTGTCGTGGGGCTTTGCGTTGGTGGGTCTGGGCTGCGCGCGTAGAGCGGCGCCAGTGCCGCCGGGACCGGGCCAAGGGCGGAATTCAATCGTTGGCCGATCTTGCGGGCTGCTGCGCGTCCCTACGCCGCCAATCCGGCAACGCGTTTGCGGTCGCTCAGGCGAAGACGATCGACAGCCGACCGTCTTTCCGCGACCGTGGCGTCGCTTTGACGACGATCTGTACGTCGCGTCCAAGCTTGACCAGACAGTCCATCAATCGGCGCTCGGAAACGCCGCGGAACCGACCACTCAGCAGGTTGGAAAGCTTGGGCTGAGGCATCCCCAGCAACTGCGCGGCCTGAGTCTGGGTAAGACCTTTGCGTTTGATGATCTCGGCAATCTTGCTCACGAGCTGTGCCTTGATCAGCATGTCGTCGGCGTCAGCAAATCCAAGGTCAGCGTAGACATTACCGGTGCCCATCTCCACTTCCACACCCTTCACTTTGGGGTTGCTCATCTTGCCAGCTCCTTCGCCATCTGCTCCGCCACTTTCAACCGTTCCCTGATCAATTCCAGGTCCTGCCGCGGAGTGGCGATTCCGTGCTTGGCCTTCTTCTGAAAGACGTGCA
>Ga0315276_10000932_pt1 | contig 25871 bp, 25 predicted proteins | sample YL17G05_0_MG_FD_204542 | JGI IMG/M metagenome (GOLD analysis project Ga0315276, IMG submission 204542) | Sediment microbial communities from Yellowstone Lake, YNP, Wyoming, USA - YL17G05_0 | ecosystem: Environmental > Aquatic > Freshwater > Lake > Sediment | place: USA: Wyoming | collected... | reverse complement strand
TGGTGATCGCGCTGGTCTACGGTGCCCTCTACATGTTGCGGCGTTTGATGGGACGTCGCTTGAAAGGCTCCGGCGGCGCTGGGTCGCTGGAAGTCCTGGAGACGACCTATGTGGGACAGCACAAAGCAATATCATTGGTGCGAGTGGGGAATCGCTCCGTGCTGGTTGGAGTAACTGATAATCAGATCACCACGCTGACGGAGTTGGATGCCGAGGAAACTGAAGAAATACTCGGAACGTCGACTCAGCCCGCGAAGACAGAACGTTTTCCCGGTGCTCTGTCGGGGGCGGTCGAAAGACTGAAAACTATCGGCCTGAGGAAAAAGCAGGCCGTGCTGGAAACATAAAGATCGACCGGCAACCGAACCATTTCGGATCGAACGCCGGTCAGCAACATGGAAGTTGCCGCCGTTGCCGGTGAAGCATATAGGATATGAACAAAAAGCTACGGTTTATTCTCATCATTGCCGCAGCCCTCGTGCTGCTGGCTGATATCGGAGCAGCTCAGACTCTGCCCAAAGTGTCGATTCAGGTTGGAGCACAGAGCGATCCCGGCGAGCTGTCCACTACGCTTCAAATCGTCGTCCTTCTGACCGTTCTTGCGCTGGCCCCGTCGATTTTGATCATGGTGACGTCATTCATCAGGATCATCGTAGTGCTTTCGTTCCTGCGTCATGCCATGGGCGCCAACCAGATGCCGCCGAATCAACTGCTGCTTGGCCTGGCGCTAATCCTGACGTTTTTCATCATGGCGCCAGCAGCCAACCAGGCTTACACCGAAGGTCTCAAGCCTTACATGGAGAAGCAAATTCCCGGCGAGGAAGCCTATACCAAAGCGGTCGCGCCGTTTCGTGAGTTCATGCTCGCCCAGACGCGAGAGCAGGACCTGGCCTTATTTGTAGACATTGCCAAGCTCCCCGCGCCGAACAATCAGGATGATATCCCCCTGCACGTATTGATGCCGGCGTTTGTCATATCGGAACTGCGGACCGCTTTCCAGATATCTTTTGTAATCTTCATCCCTTTTCTGGTCATAGACATGGTAGTAGCGTCGGTGCTCATGTCGATGGGCATGATGATGTTGCCACCGGTGATTGTGTCTTTGCCGTTCAAGATATTGCTGTTTGTGCTTGTGGACGGTTGGTACCTGTTAGTGAAATCTCTGGTGGAGTCTTTCCACATGTAATAGGGAGTGTGTGATGACCCCGCAGATGGTAGTTGAAATTGGTCGTGAAGCCCTTACCGTGACGCTCTTGGTAGCTGCCCCGATGCTGTTGTTCGGGTTGGTGGTTGGTCTGGTCATCTCGATCTTCCAGGCGGTCACTCAGATCAACGAGATGACTCTGACGTTTGTACCTAAAATCCTGGCGGTTGCCCTCGCACTCATGATCTTCCTTCCCTGGATGATCAACATGTTGACTGATTTCAGCCGTCACATGTTCGCGCTGATCCCCGGACTGGTTGGCTGATCCCGCCTGTTCAACTGCTGGACAGACCTGCAGTTTTTTCCGGCAGTCAGGGCAACAATTTCCCCGGCAAATCTCTACACTGGTCAGAAGTCTCCATTTTCCGCCCGTAAGCAACAGTGCCACAACGGGATAACTATCCTGTGGCTTTCGTTTCACATTGGCACACCGCTTGAGGTAAGTCGAGAGACGATAAGCAATTCGTGTAAGTGGAAGGCAATTCCTTTGTTCGATTTCATAAACTACGGTGCCCCGCAATTGCAGATTTTCCTGCTGCTGGTCATCCGTGCATCGGGACTTTTCCTCACTGCGCCGGTGCTCAGTCATCGCGTAGTGCCGGCGCAGGTTAAGGTCGGTCTGGTCTTGCTGTTAGCGGTTGTGACCATGCCGACTGTGGCTGCGCTTCCGATCATTCCCGCCCAGTCGCTCGCGGACCTGGCCGCCATGGCCCTGCGCGAGTTGATGGTCGGGCTGCTGATCGGCTTTGCGTTCCGCTTGCTGTTCGAGGCTGTCGATCTAGCCGGTTCACTCGCTGGATATCAGGTAGGTCTGGCTGTGGCTTCGGCGTTTGATCCTAACGCAGGTGAGGAGACGGGGCCGTTTGGTCGCTTCTGGATATTTCTAGCCACGGTGATCTTCCTGGCCATCAATGGTCACCATTTGGTGATCCGTGCTTTCAACGAAAGTTATCGAGTGATCATGCCGGGTCAGATGCACGTGTCCGGCACCACCGCCGACCTGATGATGCAGTATACCGGCTATGTGTTCGTGCTCGCCCTCAAGATTGCCGCGCCGGTGCTGATCACGCTCATCCTGATGGATGTGGCCCTCGGCACGATCTCCAAGGTGATGCCGACCATGAATATCTTCATCGTCGGATTCCCGATCAAGATAGGCGTTGGACTTCTGGTCGTGGCGATGTCACTTCCGATCTTCTCCTACGTTCTGCAGAAATCAACCGACTACTTCGAGCGCGCCGTCAGCGAACTCCTGCTCTCCATGGGAAAGGTGTAGCAATCATGGCCGAAGAGAGCTTCCAGGAGCGAACGGAACAAGCAACACCAAGGCGGCGTCGCAAGGCGCGCGAGCGGGGTCAGGTAGCCCGTTCGGCTGATTTGACCGCAGCCGGCATGATCTGTCTCGGTTTCACCGCGTTGTTCATGGTTGGGCCGCTACTCGTGGACCGCATGCGCGACGCGCTTCGCTATAGCATGGCCAACGCACCCACGATCGCGCTCTCTGATCCGACTTTCCAGACCGTTATGGTTAACAACATCGGTGATTTCCTGGTTACGATGGCCCCGCTGTTCATCGCCATGATGGTGGCCGGTTTGGTTATGAACGTGCTGCAGGTCGGCTTCCAGATCTCGCCGAAGGCAATGGAACTGAAGTTCGACAAGCTGAGCATCATTTCGGGATTCCGTCGCCTGTTCAGCATGAAATCGGCTGTGCAACTGGTCCGGGATCCTCTGAAGCTGGCGGCCGTCGGCCTGATCGGCTATCTGGCTATACGCAGTGAGTTCGAGAGCTTTGCTGTGCTGTCCGATTTGAGCGTCGCCCAGCTTGGCGCCACGCTGGCCCGTCTCACACTGGTAGTTTCTCTTAAGATCGGCGTAGCCATGCTGATCATCGGGATTCTCGACTACCTCTACCAGCGATTTGATTACGAGAAGTCAATCCGCATGTCGAAGCAGGAAATACGCGACGAAATGAAGGAGACCGAAGGTTCACCCGAGGTCAAGGCTCGCATCCGTCAGATTCAACGGCAGATGGCGCGTCAGCGGATGATGGCCGCGGTGCCGGAAGCCGACGTGGTTATCACCAACCCCATTCACATCGCGGTCGCGCTCAAGTATGACTTGTCACAGATGGATGCGCCGACCGTGCTGGCCAAGGGGCAACGCCTGGTTGCGGAGAAAATAAAGCAGATCGCTCGTGAGCACGGTATTCCGGTCATCGAAGACAAACCGCTGGCGCGCGCCATTTTCAAGATGTGCGAAGTAGGCGACCTGATTCCGGCCAAGCTCTACCGCGCGGTCGCCGAAGTTCTGGCCCACATCTATCGACTCAAGGGAAAGGTAGTCAGGTAAGCCATGGCAGAGCCACAGCAGGGATTCCTGAGCAACCTGGCCAAGCGGTCGGACATCGTCCTCGCGTGCGGCGTGATCGCCATCGTCACCGTGCTGGTGATACCGCTTCCGGCGCGTCTTCTGGATTTTGCTCTTGCTTTCAATATCACGTTTTCGCTGGTAGTGCTGCTGACCACGCTGTATATCACCCGGCCGCTTGATCTGTCGGTATTCCCGGGCATGCTGCTGATTATAACGTTGCTCAGGCTCTCGCTCAACGTGGCGTCGACTCGTCTCATCCTTGGTCAGGGATACGCCGGTGAGGTCATCAATTCTTTCGGCAATTTCGTCGTTCAGGGAAATTATGTAGTCGGATTCATTGTCTTCGTCATTCTGGTGGTCATTCAGTTTGTAGTGATCACCAAGGGCGCCGGCCGCATTTCCGAAGTGGCGGCGCGGTTCACTCTGGACGCCATGCCCGGCAAACAGATGGCGATCGACGCCGATCTGAATGCCGGCATCATCACGGACAAAGAAGCGCGCGCTCGCCGCGAGGAGATCTCCCGCGAAGCTGACTTCTACGGAGCGATGGACGGCGCATCGAAATTCGTGCGTGGCGATGCCATCGCCGGCATTCTCATTACGATCATTAATATAATCGGCGGCTTCATTATCGGTTCCGCCATGAACGGCATGCCACTGCCGGAAGCCCTCCGTACCTATACGCTGCTGTCGATTGGTGACGGCCTGGTTACGCAAATTCCGGCGCTGTTGGTGTCGACCGCCTCCGGCGTGATTGTGACGCGGGCAGCTTCGACGTCCAACATGGGCGCCGATCTGGTAAAACAGTTCACCCGTCAGCCGCGCGCCATCATGGTGTCTGCCGGCGCCCTGTTGCTGCTCGGCATTGTGCCCGGCATGCCGACGCTGACGTTTCTGGTGCTTGGTCTCACTGTGGGTGGGGTCGGTTATCTGGCGAAGGAAGCGCAACGCAAACGGCAGGAGGCCGAAGAAACTTCGCGCACTTCCAGTGAGAAAGCCGCGCCGGTCAAGGAGCGCACCGAGGACCTTCTCAAGGTCGACACCATCGGCTTGGAGATTGGTTATGGGCTTATACCGCTCGTGGATGCCAACCAGGGCGGCGACCTGCTTGATCGGATTGCCACTATTCGCAAACAACTGGCGTCGGAGCTGGGCATCATCGTCCCGTCGGTGCGCATCCGTGACAACGTGCGTCTCAAACCCAATGAATACCAGGTCAAGATCAGAGGCCTCCGCATAGCCAGCGCCGAATTGATACTCGACCAGTTGCTGGCCATCAACCCGGGCTTTGTTGACGATGAGATAGAAGGTTTTGCTGCCAAGGATCCGGCGTTCGGTCTCGATGCGCGCTGGATCATTCCGGCTCTCAAGGAGGTCGCCGAGGCGAGGAACTACACCGTGGTTGAACCGGCGGCGGTGCTGGCCACCCACCTGACGGAGATCATTCGCACCGCGGCTCCCGAGATCCTTACCCGTCAGGACGTGCAGCACCTGATCGACACGCTCAAGGAAGACTACCCGTCGCTGGTGACTTCGGTGATCCCGGAGATCATTTCACTCGGCACGGTGCAGAAGATACTGCAGGCGCTGCTGGCCGAACGGGTGCCGATCAGAGACCTGGCGACCATAGTGGAAACCGCGTCGAACTACGCTCAGGCCACCAAGGAAGCCGATGTTCTAGCGGAGTATGTCCGCATGTCGCTCAAGCGGCAGATTACGGAGACGAGCAAAGACGACACCGGCAAAGTGAACGTGTTCACGATTGATCCAGCCCTTGAGCAGCAATTGGCCGACTCGGTGCAGAACACCAAGCAGGGTCTGATGCTGGTGCTCGAACCTCAGATGACAGAGAAACTCCTGGCGCGGATCGGCCGTGAAGCGGAAAAGATGCAGACCGTGGGTCTCACACCGGTATGCATCTGCTCACCGAACGTCCGTCTGGCTTTGCGGCGTCTCGTCGAGGCCGGACTTCCGACGCTCATGGTGGTCTCATACAACGAAATATTACCCAACGTGGAGATCATCTCCACCGGAATGGTGAGGTTGCAGGATGGTGATTAGATCCTACACTGCTGAATCAGTCGCAGCCGCGCTCAAGCGCGTGCGACAGGAAATGGGCGGCGCAGCTGTGGTGCTCAAGACCCGCATGCTGGAATGCGCCGGCGGCGAGAAACAGTACGAAGTTACTGCCTGTCTTGACAAGGCGACGGTGCAGCAGGCCAACACTGTGTTGACTAGCGCCTCTCCGACTGAGACACCAGAAGATACGATTGCGGATAAGACAACTCGGAGAGAATCGCTGATTGCCCCGGCGATTGCATCGTCACCGTCGATTGGACTCGAAACCCGACTGGCGACCATCGAGTCGCATCTCGAACAACTTCTACAGGCGCGTCAGCTCGACCGGGTGAGTATGCCGTACGAGCACGGCCCGGCCGTCACGGTGGCTGCGGCCATGCAAGCGGCTGATATTCCCGACCACTGTGTCGTGGATTTCTTTGAAGGTGTCCGCAAGGACCAGGCTTCGATGCCGGTTGATTTCGAGACTATTCGTCAGCGTTTGATTGATCGCCTGACGTTTGTCATCAATTCCAAAGTGGAGTTCAAGAAGGGTGACCGGATTCTCGTGGCCGGTCCCGCGGGTGCGGGGAAGACGTCAGTAATCGGACGTCTCGCCGCCCGGCTGACATGCCAGAAGCATCTTCCGGTCAAGTTGGTCTCTCTCGACGACCACAAAGTCGGCGCAATTGAAGAGCTTGCCAGCTACGCCGACCTGCTGGGAGTCGATGACTACGCTATGCACACGACCTCTGATTCAAAGCTCAAAGTCGATCGCAACAAGGTGGTGCTGATAGACTCCTGCGCGGCGCCACGTGATCACCAACGCCTGGCCGAATTGAAGACACGAATTGAGTCGCTCGATACGACGCATCGGCTGCTGGTCTTCTCCGCCCTCATGAGGTCGTCCGACGTCGAGTCCTACGCTCATGAGATGGCTTGGCTGAAGCCGACACATCTGGTCTTTACAATGACCGATCTGACTCGCAGGCTCGGTTCGCTCCTGGCGGCCGCCTCGGCCAGCGGGCTCAATATCGCCATGATAACCAATTCGTCGGGAGGCGACGGCGCCATGATTGCCGCCAGCCCGACTGCACTTGCTGACGTCATCCTGGGACGGGAGGAAGGCCGTGAATAAGTTGGGCAACGGCGTCAACAAATCGGAGCGTTTTGCCGCTACTCCTAAACTTGTCTCGGTATTATCCGGCAAGGGTGGGGTGGGCAAGTCGGTGATTGCGTTCAACCTGGCCGAGCGGACGGCCCATCTGGGATATCGCACCCTGCTGGTCGACGCCGACCTGTCGTTTGGCAATCTCCACATTCTGGCCAATGTTGATCCGGCCGACGGCCTCGACGCATTCGCTCGCGAACAAAAGAACCTTTCGGATGCCGTGGTCAGGATCAACGACAACCTCGCCCTGCTGGCTCGCTCGGAGTCCGGCCCCGCTGACGAACTCGCTTCAGTTCAGGCGCTCACTGGTCTGGCCGCGAAGCTGCGTAGCGAAGCCCATAGATATGATCTGGTCGTGATCGACCACGGTTCCGGTATCACAACTTCGGCTACGGTATTCGCCAGCGCGTCTGATATCAACCTGTTGGTTCTGGCTCCAGAGCTGACATCAATAGCCGACTGCTACGGTCTGTGCAAGTATCTCTACCAGTCGAATCAGGCAATTGATTGTCGCCTGCTCTTCAACCGGATCGCGTCAGACGGCGAAGCTGAATACGTCTGGACAAGATTTCGCGCCATGGCCGAGCAGTTCCTCGGTCAGACTCCAGGGCTGGCCGGTGCGCTTCCCGAGGACGCATCGGTGCGACAATCAGTTGCTGCCCAGAGCCCGATTTCGGTGGTAGCGCCCGATTCGCCCGTCCTTCGGGCTATAGAAAACGTCATCAGCAATCTGGGTTGGGTTGTCTCTTCCCGGGCTGCTTCTGCTCAAACCAGAGAGATAAACATTGTTACGGCATCAGCCGATATAAGGAAATAGCGTTCATATGGTTACGACATCAAAATCGACCCAGAAACAAAGTCGGAAGGCCAAGACCATCCGTCCGATCGTGGAAGACACTGTCACGTCGAGCAGGACCACTCAGACTAACGGCCGTGGACGTCGCTGGGATGTGACCATGCGCGATTGGCGTCGGTTCCAGAAGAGCCCGACTGCTGAGATGCGTCAGCGACTGCTGGCCAAATATGTGCCGCTGGTGCGCAATGTGGCGACTCGGATGGCAATGGGTTTCCCGCGCTCAGTCGAGTTGACCGATCTGGTGAACACCGGTGTGATCGGTCTCATCGAGGCCTTCGGCAATTTTGATCCGGACCGAGGTGTCAAGTTCGAGACCTACGCTGTGCCGCGCATTCGGGGCGCAATTCTCGATGAACTTCGCGCTCTGGACTGGGTGCCGCGCTCGACGCGTGCACGGTCACGCGAGATTGATCGGGCGCTGAACGAGCTGGAAAACGTACTGGGTCGCCTGCCGGAGAAAGCCGAACTGGCGCGTCACCTGGAGATTAGCGAGGCGGAGCTCTATCACGCCCTCGACGATGTTTCCGGCACCAACGTTCTGTCACTCGATGAAATTGTGTATCCGGAAGACGACAACCGACAGGTGCCGAGGATTGAAACGGTACAGGACGCCAACAGTCTCAGCGTTCTGGGCATCATCGAGCGGGGCGAACTGCACTCGTATCTGGTGACCGCAATCGATCTGCTCACCCAGCAGGAAAAACTGGTTATAAGTCTCTATTATTTCGAAGAACTGACCCTTAAGGAGATCGGCGAAGTGATGGTCATATCCGAATCACGCGTGTCTCAGATCCATACTCGCGCGGTGAAGAAGTTGCGCGGCATGGTGAAGGAGAGATTCGCCATGGCCGGATGACCCTGCTCCGCCCCGGAGGCTGAGCTATGCAAGGAACGGACGCGCTCGACAGAGTCCAGTACATGCCGCCCGACAAGGTAACACACCTGCATCAGGCGGACCCGGACAAGCGACAGAAGTTCTCGCGCACGCTTGAGGAAGAAGAGGAAGAAGCCCGGAAACGGCAGAAGAAACATCCGCAGGACGCCGTGGAACTGAAGTCCGAAGAAGCAACTGAGAATGATCGATCGGAACCGGAAGATAGCAAGACTCAATCATCGGAAGAACCTGATGCTGACAAAGACAAGAATACAAACCCGGATAAACATATCGATTTGAAAGCCTAAGAGAAACGGCAGGCAAGACATGGACGTTTTGAATGAGCAAGTAATCGACATTGGATTGAATGTGATTGGCTGCCTGGCGGCTGCCGGTCTGGGGATGCTGCTTTACTCGGCTGTTGCCGGGTGGCGTCGATCGGTACTGGCGCCGATCGAGGTTCAAGAGGCAGTGACCGGACCACGTCGGAGTGAGGCCGCCTGTGGTGTCGACGTGCAGTTTGTGGACCTGCGCGCGCGTCAAAGCAACTCCCTCCCTGCACGAGTACAGTCGGTCAGCCACAAGCTGTCCCCTGGAGTCGAAAGTCGCCGCGACCGACCGGAGATCATTCGGTTGGCGCGCCAGATGTTGCAGGCCGGCACTCCGGCCGAGATGATTCGGCGCACGCTGCCGATATCTGATGCTGAACTGGCGTTCCTGCAGAGCGCTATTGCCCAGTGACAACATGGAGAATGAACATGGCTAACGAGAGTCCTTTCTTGATTTTCAAAGTTGAGTGTCCGGTCTGCAAGACGATCAACGAGTTTGAGCAGATCAAAGTGGGCGCCTATGTTGAAGGTGGACGCGATACGGATTTCTGTCCTCGAGAAATCCAGTGGCGTTTCCCCAAATACCAGGCGTACAACCCGCTGGTGTTTTTCACGGCCACGTGCAGCAACTGTTTCTACACCCGCGAGTTCGCCAGCAAATACCGCGAATGGAAGACCGACACTGCTTTCCGCACCTATCAGTTGAAGACACTCAAGGCCAGACATCTCGAACAGCTCTCGGTGGCGGATTCGATCGTCCGCAAGCTCGGCGAAGCGATCGACGTCAGTCGTTATCCGAACGAATCCGCGATTCTCAAAATACACCTGGCGATATTCGATGCCCTGCAGGCTGAACATCCGAGCCATCTCGACGTGGGTCGATTCTATCTGCGCATCGCCTGGGTCTTACGCACAATGGACGGCGGCAGCGACCCCAATCTCGCGGTGCTGAGCGGCCTGGTGCGCGACATCGACGGCAAATCAGCTCGTCTTGAGTCGGCTATCGCCGAGTCACAGCAGTGTCTGGACGCACTGGTCGAATCGGTCAAAGTGCAGTTCGGCGCATCCAACCTGTCTACCGAACTGCAATCACAGATGTTCGCTTACCGCGATCGGCACGACCAACACCTGGGGAACCTGAACCAGAATATCGCCAAGACGCGTGACACCCATACGGAATTCAGGACGCTGATGAACGAATACCGCGACGCAGTATTGGGAGTCAGGAGCAATCAGGGGCAGCCGACATTTGGGGAACACGCCTCGCTGTCGGACTTCTTGCTCAAGCTTCAGCCTCACTGGAGCGGCATCGCATCCAGTGAGCACGAGGCGCTGGAACAGTCGATCAGGTACTACAAGCAGGCATTTGCCGGAGGGCGTGAAATAGACGCCGGCAATCAACAGATTCAAGCCTCGTATCTCATTGCCGAGTTGTCCCGGCGCATAGGCGACTATGACGGGGCCAAACAGTATTTCACCATTACAATCAAGGCCGGGCAGGAGTTTATCTACCAGAACCGGCAAGATCAATCACGAACCCAACTGGCGCGCAAGATCCTGGAACTGGCGATAGAGCAGGGTCGCGCCAATCTGCAGGCGGCGAAAGCGTGATAATTCCCTGGAGCGGTAATCGTGCAGTCGATTAAGAACAAAGCAACGAGTGAACTGCGGATCTGGGAGAAACTCCGGATACTGGTCGGGGACGAACGCGACGCCGGTGTGTACGTGGCTCGCATTGAAGAGATCATTAACGGCGGAATTATCATAACCAATCCTGAATTTGTGTCCGGGAACAGCCTGCTGCGAAACGATCTCCCCGTCATTGTCCAGATTGCGCGCGAAGACGCTGCTTACCAGTTCCACTCGCGCATTCGGGTGCAGGGAGACGATGTGACGCGTCGGTTCATCCTCACCCCTCCTCGTGGATTGCAGCGTGTTCAGAGACGAATGTTCGCTCGCGTGGATTTCCCTGCTCGGGTTTTGTACACGCAGCTTCCCACCGATTCCAAATGGCAGAACTGGGAGAAGAACGGCAGCTGGTGTGAAACGAAGGCGATCAACCTGTCTGCCGGCGGAATCCTGATGAAGTCTACGGAAGACCTCAAATCAGGAATGTTGATTGCGCTGCAAGTCGACGAATTGCGTCAGGCTGGCCTTCCGAATGACTTCTTAGCGGTCTGCCGTCGCAATTTTCTCTACGAGGGACAACGCTGCGCGGGCTTTGAGTTTGTTTTTAGCAGCGATCTTGGCCGGTACCTGTCGAAAGGGGATATATCCAGACTTCCTCACAAGTTCAAACAGTTCGACCGACGCACTCAGGATCGCCTGGTAACTTTCTTATTCCAGAAACAGGTTGAACTGAGACAGAAAGGGTTGATCTGAAATGACCGGGAGCCCTCCAACGCCACTTGCCAAGTACGACATCAGGGTCAGCGGGCTTGATCTGTCACAACTGGTCGGCTTTCAGGTAAGACTATTCTCCAAACAATTCCCGGGAAAAGAACTCTATGCGCGAGTGGTGGCGGCTGCCGGCCAGCGTCTGATCGCCGAGGGCAGTTCCCCGAATGACCCCGTACACAATCTCGTCAATCATCAGACGTTGATTCTCCAGTTCACTTATCGTGGCGAGCAAGTATCCGTCCGCGCCAAACTTCAGAAATCAGGCGGACATTGCGCGTTTGACCTGGAGGAAACCGCCACGCCGCTCTCGCAACGACGCTTCTACCGCGCAAGTTTCCACTACAAGATAAACCTGGCCTCCTTTCCAGTCGGGGGACTCATGAGTCGTCGACTGGATCGTTTGCGCTGGATGGAGACCACCGTGGTCAACTTCTCGGCAGGCGGGGCACTAATCAATGTGCCGACAATCCTGCCTGACACGGTGCGCCTGCTCATCAATGTTGAGCAGGACGATTTCCGTTTCCCGGCGCTGATATTGGCTAAGGTGTGCCACGGCTACCAGCACGATGATCTGACCTGTCGCGCCGGTGTCGAGTACGTCACCCAGGAGCAGGCTAACCGGATGTTCTCGCCATATCAGATGTCAGAGTTGCCGCCCGTGCTTTTCTCATACACCGGTACGCGGCGCGAACATCTCAATCGTGCGATTCAGGAATGGAATACGACTACTAACAACAGAATGGATACAGGAGTTGAAAATGAAAACGGATAAGAAAGCTCGGCACGTCAGGGACGTCGACGCCGAGCAACAGGTTATCAAAGCGCGCCGCCCCTTCAAAGTGGTTCAGGAGGATAAGCGTCGCTTCATTCGTCTGGAGATTGCCACGCCCATGTCACTCCGGAAAATCAAGGACCGCGAGGGACACTACTGGGCTCAGGGTGACTGGCAGGTCATTCACGGCCTGATTCTGAACGTTTCGGCCGGCGGTATCCTGGTCGATCTGGATCAGGCTTTGGAAGAAGGCGATGTGGTCTCGATGAACTTCACGCTTCAGGAGGTTGAGGGACTCGAAAACGTGCTCGGCCTGGTTAAGCGCGTGGACATCGATACGGAGGGTTGCCTGGCCGGTATCGAGTTTGTATCGCGCGAAAACCTGGTGGACTACTTTTCTCAGGCTGAAATGGAGTTGCTGGGTGATACATACACCAGTTTCAACAGTTCTGTGCGGCAGGTTCTGAACCGCTATGTCAGCCGCGAGACTGTAGCCGTGGGAGCGTAAGATATGCGCGTTTTCGTAGTGCTAACGGTGGCCGTCGCAGCGCTGGTTGTCGGACCGGCGGCTTCGGCAGCCCCTCTCCCGGTCATACTACATGTCCAGAGTGCGCCGCTTGCCTGGGGTGACTGTCGACTTCCGGAAATACTCACCACTGTTCTCGGCCGCAACCCCGACCTTAATGTGATCTTGCCGAAAGCGACATCAAGACAGTATCCGCCGTTTCCGAACGATCGCACTAACATCGACAGCCTTCTCAATTGGGGAACGGAAGTTGGTGGACGGTACCTGCTCATCGTCGCTGTGGATCGCGAAGGATTGGAGCGTCGCAAGACGTTCAGTGTTCCGGTGTTGTTCCATCGTTGGGAAACCATAGCCGTCATGTCCGGCGAATTCAGACTGGTGGACCTGTTGAAGCGACGGCTGGTGCTGGCCGAACCTTTTGAAGAGAAACTGTCGGCTGCACGGCAGTTCCAAAGCTCGGCTGAAGACAATGCTGCCGATCCCGCCCTTCACGTGAACGCCGCGGAGAAGAGCGATCTGTTCAAGTCACTGGAGACTCGCCTGGCAGAGCGACTTGTGGACAAGATCTCACGACATACGCGGGGTCGTTAGAGTGGGAGAAAGATCGCGCCCCGTGGACCACGCCGCCGGCTCGGCGACCCGGTTCAGGGAAAAGATCAGCCTGATAGCGGAAATTTCGGCTGCGTGTCGCCGTCTGAAATCGGAGGCACCGGCTTTCGATGAAGTCCTCGGCTTGATCCAGGGGATTATTCCTTTCGACGCCGCTTCGCTGTATTTGCGGGAGACCGGGACGGATCATTACGTGCTCAAAGCTGCGCTCGAAAAGGAAGTGCGTTTGCCGGAAATGCTGATAGTGCGAGACAGGCTTCGCCCTGACCACTGGCACTCGATTGTGCACCAACCTCTGCTCTGGACGCCTGAAGGTGAATATAACCAGTCTGAGCGTGGAGATTGTAATTTCATCGCCATCCTCATTGCGCCGCTTTGTGTCGACAGCGACACGATCGGCTTTCTGAATCTTGCGTCGTACGCCGATGGGGTGTTGTCCGAGAAGCAGATTAAACTAATGACGGTGGTAGCAGATCAACTGGCTGTGTCAGTGGAGCGTCTGGAATACGTGGCCTGCATCGAAGCGCAGCACCGCACGCTACAGCAGAACCACGAGCAGTTAAGGGCTAATCAAGCGAGACTTGTGGCCGACGAAAAACTGACAGCTGTGGTAGAACTGGCGGCCACAATAAACCACCAAATCAACAATCCGCTTTCCATCATTGTCGGGAACGTTCAGTGTCTTGCTCTCGAAGAAACGGAACTCAGCGCCAAATCAAGGGATCGGCTCAGGCGAGTCGTTGACGCCGCGCTCAAGGTCGGCGAGGTGAATCGTCACCTGCTCAATATCCAGACCCTGATTGGCGATTCTGGCTCCGTAGGTTCCGAGATCGGATATTTCAACAACACTGTTTCAAGCTGATCAGGAGATGCCATGAATAACAGTTCTGCCCGTACGGATCAAAACCAGCGCCAGGACATCCTTGAGTTACTGGACACCGTCGACGCGCTCGGCGAGCAGACCAAGGACCTTGCTTTGAACCTCGCGCTTTATCTGGCTAAGGCGAAGGCCCGGAAGTCTTCCGACAAACTGAAACAAATGGAGCCGGAGTTTATTCGCCTGGTCAACAGTACTGTCAAGGTAGTCCAGGAGTTGACGGTTATTCTTAAGGCGGCCCGTCATGAAGAGAAGATGGCTTATGAGCCGCCTACCGGCCAGGCCACTACCGACCACATACAGGCGAAGCTGGAGTCCGTTGCGCAGCAATGTGATCGTATTCTCGAATCTCTGCAGCAAACTCGCAACCTGATCGCCTGAGGTCAGTGGACCCGTGGGGACTTGAGAAAACCGGCCTGGTGGTCGATAACCAAATATGGCCCACAGAGTTTGGGCCGACGTGAAACAGCGGAACGCCGCCGAGGACACGAAAGCGGATGAAAGACCTGAAAGATGGCACAGACGAGTCTGGAACAACTTACCGAGCAAGCCAGAAAACGCGGTCAACCATATCGCATCCTGATTGTCGATGACGAACAATGGATTCGCGAAGTGTTTCGTGATTTCTGCGGTTTCACGGATGCGTTTGAAGTCGAACTGGCAGCCGACGGACAAGAGGCGCTGGCTAAGATCAAGAAGAACGACTACGATCTCGTGACGCTTGACCTCATCATGCCGGAGATGTCCGGTCTGGAGGCGCTCGCCGAGATCAAGAAAGCATCACCTCGGGTGCCGATTATGGTGATTACCGGAAACGCCACCGACAAAGTAGTCAACCAGGCTGGAGTTCTGGGCGCCTGCCGGGTGATGTATAAACCCATTCAACTGGAGAACTTCATCGCTGAAGTATCCTCGGCTCTGTTTCGCTGAATAAGAACGACTTCGCGCGAAAGACAGCGTCGGTGAAATTGCAATTGTCTGACACATACATACTGGGAAACGATGAAACAGGAAATCACCATACTCGTCGTTGATGACGAAGTAATGATGCGACAGTTGTTGGAGAAGATTCTCGGACGCGACGGTTATCGGGTTCTCAACGCCGCTGACGGTGAAGAAGCCCTGGTGATCATGGGTAAAGAAGCAATCAACATTGTAATATCGGACTTGCAGATGCCTGGCATGAGCGGCCTTGATCTGCTCAAAATGGTTAAGAGGGACTATCCTCAAACAAGCGTCATCATAATGACCGCCTACGGCGATACGTATACCGTTAAGGATGCCCTGCTGCTCGGGGCCGATGAATACATCACTAAACCATTCAAGAGCTTTGAGATTTCGATGGTCGTAGAGCGGGCTTACTGGCGACTGCTGGCGCAGAGCGCCCAACAGGCAGCCGAGACGGAGTAAAGGAACGCGATGGCTACAGACACCAGCACGAGCAGGCGGACGAGAGTAGCTGTTACGATCAGCAAGGACGCCATGACGGCGTCAATTTTGCTGCGCGCACCTCAGTCCGGCGATGGTCCCATCACTTTCGAAGAAGTGATGGATGAACTAAGAGATAGCGAAGTCGTCTTTGGCATAGATGCCGACACCGTCCGCAAGGTGGTCGGCGACTGTGTCTACAACGCTCCGATTCGGGTGGCCGTCGGCAGAATGCCCGAACGGGGCGCCCATGCAACCTTCGTCTACAACTTCGACGCCAGCCTGACTCACAAACCCAAGGAAGGCAGCGACGGTCTGATCGATTACCGCGACATCAACTTCATTCAGAACATCGAAAAAGGCGCCGTGCTCGCAACTAAGGTGCCGGCCACCCCGGGCAATCCGGGTATGTCCGTCAAGGGCAAGGAGATCAAAGGCGCTGACGGTAAGGACATTCCCTTCAAGAATGGCGTCAACACCGAGGTTTCGAGTGACGGTCTTTCACTGACCGCCACGGCTTCCGGCGCGATCCAGTTCCAGTTCGGCAAGGTCTCGGTGATGGATGTGATAGAGATTAAGGGAGATATTGACCACACCGTCGGCAACATCGACTGTCGCGGCTCGGTTCGAGTAACCGGCGGCGTAAAAGCGGGATTCAAACTGACTATCGACGGTGATCTTGAAGTTGCCGGAAACGTCGAGGAAGCCGAAATCCACGTGAAGGGCAATATCATGGTGAAGGGGGGAGCGTTCGGCGAACGGGGTGGAATAATGGAAGCAGGTGGCGATATCACCTTGAAATACGCCGAAGGCCAGCGGTTACTTGCCGGAAACGAAATCCAGGTGGGCGGCGAAATTGTAAACTGTCAGGTGGAAGCGGGACAGCGGGTGACAGTAAAGGGACAACGCGGCAAAATTATCGGCGGCAGTGTCCGGGCGCGGCGGGAGATCAGGGCGGCAGTGCTGGGTTCTGAGGCCGGTAGCCGCACCGACTTGCAGGTCGCCTATGACCCGGAGATGATGTCTCGTTACCATTCGGTAATTAAGGAAATCCAGCGCATCAACGAAGACTCCACGCGGATCAAAGAAGCGCTCTACGTGCTTTATCGCCTTCAAATGGACAACAAACTACCTCCGGAAAAAAAGGCCGCCATGGCCAAGCTGGAACAGTTTCAAAAAGAAGCTCCTGAGAATCTTAAGCTCTTGATACAGCAAAAAGCCGAGATTGAGACTTCTCTTCAACAATGCAGCGAGGCAGCGATCATCTGCGAAGAGATCATGTATCCGGGCGTGAAAGCCTCATTTGGGATAATCTACCGGGAAATCGTCGAAGAGCACAAGCGGTGCAAGCTAAGCCTTGAGGCCGGCAAGGTCCTCATATCCGAATTCCGGGGTTAGCCTCAGCCACATTCTGATCTGCGTTTGCATCCCATCAGCAGGGTCATTCAAGCGGAAACTATTCCGGCAGAAACTATTTCCATTAGCTCTCAAGGGTCTTGTGGCCACAACTCTTTCACCGGACACATGTCGAGAAAATGCTTGCCCGTTTGGCGCGTGGTAGTATAATTGGTAGTGGCTTCGCCTTTTGACGCGGAGAGGTGGCCGAGAGGCTGAAGGCGGCGGATTGCTAATCCGTTATAGGGTATAAAGCTCTATCCAGGGTTCGAATCCCTGCCTCTCCGCCATGATTTAGTTCTTGCCTTTCGGTCGATTTCAGTTATAATTAGATAAAGGTGATTCATAATGTCGCAATTCGCTCTCCACATCACTTGGCTGGTTTCTCTCTGGTGGTGGTGCACCCGTCGGTGGCGGTGGGCCGTTGCGCTTGAGGGCCAATAACCCTTAGGAAATCGAAGCTAACCAGACCCGCGGCCACTCAGGCCGCGGGTTTTTTGTTACCCGTAGCAAGAACTGGAGTACCCGCATGAACAAGAAGTCGATTCGCGCTGAAGCGGACATCCCGCGCTTCTACTACAACATTCTGTCCGACCTGCCATTTCCACCGGATCCGCCGCTTCACCCCGGAACACGTCAGCCGATCTCGCCGGACGATCTCGCCGTCCTTTTCCCCAAACGACTGATTGAACAGGAAGTCTCGGCGCAGCGGGAGATTCCGATTCCTGAGGAGGTCCTTGATGTATACCGCCTCTATCGCCCGACGCCGCTAATCAGAGCCTCAAACCTGGAAAAAGCCCTCGCTACACCCGCCCGAATCTACTTCAAATACGAAGGGGCTTCGCCGGTCGGAAGTCACAAGCCCAATACGGCGATTCCACAGGCGTACTACAACAAGATCGAAGGCGCTCGTCGCCTTTGCACCGAGACTGGCGCAGGACAGTGGGGTACGGCCCTGGCGTTTGCCTGCCAGAAGTTCGGCCTCGAATGCAAGGTGTTCATGGTTCGGGTCAGTTTCGATCAGAAACCGTACCGTCGGGTGATGATGCAACTCTTCGGGGCCGAGGTGCACGCGTCGCCGTCGCCCCTGACCGCTTTCGGCCGAGCCGTTCTTGAGCGCGATCCGGGCAGCCCCGGGAGTTTGGGAATTGCCATTTCGGAAGCTGTTGAAGAAGCGCTGCAGCGGGTTGACAGCCACTACTCACTGGGCAGCGTGTTGAACCACGTGCTGCTGCATCAAACGGTCATCGGCTTGGAGACCCGGCAGCAATTGGACATGCTGAACGAGAAGCCCGACGTGATCATCGGTTGTCATGGCGGCGGAAGCAATTTCGCCGGTCTGGCGTTGCCGTTTGTTCGGGACAAGATCAATGGAGCCGAGATCGATTTCATCGCCGTTGAGCCTGAATCGTGTCCAACGCTGACGAAAGGAAAATTAGACTATGATTTTGGCGATACCGCTGGCATGACACCGCTGATTCGCATGTACACTCTGGGGCACGAGTTCATTCCGCCGGTGATCCACGCGGGAGGGCTTCGCTACCACGGCGCCGCACCGATTGTGAGCCGCCTTCTGGAACACGGCCTGATCCGCGCCGAAGCCGTCCCTCAGGAAAGCGTGTTCGAGGCTGCCCTGTTGTTTGTCCGGACCGAGGGTCTGGTGCCGGCGCCGGAATCGTCGCATGCGATTGATATGACCATCCGTGAAGCCATTAGAGCGCGCGAAGAAGGTAAAGAGAAGGTAATTGTCTTCAACCTGAGCGGTCACGGTTTGCTCGACATGCAGGCTTACGACGACTACCTGCAGAAGAAGATCGCGTAGCCGGTCTGCCGAAGAATCGGGGGAAAGCCGGGTGTTAAGGTCGTTGGAGTCAACCGTCGACACCTGACGCTGTCGTTTGGCCACTTGCCAGTTCAGCCCAAGCTTGTTACCATTGAGCCGGCGAACTTGAATTCTGAAGGGATATTCCTCGCATGGCTGAGAAATTCATCTACCATATGCACGGCGTGAATAAGTTCTATGGCCAGAAACAGGTGCTTAAAGACATCAACCTCGGTTTTTTCCCAGGGGTCAAGATCGGGATCGTGGGAGAGAACGGTTCCGGCAAGACAACCGTGCTGCGCATCATGGCCGGGCTGGACACCGAGTTCCAGGGGAACGCGTTTATCACTCCCGGCTATCGCGCCGGCATCCTGGAACAGGAACCACAGCTTGATCCGGCTCTCACCGTGCGGCAGACGATTGAATCGGCTTTCGGCGAGTCCTCGGCGCTGATAGATGAATACAACCGCCTGGCCGATAGCCTGGCTACTCCGATGGAGGATGACCAGATGCAGAAGGCCATGGACCGCATGGGTGTGCTGCAGGACAAGATCGATGTGGCCGATGGCTGGAACCTTGATCAGAAGTTGAGTGTGGCGGCTGATTCGCTGTGTCTTCCTGACGATGACCGGATTGTCGGTACTCTGTCCGGCGGTGAAAAACGGCGGGTGGCGCTTTGTAAGCTTCTGCTGGAGCGGCCCGACCTGTTGTTGCTCGACGAGCCGACCAACCATCTCGATCCGGAAACGGTCAATTGGCTGGAGGAGCAGCTTCGCGAGTATCCCGGCACCGTGATTGTTGTCACACACGATCGCTACTTTCTCGATAACATCACCCAGTGGATACTTGAGCTTGATGGCGGCCAGGGGGTCCCGTGGGAAGGGAACTACACTTCCTGGTTGGAACAGAAACTGACTGCACTGGTGCGCGCCGAGAAGAGCAACAGCGCCCGCTCGCGCGCTTTGGAACATGAGCTATCCTGGATCAAGATGAGTCGTAACGACCGTAAGGAGCTGGCCCGCGCTCGTATCAGAGAGTACGAGCAACTCGTCGCGCGGGAGACGGCGAAATCCAAAGAGTCCGACACGGTTATTCAAATTGCCCCCGGTCCCGATCTTGGCAATCAGGTAGTTGAGTTTCACGACGTCACCATGGGGTACGACGACCAGACCCTGTTTGAGGGATTGTCATTTCTGATGCCGCGTTCGGGGGTGGTCGGACTGGTAGGTCCCAACGGTTCCGGCAAGACCACTTTGCTCAAGCTGGTCACCGGCCAGTTAACGCCCCGCGCCGGAAAGACGGTGACAGGTTCGACAGTTCGGATTGCGTCGGTAGATCAGGAGCGGACAGCTCTGGAGATCGACAAGAGCCTGATTGAAGACGTGGGCGGGGGACTGGACGAAGTGGCGGTCGGCGACCGGAAGGTTCCTATTCGCCAGTACCTCTCGCAGTTCGGCTTCAGGGGCGCAGCTCAGCAGAAACGTTCGTCCGAGCTGTCCGGTGGCGAGCGCAATCGCTGTCTGCTGGCCAAAGTGCTCAAGGTCGGCGGCAATCTCCTACTGCTGGACGAGCCGACCAACGATCTCGATGTCAACACGCTGCGCATGCTGGAAGAAGCTATTCTCGACTTCTCCGGTTGTGTGATGGTCATCAGTCACGACCGTTTCTTTCTGGATCGTATCTGTACCCATCTGCTGGTCTTTGAAGGCGAAGGCAAAGTGCGCTGGTACGAGGGAAACTTCTCAGCGTATCAGGAGTGGCGCAGCCGCGAACTGGGCGACCGCCTGTTCGAGAACCGCCGCAACCGGTACCGCACGCTAGTGCGGGCGTAGAGCAGAGTGAATTGTAGGGCGGGACCGCTTCGATCCCGCCAGTCTGCGCGAGGCGGACAACTTCATGCATCTGGACAAATGAAAAGGCCGGTACTGGAGATTGCTCTCCTGGACCGGCCAATAGGGTGCTCCGCAGAGCAAAACCTTCGAGACGGTTGTTCTTAGTTTGTGTAAACTAAGTTGCCTTACTAGGACTTGACTAACAACCGCCGCTTGAGTACATTAAGAAGTAAATATATAACGATCTTCCACCTGTCAAGGGGAAAAATATGAACCAAGACAATGAAGATGCTCTATTTTTGGGTATCGATCTGGGGCCCAACTCTCTCGGCTGGGCGCTGGTCGAGATTAAGGACGGGGATCCGCATCAGGTAGTGGCGTCCGGCGTGAGAGCGTTTGAGGCCGGGTTGGGCAAACTTGAAATAGACGGCAAGGGGGTGTCTCGCAATGTGGCCCGTCGTGAGGCCCGCCTGGCCAGACGGGGCGTCGACCGAAGAGGAAGACGACTCACGAAGATTGCCATCCTACTGCAGAGAGCAGGCCTGCTGCCTGCCGGGGACATGGCCGACCCACCTACGCGACACAAAATCCTCGAGGATCTGGACCGGCAGCTTTTCGTGAAACTGGGTGAGCCTGTAGGTGACCCTTATAAGCTCCGCGCCCGCGCTCTCGATGAGAAGCTGTCCGAGCTTGAGCTGGGACGCGCCTTGTACCATTTGACGCAGCGGCGGGGCTTCCTCAGCAACCGCAAGTCTGCGCCAAAGAAAGACGAGAAGAAAGGGAAAGTCAAACCCAAGATTAGCGAGTTGGAGAAAGAGATTGAAGCATCCGGTTCGCGGACACTCGGAGAGTACTTCTCAAGAGTTGACCGACTCAATGAGAGAGTCCGCACCAAATACACCAGCCGCGCCATGTACAAAGCCGAGTTTGAGCTCATCTGGGAATCTCAGCGTCGCTTTCACGCCGACATCCTCGCGGACGATTTTAGAAAGAAACTCTACCGTGCCATCTTCCACCAACGACCGCTGAAAAGCCAGGCGCGTTTCATTGGCAGGTGTGAACTGGAACCGAAACACCGCCGCGCGCCAATGGCACTGCTATGTGCCCAGCGCTTCCGGTATCTCCAGAGCATCAACAACCTGCGGGTGATCGAAGCCCCGGGCTGCGCCGCAAGGGAACTCGCACCCGCGGAGAGATCCGCGCTGATTGAGAAACTCGAATATGAGGAGAAGCTGGATTTCAAGAAAGTGCGCAAGCTGCTGAAGCTGCCCGACACCAGTCAGTTCAATCTTGAACAAGGCGGAGAGAAGAAGATCTTCGGCAACAAAACTGCCGCCCAATTTGCCCGGATACTCGGTGTGGAACGATGGAAGGGATTCTCTGAGGAAGAGCAGAACGGGATTGTTGATGACTGGCTCGCTATCAGAGACGACAAGACTGCTGTGAAATGGGGCCGGAGGAAGTTCAATCTTGATGACGCAAGTGCGCATGACTTAGGCGACCTAAGGCTCGATGACAGCTACTGCCACTACTCTAGAAAGGCTCTGGCTAAACTGATACCGGGACTTAGGGATGGGTCGTCATTGTATGACGCCATCATGGAGGTCGAGGAATATCGTGAGCGTCTTCTACGCCCTCATGCGGCGTTTTCGTTTCTCCCGCCCGTCAAGATCCATTTCAAGCACCTGGGCAACCCGATCGTGGAACGTGCCCTTACTGAACTGCGGCATGTGGTTAACGCTGTCATCCGTGAGTACGCCAAGCCTGAGGTCGTTCGTATCGAACTGGCGCGCGAACTCAAACAGTCATCTGTGGATCGGGGCAAGACGCATGTTAAGATACGCGACAATGAAGTGGAGCGTCAGGGAGCAGCTATGACGATTCTCGACGAGACCGGAATTACTGACCCGTCGCGCAACGACATTCTCAAGGTTCTGCTATACGAGGAGTGCAGACACGAGTGTCCCTACACCGGCAAACCTATTTCAGTCACTGACCTGCTTGGCGATCATCCCCAATTCGACATCGAGCACATAATTCCGCTTCATCGCAGTCTTGACAACTCCTACATGAACAAAACGCTCTGTCATCGTGACGAAAACCACCACAAGCATGACCGCACGCCGTATGAGGCATATTTTGGCACGGACAAGTGGGATGAAATAGTCTTGCGGGTCAGCAGGTTCACAGGAAAAGCCGCTGGAGCCAAGCTGCGTCGTTTTCAAATGACACCGGATGACGTAAGCGGGCTTCTTGATGACTTCACTAACCGCCAATTGAATGACACCGCTTGGGTTTCTCGGTGGGCGCGAGAATACCTGGGCTTGCTCTATGGTGGGCAGGCAGGTAGAGGGGTTGATACTGAAGGCCGCACGCGGGTCCAGACTACCAATGGCCAGGTGACCGCCTTCCTACGCGACGTCTGGGACCTTAACAAGATTCTGGGCGACGGACCCGGCAAGTCGCGGGTCGACCATCGCCACCATGCCGTTGACGCCATAGTCGTAGCGCTCACCGACGCAGGCGTGGTCAAGCGGCTAAGCGACGCAGCCTCGCGCGCCACAAAGGAACGGCGTCGACAGTTCGGCAAAGTACCGCTCCCGTGGGAGACATTTGATCAGGATGTCCGCCAGAGCATCGACAAGCTGGTGGTGTCGCACCGGCTCGACCGTCGCGTAAGGGGGCCGCTGCATAAGGAGACGTTTTACAGCATACAGCGAAAAGACAGCAAGGGGAAAGAATACGTCCACGTAAGAAAGAGGATTGACGATCTCAAGCCGTCGGATTTGAAGAGCGTGGTTGATAAGGGAGTCCGTGTCGCTATCGAGAAGAAGCTCGTTGAATTGGGTACGGATGACCCTGGCAGAGCTTTCAAAGACCTTGCGAATCACCCTGTCATGGAAGGCAAGAACCGTTCCAAACTGCCAGTGCACAAAGTGCGCCTGAAGGATGTTCAGGCTACTTTCGAGGTTGGTTCCGGTCATCGGGTGCGTCGAGTAGTATTAGGGAACAATCACCACATAGAAGTCGTGGAAGTGCTGGACAAGAAGGGAAACACCACTGGCTGGGATGCCGAGGTCATAAGTCTCTACACGGCGACGCAAAGACTGAAAGCCAAGAAACCGGTGGTCAACCGTGATCACGGCCCGGGTAAGTGCTTCCTGTTCTCGCTGGCCTGCGGAGACATCATTGAACTTGACCAGGCTGACAGCCCGCGTGGTTTGTTCGTTGTCCGAACCGTGCCACAGAGCAAGCAGGTGCGCTGGGTCGGTATCAGTGATGCTCGCAAGCTTGAAGACATACCCAAGACGGGTCAGACGGGCTATCCCAATACGCTTCGGAAGCTTGGCTGCGTCAAGGTGACGGTTGACCAGCTCGGGCGTGTCCGGCTGGCGAGAAATTAGATCAGGGCGATCTTGCCTTCCTTAAGTCCTCTACCTGCTAAGTCGATACTCTTAGCGGAGTATGAGAGATCGGGTTATCGACATATCCGACGAGGGCGCGGGGTTAAGCGTCCGGAACGAGCAACTCGTTATTCGCCGCGGTGACGTTGAGACCACTGTCCCGCTGGATGATGTAGCTGCCCTCATCGTCTCTCACCCGGCAGTGCATTATACGCAAGCGGTTCTTACTGGTCTATGCGCCCGGGGTGGAGCTATGATTGTCTGCGACCAAAAACGGCTCCCGATCGGTATGGTGATGCCGCTCGTGGGGCATTCCACCCAGACTGAGCGGTTCGCCGCCCAGCGTGAGGCTTCTGTTCCCCTTCAGAAACAACTGTGGAAACAGGTCGTCCGCGCCAAAGTCATGGCTCAGGCTAGATTGCTAAAGCGACTTTGCGGGCACGACCACGGTCTCGCCCGTCTGGCTCGCTCCATACGTTCAGGCGATGCCGGCAATATCGAGGCCCAGGCTTCCCGCCGCTACTGGCCGGCCGTTTTTGGGCCGTCGTTTCGCCGCGATCCGATGGCCGAAGACCATAACAAGCTTCTCAACTACGGTTACGCCGTGCTTCGGGCCATGGTCACCCGGGCAATCTGCGCTTCCGGTCTGCACCCTTCGCTCGGTATTCATCACCACAACCGATATGATACTTTCTGTCTGGCCGATGATTTGATGGAACCGTATCGTCCTCTAGTGGATGAAATCGTGTTGCAACTGGTCCGGGAGCGGGGCGAAGCCGCACCGCTCGACAAGGACAGCAAGGCGGCTCTGATTGGCGGGCTGGCGGCACGGCGGTATGAGGTGGAAAAAGAAAAGCGAACGCTCTTTGACTTGCTGACCGGAGTGACGGCATCGCTAGCCGACGTTTACACCGAGAAACGAACCCGGCTGGTCCTGCCGGTCCTATGATATGGCTCACAACCAGCGCAACTTATCGGGGTACCGTGCCGTGTGGTTAATGTCGATGTTTGATCTTCCGGTGGATTCCCCCAAAGCCCGCCATGACTATACACGGTTCCGGATCGGACTGCTGAAGCAGGGCTTTTCTATGCTCCAGTTTTCAGTGTACGCCCGCTATTGCGACAGCGACGAGCGGGCCGAAGTTTTCCGACAGCGTATCAAACAGATGCTGCCCCCGGCCGGTGAGGTCAGAATTGTCACGATCACCGACCGGCAATTTGCCCGAATGCAGGTGTTTCTTGGGAAAAAACGGACGGCCGCTGAAAAAGCACCCGAACAATTGATGCTTTTTTGAGCCGGGAATAACGCCAAACCCCCTGTAATACATGGAGATTACAGGGGGTGTAAATGTACTCAAGCGGCGGTTTACGTCAAGTCCCAGCCAGGGACTCCATCGCCCACTTGTCAGGAGAAATGTACTCAAGCGGCGGTTTACGTCAAGTCCCAGCTCACAGACGCGACGGTCGCGCTGAACGACAAATGTACTCAAGCGGCGGTTTACGTCAAGTCCCAGCATCGAGACCGCACTCTCTCTGATTGATGTAAATGTACTCAAGCGGCGGTTTACGTCAAGTCCCAGCCCAAGTGAAGCAGTGGAAGAAATCGCGCGTAATGTACTCAAGCGGCGGTTTACGTCAAGTCCCAGCACCAGCAACAGTGCGGAAAAGTTGGCCAGCAATGTACTCAAGCGGCGGTTTACGTCAAGTCCCAGCTGGAAGCGTTGAAGGAAGCCGCAGAACATTAATGTACTCAAGCGGCGGTTTACGTCAAGTCCCAGCTCATAGTCGAAGGCATCCCCGGCAAGCAGAAATGTACTCAAGCGGCGGTTTACGTCAAGTCCCAGCCTCACGAGCTACATCAATCAGAGAGAGTGCAATGTACTCAAGCGGCGGTTTACGTCAAGTCCCAGCTCGCTGGTAGAGGGGGCCCCTGACCGGACC
>Ga0315276_10000930_pt1 | contig 25884 bp, 11 predicted proteins | sample YL17G05_0_MG_FD_204542 | JGI IMG/M metagenome (GOLD analysis project Ga0315276, IMG submission 204542) | Sediment microbial communities from Yellowstone Lake, YNP, Wyoming, USA - YL17G05_0 | ecosystem: Environmental > Aquatic > Freshwater > Lake > Sediment | place: USA: Wyoming | collected... | reverse complement strand
TTCTTCTCCATGCAGCATGTCGAGGGGCAGTCACTGAAGGAGGTGCTGGCCGGAAAGGCGCTGCCTTTGGATCGCATTCTCGAAATAGGTATTCAAGTTTGTGATGGCCTGCAAGCGGCGCACGAAAGTGGGATTACGCACCGCGATATCAAACCCTCCAATATACTGATAGATTCCCATGGACGAGCCCGAATTGTAGATTTCGGTTTGGCGTCGGTTATGGGGTCTGATCATCTGACCAAGACCGGCTCTACCCTTGGGACTATCGGGTATATGTCACCGGAACAGGTGCGGGGTGACAAGGTAGATCACCGCACGGACCTGTTCTCTTTTGGCGTCGTGCTGTATGAGATGATCACTGGGCATGCGCCGTTCAAAGCTGATTCAGAAGCAGCCACCTTACTTGCCATCTCGAACACGAAGCCCGAGCTTCTGGCTCGTTTCAGACGCGAGGTTCCAGTCGCACTACAGACAGTGATCGACAAAGTACTGGACAAGGACGTGGCGACCCGTTACCAGCATGCTGATGACCTGGCGGCGGATCTGAAAGCATTGTCAAGGCGCGAAATGTCAATCCCAGGTGAGAAGCGACGTCGTGACTGGTGGAATCGGTATGTGGTCATAGCGGCTGCGGTCATTCTCGTCGCTGTGGCGGGATACTGGCTTGTGACGAGGTACGCTCCGCTCGGAAGCGGAGTGCCTGAATCCAAAAGAAAGATGCTGGCGGTGCTGCCGTTTGAAAACCTCGGTTCACCGGAAGATGAGTACTTCGCCGATGGGATTACCGATGAGATAACCGGTAAGCTCGCGACGATTCGCGAATTGGGAGTGATCTCTCGTACCAGCACCATGCAGTATAAGAAGACGACCAAGAATCTTCGGCAGATCGCTAAGGAGCTTGGCGTCGACTACATTCTGGAAGGGTCGATTCGCTGGGACAAGGGAACTGACACGAACAAGGTGCGAATCCTCCCTCAATTGATCAGAGTATCGGACGACACGCATCTCTGGGCTGAAACGTACCAGCGGCCAATGACAGACATTTTTTCGTTGCAGGCAGACATTGCCACTCGGATTGTCGAGGCAATGAACGTCACTCTGCTTGGTTCGGAGCGTGCTGCGTTGGAGTCGATGCCGACGCGAAACATGGATGCGTACCAAGCATACCTGCGTGGGATGAATCACAGACAGGGACCGGATTTCGCCTCCCGAGAGAATTCGCTGTCGGCTTTGCGAATGTTTCAACGAGCGGTGGAGCTTGACTCCACATTTGCATTGGCGTACGCCCAGCTAGCGTATGTCCATGCTGGGATGTACCACTACGGGCACGACCCTACTCCAGAGCGCCTTGCCCAGGCTAAGGGCGCGGCCGATCGGGCGCTTTCAGTTCAGTCAAATATCCCTTGGGGGCACTTCGCCTTGTGTTACTACTACTATTGGGGCTATCGGGATTACGATCAGGCACTCCGCGAGCTCGCGCTTGCTGAGGCCGGGCTTCCAAACTATCCAGAGATCCTGTTAACCAAGGCCTATATCTGGCGGCGCCAAGGGAAGTTTGAAGCTGCGGTTGAGCAGATGCAACAGGAGTTTTTGCTGAATCCACGTGATGGCAAATTAGCTTATCTCATCGCAGAAACCTATGTAATCCCGCATGAGTACGAATCGGCGGAGAAGTTCTTTAGCCAGGCAATCTCCTTAGCGCCGGATGAGATCAACGCATATTTATATAAGGCGGTGAACTACTGTTTGTGGCGCGGAGATACGATGTCGGCTAACGCGACATTGACATCTATTCCGGAACAGAATGAAGATAGAACTCGGCTGGGGTGGTTTCGGCTATACCTGAATGAGCGCAACTATGGAGCAGCCATCAGCCAGCTTGCACAAATGTCCCGGGTTCCGGAACCCGACCAACTGCGTTTTGTTCCAAGAGATCAATTGGCGGCCATAATCTATGACCTCATGAATGACCCGGACCGTGCCCGCGCTTATTTTGATTCTGCACGCGTCATTTTGGAGAATGAACTCAACGTACGGCCCGACGATCATCGCGTTCACAGCTCGCTGGGCGTTGTCTATGCAGGTTTGGGTCGCAAAGATGACGCAATCCGCGAAGGCAAGTTGGGTGTCGGACTGTTCCCTGTCTTGAAGGACGCCTGGATAGGACCCTGCAGAGTGGAAGATCTCGCCCAGATCTATGTCATGGTGGGCGAATATGATTCTGCGTTTAACCAGATGGAATATCTGCTTTCAGTACCTTCATGGGTCTCGGTTCCTCTTTTGCGCCTTGATCCTCGGTACGATCCCTTGCGCAAGTTGCCGCGCTATCAGAAGCTGGTGGAGAAGTATGGCACCTGACGACGACAAAACTCGGGCCGTGACAGTGCTGTCAAAAGGCACGGCCGTTGGTCACTACCGGATCATCGAGAAGATCGGTGCCGGTGGCATGGGGGAGGTGTACCTGGCACAGGATACCAAGCTTGATCGCACGGTGGCGCTCAAGTTCCTGCCACTACACCTCTGTCATGATACTGAGTGTCGTGAGCGCTTCACGCGCGAAGCTCAGTCGGCAGCCCGGTTGGATCATCCCAACATCGTCTCAGTGTTTGAAGTCGGCGAATTTCAAGGACGTCCCTTCTTCTCCATGCAGCACGTCGAGGGACAGTCACTCAAGGAAGTGCTGGCCGGACAAACACTGCCAATTGAGCGGATTGTCGAGATCGCGATTCAAATCTGCGACGGACTTCAAGCGGCCCACGAAAAGGGCATCACCCACCGAGACATCAAGCCATCCAATATCCTGATTGACTCGCATGGTCGGGCGCGCATAGTTGACTTTGGCCTGGCCTCGGTGATGGGGTCCGATCAATTGACCAAGACCGGTTCGACGCTGGGAACTATCGGGTATATGTCACCGGAACAGGTGCGTGGAGAGAAAGTTGACGGTGCGTCAGACATCTTCTCATTCGGCGTCGTACTCTTTGAACTAATGGCAGGCAAGCCACCGTTCCATCGCGCAAATGAAGCCGCAACGCTGCATGCAATACTCACCGAAGAACCTCTAAGGTTAATCGAACTGAGACCTAACATTCCTCGGGAACTTGTCGCAATTGTGACACAGTCTTTGGCGAAAGATCGCAACCACCGCTATCAAGACGCAGCCATGTTACTTTCTGACCTTAGAGATGTGAGAAACAGGCTGCGGGATATGACTGCGTCAGAGGGGAAGGTCCATAGTCAGCCGTCGATGGCAGTGCTTCCATTTGCCAATCTCAGCGCCGATAAGGAACAGGATTATTTCTGCGATGGAATCGCCGAGGAAATCATCAACGCGCTGAATCATGTTGAAAACCTGCGAGTTGTGGCCAGGACTTCCTCGTTTTCATTCAAGGGCAAGGATCTCGATATCCGTGAGATTGGACGCCGGCTGAATGTCGACACTTTGCTGGAGGGAAGCGTGCGCAAGTCTGGCGACCGTTTGCGCGTTATTGCCCAGCTTATTAACGTCTCGGATGGTTATCACCTGTGGTCGGAGAGATTTGATCGACAAATGGAAGATGTCTTTGCCATCCAGGATGAGATTTCACTGACAATTGTCGACCGGCTAAAGGTTCAGTTGCTGGCCGGTGAGAGAGCTTTGCTCACTAAACGCTACACGGAAGACCAGGAGGCGTATAATCTCTATTTACAGGGGAGGCATTTCTGGAATCGTCGTCATGAAGGTGGACTCCAGAAGGGGATTGAGGCGTTCGAAAGGGCTGTTCTCCGAGATCCCATGTATGCGCCGGCCTATGTTGGGGTTGCCGATTGTCATAATCAGCTCGCCCATTGGGGCTACACTGAGCCGAAAGAGGCTTACCGCAAAGCCAAGGAAGCAGTTGAAAAGGCTTTGTCGATCGATTCCTCACTTGCCGAGGCGCATGCTTCACTCGGATGGATCAAGCTCTGGCACGATTGGGACTGGGCAGGTTCGGAAAGGGAATTCCGCGAAGCTTTGAAGCTCAATCCAAATGATGCCGTGACCCATGAATGGTATGCCCTTTATCTGGCCGTCATGCAGCGCGTTGATGAAGGCGTGGCGGAAGTGCGCCGTGCGGTCGACTTGGATCCACTCTCAATAGTCGTGAATTCGATCCTGGGAGTAGGATTGTATTGGGCGAGACGCTTTGATGATGCCATCGTGCAACTGAACAAAACTTTGGAACTTGAACCATCTTTCCCGCAGGCTTACCTGTACCTGTGCTGGTCTTATGCAGGCAAAGGTGCCTGGCCTGAGTCCATTGCCGCCTGCGAGAAATTTGTTGCGCTGACCAACGGGAGCGCTGTTTCCCTGGGTTACCTGGGCGCCGTCAGTGCTCTCGCCGGAAATGCTGATCGAGCGCATGAATCACTTGAACAAATAGACTTTCTTGCCCGCGGGCGATATGTGTCGCAGTTGTACCGGGCGCTCATATACATGGGTCTTGGGAATAGAGACGAAGCTATGAGGTTTCTTGAATTGGCAAGGCAGCAGAAAGAGTCATTTCTTCCGGTAATCTATTCTTTCCCTTTGATTGATTCAATTCGCGACGATGTGCGGTTTGTCGATCTTCTCGGAAGGATGGGGCTTTACGTATCTTAAAAACTCAACAACGGCTTGTCTACTCGCAGCCATCAGGCTCCTGCTCCGAAGTTACAAGAAATACGAAAAGGGACATGGCACCTGACAACGACAAGACCCGAACCCATGTGACGCTCACCAGCGGCACGATGGTCACTCACTACCGGATCATCGAGAAGATTGGTGCCGGTGGGATGGGTGAGGTGTACCTTGCGGAGGACACCGAGTTGAACCGTAAAGTCGCGCTCAAGTTTCTTCCTTCTCATCTTTGTCAGGATGCCGACTGCCGCGCTCGGTTCAAGCGTGAGGCTCAAGCGGCAGCGAAGCTAGACCACCCCAATATTGTCGCCGTCCACGAGGTCGGCGATTTCCAGGGGCGACCGTTCTTCTCCATGCAGCACGTCGAGGGTCAGACTCTCAGAGAGGTCCTGGCGGGTAAGGCACTGCCACTTGATCGCATTCTCGAGATCGGCATCCAGGTATGCGAAGGACTTCAGACGGCTCATGAAAACGGAATCACGCACCGGGACATCAAGCCGTCCAACATCCTGATTGATTCGCACGGCCGTGCCCGGATTGTTGATTTCGGGCTTGCTTCAGTGATGGGATCGGATCATTTGACCAAGACGGGCTCGACTCTGGGCACTATCGGCTACATGTCCCCCGAGCAGGTGCGGGGTGAGACAGTTGATCATCGTACCGACCTCTTTTCCTTCGGGGTAGTGCTATACGAAATGATCACCGGCCATGCGCCGTTCAAGACGGATTCTGAAGCGGCTACCCTACACGCCATCACGGATACAAAACCGGAGCTTCTCGCGCGTTTTCGTCGCGAGGTTCCGCGGGAACTGCAGACTGTTATTGATAAGGCGCTGGAGAAGACTATTGCGACACGATATCAACACTCCGACGAGCTGTCTGCAGATCTCAAGAGGCTCTCGACAATTGGAGTCAAGCAACAAACACCACGCCGAGATCTGTGGAACCGCTATGTAGTGACAGCAGCAGTCGCCGTGCTCCTGATTGTAATCGGTTACTGGGGGGTGACAAAGTTCTTGACCAAGGACGGGCAGAAACCGGAATCTGCTCGAAAGATGCTGGCGGTGCTGCCGTTTGAGAATCTCAGTCCCGATCCCGATCAAGAGTACTTCAGTGACGGCTTGACTGAAGAGCTGACCAGCAAGCTCTCGTTGGTTCAGTCATTGTGTGTCATCTCTCGCAGTTCTTCGATGACGTTCAAGGGCAGCAACAAGACGATTCCCGAGATCGCAAAGGCGCTCAAGGTGCAGTACATCGTCGAGGGGAGCGTGCGCAAGGCCGGCAAGGAGTTGCGGATAACGGCCCAACTGATCGATGCTGCCAATGATGCCCACCTCTGGGCGAACACATACACCGGTACGCTGGAAGATGTATTCGACATGCAGGATAGCGTAACCCGTGCAATTGTTGAAGGAATAAGGATACAACTGACACCTGATGAGACCCGCCAGCTGGGAAAACGATCGTTCAACAGTACTGCGGCGTTTGATTACTACCTCAGAGGAAATAATGAAATCTGGATAGGCACAGAAGATGCCATAACCCGGGGAATGCAAAACCTTCAGCAAGGTCTCGATATAGTCGGGGATAATGCGCTCATCTATTGCGGAATGGCATGGGGATATTGGTCGATGGTCAATAGCGGTTTTGCGCAGGAGGAGGGTGTTTCAAGGGCTCAGGAATATGCACAAAAGGCACTCAATCTGAACCCGGAGTTGCCAGAGGCACATGCCATGATCGGGTGGATTAACTCGGCCTTCCTGGGGGATCAACGAAAGGCAGTGGAGCATTTCAAGAGAGCATTGGTGATTGACCCTAACAACGAAAGTGCGCTTGTCGGTCTATCAATTCTTTATTTTGAAAACGTGGGAAAGGCATCTGCCGCGGTTCCTTTGATTGAAAGGTATGTGGTGGTCTGTCCGGTGGGTTTTAGAGTACTTGTCGTCCAGGGATATTTGCACTTCTTCGATGGAGCGTATTATCGAGGCCTTGAACTATACCGCGGGGCCTATCAGATGGGCCAAAGAGATCCTCTTAACGGATTTTTTTATGCCCTGGCGTTAGCCTACTGCGACAGCACCCGTGAAGCACTTTCCATCATTGACGAATCGATCATGGCAAATCCGACAGGTTCGGTTGCTGAGCTTTTGCGGGTGATGAAATATGCCTTGAACAAGGACAGGGAGAGAGCCTTTCTGGCACTGACACCCGATGTAGAGCGTACATGCCGACGGGATGCGGCATGGTCATACCTCCTGGGCGCCATATTGGCCAAAGCTGGTGCGAAAGAGGAGGCATTTGATTGGCTAGAAAACGCAGTCAACAAGGGTTCTATCAACTATCCCTTCATGGAAAAAGACCCCTTCCTTGACAGCATCCGCGGCGAGGAACGGTTCAAGAAGCTCATGGAACGCGTGAAATACGAGTGGGAGCACTTTGAGGTGTGAGCCAACCTGACGATGACAAGACTCAAAGCTATGTGCCGTTAACCACCGGCATGATGGTCTCACACTACCGTATTGTCGAGAAGATTGGCGCCAGCGCCAATCTGAACTGTAAAGAGTATCAAAGCAGTATCCACCTAATTTAGCCTTGAAGGAGAAAGGAGCAAAAATGCAGGTCATGAAGAGAGGCATCGCGTGGCGCGGATGGCCGGTCGCGAAACGGAGGATTGCACCGTTTGCTCTTACTCTGGCGGTGCTGATACTAATTGGGGTGACGTCCAGCGTAACGGCAGAAGCCCAACCATCAGCCGACAGCCGACAGGCCCTGCTGAGCAAAGCCAGCCGCCATGAAAAGGCCGGTTGGGTTTACTTGCACATCGAAGGGTCTCCGCAAGAACGTGGATTTCAGCACGGCTTCCTTCTGGCCAGGGAGATTGCCATCGGCATAAAGGCTACTCGTGCTGATTGGGAATTTCAGACCGCGACCGAGTGGGGCTGGCTGCTGGCAAAATCGACGAAGATGTTTGCACGGAAGATCGACAACGAAAACCTTGCCGAACTGGACGGGATCGTGGAGGGTTTGCAGGCCGCTGGAATTCAGTCATCCCGTGATGAAATCATTGCGTACAATGCCTACTTTGAGCTGGCCTGGTACTGGTGGCCGGGAGAACTCAAGAAGATCAAGGATGGCAAAGTGAAGCCCAACAAGCAGTCTTGCAGTGCCTTCATTGCCACCGGGAGTATGACAGCGGATGGCGGCATCGTCCTGGGACACAACACGATGGGCAGCTATTGGATGGCGCTTGCCAATGTGGTCATCGATATCGTCCCGGAGAAGGGGCATCGGATTCTCATGCAAACGTATCCGGGCTGGATCCACAGCGGCACTGATTTCTTCATAACTGATGCTGGCTTGGTAGGAGCCGAGACGACAATCGGTTGGTTTGAAGGCTTCGACCCGAAAGGTGTTCCGGAGTTCGCCCGCATGCGTCGCGCTACTCAGGACGCCGACTCCATCGGCGAATGGTGTGACATCATGAAGAAGGGCAACAACGGAGGATACGCCAACGCCTGGCTATTGGGAGACGTAAACACAGGTGAAATCGCGCGACTCGAACTCGGGTTGAAGTATGTCAGGTTCGAAAAGAAGCAGGACGGGTACTTTGTGGGATCAAACATTGCCGAGGATCCGAAGATTCTGCGATTCGAAACCAACACTCAGGATACCGACATTCGTGGATCTACTGTGGCCAGGCGCGTACGTTGGAAGCAACTCATGACTCAATACACAGGGAAGATCGATGTGGAATTGGGTAAACGGTTCGAAGCCGACCACTTTGATGTCTACCTTGGAGATGATCACCCGGGAGAACGCACGCTGTGCAGTCATTGGGAGCTTGAAGACAGACCGTATCAACAGTGGCCGACCGTGCCAAATAGCCCGAGCGGCACTCTTGACGCAAAGGTCGTTGATACAAAGATGGCTAAACAGATGAGCTTTGTGGCGAGGTGGGGATCGGCATGTGGTACTCCTTTCGACGCACAGACATTCCTTATAGACCACGCGCAGTTCGAGTGGATGAAAGACATTCTGCAGAGCCGTCCTTCACAAGCGTGGACCGAGTTCATCGCTGGCGAACGGAAATAGTTGGAGCTATCGATATCATGGACAGTGCTATCGCACACTATCGCATCATCGAGAGAATTCGCTCATGCTGAAACTCATAGGAACCGACGGCACTCGTGCATATGCCTTTGAACTGATCCCTGGTCAGCATCGGCTCGGCCGCGACGCCGGCATGCCGTATTGTGTCGCGCACCACACCGTGTCGCGGAATCATGCCTTGATCGAATTTGATCCCGCCTCCGGTGCGGTCTGGATCACCGATCAGGGCAGTCACAACGGAACCTTGATAAATGGTGTGCGCATCGCCGATCGGACTCAATTGAAACTCGGGGACGCACTCAGTTTCGGACAGACATTTTTCAAGTTACGCGAAGAGTTGGGTTCGGGTGTGGCGGTATCGCGTTCGACCGCGGCCCCGCTCTCTGCCGCCGATCCGGACAGGTCAGTAGTTATCCCGATCAGCGAGGCGCTAAAGCCTCTGCCATCACATGTGATCGACTTGCCGGAACTTCTTCCCGCTCTATCTGAAGCGGCGCGCATTTCGGTGTGGTCCGAGTCTCGAGAGGTCATGCTGGAGAAGTGGCTGGAACTGGTCCATCGAGTAATACCGGCTGAACGGCTCGCAGTACTGATGACGGATGAGGCCACTCATGATGTATACGCGGCGGCAACCCTTTTGACCACCGGACGTGATCCGGGCACTTTTACTCTCTCGCGAACGATCTTCAACGAAATCATGACTCAGCAGAACTCCCTGCTGATCAGCGATTCGCGCAGCGACCCGAGGTTTGCGTCACAGCAGTCGATCATCGCATCGCGGCTCAAATCGGCTATGGCCGTTCCGTTATTCGATGAAAACCGCGTGCTGGGTATTCTATACGCTGATACTGCCAATCCCCTGCATCATTACAATGACGACTATCTTCGCTTGCTGGCGACTTTCGGCAATATCATCGCTTCGCGGCTTCTGAACTACGCGCTGATGCAGGAGCGGCAGGAACGGCATATTTATGAAGCGGAGTTGCAGCGCGCCTCGACCATCCAGCAGAATCTCCTTACCCGGGAGAAACCGGAATTCCCCGGTTACTTGATCCATACCCATCAGCAACAGTGCCGCGCGGTCGGGGGAGATCTTTATGACCTGGCGGTTCTGTCCGACGGCAGGCTGGTGATTTGCGTGGCGGACGTGAGCGGCAAAGGAATGGGCGCGGCTTTGCTCATGTCCAATATCCTGGCCTCGTTTCGGATTCTGTATAACGTAACCGAGTTCTCGCTGAGCGAAGTGATAACTATGGTGTCGAATCAACTGTGCCGATGCAGTGGGGCCGCGGACTTTGCCACGCTGTTCGTCGGCGTGATCGATCCTGTCAGCCACGAACTGAAGTATATAAACGCCGGGCACAATCCCCCGCTGTTGCTTCGGCAGACCGGCGATCAAGAACGCCTGCTTGCTAACGGGGTCATGATTGGCGCGTTTGAAGGGATGACCTGGGACGAAGCCCAGACCGGCTTGGAGCCGGGCGATATGCTCTTCATATTCACCGATGGCGTCACAGAGGCACAGGGCGAAGCGGAGCAGTACTCCGAAAAACGTCTGGAGCGGCTGGCGCTGGACCGGCGCGCACTGGATCCGAAAGAATTTCTTGAGGCGGTAGTTGACAATGTCAGCGAATTCATTGGAGACTCACCGCGCTCGGATGATATTACCATGCTGGCCGTGAAAAGGAAGAGACTCTCCTGAACGAAGCCAAATTGACCTCGTAGGATTCTTATATCCCGCTGTTGCGGTATCGAGTCTGTTTTGCTTTCTTTTGACCATGTGTGGAAGGTATGCTCTCGCCCAGGAACACGAGGCGCTGCGAATTCGATTCGGGTTCACTGAAGAGCCAACGTCACCGTTCGTACACTCGCCCCGTTTTAATATTGCGCCCACTCAGAATGCCCCGATCATAACTAACGGCCAGGATCTGAAACTTCGCACAATGCGTTGGGGGCTGATTCCTCACTGGGCGAAAGAAGCTTCCGTTGGGAACTCACTAATTAACGCGCGCTCGGAGACCGTAGCGGAAAAACCGAGCTTTCGTGACGCTTTCAGGAAACAGAGGTGCCTGGTTCCGGCGACCGGATTTTTCGAGTGGAAGAAAGAACCTCTGTCCAAGTCCAAGCAGCCTTTCTTTATCGCGACCAGGAACCGAGGCATCTTTTCTTTTGCCGGATTGTGGTCAATCTGGAAAGACCCTAAGACCGCCGAGGAAATTCTGACCTACACCATTCTGACCACAGAACCGAATGATCTTATGCGCGGCATTCACAACCGAATGCCGGTCATACTGCCTGTTGAACGCGAGAAGGAATGGCTTGATCTGTCCAGCACTCCCGGTGCATTGCGGGAACTCCTCGCGCCATACCCGTCGGAGTTTATGGATGCCTTTCCCGTTTCGAAAGTTGTAAACTCACCCCACAATGACAATCCCTCGTGTATCGCGCCGCTCTCAAAATGAGAGCGTACGCGCAAGTCCGGTAGGTCAGGAGGCTTGCCCTCCTGACACCCGAATGTCAGGACCGCAAGGGCCCTGGCCTACTGTCTATTTCTCAATAGCGACCAGATCGCCACGGCGTCGATAGACCGTGATCAGCGAACCCAGCAGAATCAGCGTGGTCCCGATCCACACCAGAATGATCAGCGGCTTCTTGGTGATGTCCAGTATCAGCTTGGGCGGTTTCGAGTCTGAGGCCAACCCGGGGATGTCGAGCGCTACGGCTCCCTGATCAGCCATGACTTGACTGATCGATACCTGATACGTCTGTCCGCCGAGGTCTAACGCGACAGACTCCGGCAGAATATCAGCAGTACTCTCTTCTCCCCCGCCCTGAACTACTTTGGGACGGATAGTCGTGGTCTGTGTGCTGTCAGCAACATCAATAACCGCTGCCACACTCATGCCGGATCCTCCCATCTGCTCATGGCCGCCCATTTCAAATCCGCGCAGAGTAAAAGTGTAGCCACCCTGCTGAATCGACTCCCCTTTCTTCAAGACCAGACCCGGCGATTCTTTGCCTTCATCCACCTGCAGCGGAGAAAGATATATATCATAATCCAGCGACCTACTGATATACGGCTTGCGCATGATGCCGTCCATCCGCTTCGAGTAGTACAACTCCGGATGGATCTCCTCCGGACCGGAGCCATCGTCCATCGACATCAGCAGTTGATTGTTGGGATGATCGATATCGTACATCATGCCATCGTAAGCAATGGTGAAGTTGTAGGTCTGTGACGCGACTGGGGTTCCCTGCTCAATCACGAGGCGCTCGGTGGTTTGATACGCCGACGAGGCCATCACGCCGATCAGCGTCAATCCAAAACCAAAGTGAGTCAACGGCGCCCCGGCAAACTTGATACGGTTCGGCAGATAACCGGCCAAAAGCATCAGGTTAGGCACGATCGACATCGCCGCCGTGGCGTAGAACAACAGCATCATGTGGTCTCTTACTCCGGCAAGAAGCGCCACTATCAGCGCCACTACGAACAAGGCCAGCGCAGGAATCAGCGGTCTGCGGAACTCCGGGTTAAACAGGTAGGCCGTCATGCCGGTGACAATCAGAATGAACAAGACCGTGAAGACCAGGCTGGTATGAAAGATCAGGTAGAAAAGACCAAACCCGATCAGCGCGACGACGGCGAACACAATCAAACACTTCTTCACACCGGCCTTGAGTTGGAAGCCGTTGAACCTGACCAGCGGAGATAAGGTCAGCAGGAACGCCATGATCGTTGACAGAGGTATCGCGAAACTGTTGTAGGTGGCGATTTCCGCCGCCCGAGGCTCTTTGGAGAACCAGCCGGACAGAATCGGCAGAGAGGACCAGAAAAGCACGATCAGGCCGAAAACAAACAGCACGGCTGTCGATGCCACCAACGAGAACTCCTTACCGAAATAGTTATAATCGATGGGAGCGGATTGAATCCCCCGCGCTCGATACAAGAACAACCCCAGCGACAACACTGTGAAGAACGCCATGAATCCGATCAGGTTGACATTGATTCCCAGATCGGTAAAGCTGTGGACCGAAAAATCGGCCAGTACGCCGCTTCGCGTCAAGAACGTTCCATAGACAACCAGCATGAACAGAAATACCGACAGGAGCAGGTTGCTTCTGCGCAAAGCGCCGGTGCGACGCTCGATAATGAGTCCGTGCAGCAACGCCAGCGAGATCACCCATGGTACCAGCGACGTGTTCTCGACCGGGTCCCATGCCCAGTAGCCGCCCCAGCCAAGAGTCTTGTAGGCCCAGTAGCCGCCCATCACGTTTCCCATGCCCAGAAACAACGCCGCGGTCGCAACCCAGGGGAATACCCGGGTCACCCAGTCGCTGTAATCGTTCTTGATCATCGCCGCCAGGACAATGGCAAACGGCACTGCGGTCGCGGCATAACCGATGAATATGATCGGTGGATGAATGACCATCCATGGGTCTCTCAGGAGCGGATTAAGACCAAGCCCATCCAACGCCGGTGTCGGCAGAAGCGCAAACGGTGACAGCTTGATCAGCAGGAACAGCAAGAACAGATTGGCCAGCGAGTAAACCGCCATTCCGTAGTTGGTATAGGCGCCGCCCCGTCTGAGGATCAGGAGGCCCCACAAAGCGCATAGAAAGAGCCACAGCAGATAGGTCCCTTCCTGTCCGCCCCAGAACGCCGACAGGATATAGAAGAACGGTTGTGACCGCTCGGAATACTCATAGATGTACTTGAAGGCATAATTGTGACTGAAGAACAGATAGAACAGGTCCAGCACTGCCAGAGTGGTAAGAAACACAAAGGCGTTATAGGCGCGCACAGCCAGTGACCTGAAATGCTCCTTACCGCGGGCTGCCAAAAAGAAAGCGCCACCGCTGAGCAGGTTCATGCCGAGCGCCAGCCAAACTGCTAATTGTCCAGGTACTTCGGGGCCCAAAGTAAATCTCCTTTGCAGGTCAAAGTCGCACTATAATCAGCCCGATCCAGCCCCCACATCGAGGATCCATTGTAAGGACTATGCCAAACCCTTGCAAATAGAAACGTAGCGAATGTGCCCAGGTTCCGGACAAGAGACGGTTGAACCTGTCAATCCATGAACAAATACGGCCGCCAGTGCTGATCGTGGGCGGACAAGTGCCTCTGGATGAAGGTGATATGCGAGGGCCGGGTTGGTTTCTTGACAAGTTTCATTCCGGCTTCTTCCGGCGTGCGGTCACCCTTTAGGTTATTACAGCGGATACAGGCGCAAACCATGTTTTCCCAAGTATCGCTGCCTTTGAGTTTTCGGGGAATTATGTGGTCAATCGTCATTGATCCCCTGGTCGTGCCGCAATACTGGCAGTGGTGACCGTCGCGGGTGATGATATTCTTCCGCGTAAGCATGATGTAGCGAAATGGCAGCCGCCGGTACTGGGCCAGCCTGACCACCGATGGCAGAGCGTAACTCCTTGATACCGTGTGAATTTTGAGGCCGTCGGCGGATTCGATCATCTCCGCCTTGCCCTCGAACAGCAGCACGATCGCCCGCCGAGCCGAACAGATTGTCAGCGGTTCGTAGTTCTGATTGAGCATCAGCACGTTACGGTTGATTACCGAGCCGTTCGAGCCTGACATCGTGACACCATTTCCAACTATCAAAAGAAATGCCAGGTTTTGGCGAGAAGTCTTGATCGATGTGGCCAACCCGACATCGCTTTCAACTGACCGGGCACTTTTTGCCCATTATGAACAAAAAGGTATGGCAAACTGCCCAATTGTCAATAGGATTCTGCAGGAGAGACCGTCCTTCGAAATGGTGTCGAGATTCAAACCGGACAGCCGGCCACGTAGGCCATATCAAGAACCTTAGCTGAAGCGAATCTTCTGGACGGATCGAAGGACTTTGCCCAGCATCTCTTCCCGGTTGCGGCGCATCATTTCAAACAAGATGACATCTTCACGTTGCTTGACCGTTTCAATCATACCGGTGCCGTTTTGCGCCACCGTGGCGATCACAATCCGTTCCTGTTCCAGCAATTCCTCGACGACCATGCGAAAGTAGCGCGACATGCATTCCATCTTGCCGATTTCATCGATAATGACTATCCGCCCATCCGAACCTGTCAGATCGATCTCGTCAAGAAACTTCTCAAAGGCCCACACATTCACCCGGTACTTGCCGATTATCAGGGGACTGCGGCAGTCGACATGAGCCAGATGGGAACGGCGGCCATCGAGGCTGATCACCTGGAACCCTTTTCGGGTGCCGTCAACGCGGATCTCGTCGGTGTAAAAGCCAACCGGATGGAGAGCCTTCAACTCCTCAACTAGTTTCATGGCAAGAGTAGACTTGCCGATTCCCGGCTCCCCCGTGATAAGCAGATTCCTAGCGCCCTTCTCCATACTCTCCAGCGGCAAGTTAAGAAACCACTCCCGAAAAAGCAACCGCCGATTGAGTACCCGTACTCCACAGCTCTGCTGGGTGCCCCACCGTTCGGGGCCTGTTGAAAATCCCGTGCCCGGCCCGCCGCGGCGGGTCCACATCTGCCGGGCCGCGAGGGACTGCTGCAAACTCTTGCAAACTGAAGGCGGCATTAGTATCGTGGCTTATGACAGTCCCTCGCGAATCGCGACAGGATGAGTCGCCGCCACCCATTATCCGCAAGGACTTATTTTCTTCGATCGAAGAATCCCGCTGGTACGGGGTCGGTTTGGTGACAGCGATTGTCATAGCCCTGACCGTCCTCTTCCGGGAATTCATCTTTTCAAACAAGATGCTGTTTTCGGGAGATGTGCTACTTCACGGTATCTTCAACCGTTCGCTCGTTGCCGATTTCCTGCGCGGAACCGGCCCTTTTCCCCTCTGGAATCCGTACGTGTCGTGCGGTCTGCCGTTTGTCGACGCCATCCACGGCGCGATCTTCTATCCCCTGGCGATCATAGATTATCTCGGATATCTGCCTCGCATGGTTGGATTTACTATGCTGGCGCATTTTGTCCTCGCCGGAGCGGCAACGTATCTGGCGGCGAGACAACTGGGTCTATCCAAGGGAGCTGCTACCGTCGCTTCCGTATCCTATGCTCTTTCACCCAATCTCCTGACCTGGGTAGCGCCGGGGCACGAAGGAAAAATCTACGCCGCTGCCCTGTTTCCTCTGGCGTTGTATTGTGTGGAGAGACTCATAATTAGCGGACGGTGGCGTGATCTGGCCTATGCCGGTCTGGTCATTGGAATGCTAGTTCTCACGCCGCATCTCCAGATGGCGTACTATATCATCCTGACGCTGGCGGCGTTCTCCTGCGTTAGAATGATCGCTCTGTATCGCGCCGGTTTGAGCCGGATCACAGCGTTCTCACGGTTGCTCAAAGTCGGGGGGGCAATCGTCCTGGCGCTGGCGGTGTCAGGTATTCAACTGATCCCGAGTGCTCGTTATCTTCTGGAATTCTCTCCGCGGGCGGATCAGGAAAGAGGTGTGGAATATGCTGCTTCATATTCGCTACATGCGGAGGAAGCGGTCGCTCTGGCGTTCCCGGACTTCTGCGGAATGGATCGTCTATACCAAAGCTACCAGTATTGGGGCAAGAACAATGTCAAGGACAACTCGGAAGCAATCAGCATTGTCACCTGGATACTCGCGATACTCGCCCTGGTCTTCCGAGATATCAGGCTCAAGTGGTTTTGGACGGCACTTGCAGTTATTACTCTGCTCTATGCATTGGGCGACGCCACTCCCTTCTTTAGCTTAATGACCGCCGTGCTTCCGCTCTTTGCGCAAATGCGTGCCCCATCGACGGCCATGTTTCTCTTTTCTTTTTCGATGGCCATGCTGGCAGGTGCTGCAATCGACAGCGTTCGACAAGCTCGGTTTGAAGAAGATGGCCGGTTCGAAAAGCGCATCAGGATCGTTATGCTGATCGGTTTGGGAATATCCGCCTTGTATGCCGTAACCGTGTTCCTGTTTCCCGAGAGCGCTTTGAGAGCCTTTGCTCAATTGTTCAACCCGCAACTTCTTTCGAGTCATGAGACGGGTGGTGGCCGCTGGGAGCGGGCCATTGTCTATCTACCGGACATTCGGCTCGGCGCCGCTTTGTCGATCGTTTTTGCCGGTATGGCCGGATTACTGCTTTGGAAACGGTCGGTGGGCCGAATGCAGCCGCTGATACCGATAGCCTTGAGTCTCCTGATTGTTCTCTCCAACTTTGTGTTCGTCTCAAAGTTCATTCGCACGGTGGATCCTCACGTCCTGTTTGAAGATAACCCTATCGCGAAAGTGTATACACGAACTGACAGCACCGCCCGCACTCAGATGATCGGCGTCAATCGCATAGATTTTCAGTTGGGATATCATCACATTCCAAATGTCACCGGGTTCCACGGCAAAGAACTGCGTTGGTTTTTTGGCCTGACTGGTGGCGTTAACGCTCCTGAGGCTCTCAATCCTCGATTCGCGAATCTGACAGGAACGCGATATCTTATCTGCGCCGAGAACATCACCGTACCTCCATTCAGTTTTGGCCCGGTACCACTTGATACCCTCGTACGCATTCGCGGCAGTATTCTGTTGCAGAACAGGAACTGCTTCCCTCGCGTGTTTCTGGTATCGGAATATCACCTCCTGCCCGATGCCGGGGCGATCAACCGTGAGGTTCTTCACGGCACCCTCGATCTTCGCCAGGTCGTCCTGCTTGAAACACAACCTTCGTTGATTCTCGACGAAGAACGCGATTCGACTGACCAGGCAACGATAGCAGCATATGGCCTTGATTCGGTCGAAATTGCTGTTTCCTGCTCCAAAGACCGGATGCTGGTCCTGACCGACAATTACTACGATGCCTGGCATGCGTCGGTGGACGGTCGGTCGACAGAGATCTTCCGCGCCGATGGTTCTTTTCGGGCAGTCGCTGTGCCTGCCGGCAGTCACCGTGTGACCTTCTGGTACTCTTCGCCTCAGCTCAGGCTGGGCGCCTGGACGTCAGTATGCGGACTGATAATCGCAGTAGGTCTGGTGGCAGTTAGAAACGACCGTAGCGTGAAAGAGAGTCCAAACCAGTAGCGCGGGTCCGTCTTCGAACCCACCATTCATCACCTACAAGCAACTCTTCAACGGCGCATTCACCGGGCCGGCAATAAACAAATGGTTCACCAGCGTCTGAATGTCAGAAATCGTCACATCTTTGCAGGCCGGATTGGCCAGGCCGGACTGGTTCACATCAGCCTCAGTCAGGCACGAGAGGTTCTGTTCGCACGGTAGACTGCTAATGAACTTCGCAAAAACCAGCAACTGGATATCACTGATGGTCACCTCCTGCGGGTACGTGCCAAGACCATTGGCGTCGCCCACGCGGCCGACACAGCACGTGGTGGGCAATGCCAGGACAAACGGTGACAGCGATGTCGTCACGCCGCAAATGACGTGGTTAACTAGGTCGGGATAATTCGCGCTCGTGATATTGTCCCACGTTGTTCCATTGTAGTGCTGGAGGGTGAGCCCTGCTTCAACACCCGGACCCATATTGGTATGGTCGTAAGATACGCACACCTGAATGTCCCCGCTGAACGTGGCCTCGGTCGTGATGTTGTAGTACGTAGGAGATTCGGCCGGGACCACTTGGAATCCGACCGGACCGGAAGCAGCAGGGGTCATCGTCATTTGGGTATTGCCAGCGGCAGCAACGTCGCTAAACGTCATGCTAACCTGAGAACCCAGCTCGATGTTGACGCTACTCCCCGTCGGTGTCGGCTGGGTGAAAGTACAGGCATCGCCTATGCCGTCCAAATCGGAGTCCTCCTGTCCCGAATTAGACACCCAGAGGCAATTGTCACAAGCATCACCGATACCATCAGCGTCCGTATCCTCTTGCCCGGAGTTATAGACGGTCAGGCAATTATCATTACTAGCAAATACACCATCTCCATCGGTATCATGGTCAATAATCACCCAGCAGCGCGGGCCGCTGACACCAAGACCGTTGTCCCACTGCGGCCAGTCAGTGAGTTGACCAGATGCCCATTCCCAAGCCACGGTTCCGGGCGCTTTGGTTGAGTCAAAGCACATTCTCTGGCCGATATCCACAGTCCGAGTCTGGAACTCGACGGTCAGAGTGATATCATGGTCGCCAGCGGCAAAACCTTCCATGGGGAGAATGCCGTCGTCTATAACGACCAACGAATAAGCAACTCGGTTGACCGAACCGGTGCGGCCACCCGGCCGCTCAGTCCAAAGAGACGGCGGAGGCGAAATAATAGGCGTCCACGTGTAGCTGGCGCCGTCGTTGGTCGACGTGTAATACTTCCTGTATATCCGCATCGTTACCGGCAGATCCGTAACGAGCGGGCCGTCCGCCGCCAGCAGGTTCACCCAGTCGGCGACATCCGGATCATCCGGCGAGTACACTTTGAAGGAGTTCCCGGCCGCCCAGGGATAGGTGGCGTTGAGCCCCGTGAAATCGTACTGGATGGAGACCATGTGGGTGGAACCGGCTAGCAACTCCGTGGGGGAGTTCGCGTTCGTGACGTTGACAATAGAAATAACGCCAAGGTTGGTCGGTTGTGCGAGTGCACCGCAAGCCATGGTGAAAACCATAGCGACCGTAAGAATAAGTGTAGGTTTCCTCATTTTTGCTCTCCTGAATCGGGGTCCTGCTGCGCCGACACCGGATCTGACAACATGGTCAGCGCAAGAAATAGTACCACAATACTTAACCTTCATGTTGATCTGTGCCTCCTTTCATTTATATTACTGTGACGAGCGTGACAAACAACCCCCTAACAGTCTTCATTCTTTACTCCTTCTGTGAATACTGGTTCTCTCTTGTTAGCGATATAAGTACCGTCCATATGTGGAAACCGAAATTGCGTGATTGCGTGATAATGAGACAACGCTACGAACCGCTGTCGTGGAACTTGGTCTCGTCTCTTTCTGGAAACCAACTGCAAACCTACCATGGCATAACATAATTGCTCTGACATGGAGCACTCTTGCTCGCTCATAGCCACCCGATCAAATCTGTTGTGCTCTTTATAGAAGGGCATCCCAAGGTGCGAATACCAATACCAGGGTATCCGGTTTTGCGGCTACAGTCAAGGGAAAACCGCAACTTGTGCCAGATTCACGTCTTAATGTGAGAGTACCATCGTCTTAATTGTCTCGTATCTCCAGATATCGTCTCCGCTCCCATTGCTCGGTCACTCTCAAGGGATGTGCTGGGCGGGCAACTGGGCAGCTTTGAAGAAAACAGTGTGCGTATCCGAGAAATGTCGGGTCTGCGGCTCGAATGGTCTATGCTGCGAACGCGCCCTAGTGCTGCAAATAAGTCACACTGAGCCTGTCGAAGTGTGACTTGCTACAAACAGCTCTTCAACGGCGCGTTCACCGGGCCGGCAATAAACAGGTGATTCACCAGCGTCTGGATGTCAGCAATCGTAACATCGGAACACTTCGGATTAGTTCCGCCGGACTGGTTCACATCAGCCTCAGTCAGACACGGGAGGTTCTGATCGCACGGCAGGCTGCTGATAAACTTAGCCGTGACCATCAACTGAATATCACTGATCGTAACTTCGTTGGGGTAAGTACCAAGAGTGTTGGCGTTACCGACACGAGCAACACAGCATGTCTGACAGATATCGCCGCACTTGGGGTCTTCTCCATAAGGCGCGGGTGGGCAGTTCATGTCGGTATCTTCCTGCGCCGGGTTGGATGCCAATCGGCAGTTGTCGCAGGCGTCGCCGACCCCATCAGCGTCACTGTCGACCTGGTCGGGATTGTAGGTCGAGGGGCAATTGTCATTGCCGCACACGCCTGCCGGATAGCCGGCAGTCCCAACGCCATCTCCGTCAGGGTCAATACACGCAAGGTTCAATAGCACAGATACCCGCTGGTTGGAGAAACTGACCGAGGCCAGGTCAACATCGAGATCACCGTCGAAATCAGCCGCCACCCCCTCAGAGAATGACCCTGTGGCCAACGACAACCAGTCGGCAAAGGTGCCATCACCGTGACCTATTGAGGCCCCTATCCCGGTGTTGCCATAGGTAACCAGATCAAGGTGGCTGTCGCCATCAACGTCGACTGCCACAACACACTCTGGTTTGAGTGTGGACGTCGACAGGGTAGACATGGAGAACAAACCGTTACCGGTGCCCAGCATTACAGAAAGCGTCTGCGCCGAGTAATTGGCGACAATAATGTCAGCCAACATGTCTCCATTTAGGTCGGCAACCGTCGCACCCCGTGGCGCGTCTCCGACGGCATAGCTTGATTCGGAATCGAAGGTGCCCGTGCCGTCGTTCCAGTATACGTATACCTCGCTGGATCCGTAGGACGGATAGAGGATATCGAAATCACCATCGTTATCGACATCACCGACCGCCAGAGAATAGAGATTGCCGATCATGGAATACTGTGAAACATCAGAGAATTGCCCGACGCCATTGTTCAAATGAACCCTCATGTTCCTGTTGTCCTGGCTGCCGACGGCCACATCGCAGTCACCGTCAGAATCAAAATCCGCTGCTACAATTGACCGGGGAGCCAATACCGTGATATTGGGCAGTGGCGCCGCAAAGGTGCCATCACCATTGTTCAAGAGCACCGAGAAAGTGTTTGCATTATAGTTAGCCGTAACAAGGTCGAGAGACCCGTCACCATTGATATCTGCTGATGCGACCGAGCGACATCCCGCCGCAACGGTATAAGTTGCGGCTGCGCCGAATGTCCCGTCTCCGACGGCCAGCCGAACCGATAAATTGCCTGCGACGGCATTGGCTGACGCAATATCTGAATAACCATCCTTGTTCAGATCACCGGTACAGAGACTAAGCGGTCCCTGGTTCGTAGGATAATTGACGAGCGTTTCGAATCCGCCTGTTCCCTGGGCGACCGAAGCGGCAAATCGCCAGTTGTAGCCGGTCCCGAACCACATGCCGTCAGTCGCCTTGATATCCGGTGTCATGGTAACCGAGACCAGTTCGCCCGCGGCAAAGTCTTCAGCCGGATCGATCGTGATCGCCCGACTCCCTATGTCATAGCTGACTGTCGAGGGGTGCGGACCTGAAATCTTGCCGCTGACAAATACCGTTGAGCTGATGACTGTCGCCGAGTTCAAATCGCTGTCGAAGGTAACGGTCACGTTTCCGGAACGAGACCCGCTTTCGGAGTTCCGGTCAGGCGTGGTGGCGACCACCTGTGGGTAGTCGAGTCCTATCGGATCGAAAATGTAGTCAACAAAAGTCTCACACCCCACCTCGTTGGCCCCCATCCTGATCCGGAACCACCCGCGCTGGCCGTTGGGGCCGACCTCACCCCAATCTGTGCCCCATGAGTTCTTGGCCAGCCAGCAGTGGGAGTCATTGTCCCACCCGTATAGAACAACCAGGTGGCCCCCCCTATCCGTCCCCGACACGTACTGATAGACACCACCTACATAGGCATCGAAATCCGAGTAAACTTCCATGTATGTCTGAACCGGGCCGCGAAGCAAGATCTCGTTCTTGATCCCCTCGATACCGGGCATATAGTATGAGCCGTAACTTGTCATGTCGTAGAAATGCAGCGCATAGTCGCTGCATCGATTGGTGCAGGGAGGCACACTCGCATTGCCGGAGACATACGGAAAACAGGCTTCGTCGGGGCAACCGTAGGCCTGAAACATGGACATTACCCAGCTGCCGTTGGCTCCGCCGCAACTGCCCAGCCAGCACGATACCATATTCTGCTCCGAGACATCAACAAACAGGTCGGGCCGACCAAGTTTGATCCTCAAGCGCGCCTCGAATCCCCCGGCGGTCGCAAATGCCCAGCAGCTTCCGCATCCCCCCTGGTTCTTCACAGAGGTCATCCAGTTCCGGTTGTCCTTATTGCCCCAGCTAAACGATGTCGGCGCGGCCGCAAGACCTTCCAGTTCTGGAGTGATCCGCCCTATCTCCGTGGGCGATTCGGGCAGGCCGCCGAGCATGGCCCGACGCTGTTCCGGGGTCATCCGGGTTATGGAGGTTTCACCCGCCGTCCACGAAGCCCCTTTCGTGTCGATAGTTTTTTGCAGAGAAGTTATGTCGGCAGACGTCATTTGCGCCTGCGCGGCAACCACCATCATGAGCGCAAGCCCGACAACCACCGATAAGATCATGACCCGCTTAAGGTTGACATGATTGATAGTACACGCTGAAGTCTGTTTGTAACTCTTACGCTTGTCCATTTTGACTACCCTGTACCACATTTGTAACTTCTGACATGTACGCCAAGTGTCGACGATACATGATATCTCTTATCGGCAATCCTGTCAAGAAAATAGCGTGACAAGTGCGGAGCAGATTTCGCGGCGCACTCGCCCAGCGCGACCCGGACAACAGGGACCTGTTGAAAAGCCCCAGATGTGGTGTCAGCCAACCCTGGCTGACACCCGTAACTACCAGGCTGCCAGGCAGAGTTGCCTGACAGAACATCGTCCGAAGGACTTCTTCAACAAGCCCATCGGGTGGGCTGGTGTACTACAAACAAACCTTCAACGGCGCGTTCGCCGGACCGGCGATGAACAGATGATTCACCAGCGTCTGGATGTCACTAATTGTGATGTCGTTGCAGGTCGGGTCAGCTGCGCCGGATTGATTGACGTCGCCCTCGGCAAGACAGGGTATGATGGCACACAAGCCGGTTATGAACTTCGCCGTGACCAGCGTCTGGATATCACTAATCGTCACCTCGTTCGGGTAAGTGCCAAGACCGTTCGCATCTCCCACGCGGCCAACACAGCAGGTCTCGCAGGCATCACCGATATTGTCGCCGTCGGTGTCCTCCTGGCCGGGATTGGGATCGTCAGGACAATTATCACCGGCGTCACATATCCCGTCCGCATCGGTGTCGGTGCCGTCATTGGCAGGATCATTGTCTGCCAATGGTCCGAAACCATCAACACCAACGGCACAGTCATCGCAGCCATCGGCATCAGTGTCGGCACATACCGCCGGATTCAGCGGGTCAGTATCAACAACATCCGCCACGCCGTCGTTATCGTCGTCTGCGTCACATAGATCACCTACGCCATCGGCGTCAGTGTCGGTCTGGTCCGGGTTGCGGCCGTAAAGCGTGAGGGCATAGACCCAGTTATTCATCCCCGATTCCAGCGGCGACCAGGAAGAGCCGCCCCAGGCGGCGATAAAATTGACGGCCGTCCCACCCGCGGTGGTAAACCCGCCCCCGGCGATCAACCCATTGTCACGGACGGTGAGGGCATAGACGGTGCCATCCATCCCCGATCCCAGCGGCGACCAGGAAGAACCGTCCCAGGCGGCAATACGATTGGCGGACGTCCCGCCCGCGGCGGTAAACTGTCCCCCGGCGATCAACTTATTGTCATAGACGGTCAAGGCCCAGACGAAGCCATCTATCCCCGATCCCAGCGGCGACCAGGAAGAGCCGTCCCAGGCGGCGATATAATTGACCCCGCCATCGGTGGTAAACTGTCCCCCAGCGATCAATTTACTGTCATAGACGGTGAGGGCCTGGACACGGCCAAGTATCCCCGATCCCAGCGGCGACCAGGAAAAACCGTCCCAGGCGGCGATAAAGTTCATGCCCGTCCCGCCCGCGTCAAGAAACCCGCCCCCGGCGATCAATTTATTGTCATAGACAGTGAGGGCAACGACGTCGTTATTCATCCCCGAACTCATAGTCGACCAGGAAGAACCGTTCCAGGCGGCGATACGATTGGCGGACGTTCCGCCCGCGGTGGTAAACCCGCCCCCGGCGATCAACTTATTATCATAGACGGTGAGGGCATAAACGTTGTCATTCATCCCCGATCCCAGCGGCGACCAGGAAGAGCCGTCCCAGGCGGCGATACCATTGGCGGACATCCCGCCCGCGGTGTTAAACCAGCCCCCGGCGATCAACTTATTGTCATAGACGGTGAGGGCACGGATCCGTTCATTCATCCCCGATCCCAGCGGCGACCAGGAAGAACCGTCCCGGGCGGCGATATAATTGGCGGCCGTCCCGCCCGCGGTGGTAAAATAGCCCCCGGCGATCAGATAATCTGCAGCTTGGGGGCAATTGTCACATGCGTCACCTAACCCATCACCGTCACTGTCAGTCTGATTCGGATTGGGGGTATCGGGGCAGTTGTCGGCGTAGTCGGGAACGCCGTCGGCATCGGTGTCAGGCGCCGGTTTGTCCCAAGCCGCCACACAGTAAGCGCTTTTGCCGCCCGCGGTGGTAAACCAGCCCCCGGCGATCAATTTACTGTCATAGACGGTGAGGGCATTGACGAAGTCATTCATCCCCGATCCCAGCGGCGACCAGGAAGAACCGTCCCAGGCGGCAATACGATGGGCGGCCGTCCCGCCTGCAGTGGTAAACTCGCCCCCGGCGATCATCTTATTGTCATAGACGGTGAGGGCAGAGACAGTATAATTCATCCCCGATCCCAGCGACGACCAGGAAGTACCGTCCCAGGCGGCAATACGATTGACGGCCGTCCCGCCCGCGGTGGTAAACTGTCCCCCAGCGATCAGCTTGTTGTCATATATGGTGAGGGCACGGACCCAGTTATTCATCCCCGATCCCAGCGGCGACCAGGAAGAACCGTCCCAGGCGGCGATACGGTTGGCAGCCGTCCCGCCCGCGTTAACAAACCCGCCCCCGGCGATCAATTTATTGCCATAGACGGTGACGGCAAGGACGTAGCTATCCACCCCCGATCCCAACGGCGACCAGGAAGAGCCGCCCCAGGCGGCGATATAATTGGCGGCCGTCCCGCCCGCGGTGGTAAACCCGCCCCCGGCGATCAATTTATTGCCATAGACGGTGAGGGCATAGACGTAGCCATTCATCCCAGATCCCAGCGGCGACCAGGAAGAACCGTCCCAGGCGGCGATATAATTGGCGGCCGTCCCGCCCGCGGTGGTAAACCCGCCCCCGGCGATCAACTTATTGCCATAGACGGTGAGGGCAAAGACCATTTCATTCATCCCCGATCCCAGCGGCGACCAGGAAGTACCGTCCCAGGCGGCAATACGATTGGCGGACGTCCCGCCCGCGGTGGTAAAATAGCCCCCGGCGATCAATTTATTGTCATAGACGGTGAGGGCCTTGACCTCGTTATTCATCCCCGATCTTAGCGGCGACCAGGAAGAACCGTCCCAGGCGGCAAGACGATTGGCGGACGTCCCGCCCGC
>Ga0315276_10000929_pt1 | contig 25890 bp, 23 predicted proteins | sample YL17G05_0_MG_FD_204542 | JGI IMG/M metagenome (GOLD analysis project Ga0315276, IMG submission 204542) | Sediment microbial communities from Yellowstone Lake, YNP, Wyoming, USA - YL17G05_0 | ecosystem: Environmental > Aquatic > Freshwater > Lake > Sediment | place: USA: Wyoming | collected... | reverse complement strand
ACCAGGGCGATGGCGCCGGCGAAGGCGAACGCCCACCAGACGCTGCGGCACATCGGAGGGATCGGGGGCATCGGCAGGGGGACTCCTCGGGCGCGGGCTGATCAGAAGCGAGTATGGGGGATCGGGAAGGGGGCGGCGCCGGGCGCCCGGTCCGGCGTCGTGCGGCTGGGTCGGGCGTCGCGCGGCGGTCAGGACCGCGTCGCCCCGGCGGTGTTGCGGGTCGACGTCCAGGAGCGGAGTGTCCGCATGTAGTTCGCGCGCTCGAACGCCGAGGGGTCCTCGACTGTCGCCTGGCTGGCGCTGCCGCGCAGCTGGTCCACCGATTCGTACTCGTGCTCGGTCATCCAGGCGACGAGCTCGGCCTCGATCGTGCGGAGGTGCTCCGGGCCGTGGTGCAGGAGCGCGGAGGTCGTCATCGCCACGTCCGCGCCCACCATGAGCGCCTTCACCGCGTCCGTGCCGCCGTGAATCCCCGAGCTTGCCGCCAGCGCGACGGCGGGGCCCAGCTGCGGTCGGAGGATCGCCGTCCAGCGCATGGGCAGGCGCAGCTCGGACGGCCCGCTGAGCTCGAGCCGGGGCACGACCTCGAACGTCTCGAGGTCGAGGTCCGGCTGGTAGAAGCGGTTGAACAGCACCAGCCCGTCCGCGCCGCATTCGACGGCCGAGCGGGCGAAGCTCGCCAGGGCCGAGTAGTACGGGCTGAGCTTGACCGCCAGCGGGATCGTGATCGCTTCGCGGACCGCCGCGATGAGCTCGAGATCGAGCGCCTCCATGTCGGCGGCGGTCCTGCTGGGATCGGCCGCGAGGTGGTAGAGGTTGAGCTCGAGCGCGTCGGCGCCCGCCTCCTGCATGAGCCCCGCGTAGCGGACCCAGCCGCCCGCGGTGGTCGCGTTGAGGCTCGCGAGCACGGGGACGCCCGCCCGGGCCTTGATGAGCCGCAGGCGGGCGAGGTACTGGTCGCCGGCCCCGACGAACGAATCGATGGTCGGGAAGTACGCGAGGGCCTCCGCGAACTGCTCCGAGCCGGCCTCGAGGGACCGGTTGAGCTGCATCTCCTCGTGGAGGATCTCCTCTTCGAAGAGCGACGGCAGGACGATGGCCGCCGCCCCCGCGTCAACGAGCTGGAGCACGGAGTCCAGCTCGCGGGTCAGCGGCGAGGGCGACGCGACGAGCGGCGAGCGCAGCTCGAGGCCGAGGTAGCGGGTGCGGAGATCGACGGTCACGCCTCGTCTCCCTGGTCGTTGGTGCGCGGCCGAGAACCGTCGCCGGCCTCGGGTTGCGCGTCTGGGTCATGGTGGACGTGGGGCACGCTGCGGTGCATCGCCGACAGCTGTTCGTAGTAGCGCCAGCGCTCGTCGACGTCGGCCTGGGCGAGCTGGGCGAGCTCGGCGGCTCGCTCGGGCTGCGTCCGGGCCAGGACGGCGAAGCGGGTCTCGCTGGCCACGAACTCGCTGACCGGGATCGACGGCCGGGACGAGTCGAGCTTGAAGGGCTGGCCGCTCTCCGTGTCGCTCGGATGGAACCGGTAGAGCGGCCAGTAGCCGCTCTTGACGGCGTCCTTCTGGTGCGACATGGACTTCTCCATGTCGATGCCGTGGGCGATGCACGTGCTGTAGGCGATGACGAGCGACGGTCCCGGCCAGGCATCGGCCTCGAGGAACGCCTTGGCGGTCTGCGCGTCGTTCGCGCCCATCGACACCTGCGCGACGTAGACGTCTCCGTAGGCGCGGGCGACGGCGCCGAGGTCCTTCTTGCCCCGGGACTTCCCGGCCGCGGCGAACTTCGCCACCGCGCCGCGCGGGGTGGCCTTCGACGCCTGGCCGCCGGTGTTCGAGTAGACCTCGGTGTCGAGGACGAGGATGTTGACGTTCCGCCCGGAGCTCAGGACGTGGTCCAGGCCTCCGTAGCCGATGTCGTACGCCCAGCCGTCGCCACCGATGATCCAGACGCCCTTCTTGACGAGGTCGCCGGCGAGGGCGAGGAGGTGCCGCGCTTCGGACTGCAGGTCGCCATCGACCCGGCCCAGGAGCTCGCGCAGGCGCTCGACGCGCTCGCGCAGGAGCGCGATCTCCGCCTCGGTCTCCTGGCCGGCTTCGAGGATCTCGCGGGCGAGGTCGTCGCCGACCACGGGCGCGAGGCGCTCGAGGAGCTGGCGTGCGTGCCCGGTCTGCACGTCGAGGGCGAGACGCATCCCGAGGCCGAACTCCGCGTTGTCCTCGAAGAGCGAGTTGTTCCAGGCCGGTCCCCGGCCGGCGCCGTTCACCGTCCACGGGGTGGTCGGCAGGTTGGCGCCGTAGATCGACGAGCAGCCCGTGGCATTCGCCACGATCATCCGGTCGCCGAAGAGCTGCGAGACGAGCTTGAGGTAGGGCGTCTCGCCGCAGCCGCTGCAGGCAAGGGAGAACTCGAAGAGCGGCTCCAGCACCTGGGAGCCCTTGACCGTGTCGTGGGCGATGAGACCGCGGTCCAGCGGTGGGATCGCCTGGAAGAACTCCCAGCGCGGCCGCTCCACGTCGCGGTGGTCCGCGGCGGGCTCCATGTTGATCGACTTGTGGCGGACTTCGGTCTTGCTCTTGGCCGGGCAGACGTCCACGCAGATGCCGCACCCGGTGCAGTCGTCCGGCGCGACCTGGATGGTGAGGCGGTGCTCGAGCACCTCTCGCGACTTGAAGTCCTTGCTCTGGAAGCCGGCGGGCGCGCCGTCGACCGCGGCGGCCGGGAAGACCTTCATGCGGATGGCCGCGTGGGGGCAGACCATGGCGCACTTGCCGCAGTCGATGCAGATGGAGGGGTCCCAGATCGGGATCTCGTGGGCGATCGCCCGCTTTTCGTACTTCGTCGTCCCGGTCGGGAACGTCCCGTCCACGGGGAACGCGCTGACGGGCAGCTGGTCTCCCCCGCCGGCCATCAGGACCGCCGTCACGTTCCTGACGAAGTCCGGCGCGTCGTCCGGCACGAGGGCCGGGATCGCCGCGCCGGTCGCGGCGGCTCCCAGGGTCACCCGCGAGAGGCGGGCGATCGACTGGTCGATCGCCGCGAAGTTGCGGTCGACAACCGACTGGCCGCGCTTCGCGTAGGTCTTCTCCACGAATGACTTGATGCGGGCGATTGCGTCGTCGGCCGGCAGGACGCCGGAGAGGTGGAAGAAGCAGGGCTGCATGATCGTGTTGATCCGGTTGCCCATCCCCACCTCGGTGGCAACCGCGAAGGCGTCGATCACCCACAGGTCGATCGCCTTGTCGATCAGCTGCTGCTGGACGTCGCCGGGCAGGTGGTCCCAGACCTCGGCGGCGCCGTAGGGCGAGTTCAGCAGGAAGGTCGCGCCCGGCTTGGCGTACTCGAGGATCCTCGCCTTCTCGAGGAGGCCGAACTGGTGGCAGGCGATGAAGTCCGCACGGTCGATCAGGTAGGACGACTGGATCGGCTCCGGCCCGAAGCGGAGGTGCGACACCGTGATGCCGCCGGACTTCTTCGAATCGTAGACGAAGTAGCCCTGGGCGTAGAGGTCCGTCCCCTCGCCGATGATCAGGACCGAGGCCTTGTTCGCCCCCACCGTGCCGTCCGAGCCGAGCCCGAAGAAGAGAGCCTCGACCTCGCCCGCGGGGCGGGCGAGGCGGAACTCGGTGTCGATCGGGAGACTGAGGCGGGTGACGTCGTCGTAGATCCCGACCGTGAAATGGCGCTTCGGCCGCTCGCTCGCGATCTCGTCGAAGACCGGCTTGATCATCCCCGGCGTGACCTCCTTGGAGGAGAGGCCGTAGCGGCCGCCGATCACTCGGGGTGCCGTCGCGAAGGGCGGCTCGTCGGTATCCATGCGCTCGGCGATGGCCGTCACCATCGCCTGGTAGAGCGGCTCGCCGACCGCGCCGGGCTCCTTGGTCCGGTCGAGGACGGCGATGCCGCGCACGGTCCGGGGCAGGGCGGCCATGACCTGGTCGATGGGGAACGGCTGGAAGAGCCGGATCTGGAGCATCCCGACACGCTCGCCGGCAGCAACGAGCGTGTCGACCGTCTCGGCGACGGCGCCGGCGCCCGAGCCCATGACGACCACGACCCGCTCCGCGTCGGGAGCGCCGTGGTAGTCCACGAGCCCGTACCGGCGGCCCGTCCGGGCCGCCAGCTCGTCCATCACCTCCTCGACGATGCCGGGCACCGCGAGGTAGTACGGGTTGGCCGCCTCGCGGGCCTGGAAGAAGGCGTCCGGGTTCTGGGCGGTGCCGCGAACCACCGGTGCGTCGGGCGTCATGCCGCGCGCCCGGAAGGCCAGGACGTCGTCGTCGCGGACGAGCGCCCGCAGGATCTCCTCGTCGAGCACTGTGATCTTGTTGACCTCGTGGGAGGTCCGGAAGCCGTCGAAGAAGTGGAGGAACGGGACCCGCCCACGGAGGGTCGCGGCGTGCGACACGAGCGCGAAGTCATGCGCCTCCTGGACCGAGGCGGCCGCCAGCATCGCCCAGCCCGTCGCGCGCGCGTGCATGACGTCGCTGTGGTCGCCGAAGATCGAAAGGGCGTGCGTGGCGATGGTGCGGGCCGCCACGTGGATCACGGCCGGCGTCAGCTCGCCGGCGATCTTGAACATGTTGGGGATCATCAGGAGGAGGCCCTGCGACGCGGTGAACGTCGTTGCCAGGGCGCCCTTCTGCAGCGCGCCGTGCATCGCGCCGGCCGCCCCGCCCTCGGACTGCATCTCGACCACGTCCGGCACGGCGCCCCAGAGATTCGGCCGCCCCGCGGCCGCCCAGTCGTCGGCGTGCTCCGCCATCGGCGAGGCGGGCGTGATCGGGAAGATCGAGATGACCTCGCTCAGCGCGTAGGCCACGCGCGCGGCGGCCTCGTTGCCGTCCATGCACGCGACTTCCGGGTGTCGGCCCCCGGACTCAGCGGGGCGAGGAGAGGCGTCGGGGTTGGCCACGGGCCGCTCCGGCGGCTTGAGCAGGGTCATGCGGGACCTCCGAGTGCAAGGAGGCGGCTCGCGAGCGTGCCGCCTTCGACGTGCTTGAGGATGGTGGCGCCGATCCCCGCGTCGCGGGCGCGGCGGGCCTCGTCGGCGCCGAGGTAGGCCTCGAGGACGACGATCCGGTTGCGGGGAACGACGCCGTCGAGAGCCTCCGCGACCGCCCGCCAGCCCCCCCGAAGAGCCCCGTCCACCAGGACGAGGTCGGGATCGCAGGTGCGCGCCGCGAGGGCGGCGGAACGCGCGGAGCGGACCTCGCCGACGACGACGAAGCCGTGGCGGCCGAGGTGCGCGGCGAGGGCATCGCTGGCGGCCAGGTGGTCGCTCACGATGAGCAGGCGGCGCACCACGTCGGAACGCGGACGGAACATGGTGCAAGAGTCCCCCGCGCGTCCTCTGATCGGACCCCCGCTCCGTCCCGAAACCTAGGGCCATTCGGCCCTGCCACCGGTCGTGAACGCGGGCGACACTTCGGGCCGTGGTGGACGTCGCAGGGGACGCGCGACGTCCACCACTACGCGTCTTCCCGGCCCGCGGCCCGCGGATCGGGCGGCGCGGCGGGGAGCGGGATCGTTCGGGCCCGCTGGCCCACCCGGCCGTGAGCCGGCGACCGGCGGTCAAGCGCGGCGCGGCACCGACCTACAGGTAGTGCGTCTTGCGCGCCTGCGCTGTCAGCTCGTCGCGGAAGTCCGGGTGGGCGATGGCAATCAGCTCCTGGGCCCGCTCCCGGATCGACTTCCCGTGGAGCTCGGCCACGCCCCACTCCGTGACCACCGTGCGGACGTGGGCGCGGGTCGTCACGACGCCCGAGCCCTCGGCGAGGAACGGCGTGATCCGCGAGACCCGGCCGTCGGCGGCCGTGGACGGCAGGGCGATGATCGCCCGGCCTTCGGGTGCCAGGGCCGCCCCCCGGATGAAGTCCATCTGGCCGCCGACGCCGCTGTAGAGATGCCAGCCGATCGAGTCGGCGCAGACCTGGCCGGTCAGGTCGATGGCGATCGCCGAGTTGATCGCCGTCATCCGCCGGAAGCTGCGGATGACGTGCGTGTCGTTCGTGAAGTCGCAGGCCTGCATCTCGACCATGGGGTTGTCGTCGGCGAACCGGTAGAGGCGCTCCGTCCCCATCATGAACGTGCAGACGATCTTGCCCCGGTGGCGCTCCTTGGCCATCCCGGTGACCACGCCCGCCTCCACGAGGTCGACGACGCACTCGGTCAGCATCTCGGTATGGATCCCGAGGTCCTTCTTGTCGCGGAGGAAGGACGCGACGGCGCTCGGGATCGCCCCGATCCCCATCTGGAGCGTCGCGCCATCCGGGACGAGGTCGGCCACGAACTCGCCGATCCGGCGCTCCACCTCCCCGGTCTCGCTGCCGTGGTAGAGGTAGGGGGGGATCTCCACCTCGACGCCGTAGTCGATGTCGTCGACGTGGATGAAGCTCTCGCCGAGGGTGCGTGGCATCGCTGCGTTGACCTGGGCGATCACGAGGCCGGCCGCGTGGATCGCCGCCCGCATGGCCTCCACGGACGTGCCCAGCGAGCAGTACCCGTGGGCGTCCGGCGGTGAGACGTTGCAGAGGACCGCGTCGAGGGGGAGCAGCCCGCCGGAGAAGAGGCTCGGCACGTCGGAGAGGAAGACGGGAACGAACTCCGCCCGACCCTCGTTGACCGCCGCTCGGGCGTTGGGTCCGATGAACAGGGCGCGATGGCGGAAGTGGGGTGCCATCTCCGGTGCCAGGTGCGGGCCCGGGCCCTCGGTGTGGAGGTGCACCATGCTCACGTTGTGGAGGTCCGGGGCGCGGGCAACGAGGGCGTCCAGGAGCGCTGACGGCGCGGCCGCGGCGCACTGGACGTAGACCTGGTCGCCGGACCGGATGTCGGCGACCGCCTCTTCGGCGCTGACCATCTTCATGCCGCAGTCTAGGAACGACCGGCGACGGCAGGGACCGGCCGTCCGGACCCCTCGTGGCCGCCGTTCGGCACCGAAGCGACCCGGAGGCCGCCGCGGCCTACGTCCCGGAGCCGGGCAGCCGGTGCTTGGCGACGAACGCCGCGGCCTGGGCGCGGCGCTGGAGGTTCAGCTTCGAGAGGATGGAGCTGACGTAGTTCTTGACCGTCTTGTCGGAGAGGAAGACGTCCTGGGCGATCTCCTTGTTCGTCTTCCCCTCGGCGACGAGCTGGAGGATCTTCTGCTCCTGGGCGGTCAGCTGGGCCAGCTCGTCCGTGTAGGTCCCGGACGCGATCCGCCGGACGCGTTCGAGCACCTTCTCGGTGACGGCGGGGTCCAGCAGCGACTCCCCGCGGCCGACGGCCTCGAGCGCCGCGATGAGGTCCCGCGAGCGGATCTGCTTCAGGAGGTAGCCCGACGCACCGGCGATGATCGCCGAGAGGACTGCCTCTTCGTCCGGGTAGCTCGTCAGCATGATGACCCGGGTTCCCGGGAGCTCGGAGCGGATTTCGCGGCAGGCCTCGATCCCGGAGCCGTCCGGCAGGCGGACATCCATTACCACGATATCGGGCTGGTGGCGGCGGGCTCCGTCGATCGCCTCCTCGACGGTGGCCGCCTCGGCAACCACCTGGAAGCGCTCTCGTCGCTCGAGGAGCGAGACCAGGCCCTGGCGAACGACTTCGTGATCGTCGACGACGAGCAGGCGGAGGGGACGCTGCTCGGGCTGCTCCGACATGTCGTGCTTGCTACCTCCGTGACCGCGCGCAGCCCCCCGGCCAACCCGCGTGCTGCCGTTCAGGCGTCCGGCGGGCCGCCGGCGAGCTCGTCCTCGTCGGCGGTCCGGGCGCCGGGCACCCGGACGATGATACGCGTCCCGGCCCCGGGATGGCTGTCGACGAGGAGCGTGGCGCCGATGGAGATCGCGCGCGTGCGCATGTTCCGGAGCCCCTGGTGCCCGATTCCGCGCGGCGCGGCCGGATCGAACCCGGTGCCGTTGTCGGCGACGACGATCTCGACGCCGGCGATCTCGGGGTCCGGCTCCACGGTGATCTCGGCGCGCGTGGCTCGCGCGTGGCGCGCGACGTTGGTGAGGGCCTCCCTGGCGATCGAGAGGAGCTCGACCGTCCGGTCCGGCCCGATGACGGGGGTCGTGACGGTGGGTCCGGCGCGCAGCTCCACGTCGATCATGGTGTTGACCCGGAACTCGTCGGCAAGGGCCGCCAGACCCTCCACCACGTCGACCCCGTCGAGGAGCGCGGGCCGCAGGCCGAAGATGAAGTTCCGGATGTCACGAATGGTCTGGTCCAGGGAGTCGATGGCGCGCTCCACCCGGCGGCGAGCCTCGTCCGGCTCGCCGTCCATCATGTCGGGCACGTCGTCAAGCGAGAGGCCCACGGCGTAGATCGCCTGGATGACGCCGTCGTGAAGGTCCTTGCCGATCCGCTCGCGCTCCTCCACGATCGCCAGCCGCTGCACCTGCTCGTGGAGCCGGGCGTTCTCCATGGCGATCCCGACGTGACGCGCGAACGTCTCGATCTCACGCTGATCCTCGTCGGTGAACCCGCCCTCCTTCTCCGTGAGGTAGAGGTTCCCGATGGTGCGCCCGCGGATGACGACCGGGACGCCGAGGAACGAGTGCATGTCGGGGTGGTTCGGCGGGAAGCCGACGCGGCGGGGATCGGTCATCAGGTCGTCGAGCCGCATCGCCCGGTTCTCCCGGATGATCACGCCCAGGATCCCGTGGCCGTGCGGCGGCGCGCCGATCCGGGCGCGGTCGGGGCGGTTGATCCCGCTCGTGATGAACTGCTCGATGGCGCCGGCCTGATCGTGGACGCCGAGCGCGGCGTACCGCGCGCTGGTCAGGATCCGGACCCGGTCGACGATCACCTGGAGGACGCGGTCCACGGCAAGGACGCCGGCCATGGCCCGGATCGCCTCGTCGAGCGCCGAGAGCCGGCGCTCGACGCGAGCGGCCGCCACGCGGTCGCGAGCGCGCGCGACGGCCAGCTCCACCAGGCGCACCGCATCCTGCGCGTGTCGATCCGCGCCGTCGAGCCAGAGGGTTCCCACGACGGGCCCGGCCCCATCGGGACCCGTCCCCGCGGTCGCCCCGTGGAGCGGCGCGGCGATGACCGAGCCGCGCCCGGTCCGGCCGGGACGCCGGGCCAGGGTCCCCCACCCTGCCGTGATCGACGCCGGCGGCTCCACGGCTGCCTCCAGGTGCGCGCCGGCCGCGCCGCAGGCGCGTGCCAGCTCCTCGAGGCCCCGGACGAGGAGCCGCCGGGGGCGCGTGGGTTCGGCAGCCCACTCCTGGAGAGCCGCGATGGCGGCGATGAATCCCGCGAGATCAGCCTGCGGGCGGGACGCGACGGTCATCGGTTCGAGCGTAGCAGGGGCGCTGCGGGCGCGCACCATCCGCCGAGGCGCCGTGATGAATGCGCCCATGCGTACATTCGGCCCGTCGGCCCCCCCGCAACGGGCCGAATGTCACGTCGGGCTCGGGGCAGAGGCCGTACCATCCGAGACCATGGAATCGCCGATGCCCCAGGGCACCCCTCCGCCGTCTCCGCAGGACTCCGAGGCGACCGAGCCCAGCGGGCTCGCCGACTCCCTGACACGGCGCGGCTTCCTGCGCGGCGCCGCCCTCGCCGGCACGGGCCTGGTGGCCGTGACCGTGGCCGCCTGCGCTCCAGCCGCCGTCCCCAGCTGGAACTACGCGACCTCGAAGCCCCAGCCGCTCCCGTCGACGCCGGCCGCGACGGCCGCGCCGCCCAGCGAGATGCCGGGGATGACGGCCATCCCCAGCGCCACGCCGGCCCCGTCCACGCCGGTCGCCGACATCCCGGCGGGCTGGAGCGAGCACGACGTGGCCGCGCGCGACGTCGTCCGGCGGTACATCGGGAATCTCGCGCCCGCGCTGAAGGACATCTACGGCGCCGCGGTGTTCGCCCAGCTGGCCGAGATCCTGGGGGCCGCCGACAACTACCCGGAGCTGTCCCAGCCGCCGGCCTGGGCCCAGGTTCCCCAGCTCGTCATCAACGACGTCGTCTCGCCCCTCACGCCGAAGCTCGACGGCGACGTCAAGGTCTTCGAGCTGACCATCGACGAGATCGAGCACCAGGTCGACGAGAAGATGGCCCCGGTGCAGGCCCTCGGCTACAACAAGCAGTGGCCCGGCCCCACGATCCGGGTGACCGAGGGCGACAAGGTCCGGGCGATCTTCACCAACAACCTCAAGGAGACGACCGGGGTTCACTTCCACGGTGTCGAATTCGACAACTTCTTCATGGACGGCGTCCCGTTCGTGACGCAGCTGCCGATCAAGCCCGGCGAGACGTTCACCTACGAATTCGTGGCGAAGCCGCACGGCTCGATGATGTACCACTCCCACCACAACGCGACAGACCAGGTGGGTCGCGGCCTCCTCGGCGCCCTCATCATCGACCCGAAAGAGCCGACGGTGAAGTACGACCGCGAGTACACCTGGATCTCGAACGACTCGTTCGCGGTGGGGGGGTTCACGATCAACGGGCATGGCTTCCCGGCCGTCGTGCCGGTCCTGGCGGCCGCCGGCGAGACGGTCCTGGTCCGCTACATGAACGAGGGGATCATGATGCACCCGTGGCACAGCCACGGGTACGCCCAGCGAGTGGTCGCCCGCGACGGACGGCCTCTCGGCACTGCCGAGTTCGACTGCGACACGCTCGGGGTCAACCCGGGCGAGCGCTACGACGTGACCATCACCGCGGATCGCCCGGGCGTGTGGGCCTTCCACTGCCACATCCTTCCCCACGTCGAGGGCCTCAACGGCATGTTCGGCATGGTTACGGCACTCATCGTCGTGCCCGAGAAGAAGCACATCGACGCGATCTACAAGGCCCTCGGGGTCGCGTAGGAAGGGGGCGTCCCGGCGTCCGCGCCCGGGACCATCGCCATGGCGCGCATCGAGACCATCCTCCTCGCCACCGACGCCTCCACCGCGTCGCAGGCCGCCGAGAACGAGGCGATCGACCTCGCCGCGCGCCTTGGCGGACGGCTGATCGTGCTCTCGGTGGTTTCCGGCGCGCCGTCCGTGCGGGCGTCGCGCGAGCTCGCCGTCGAGGCGATCGTGCAGCGTGCCCGCGCCGGTGGCGCCTCGGCCACCGGCCTCACCTGGGCCGGCGACGCCGGGGAGTCGATCGTGGAGGCCTCTGAGTCGGAGGCGGCCGACCTGATCGTGGTCGGCACCCACGAGCGGGGCACGGTCGGGCGGCTCTTCCTGGGGAGCGTCTCCGACCACGTGGTGCGCCACGCCCGCTGCCCGGTCATGGTGGTGCGTCCAACGCGGGTGGTCGCCCCCGCCTGACGCGGCCCGCCGCCGGACCGACGCCGCCCTACTTCGTGTAGATGCCCTCGGGGTCGAGCTCGTCGCGGATCAGCCGCAGCTCGGCGGGCGTGGGCGGCGGGGTGACCGCGAGCGCCGGGGAGACCTTCGGATCCCAGCCGATCGTCGCGCGCACCTCCTCGAGGCTGGCGCCCGGGTGGAGGAAGTCGAGGCGCATCTCGCCGTCCTCGTCGAAGTGCCAGATCCCGAGGTCGGTCACCACCACGGACGGGCCCCGCCCGAGCCAGCCCTGCTCACGGCGGATCCGGTCGGCCTTCTCGGCCCCGCCGAGGTTGCCGGGCGAGGTCCGAAAGTCGATCCGCTCCACGAACGAGCGGGCGGACTGGCGCATGATCACGAAGATCTGGCGCGCGTTGATCGCGATCTCGCAGGCGCCGCCGGACCCCGGCAGGCGCGTCTTCGGCGCCGCGTAGTCGCCGATCACGGTCGTGTTGATGTTCCCGAAGCGGTCGATCTGGGCCGCCCCCAGGAAGCCGACGTCGACGAGCCCACCCTGGAGGTAGAAGGCGAAGAGCTCCCACATGCTCACGATGGCGGTCGCGCCCGTGACGATCGTGGGGTCGCCGATGGAGAGCGGGAGGCGGGCCGGCTCGGCACCGAAGGCGCCGGCCTCGTAGACCAGCTCCATCTCGGGGGCGACCGTGCGCTTCGCCAGGTTGACCGCGATGTTCGGCAGCCCCACGCCGACGAAGCAGACGCGCTGTCCGGCCAGCTCGCGGGCCGCGGCCACGATCATCATCTCGGACTTGGTGAACGGCGGCGCTTTCGTGGCGGGCGCTCCGGCCCGCGGCTCGTCCATCAGCGGTACTCCCCGTAGTCCACGACGCCGGACGGCGCCGGGCCGGACGGGCGGAGAGAGGCGAGCCGCTCGGCGCCCAGCTTCTCCGCGTAGGCGGCCCGGTCGTCGAGGTCGTGGACCCACGCCCGGAGCCAGGCATCCGTGGCCTGTGCATCGCGGCTGATCGGATCCCACTCGCGGTAGAAGCGGTTGTCGCGATCGTAGCGGCCCTGGACGTAGGAGGGGTGGGCGCCCCACGGCTCGACGACCACCGCGTCGACGATGATCCCCGGCACAATCGTCCGGTTGGGGTCGGCCCGGATCACCGCCTCGTCGACGAGCTCCTCGACCACGACGATGACCCGGTCCGCGGCGAATGCCGCCTCCTTCTGGCAGCCGAGCAGGCCCCAGACCTGGGTGTTGCCGGCGGCGTCGGCGCGCTGGGCGTGGATCACCGTGACGTCCGGGCGGAGCGGCGGCACGGCGTAGACGGTCCCGTCGCCGTACGGGCTCTCGATCGGCCGGATGAGCGGGTTCACCACCGGGAGGTCCGTCTCGAAGTACGAGCGGAGGGGCATGAAGGGGAGCTTGGCCGCCCCGGCCGCATAGCGGGCGACCATCCCGAAGTGGCTGTACTCCTCCAGCTCCAGGCTGGCGCCCGGGCCCTCCGTGACCCGCCGGATCGCGTTCAGGCCCCCCACCCCGGGGTTGCCGAGCCAGCTGAAGATCAGCTTCCGGGCCACCCCGGCCGCCACCATCTGGTCGTAGATGAGGTCCGGCGTCATCCGGGCCAGGACCAGGTCGCGCCGGTGCTGGCGAATGATCTCGTGCCCGGCGGCGAACGAGATGAGATGGGTGAAGCCCTCGATCGCGATCGTGTCGCCGTCGCAGACCAGCTCGGCCACGGCGTCGCGCATCGTGGCGACCTTGGAGCTCACCGTGGCATCCTTCCTCCGGCTCGGGTGTGCAGTCCAGGTGTCCGGCCGGCCGCGTCAGCGGTCGGCCCGCGTTACATCGATGTGCCGAAGTCCTCTCGAATGAGGCCCGCACGACTTGCCACGTCCACCTCGTCGACGTCCTCCGCGCGATGGCCGGCGACGTGGGCGACCGACTCGCTGAAGATGTGGATGGCCGTGGCCACCTCCGCGGCGGTCACGACCAGCGGCGGCGACATGCGGACGCAGTCGTCGCCGGCCTCCAGGACGAGGAGGCCCCGCTCGAAGGCCTGCATCTGGACGGCTCCGGCCGTGTCGCCGGAGTCGAACTGGACGCCGATCATGAGACCCTTGCCGCGCACGTCGCGGACGAGGTGCGGGTAGCGCTCGACGAGCGGCTGGAGCCCCGCCAGACCCTGCTCGCCGCGCTCGGCGGCGTTGGCGACCAGGCCCCCTTCGAGGAGCGCGATCGTCTCCATCATCGCGGCGAGCGCCACCGGGTTGCCGCCGTAGGTCGACCCGTGCGAGCCCGCGGACCAGCTCATGAGCTCGGCCTTCGCGATCATCGCCCCGATCGGCATCCCCGAGGCGATCCCCTTGGCAGTCAAGAGGATGTCGGGCTCGACGCCGAAATGCTCGATCGCCCACATGGTGCCGGTCCGTCCCGCCCCGGACTGCACCTCGTCGACGATGAGGAGGATGCCGTGCCGATCGCAGATCTCGCGCAGGCGGGGGAAGAAGGCCGCGTCGGGGACGACGTAGCCGCCCTCGCCCTGGATCGGCTCGACGATGACCGCGGCGAACTCGTCGGCCGGCATCAGGCGCCGAAAGACGCGCTGCTCGAGCTCGTCGAGACCGGCGCTGCCGAAGGGAACGTGGTAGATGCCGGGCAGGAGCGGGCCGAAGTGGGCGTGGTACTTCGCCTTCGACGCCGTCAGGCTGAGGGCGCCCATCGTCCGCCCGTGGAAGGCGCCGAGGAAGGCGACGACGTTGGGTCGGCGGGTGTGGTAGCGGGCCAGCTTGAGCCCGGCCTCCACGGCCTCCGCCCCGGAGTTGCAGATGAAGACGCGGTTCGGCCCCCGCATCGGGGCGATCCGGGCGAGCTTCTCGGCGGCATGGGCGTAGATCGGCAGGTAGAAGTCGGACGCGCTGAAGTGGATGAGCTCGGCCGCCTGCTTCGCGATCGCCGCGCTCACGCGGGGGTGGGCATGGCCGGTGGAGTTCACCGCGATGCCGGCGGCGAAGTCGAGGAAGACGTTGCCGTCCACGTCCTCGATCGCACAGCCCTCGCCGCGCACGGGGACGATCGGGTAGGCCCGTGGGAGGCTCGGGCTGGTCCAGGCGTGGTCGAACTCGATGTGGGCCCGGGCCTTCGGGCCCGGCAGCTCCGTCACGATGCTCGGCACGGGACGCGCCTGGACCGTCGTGCTCACGCGGGGACCTCCTGGTAGTCGTGGGCGCCGGCGCGGCGCAAGCCGTGAGGACGCATACAGTTTATGCAGTGTGGATAGAACGGAGTATAGCCGAACGGTCCGGACCCCCGTGACCTTCGGCAGGCGCCCGGTGACCGCTCGGCGGGGCGGACACGAACCCCGCCCCGGTCGCTAATCCGTCAGTCCCGAGTGACCACTGATGGTCACGCCCGACTGACGGTCAGTCGACGATCGTGTGGCTCTGCTCCCGCAGGAACTGGGCCGGGTAGTAGAGGCTGAGCCCCGCCTTGCCGGTGGAGCCCGAGCCCTTCCAGCCGCCGAACGACTGGACGCCCGGCCAGGCGCCGGTGGTGGCCCCCGCCCGGCGGTTCACGTACAGGACGCCCGCCTCGATCTCATCGAGGAATCGATCGACCTCGGACGGATCCTCGCTGTAGACGCCGGCCGTGAGCCCGTACGTGCTGTCGTTCGCGAGGCGCAGCGCTTCGTCGAGCGAGTCGACGGCGTGGACGGCGGTGAAAGGCACGAACAGCTCGTCCTTGAAGAGATGATGGTCGGACGGCAGGTGCCCCACGACGGCGGGCTTGACGAAGGTGCCGCGGGCCAGGTCGCCGTCCGACAGGCGCTCGCCGCCGAAGAGGACGCGGCCGTCGCGCCTCGAGTCGGCGACGGCGGCGAGGTATCGCGCGACCGCGCGCTCGTCGATGATCGGGCCGAGCCAGTTCGTGCGGACGAGCGGATCGCCGATCGTGATCGTCTCGGTCTTCTGGACGAGCAGCCTCACCAGCTCGTCGTGAACCGGGCGCTCGACGTACACGCTGCTATTCGCGGAGCACTTCTGGCCCCCGAAGCCGAAAGCGCTCCGCATGATCCCGTCGGCCGCCTCCTCGAGGTCGGCCTTCGCCGTGACGATCGCCGGGTTCTTGCCGCCCATCTCCACGATGCAGGGCTTGGGCCACCGCTTGGAGAAGGTCCGGAAGAGAGCCATCCCGACCTCGTACGAACCGGTGAACACGACGCCGTCGATCCCCGGGTTCTCCTGGATCTCCTGGCCGACGCTCTCGCCGGGGCCCATCACGAGGTTGAAGACCCCGCCCGGAAGGCCCGCGTCGCGGTACGCCTCGGCCAACAGGACGCCGCTCATCGCGCTCGCCGTCGCGGGCTTGAAGACCACGGTGTTGCCGGCCATGAGGGCCGCCCCGCTGGGGCCCGCCGCCAGGGCCATCGGGAAGTTGAACGGGCTGATGACGGCGAAGACACCGAACGGGCGCAGGACCGAGCGCGTGCGGACCGTCGGGTCGCCGAGGTTGTCCATCGGCTGGACGTACCCGTCGTTGCGCTCGTAGACGTCCGCGTAGTAGCGGATGAGGTCGGCCGACTCCTCCACCTCGCCGAGGGCCTCGAGGCGGCTCTTGCCGACCTCGATCGCCATGAGCGCCCCGTATTCCATCTGGCGCTCGGAGATGAGGGCCGCGACGCGGCGCAGCATCGCGAGGCGGTCGCGCCAGGGGGTCGCGCGCCAGGCCGGTTGCGCTGCCCGGGCCGCGGTCACGGCGTCACGGACGTCCTGGCGGGTGCCGCGGGCGAACGTCCCGACCACGATCTCGCGGTCGATCGGCGAGCGGAGCTCGAACGCCCCGTCCCCGTCGCGACCCTTCCCCGCGACCCAGTTCTGGTGATGGGCGCCGAGGCGGGCGCGCGCCTTCTCGATCCCCGCGTCGTATTGCGCGTGGAGCACCTCGTTGTCGTTGCGCAGGGTCGCGTACGTGATCTTGGGGCGCGGTGCGGCCTTGGTCATCAGGATCCTCCAGCACGGGACGCGGCGCGGACGAGTCGACCCGAGCCTACCGGTACGGCGGCGTTCGGTCCAGCGGGCCGCCGCGGGCCGGCGCGGGCCGCCGGAGGGTGGGCGCTCAGCCCCCGGAGAAGATCGGGGAGACCAGGATCCTGTCGCCCGCCCGCACTTCGTCCTCCGCGCTGGCGCCGTGCCCGTTCCTGGCGATGATCATGGGTCGGCCGCGGTCGATGGCGATCGACGCCAGGATCTCGGCCACCGTCGTCCCCGGCTCGACGTCCAGCTCCTTCTGGCTGAACCCAACCGTGTGGACGAACCCGCCGGCCAGCTTGAGGGTGACCTTCATCTCAGCGAAGCGTAGCGTACGCCTCCGCGGCCGCCGCCTCGGCGCCGAGCCCCAGGTCCTCCAGGGTGGCGCGGGTCGGCACGCCGCGCGTGTCGTAGCCACGGATGTCGTAGTAGTGCTGGAGGAGGCCGTCGTACTTGTCGTACTCCAGGATCCTGCCGGCGATGGGGCCCTCCGTGTCGGCGTTGGCGGGATCGAACCAGGCGGCCGGCGGGTAGTCGGCGGTGCGGTCCGTCTGGGGGTACTCGCGCAGCCAGAAGAGCTTGATCAGGGCGTAGATCCTGTCGGAGATCGGCCAGAAGCTCTCGAGCTTCCAGTCGTTGCCGGTGATGGTGTTGAAGTACGTCGGGTAGTGCTCCACGCCCCAGCCGAGCTCCACCCAGGGGAACCGGCAGGTGACGATCGACTCGAAGAGCCCGCCCCGGATCCGCTGGAGGTCGACGATCTTCTGGGCCTTGTCCCGGCCGTAGGACTCCCGCGGCGTCTGGTTCACCTCGTAGGTGATGATCCAGGACTCCTTGTGGTGGGCGCCGATCGGGCTCACCCCGAAGGCGAGGGCCATCCCGGGGATGAACTTGCAGTTGTAGGCCGAGATCTCGAGGCCCTTGACCTGCATCGCGTAGTCCTCGGACCCGTGGCCGAACGCCTGGGCAGCGCGCAACGCCCCCTCGGCCAGGAGGTTGCCGATCTCGCCCTCGCGCCGGGCGATCATGCCGAGGACCTTCTTGAAGCCGGCCGCGTCGCCGAACCGGAGGTCGCCCGGGACGGCTCCCCGCTCGATCGCATCGGCGTAGAAGCCGAGCACGCCGCCGGCCGAGATGGTGTCGAGTCCGTAGTCGTCGCACAGGTAGTTGAGCGCGGCGACCTGGGCCAGGTCGAAGAGATCGAGGTTCGGCCCCAGGAGCCCGATGTTCTCGTAGTCGACCTCCGCCTCGCGACCCTCGTCGTCGGGGACGGCGATGCCGCAGCGCATCGTGCAGTTCGGGCAGCCGTACGTGGCGACCCGCGCCGCGTGGACCCGCTCGCCGTCGACCTTCCAGGCGTCCGGGTGGTGGGTGCCGCGGAAGTTGTGGACCGGGAGCGCCGCTACCTCGTTGCACCAGGGCAGGACGCCCGTCGTGCCCTGGATGGACCAGGCGGCCTCCTTGTCCATCGCGTGGACGGTCCTCAGGTCGTCCCGGCCGAGCGTCTTCATGGCCGCCGGGAACGCCTGCGGGATGGGCCGGGAGCCCTTCACCACGATTGCCTTGAGGAGCTTCGAGCCCATCACGGCGCCCATGCCGGGCCGGCCGCCGGACCGCCCCTCGAGGCTGCGGATGACGGCGAACCGGACCATGTTCTCACCGGCCTGGCCGATGTTGAGGACCCCGACGCCCTTCCCGTACCTGGCGTAGATCCAGTCGTTCGTCTCCATCGTGCCCTTGCCCCAGACCTCGTCGGCCGGCAGGAACTCGACGCGGTCGTCGTCGATGGAGAGCATCGTGGGGCGGTCGGCCCGGCCCTCGACGATGAGGGCGTCGTAGCCCGCCTTGCGGAGCTGGTCCGTGACGCGCGTGCCGAGATTCCCGTCGCCGTAGCCTCCGGTGGCGGGCGACTTCGCGGCGACGATCGTCTTGCCGGTGTTGGGGGCCGGGATGCCGGAGATGGGGCCCACGGCCACGACCAGCTTGTTGTCGGGCCCGAGGGGATCGATTCCCGGGGCGAGCTCGTCGTAGAGGATCTTGACGGCGAAGCCGCGGCCGCCGATCCAGGTGTAGGCGAACTCCTCCGAGAAGGTCTCCACGCGGTGTGTCCTGTTCGTCAGGTCGACCCGCAGGATCTGCCCGGTCCAGCCATCCATCGTCAGCTCATCCTCGCATGGGTTGTCGCGTTCGACCGTAGGTGGAGGAAGCGTCCCCGTCTAGAGGGAAATGGAGGCCCTCTTTCCGGGAGGAACGGCCCCCTCGCGGCGGATCAGCCGAGCGCGGCGACGACGTCGCCCAGGCTCATCGCGACCGCAGCGGGCACGGCCAGCCCACGCAGGCCGGGGACCTCGTCCGCGGTCGCTCGCCCGGAGAGGACGAGGATCCCACGCAGGCCGGCGCGACGCGCGCCCGCGATGTCCTGGGGCGCGTCGTCGCCGACCATCGCGACCTGGTCGCGGACCAGGGGCCGGCCGCCCGCCGCCGCGATGTCGGCGACCAGGCCGCGGTATGCGGTCCGGAACATCAGGGGTCCGGGCTTGCCGGTGAGGCGGGCGCGCGTCCCCGTGGCGTACTCGAGCGCCGCGACGAAGGCGCCCGTGTCGATCGTCTCGCCCTTCGCCGTGTACCACCAGGCATTGCGGTGCATCGCGATCAGCTCCGCCCCGCGCCGGACCAGGCGGAAGGCACGGTCCAGGTTCTGGTAGCTCAGGTCCTCGGCGCCGTCGCCAAGGATGACGGCGGCGGCCCGGGCGTCGTCGGCGTCGGTGTGCTCGTGGGCAAGGAGGGGGTGATCGCCGAACTCGCGCAGGCCGTCGGGTCGGGTGATGACGAAGACCGGCCGGCCGGGGTATGCCCGGCGCACGTGCTCCGCGGTGGCCGAGAGCGCCGTCACGATCCTCTCCGCCGGGATTGGCAGGCCCATCTGAACGAAGCGGGCCGCGAGGGTCTCCCGGTGCAGCGCCGAGATGTTCGTCGCGACCCGGTACGGGATGCCACGCTCGTCCAGGCGGGCCAGGGCATCGCGCGCACCCGGCAGGGCGGCGCCGCGCATCACCAGCACGCCGTCGGCGTCCAGGACGAATGCCCGCACGCCGCGGAGCGCGGCGCGGAGGGGGCCAGATCCAGTTGCGTTCACGCCGAAATCGTACGCGGTCGGCGCATGGCGGCGGGCGGGTCGGGCAACGCGGCCGAAACACGCCCGGCGGGTACGATGCGCTCGCGGGGAAGCCGGATTGGCATGGAGGGCTGGGATGGGGCTGCTCGAGGGCAAGAACGCGCTGGTCTTCGGGGTGGCGAACGACCACTCGATCGCGTGGGGGATCGCGAAGGCGCTTCACGAGCACGGGGCGACGGTCGGCTTCAGCTCCATGGAGAGCCTGGTCGAGAAGCGGGTGGCCCCGCTGGCGGCCAGCATCGGCAGCACGTTCGTGGAACCCTGCGACGTCCGTGACGACGCCGCGGTGAAAGCCGTCTTCGACCGCTGGGGCGCCGAGGTGGGCGGTCTCGACATCCTGGTCCACGCCCTGGCCTTCGCCAACCGCGAGGACCTCGACGGCGACTTCGTCGACACGTCGCGTGACGGGTTCGCCCTGGCGATGGACGTCTCTGCCTACTCACTCGTGGCGCTGGCGCGCGAGGCGCGGCCGCACCTGCGCCCGGGCGCCAGCATCGTGACCCTCAGCTACTACGGCGCCCAGAAGGTCGTCGCCCACTACAACGTGATGGGCGTGGCCAAGGCGGCTCTGGAGGCCTGCGTCCGCTACCTCGCCGCCGATCTCGGGCCCGAGGGCGTTCGGGTCAACGCGATCTCGGCCGGCCCGGTCCGGACGGTCGCGGCCCACGGGATCCCCGGCTTCAGGACGATGTACGGCTCGTTCCGCGACGTGGCGCCTCTCCGCTCGAACATCACGATCCAGGACGTGGCGGGAACGGCTGTCTGGCTGGCCAGCGACCTCTCGCGCCAGGTCACGGGCGGAACCATCCACGTGGACGGCGGCTTCAGCATCGTGGGGGTGCCGACGCCGGACGGGTGACGCCGGGCGCCAGGGCTACGCCACGGTCCGGCCCCGGACCGGTCCCCCGCGGCGATCAGGCCGGCACCGCGCCCTCCCCTCCCGCCAGCCATTCCTCGTAGCGCGAGGCGAACAGCGCCGGGGTCCCGCCGGTCGCGAGGAAGACGATCGCCCGGTGCGGCACCCGGCCGGGCGGCAGCGCCACCAGTCCGGCCAGCGCCTTCGCGGAGTAGACCGGGTCGAGCAACAGGCCCTCCCGTCGTGCCGCCAGGAGCAGGGCGGCGCGACAGGCGTCGGTCGGCGCGCCGTATCGCTCGCCGACCTGGTCGCGCACCAGCCACGGGTCGCCCGACGGCCGCGGCAGGCCGACGAGCGCGGCGACCTCGACGGCGAGAGCCCGGACGGTCGAGGCCGGATCGGTGATCGCCCCGATGTCGACCCCCATGACCCGATCGTGACCCAGGCGAGCCGCGAGCCCCGCGTGCGTCCCGCCCGAGCCCGTCGCGGTGACGACCAGGACGTCGTCGTGGCCCAGGTCCGCGACGATCTCGTCGGCCGCCGCGACGTACGCACTGGCGCCCCGTGGCGATGAGCCGCCGATGGGGATGACGTACGGCCGGCGGTCGGCCCGGCGCAGCTCGTCCGCGATGCGTTCAAGGGCCGGGTTGAGCTCGTCCATCGCGATCGGGCCGAGGAAGCGACGTTCGGCACCCAGCAGGACGTCGAGCACCTGGTTCGCCTCCAGCCGGTCGGGAGGCGCGGAGTTGAAGGCAAGGACACAAGCGAGGCCGGCCCGGGACGCGGCGGCCGCCGTCATCCGGGCGTGGTTGCTCTGGAGGCCGCCCCCCGAGACGAGCACATCGGCGCCCGACGCGAGGGCGTCAGCGACGAGCGGCCCGAGCTTCCGGGCCTTGTTGCCGCCCGTCGCCAGGCCGGTGCAGTCATCGCGCTTCACCCATAGGCGCCCCGCGGCCAGGTCGAGCGTCCCACCGAGCCGGTCGGCGGGTTCGAGCGGGGTCGGCAGGTGGGCAAGCCGGGGGCCGTCGTGCATGGCGCCATGATGGCGCACCGATCGCCCCATCCGCGGCCGCCCCGGCGCCCGAATGGAATGGTGACATGACCAGCCGCGCCGACCGCTCCCCCACACGACCGCCCGACGACACCCACGAGTCCGCCTGGGACTATCCGCGCCCACCCCGCGTCGAGCCGGTCCCTGAACGGATCCGCGTGGTCGTGGACGGCCTGACGATCGCCGACACGACGCGGGCGTTCAGGGTGCTCGAGACGAGCCACCCGCCGTCGTACTACGTGCCCCCGGAGGACGTCCGCGGCGACCTGCTCCCGGCGAACGCACGGACCTCGTTCTGCGAGTTCAAGGGACGTGCCTCGTACGTCGACCTGCACCTCCCGGGGGAGCTCACGGCGTCCGGGCGGCCGCGGACCATCGCGAGCGTCGCATGGACCTATCCCGCCCCCGCCCCAGGGTACGAGGCGATCCGCGGCTCCCTCGCCTTCTACGTCAGCCGGGTGGACGAGGCCTGGGTCGGCGATGAGCGGGCGACCGCCCAGGAGGGCGACTTCTACGGCGGCTGGATCACGAGCCGTGTCGTGGGCCCGTTCAAGGGCGGACCGGGCACGGGGGGCTGGTAGCCGGCAGCCCGGCCACGGGAAGCGCCCGACGCGCGCTGTCCTACCGACGCGTCAGCGGCAGGATCGGCAGCGGCCGACGATCGTGACGTGGGAGAGGTCCACCGCGAAGCCGCGCTCGGCGTCGAGCGAGCGGACGATCGAGACGGCCTCGTCCGCGCTGATCTCCCAGCTGGCGCCGCAGGCCTCGCAGTGGAGGTGGCCGTGGACCGCCTCCGGCAGCACGTGGTACTCCTCGCGGCCGTCCCGCCCGTGGCCGTGGCGGACGATCCCCAGCTCCTCGAGGACGTCGAGCGTTCGGTAGACCGTGGACGGAATGGTGGAGGCGTCCCGGTTCCGGCAGCGCTCGACGAGCTCGGCGCCCGTGATGTGCCCGTGCGTCTCGGAGAGCACGGCGACCAGCGTCCGGCGCTGCGGCGTCCAGCGCAACCCACGCTCGTGGAGACGGGCCCGAACCGTCTCCCACACGCGTGAATCGTCATGAATCTCGGGGGCGGGCAATCCGGATCGGCTCATGGGCCGGAGTATAGGCAGGAAGCGTGCCCCGCCATGTTGTTGCAACATGTTGCAGCAGACACGACGCGCAACTACAATCGGCCCACCGACCGCCGGGGGTGAGTGCCGGCCGCCAGCCGCGAGGGAAGACCATGTTCGAATCGATCGCCGGACTGGGGACCCCGGCCTGGGGGCCGGGGCCGCTCGATATGCACGCCCCGGACGGCTTCCTGTCGCTGCCGGTGGCTGCCGTCATGTGGGTCCTGACCATCGTGGCTATCGCGATGTCGGTCAGGAAGACGAACGAGACCTTCGACGAGCGGGCGATCCCCCTGATGGGCGTCACGGCCGCCTTCATCTTCGCCGCCCAGATGTTCAACTTCCAGGTGGTCGGCGGGACCTCCGGCCACCTGCTGGGCGGCGTCCTCGCGGCCGTCCTCCTGGGCCCGTGGGCCGGCACGCTCGTCATGGTGGCCGTGATCGCCGTGCAGGGCCTCGTCTTCCAGGACGGCGGGCTCGTCGTGATGGGCGCGAACATCTTCAACATGGGCATCGTCGGGACGATGGGCGGCTACGCCATCTACCGGGCCCTCTGCGGGCTCCTGGGCGGCGAGCAGCGGGCGCGGATCCCCGCGGCCGGCATCGCGGCGTGGCTCTCGGTCGTGATGGGTTCGACGGCCATGGCGATCGAGCTCGGGATCTCGGGGACGACCGACCTCGTGGTCGCCCTCACCGCGATGGTCGGGATCCACGTGCTCATCGGGATCGGCGAGGCGCTCGTCACGATGGCCGCCCTGGCCTTCGTGCAGGTGACACGGCCCGACCTGCTGGGCCTGCGCGACGCGCGCGTCGCAGCCTCACCCGCCGCTTCACCCGCAGTCGCAGCCTGAAGGGGAAACAGAGATGAAGGACGACTCCCCCGCCACGGACCCTTCCGGCGCTTCCGACACGGCGCCGAAGAGCGTCCTCGCCCGCTACTGGTGGGTGGTCGGCCTGGCGGTCGCCGGCGTGATCGCCGCACTCGCGGCCGCCTTCGCCTCCGGCGACCCGGACGGCCTGGACTCCGTGGCCATCGAGCAGGGCTTCAAGGGCGCCGGCAAGGAGCCCGGCTTCCAGACCCTCCCCGGGTACACGATCCCGGGTCTCGACGGCACGGTCTCCACGATCATCGCGGGCATCGTTGGGATCGCCATCGTCTTCCTGCTGGTATTCCTGCTTGGTCGGATGCTGGCCCGCAGGCGGAAGGACACGGCGGCCTGACCTGAATCTCGATCGCTACCTCGCCCGCGACAGCGTCGTCCACCGCCTGGACGCCCGCCTGAAGTTCATCCTGACCGTCGCGTTCATCGTCTCGATCAGCCTGCTCCCGATCGGGTCGTTCGCGGCGCTGGGGATTGCGTGGCTTGCGCTTGCGGGGCTGTCGACCCTGGCCCGCCTGGGGCCCCTGCGCCTGACGAAATCAGCGTTCTTCGCCCTCCCGTTCATGCTGGCGGCCCTGCCCCTCGTCTTCACCCGGCCGGGCGATCCACTCGGGACGATCACGCTCGGCCCGCTGGTGCTGACCGTCAGCGGCCAGGGGCTGCGCGAATTCGCCACGATCGCCCTCAAGAGCTGGGTCAGCGTCCAGGCGGCCCTCCTCCTATCGTTCACGACGCCCTTCCCGGACCTCGTGGAGTCCCTGCGCCGCCTCCGTGTCCCGCGGCTCCTCGTCGCGATCATCGGCTTCATGTACCGCTACCTCGCGGTCCTGACGGGCGAGGCGGGTCGCCTCAACCGGGCGCGCCAGAGCCGCTCGGCGGTCGTCGAGGGACGTGGCGGCGGGAGCCTGCGCTGGCGCGCCGGCGTGGTCGGCGGGATGGTGGGCTCGCTCTTCCTGCGCTCCTACGAGCGAAGCGAGCGCGTCTATGCGGCCATGCAGGCCCGGGGCTTCGACGGCGAGTTCCGGTCGATGGGAGGCCGCGCCCTGACCGCCACCGACTGGACCGCCTTCGCCATCGTGGCCGCGGCGATCGTCGCCCTCGTGCTCGCCGGCCAGTTCGTCCTCCCACGCCCATGACCGGAGCCTCCCGCGACGTGAACCCGGCCCCGGTCGGGTCGGTCCAGGCGCCCGACGTCCACGTACACCTGCACGAGCACGGCATCGGATCGCCGGATAGCGTCACCCACGAGCATGCCCATGTCCCCGGGGCGCTTCACGGGGTCCCGCTCGAGGCGCCGGCACCCCCCGAGGAGGTCGCCGGCCGCTGGGTCGACGTCGAACACCTCCACTACGCCTACCCGGACGGCTTCGAGGCGCTCCTCGGGGTCAGCCTCCGGATCGCTCGCGGCGAGAAGGTCGCCCTGGTGGGTCCCAACGGCGCCGGCAAGAGCACCCTGATGCTCCACCTCAACGGCATCAACACGCCGGCCCACGGCTCGGTCCGGATCGGCGGGACGCTCGTCGACCGCAAGACCGTGAAGCGGATCCGCGCCGAGGTCGGGCTCGTCTTCCAGGATCCCGACGACCAGCTGTTCAGCCCGACGGTCTTCGAGGACGTTGCCTTCGGGCCGCTCCACATGGGCGTCCCGGAGGTGGAGATCCACGACCGGGTGGAGCGGGCCCTGGCCGCCGTTGGGATGACCGGCTTCGAACGGCGGCTCCCCCACCGGCTGTCGCTGGGGCAGCGCAAGCGGGTCGCGCTGGCGACCGTCCTCTCGATGGACCCATCGGTGCTCGTCTTCGACGAGCCGTCTGCCGGCCTGGATCCCCGCGGCCGGCGCGAGCTGATCGCGCTCCTGCGCTCGCTCGACCAGACGATGCTGGTCTCCACGCACGACATGCGCCTCGTCGCGGAGGTCTTCCCGCGGGTCGTGGTCATGGACGACGGACGGATCGTGGGCGACGGCCCGACGGCCGAGATCCTGACCGACGACGCCTTCCTGGAGGCGCACGGGCTCGAGCGGCCCTGAGGGTCGCGCCTACGGGGCCGGCGTCCTGGCCGGGATGACGAGCTTCTGGCCCTTGTAGATGATGTTCGGGTTGGCGATCTGATTCGCCTCCGCGATCGCGGCCACGGTGACCCCGAAGCGATCTGCGATCCTTTGCAGGTTGTCGTTGACCCTGACGACGTAGATCGTCGCGGTCGGGGCCGGCGTCCGGGCCGGCGTCGCCGCCGGGGCAGGGGTCGGGGCTCCCGTCGACCCGGGGGTGGGCGCCGTGCTCGGCTCGGCCGTCGGCGGGGTCGAGGGCGTCGCGAGGCCGGTCGCCGCCGGGGTCGGCGATGGGGAGCCGGACGCGATGCCGGGGCCTGGCAGGATGGTCGGCAGGAGCAGCCCCGCCCCGAACCCCGCGGCCGCCACGACGACGATCGTCGCCACCGCCACCAGCAGCCCCCGGATGCGGTGGCCGCGCCCCGGCGAGACGGCGGGCTCGGGCGCCGGGAGCGTGATGACGACCGGCCGGTCGCGGTCCCGGACGACGGTCTCGTCCTCGATCCCGG
>Ga0315276_10000925_pt1 | contig 25980 bp, 23 predicted proteins | sample YL17G05_0_MG_FD_204542 | JGI IMG/M metagenome (GOLD analysis project Ga0315276, IMG submission 204542) | Sediment microbial communities from Yellowstone Lake, YNP, Wyoming, USA - YL17G05_0 | ecosystem: Environmental > Aquatic > Freshwater > Lake > Sediment | place: USA: Wyoming | collected... | reverse complement strand
GCGCTTATTTTGAAAGGTTTGACGCCTGGGGCTGCGCTGGTGTTTTTGATGACGGGGCCGGCGACTAACGCGGCGACTTTTGCGACCATTTGGAAAATTTTAGGCAGGACGACTGCGCTTACTTATTTAGTCACTATCGCAGGATGTTCTCTATTGAGCGGTATCCTGCTGGATTACATCTTTGCCGGGGTTATCCCGGAAGCGGTTATCCACCACCATGGCTGGATGCTTTCGGCGATAGTTAAAAACATATCAGCAGTGGTTCTTCTGGCGATTCTGGGGTTTGGCCTATTCACCAGAAAAAAGCATACAAAATGAAAGAAGCCGGTGAGGCAAGCCCCGCCCTACACTTGCTTGGCCATTGTGGTAAGGCCAGATTTAGGGTATAATTGCTTTTTTGGCGAAGTAGGCCGAAAATTGCAGAAAAATACCGAATTTAAGGAACAGCAGGCGGGTTTTGCGCATCATATAGATTGACAGCAAGGCCTTGGGAGCAGTATGGAGTATTCGGAGCAAATGAGCAATTCCCTTGCTGCTCGGTTAAGGGCAGGAAGCCGGGCAGCGGCAGCCGAGCTTGTCGATATATATTACAGGCAGATATATATATTTATGAGAAGGCTTGGGCATGACAGCCAGACGAGCGAGGACTTGACGCAGGAGAGCTTTATTTCGGCGTGGCAGCATATAAGCCAGTTGCGAAGCGGGAGAACGTTGAATGGCTGGATGTATCAAATCGCGGCTAATGTTTCAAGGCTATACCGGCGCAGACACAAGGGCGACGAAGCAGTTAGCATTGATGGGATGGATTTGCCGGTCGGCGGGGAGTCCGGGAGTGACAAGCCCGCGAATTCGGAGCAGGTTGTCCGACTGAAAAACGCAGTTGCCGAGCTGCCTGTGAAATTGAGGCAGGCGGTTGTTTTGCATTATTTGCAGCACCTGACGATTGCCGAAGCTGCCGAGACGGTCGGCGTAAGGAAGGGAACTTTAAAAAGCAGGTTGAACCGGGCATTAGGAACATTAAGAAGCCAGATTGATTCTTAATATAGGGTTTTGTTATGAGCGAAGAAAGAATAGAAAAATTATTGAACGAATTAGCGGAAGCGACGACGGAGCCGGTGTCCCCTCATCTTGCGGAGGAGATAAAGAACCAGATACCGCAGCGGCTTTCTCCGCACAGGGGCGGGATAGACACCGTTAATATTATCATAGATTTGCGGATAAGCAAATTGGCGGCGGCGGCGGCAATCATTATAACGATGCTTCTGTTCGCGAATTTCTTCGGGGGTCGAAGCGGCGGTAGTGACGGCCTGCTTCAGAGCGGCAGGTTTTTGATAAAATACTGTTTAGGGGACATTGACGCCGATAAGGGTAATGTATCGGCAGCCAGGTTAAGGTACGAATATCTTTCTCAAAAGGGTGAAGACGTTGTGTATTACGGGGACAGCGCCGACCCGCAGGATAGTAACGCGGTGCTGATACAATGGAAGCTTCCGGATGGGCGGTATAAAGTGGTATTCGGCGACCTGCGTGAAGAAACTGTTCTCGCCGAGGAGTTAGTAAAATTGCAGGCGAGGATGCTGCGGGAAAAAGCAAAATAGGTGATTGGTAAATGGTAAACGGTGATTGGTGATTGGTAATTGGTAATCTTCGGGGCTTAATAGACAATCGCAGTAGTTTCTTCAATTCCCTTTACGACCTTAGTGACATCAGCGGAGTCAGATATACAGCCGTCAAAACCTTTTTGCAGCAGGGCCGCGGATTCAGAATCGCTTAACTGCTTCGCGTAAGCTATGACTTTTATGGTCTGCAAATCCTCATTGTTATGGATGCTTTTGCAGATGTCAGCGGCGTCTATACCTTCAGCTAAAAGGCTTATCAGTAAAACGTGCGGAGCGAATTTCTGGGCGATTATTCCGGTCTGGAAATTATTTCCGGTGGTTTGCACTTCGTAATCAGCCCTTGTTCGCAAATTATTTGCGAGGGCCGAGGCGGAATCGTTGTTGCTGTCAACTATGAGGACGCGGATTTTGCCGACGGGCAGATTCATCGCCGGCATATTATTTGCTTTCATAAAGCGAGTCAGCTCGCTTAGCGGTATTCGTCTGTCTTTGCTGCCCGGGATTCGGTAGCCTTTTAGCTGGCCGTTGTCGAACCATTTCGAAACCGTCCTGGGAGCGACGTTGCAGATTTTGGCCACGTCACCCGTGGTCAGCACGTTTTTACCCTTTGCCATTTTTAATCCTTATTACAACAATTCATACACCAACTGCGTCCTTTTAGTCGGCTAAAAACAGGGGTTATTTAACATAGAACCTGTAATTGCCAGCCTGCGGCTTAATAAGCGGCTGTTTCCGCGATATTACGTCCTATAAAGGTCGGTTGTTTGTGCCGTTGAGGTGATTGGGGGCAGCTTAATTGCGGGGATAAATTGCTTGCCTGCAAAGAGACTTTCAATATAATATGGGAGCTTATCTTTCAGAACGAATGGACAATGATACGGCAATATTCATTTAGAAATGGAGATTTTGGCACATGGCATTAAAGATTTATTACGAAAAGGACGCGCCGATAGACGCGTTAAAAGGCAAAAAGGTAGCGGTCATCGGGTATGGCAGCCAGGGACACGCCCACAGCTTGAATCTGCGTGACAGCGGTATCGAGGTTGTTATCTCGGAATTGCCCGGGACGGCGAATTACAAGATAGCGAAGGAGCACGGCTTTTCGCCCACAGATATTAAAACGGCGATGAATGGCGCATCTCTTATCATTATTACTCTGCCTGATGTTTTACAGGCGAAGGTCTATGAAAATAACATTAAGCCGAATTTGGTGGCGGGACAAACACTTGGCTTCTGTCACGGCTTCAATATTCATTTCAAGTATATCTCGGTGCCCAAGGGCAATAACGTCGTAATGATTGCGCCCAAAGGGCCGGGACATTTAGTCAGAAGCGAATTTCAAAAAGGCGGCGGCGTCCCCTGCTTAGTGGCAGTGGCGAAGGATGCTACCGGCGATGCGCTGAAGGTGGCTCTTGCATGGGGCTGCGGGATAGGCGGAGCGAGGGCGGGCATCATAAAGACAACGTTCAAAGAGGAAACCGAAACCGACCTGTTCGGCGAACAGTGCGTATTGTGCGGCGGGTTGTCAGCGCTGATAAAAGCGGGGTTTGATACGCTGGTGGCGGCGGGTTATCAGCCGGAGATCGCGTACTTCGAATGTATGCACGAGGTAAAGCTCATCGTCGACCTGATGTATCAGGGCGGGCTGGGTTATATGCGATACAGCATATCGGATACGGCTGAATACGGCGACCTGACGCGCGGGCCGAGAATAGTCACGGCCAAGACAAGGGCTGAGATGAAAAAGATTCTCAAGGAAATAACCAGCGGGAAATTCGCCAAAGAGTGGATGACCGAACATCGGACCGGCCTGAAGAAATTCAATAAGCTTTATCAGAAGGACAACAACGGCAAGCTCGAAAAAGTCGGCAGGAAGCTTCGCAAGATGATGAAGTGGATAGATTCGAAAGAGGTTTAGCCACAGAGTTCGCCCGCCGCCGCTAAAGCTATGGCGGGCAGGCAGAGAACACAGAGAATATAAAGTAAAAAGACAAAAGTTAAAATTTTGTATAAAACAGTGTTCTTTCGTTGTGTTTAGATACTTTAAGTTCGCAGCCGGCAGTTATGAATTCCCTGCTGCAAACTTGTTGACGGAATTAAGGAGAACGTTCGTGAGGATTTCAAAATTATTAGTCGTTTTATGTTTTTGCGGTTTGAGCGGGTGTTCTTATTTGGAGCAGTACGGGTCTTCAGTGCCTGATTACGAAAACATAGGCGCCTACGACAAAATAGAGCTGAAGGAAAGCGATTCGGCCGATGTTCTCGAGTTATTTTCCGAATTCGAGGATGAGCTGCTGAGCCAGAGCAAAAGCGTTATTGCCGCACAGGGCCAGAAGAAAGGCGGCCACCAGATATGGCTCAATATGGTTGCCTTCGACGAAAACGAGCTGACCGCGAAGCGGAAATGTTTTTTCAGGGCGGATGAAAAGGCGCAGAGCATGCTTATCTGGTACAGGCGAAAGCTCGATTTTAAAATTACAACGGTGCTGGGAAAAGAACTGTTCGAAGAGCCATACGCCAACGAAAACGCAAGGCAAATCGCGATTCTCAAGGAGGTCTTAAAAGAAACCCTGCTGGATGCGGACCAGGTCGCGCCGGACAATAGAATGATTAATATCTGCGGAACGCTTATAAATCAGACATTGGGTACTGTTCTGCAAAAATTAGACACGTCACCTGTACTGGCATTAAAGCTGGGCGAGGAGGATGGTCTTGAGTTTGACCATATAACGTTCGGCGAGGGCAGAATCAGGATGAACATTGCGGGTGACATCGTAGAAGTCAAAGTCAGGAACAGTTCGTATACGTGGACTGGCGAAGACCCGTTCGCACTGGAAGAATAATAGGGAAAAATCCTAAATACTAAATAAATTCGAATTTTCAAAATACGAAATTCAAAATGGAATTTAATCACTGATTGCGTGGATTACACAGAGGGGATAGAAAGTAAATTAAAAATCAACCTGTCTTCGCCAAGGCTACGGCGGACAGGCAAAGAAGTTAACCACGAATTCACACGACCCCACGGGCCGTCCCAAGGGGACGAATGAACACAAGTTTTTCGACACGGATTAACACATGGCCTTGCCACCCCAAGGGGGGATTTGCACTGTTATTTTTAGCCACAGAGTTCACAGAGAACACAGAGAGAAGAAAATCAAAGAGTGGAATTGGTGGAGCACTTCGACTGGTTCGACTCCTTCGACAAGCTCCCTACTTTGCCAAGGCTACGCAGGGCAGGCAGGGCAGGTACGCTCGGTGTAAACAAGCCCCACCCTACATATCTGGATTCCCGCTTTCGCGGGAATGACAAAAAAACGGACAGTTTTGTTATAAGCAATAAATAATCGAATAAAAAGAGCGGGTCAGTAAGCCGAGTTTTGTTTTAGGCAGTCATTTATCTAAGTCCGGCTGTTACCAGCCGGCTCAAGCGACCTACCTGCCGGTATTGCCCGGGCCGAGCACCGGCAATCCCCGCTTTCGCAGGGAAGCTTGGTCTTGCAGGCGGTGGGGTTTACCCTGCCACTCCTGTCACCAGAAGCGCGGTGCGCTCTTACCGCACCATTTCACCATTGCTTGTCCTGATTGCTCAGGACGTCAGCTGTGTATTTTCTGTGGCACTATCCCGCGGGTCGCCCCGGGTGGCCGTTAGCCATCACCGTGCCCTGTCCTGCTCGGACTTTCCTCTCCGCACCGGTTTAATGATGCGGAGCGACCGCCCGACCCACTCTCTTTAATTGATTATTTATTGGGCAGACACACAGGTCTGCCCCTACATAACGGAAATTGGTTTTGTTTCCCGTACAGGCACACGGGTCTGCTTCTATTATAACAAATATAGGGCAGGCACGCAGGCCTGTGTGCTACAAAAAATATATTTATTTTCCAGAAGATATTTCGAGGTGCTTTTTGAATCGCTTGTCGTCGGTATCGGGGAAATCGCTTCTAAAGTGGACACCCCTGCTTTCCTGCCTGGCTTCGGCGGCACGCGCCATCAGCAGGCAGACGGTAAGCATATTCTGACATTCCCAGCCTGCCGGGCCATCAAAAACTTTATCCATCACATAGCTCTGCCAAAACTTGATAATCTCCTGTGCTTCTGTTAGCGGCTGGGCTTTTCTTATGATGCCGACGTTTCGCCACATAAGCGCCCGGAGCGAATTTCTGATGTCGGCGGTATCGAGCCTGGAACGGTTCGATGTTGGAATCTGATACCGTATCGAAGGCGGCCTGTTGTGAGATGAGCCTGCCTTTATATTATCGCAGGCGGATTGGCCCGCAGTTTTTCCGAAGACCAGTCCTTCGAGCAGAGAATTGCTGCCGAGCCGATTAGCGCCGTGCAGGCCGGTGGAGGCCGCCTCGCCGCAGGCGTAAAGATTTGTAATGCTTGTCCCTGCGTTGGCGTCGGTTTTTACGCCGCCAATAAGATAGTGCGCGCTTGGCCGAACGGGAATCAAATCCCGGCTGACGTCTATGTCGAAACTTTCGCACAATTCGCTGATGGTAGGAAATCTTTCTTTGAAATGGACTTTGTCCAGATGGCGGACGTCCAGATAGACGTGCGTCGCATTGGTTTTGAGCATCTGGCGGAGGATGGCCCTGCTGACGATGTCACGCGGCGCCAGCTCTGCGGCTTCGTGGTATTCTTTCATAAACGCGGAGCCGTTGCCATCCACGAGGATTGCTCCTTCGCCGCGGAGGGCTTCGGTAATCAAAGCGCGTGAGGCTCCGGCGATGTAGAGCGTTGTCGGGTGAAACTGCATAAATTCCAAATCCCTCAGCACGGCCCCGGCGCGGTAAGCCATAGCGACGCCGTCGCCGGTGGCAATATCAGGGTTGGTCGTTTCGCGGTAGAGCAGGCCTGCTCCGCCAGTAGACAGAATTGTGCTCGCGGCCCAGATTATCTGCTGGCCGCGATTGTCGCAGCCTGTTATTCCGAGACACTGGTTTTGGTCGTTTGTGATTAAATCAGTTACGTAAAAATTTTCTATGATTGTTATGTTCGGATTTTCCCTGACCTTTTTTATGAGGGTTTCGGCGATTATCCGTCCTGTTTCATCGCCGTGAGCGTGGGCGATGCGGGCGTGAGAGTGTCCGCCTTCGAGGGTAGTGGCGATGTGTCCGTTTGTTAAATCGAATTTTGCTCCCCAGTTAAGGAGCTGCTGTATTAGTTCGGGCCCCTGGCGAATGACGGTATCGACTATTTTCTCATCGCACAGGCCGCAGCCGGTATTGAGCGTATCTGATATGTGCGATTCGAAGGTGTCTGTTTTGTTGAGCACCGAGGCGATGCCGCCTTGGGCCTTCCAGGTGTTGCTTTCCTGGAGAGAATCCTTGCAGAGGATGATGACGCTACAGCGCTGCGATGCTTCGATGGCGGCGCGAAGGCCCGCAACGCCGGCCCCAATCACCAGGCAATCGGTGAAAAGCTGCTGCGTTGTGGCAGAATCAACATTTACGAGATAGCGTCTGAATTCCGGCTGGCTTGCCATATTTTAACTCTCAAGAAACAGCGAACTAATCAAAATACATTATCGCTAATATGATACCTTAATATGTTGCTTTTGGAAACTTGCTTTTTACCTATAAACCGGCCAGCTTTTCCCAGTCGCAATGCATTAGAGAGCTGACAATGAACTCCCCCAGACTTAATTTTTCGATATCGACGGTTTCGTCAAAAGGGACAACCGCAAGAATGTTTGTGTCGCTGCATTTGGCGATTGTTTCGGCGGCGGTGTCCTCGGCCACGGTCGATTCAACTGCGTTGTAGCCGTTGACAACCACGCCGGTGATTTTCAATTTGGCCGCGCGCAGGCAATCCATCGTCATAAGGGTATGGTTTATCGTGCCCAGAGTCGGTCTGGCGACTATTACTGCCGGCAGGGCGAATTCTGCCGCCAAATCCAGGAGGTCAAACTCTTCCGTTAAAGGTACTCTCGCTCCGCCGATGCCTTCGACGATAACTATGTCACTATCTCGGCATACCTCTTTGTAGGCGGCTGCGATTCTGTCGAAATCAATCGGGCGGCCGTCACGGGCTGCGCTTACAACAGGGGCCGCGGGTGTGCGGTAGCCGATAGGTGTTATCGTCGATAGTGACAGGTTGCTGTTTGCGCAGCGGGAAAGAAACTCGGTGTCACCGCTTATAAGGCCGTCCCATGTGCGTTTGCAGCCTGTGGCAATCGGCTTGAATACGCCGACGCGAAGGCCTTTATCAGCGAGAATTTTAGCGATGGCGCCGGCTATTAACGTTTTGCCTACGCCGGTGTCGGTGCCGGTTACGAAAAGGCCCGGCTTTTTGGGCAGGTTCAGATTTATCGGCATTAGAGAGTCCTACAGGCTCCTTACGGAGAGAATAATAACAAAAGTCATTTTACCATGTGACGGAGCGATAGCAAGGAGTTTAACGACATCGAAAATTGATTGCAAAACCACCGTTAAACAACGATACTTTTGCTATGAGTAACTGCCAGAGCAAGGACAAATTCGCCAAGGATCGGGAACGGATGCTCAAGGTTGACCTGAAAGGTCGGGGCATAACGGACGCCTTCGTTCTGAAGGTGATGAGCGATGTTCGGCGGGAGGGATTTGTGCCGGCGACGTATCAGTCGCAGGCTTATGCTGATAATCCTTTGCCAGTCGGAATGGGACAAACTATTTCTCAGCCTTATATCGTCGCCCTGATGACGCAAGAGCTTAGGCTTTATCCGGGCTGTGAGGTTCTGGAGATTGGCACCGGCAGCGGCTATCAGACCGCTGTTTTGAGTAAGCTGGCGGAAAAAGTTTATACGGTGGAAAAATTCGCACAACTATCCGAGTCGGCACAGGCGGTTTTGGGCGGATTGGGTATCGGCAATGTCGAGTTCTGTATTGGCGATGGCGGCCTCGGCTGGCCCAAGCAGCGGACTTTCGACAGGATTATAATTACCGCGGCGGTGCCGAAGATGCCGCAGCCTTTGGTAGAGCAGCTCGCAGAGGGCGGTATCATGGTCGGGCCTGTCGGTTCCTCGGAGGTACAGGAGCTTATTGTCTGCGAAAAGAAAAAGGGCAGTATTTCCAGCAAAGTAGTTTGTGGTTGCCGGTTTGTTAAACTGCTCGGCAAATATGGTTTTGAAGAAACGGAAGATTAATTTTCCATTTTCAAGATGCAATCGTTAAGTGAAAAGCGAAAAGACAAATTCGATTTGTCGATGCCGGTGCAATTCTTAAAGGGTGTCGGGCCGGCGAAGGCGAAGACCTTTGCGCAGTTGGGGGTCGAGACGGTCGGCGATTTGCTGGAGTATTTTCCGCGTGACTGGGTCTTTACGCCTGAGACGATAAAGATAAATCAGATACAGCCGGGGCAATCCGTTGCCGTCATCGGTCAGGTCGAATCGGTGGATTACCAGGCCTTCCGCAGGTCGCAGGTTTTTGAAGCGGCGCTCGCTGACGAGACCGGCGTGTGCAGGATTATCTGGTTTCACGGCGGGTATCTGCGAAACCAGTTACAGCCTGGTATGATGATAATGGCCTCGGGCAAGGTCACTTTATACAAGCATCAACTGCAAATGACCAATCCGAAATTTGTAGTTATCGACGAGGAGCACTCGAAGTCGGTGGAAAGTTTCAGCGGCGGAGTTTACCCAGCTTCGGCTGGCTTAAGCAGCAGGCAAATCAAACGGATAATCGCCCCTTTGCTCGATAATATGAACGAGCTTGCGCCAGAATTTTATGAGCCGAGTTTCCTGAAAAGCGCAAACCTTATCGGCAGAAAGGATGCGTTCAGTTGGATACATCTGCCGGGCGATGAAGAGAAACTGGCGCAGGCGAAACGCAGATTAAAATATGACGAGCTGTTCCTGATGCAGGCGGGGCTTGCGATTCGCAGATATAAAACGCAGCATTTCTCAACTGCGCTGCCGATGAACTGTACAGATGTAATCGACAGCCGAATCAGAAAACGCTTTCCATTTCTTCTTACCGAGGACCAGAACGACTGCATAGCTGAAATTGTTTCCGATATGGCCCGGCAGCAGCCGATGAATCGTTTGCTGCAGGGTGACGTCGGGTCGGGCAAGACGGTCGTTGCGCTTTACGCGGCTTTGCTGGCGGTCGCCAATAAACAGCAGGTTGCGATTATGGCGCCGACGGAGATTTTGGCTAATCAGCATTTTTTGAGCATCGAAAGATATTTGAAGAACAGCAGCGTAAAGAGAATTTTGATAACGGGCGGGTTGACCGGCAAAAAAAGAAAAGAGATTTTGGAGCAAATAAGCACGGGCGAGATGGATATTGTCGTGGGGACAGTAGCTCTGCTTCAGAAAGATATAGAATTTGCCAAACTCGGGCTGGTAGTTATCGATGAGCAGCATAAGTTCGGCGTTCATCAACGGCTGCTGCTGCGAAAACAGGCAAGCCCACATTGTCTTATTATGACCGCCACGCCTATCCCGCGGACGCTTGCGATGACCGCCTTCGGCGATTTGGATGTTTCTATTATAAAGCATTCCCCGCCCGGCAGGGGCGAGGTTATTACTCGCAGGGTAGCTCCGCAGGACAGACAAAAGGCATACGAGTTTATCCGCGAGCGATTAAGGGCAAGGAAGCAGGCGTTTTTTGTTTATCCGCGCATTGCGAGCGTCGAGGAAGATACGGTTGTCGCCGCGGCGACTGATGAATGGAAGAATCTCTCTGAAAAAGTTTTTCCTGAATTTACGGTCGAGCTTCTTCACGGCAGAATGCCGTCCGCCGTGAAGCAGCGGATTATGGCGGAATTCAGGAAAGGTAAAATCAATGTGCTGGTGGCGACAACCGTGGTGGAGGTCGGGGTGGATGTGCCGAACGCGACGATAATGGTTATCGAGGGGGCCGACAGGTTCGGACTGGCACAGTTGCATCAATTGAGGGGACGCATCGGAAGAGGAGAATCCAAATCTTACTGCCTTCTGTTCGCCGAGACCGCGAGCGAGGCGGCGGACAGCAGACTTGAAATAATGACCAGAAGCACCGATGGTTTCGAGATAGCCGAGCACGACCTTCGGCTTCGCGGGCCGGGAGAGTTGTTCAGCACGCGGCAGCACGGCCTGCCGGATTTGAAAATCGCAAATATAATTGACGATTACGAACTGCTTATTATGGCACGGAAAGACGCATTCAAGCTGGTTGCCGAAGACCCTGCGATGACAAAAGCGGAGCACAAAAATATCCGCCAGGTGTTACTAAGCAAGTTCGGCGCATCGCTCGGATTGGCGGACGTGGCTTGAGCGGTAACGGCTATAATTAGCTGGTATTTATCTGAAAAAAAGTGTAAAACACCCGTATTAATTTATGCAGATACATTACAAAAATAAGTGGCCGGAAAGTGTTTTAATCGGCGTTAATATTTTGACGGCGGCGGCGGTGGTGGCTTCGTTTGTCTGGCTTTTCGGTTTTGATGCACCGATATTCCCGGCGAAGATTTTATATGCCGTTCAGATGACTTTGCTTTCCGTGTTTGTGATTGAAAAAGTCATTCGGCTGTTTAATTCAATCTCGAGAAGGGAATTCTTGCGGGCAAACTGGTACGAGATTCCTCTTTTGCTTGCGCTCTGGATAGCAGTTTTCGGGTCGAGTCGCTGGTTTGGGGACGCGGAGCCTTTCGCGGTTCAGCATTGGTCGGTAGGAATTTATCTTGTTTTACAGGTGGTCATTAAGGTTTGCAGGACCGGCGTCAGGCTTGCCGCGTCCGGCAGAAGCCCCGCCCGGACATTAACTGCAAGCTTCCTGGTTTTGATAATATCCGGGGCGGGTTTGCTGGTGCTGCCAAAGGCATCTACTGTCAAAGAAATCAGCGCGGTTGACGCCCTGTTCACGGCGACCAGCGCGACCTGCGTTACCGGCCTTTCCATTAATGACATTGGAAAAGATTTTAGTTTAATGGGCAAGGTGGTTATTTTATCGCTGATTCAGCTCGGCGGTCTTGGCATAGTAATATTTGGCGCGGTATTCGGGCTGCTGCTGGGCCAGGCGTTGAGTTTGCGCGAATCGGCAGCAATGCAGGATTTGCTAAGCGCCAGCACGGCCGGCCGGATAAGCAATATGATAATTTTTGTCTTTGTCGCGACAATACTTATCGAAGCTGCCGGTGCGGTCGGGCTTTTTTGGATGTGGGATGATGTCCTAGGCAAGGTTACCAGCGTTCATCAGCAGTGGTTCCTCAGCATATTTCATTCCATCAGCGCTTTTTGCAATGCAGGCCTCGGTCTATTCAGCGATAGTTTGGTCAGTTATAATAAATGCTGGGGCGTATATACCGTGATTTGCCCGCTTATAATTTTAGGCGGATTAGGCTTTACTGTCCTTTACGACATGGTTTACATCATAGCCGACAGGGCAAAAAGGTTTTACAGGAAATGGTTCTGCACTCAGCATTGCTTTTCGATGGAGGCTCCGAGGAGGATGATGCTGCAAACCAAGATTGTTCTTGCAGTGACTTTGTGCCTGTTAGTTTTTGGGACGTTGTCCCTGCTTCTATTCGAGCGATATGCCGGTCATGGCGGAACCGCCGGGAATGTCGGTGTGCGCGGGGCGTTCTTTCTGTCAGTAACGGCCAGGACCGCCGGTTTTAATACAGTTGATATCGGGGCGTTAACCCCCGCGAGCAAATCCGCCCTGATTTTGCTTATGTTCATCGGAGGTTCGCCCGGCGGTACCTCTGGCGGAATCAAGACGGTGACGATGTTTGTGATAATAATGGCTGTTGTCGCTGTCCTGCGGAAACGTCAGGAAGTCGAGATGTTTAATCGCTCAATCCACACGGTTGTTGTTTATAGAGCTATTACGGTTACGCTGTTTTTCGTCGTTGTTTTGTTCACAGCCGCGATGGCGATGAGTATTACCGAAAGCGCAAACAACTTTTCCATGCTTGACATTATGTTCGAGGTGACATCCGCTCTGGGAACTGTCGGTTTGTCAACCGGCATAACGTCTTCTTTGACAACCGCGGGAAAATTGATTATAATCGCCGTGATGCTTTTCGGCAGACTCGGACCTTTGACGCTGCTGGCGGCGATTGCATTTAACATTAAACCGGTTCGGTATAGTTATCCGAATGAAGCATTAATTGTTGGGTAAACAGGAGTCAGGATATGCGATTTGCCGTAATAGGTCTGGGACGATTCGGTCAGAAGCTGGCCACTGCGCTGACGTTGAGCGGGGCTGAAGTCATCGCTGTCGATAAGAACAGAGAAATAGTGGAGCTGATTGCAGATCAGGTAGGTCACGCTGTTCGGCTTGACAGCACCGATGAAGATGCCCTCAAGGCGCAGGGTATCGATGAGGTTGATGTGGCGGTAATCAGTATAGGCCAGGGCACGGGACAGGGGTTCGAGGCCGCTATTCTGACGGTTGTCCATCTCAAGCAGATGGGTGTTAAAAATATATACGCAAGGGCGGAAACCGCGATTGCCGGGCAGGTTTTATCGAAGGTAGGCGCTACCGAGGTTATTTATCCGGAGATTGAGTCGGCCCAGCGATGGGCGTATAAACTTATAGCGCCGCATGTCGAGGAGAAGATAGATTTTGCGCCGGGCTATAGTCTGGCCCGGATAGAAGCCCCTGCGAGCTTCTGCTACAAGACGGTACTCGATCTGCAATTGAGGCAGAAATACAACGTTAACCTCGTGGCGATAAAGCGCGGGGAGCATGAATGGACCAAAGACACTAAAGATGAAATAATCAATGTTCCTATGCCAGAGACCGTTATTTACGATGGTGACATCCTGGTAATATCCGGCTCCGACGCCGACCTTGCGAGACTGCCGCAGAAGTAACTGACAGTGTTCGAAGGGGGTTAACTGGTTCGCGGGAATGACAGAGGAGCATCAGAGTTTTCGATATTTTCTCAGCATATCGAGCAGGTTCTGCATATCTTCGGGCAGAGGCGCTTCGAATTTCATCTGTTTTTTAGTTGTCGGGTGATTGAATTCGAGCGTCCACGCGTGCAGAGCGACTCGGCCTATAACCGGTTCCTGCACAGCCGGTTCGTCGTTAGCCAGTTGCCAGGGATAGACAAGTTTTCCGCCGTACATATCATCAGCTACAATCGGATGCTTAATAGAGGACAAATGAACTCGAATCTGATGCGTCCTGCCGGTTTTGGGCGTCAGCTCGAGCAGAGAAAAGCCTCGAAAGTTCTCGATGACTTCATAAAAAGTAATTGCCTCCCTGCCTGATTCGGGCCTGACTGCGTATTTAACTCTTATTTTCGGATGGACTCCGAGCGGCGCGTTTATGCGGTCGGCCGTCAGCTCAGGAGTGCCGTGAACAATGGCCAGGTAGCTTTTCTTGATCTTGCGCTGCTCGAATTGTTTGGCGATTTTCCACTGCGCGATGTCGTTTTTGGTAATGACCATAACGCCGGTGGTGTTCTTGTCGAGCCGATGCACGATGCCGGGGCGGAACTCGCCCAATCCGCTTGACAGTTTGTCCGAGTAAAAAGCGAGAGCGTTCACCAAAGTTCCGTAGATGTTGCCGCGGGCGGGATGAACAACCATATCGGGCTGCTTGTTGAGCACGATTATGTCATCGTCCTCATAAATGATTTTCAGCGGGATATCCTGGGGCAAAATATCTTTGCTCGGCAGTTCTGGCAGGGTCAGCTCGATTTTGTCCCCGGGGCTTATTTTGAAACTGGGCTTTATTGCTTTGCCGTTGACCTTGACGCCTCCTGCTTTGATTACCTCCTGGAGCATAACCCGGCTGAAGTTGCTGAATCGGCCGTGGAGGTATTTATCAATCCGGCGTTCCTTGATTGGGTTTCCGACTTGAACTGTTAAGCATCCGCTGTCTGCGTTCGCATCTTGCATCTGGCCTCGCTAATATTATTGGCCGGGCTGATTGAGGTCGGGGGCTTCAAGCGTACCTTCCTGGGGAATCTCGGACGGTTCAAGTCTAATCTGCGGTTGGTTAGGTTCTGTCTCGGCCCGTTTTGGAGATGGGCGCAGGACTACCTTTTGCTGATAATCGGCCATTGTAAGAAGACGCTGCTTTGCCTGGGCGGCGGCGATGGTACTCGCGAAGTCGGCGTTTGCGGTTATTTCGCTGTATATTTGCCGTGCCTGGTCGAAATTTTCGAGTTCTTCTTCGCACAATCCAAGGCCCAGCTTGGCCGCGGCCATTGACGCCGGGTTAGTCGATGACTTCTCGATTGCTTCGGTGTAGCTGTCCTTTGCCCGGTTTATCTGGGCTTCGAGGTCAGGCCTGCTTATGGTTCCGAAGCGATAATGCAATTCAGTCCGCAGCGCATCTGCCTGTTTAATCAGCGCCAGAGCGGCCATTCGGTTTTCTTTTGTATTTTGAGCAAAGTTTTGGAGGCCGTCGGCGGCCTGTATAAGAATATAAGAAGTGTCTACGCCCTGAATCTGGGACTGAAGGATTTGGGTTTTGCTCTGCGATATCTGGGAGAGATAGCCTGTAATCTCCAGCTGTTCGCGGTCGGACACTATTCTTTTTTCATATACTTTCCAGAAGTATAACCCTGCGACAACAACGGTAAGTACCGAAAGATAGATAATCACCCTGAGATTTTCCTTTGTCCATTGGGGAAAATTTGCTATCCACTCGGCTAATTCGTTGGTTTTTAATTGGTGGCGATGTTCAGACTTCATTTCTTTTTTCCATTCCAATTCTAAAATAGATTAGTGTTCATAATCAAACTTAACCAAATAGTATAGCAGAAGTTGTTTTGTCTTGCAATGGCCCTGTTTGCCGACTAAAATTCCAAATAATAATCGTTCGAAAGGCTGTAGATGCTCAGATTTTTCACAAAGCCCAAAGCTGGTTTATTTTTGTTCTCTCTGCTGGTTTCGTTTTGTCCTTTTTGTTGGGCCCAAAACGCCGCGGAAGACATTTGGGACCCGGCAAAGTATATCGGCATCGATGAAATCGCCCCCGAAATGGAGGCGTATTGCCTGACTATTTATAACGGCACCGAGATAGAGAAGTTTGGGCTGAAGGTTTTAAGCATAGTCCGCAATATAGAGCCGGGCAGAGATGTGATTTTGGTCCAGGGCACGGATGAGCGTTTTATCCACAGCGGCCCGGTATGGGGCTGCAGCGGTTCACCTGTTTATATAAATGGTCGCCTCGCTGGGGCATTGTCTTTCGCCTTTTATTTCAGCAAGGACCCGCTCTATGGCGTGATGCCGATTAAAGATATGCTCAGGGCAGGATACGAGCGAGGTACAGTACAGAAATCCGCCGCGGCGGGGACAGCGGGAAATTTTCGACAATCCGCTTTCAGCTTTGATTTTTCCAGGCCGATTAATTTCTCTGAAATTAACAGGCAGATTACAACCAGAGGCCGAGTTTCGACAAAAAATGCCCGCACCGGCATAACTTTTTTACCCTGCCCGTTAATTACCACTGGTTTGCCGGACGAAGTTTGCGAGCAATTGAACGCCTCAGTTGAGCCTTTCGGTCTTGTGGCCGTTTCGGGTATAGCCGGCGGAGGGACATCAAATGCAGTAGAAGATGTTTGCCGGCCAAGTGACGTCCGGTTAGCTCCCGGTTCCTGTCTTGTTGTTCCGCTGGTGACCGGCGATATATCAATGACCGCGGTTGGCACGGCAACAGAGGTTGTGGGTGATAAGGTGTATGGCTTTGGGCACGATTTTCTCGGCAGCGGAGCAATTGATTTGCCGATGGCCACCGGCCGGGTACATACCATAGTATCGAGTGTTATTCGTTCTTTCAAATTAGCCAGCCCCATCGAAATTGTCGGCGCCCTGACTTCGGACGAAACAGCAGGAGTCTACGGTCGAATCGGCGCAAAGGCGAAAATGATACCGCTGACGATAACGGTGGACCGTTACAATGAAGCCGAGAAGCGGGTGTACAACTGCCGCATAGCCTACAACCAGATGCTTACGCCTCTTGTGCTTCGCTCGGCTGCGGCCAGCGCGGCTCTTATGCTCGGCAATTTGCCGCCTGACCATACGCTCGAATACAAGGTAACTATCGGCCTGGAAGGGACTGCTCCTGTTGCTTTTAAAAATGTCTCGACCGCGGCCGGTCTGGATGAGATGCTCGAAGAAATCACAGGCCCGGTTGCGGTACTACTGAACAATCCGTATGAGAAAGTGAACATAAAATCCATTGATTTTGACGTTCGCATAGTTGCGAAAAACAGCACATCGAGGATATGGTCGGTCGATTTGTCTGATTCGACGGTAAAAGCCGGTCAGCAGTTGGATGTCACTGTCGTTGTGGAATCTTTCCTGGCCGAGAAGAAGAAATACCGATGCAGCCTGAAAGTACCTTCTGAGCTGGCGCCGGGTAAGTATGATTTGATTGTGTGCGGCGGATACGGTTACCAGCAATTTCTTATGGGAGCTGCGCCGTATAAATTTATTCCCCAGAACCTCGAAACTCTTATCAAGGCGATGAACAGTCTTCTTTCTATCGGCAGGGACAAATTGTATTGCCTTTTGGTTTTACCGCCCGGCGGCGTCGCGGTGGAAAAGGCGGAGCTTCCTGATTTGCCGGCTACGAAGGTATTGCTCCTGCGGGACGCGAAAAGAGCGTTGAGAAGCCAGCCGAACATGACCTGGCTCGAAGAGAGCATGGGGACAGGCTCGGTTATTATCGACGAAAAAACTATGTCTATAACAGTGAAAGAATAATTAGGAGAGGTAAATGAGAATCGAAAAACGAAAAACTATAACTGAAAATTCCGGGTTTTTCAGTCGCCAGGATGGCTTACACCATCTTTCGCTGTGGTTTTGCGTTTTTAGCTTTTCGCTCGCGCCTTATTGTTCTGCCGTTACCAGTAAGGTCACGCGTCACAGCAGCAGTGAGGATTTATTAAAAGGCCGGGTGAAAGATGTTATAATAGGTTCCGATGGAAATCTTCAGCTCGGGCGCTCGGCGGAAGTGATAATCGAAAACTTCGAAGAAAGCGGTACGGGGCCGTGGTCGATAGACAGTATCGTTGTAAGCGGCGGGACAATCTACCTCGGCACAAGTCCGAACGGCGGCATTTACAGATACAGCCTCGGCAAATTGACGAAAATATATCCGCCCGAATCGGAAAAAAGCGAAAGTGTTAAAACCGCCGACGAGCCGGTAGATTCAACTAAAGGTCCCGGCGAGATTGTCGAGACTCGGCAGTATTTGGCGAACGAACATATTTACGCGATGGCGACGGATGTGTCCGGCAGGCTTTTGGCGGCTGTAAGCGGCGAAAAATGCGTGCTGTATCGCTTCGAATCGGACAAAATAAATGAGCCTAAAGTGATTTTTGAGCCGAACGACGCCAAATATATATTCGCGATAGCCATTGACGGCACCGGCAACATTTATTTGGGCACCGGGCCGCAGGGAAAAATCTACAAGCTCGATTCTTTTGGCAAAGACCCTCAGCTTATTTATGACAGCCGCGACAAAAACATACTCTCCCTGGCGGTCGGACAGGACGGTTTCCTCTATGCCGGCAGTGACAGCCGAGGCCTTGTTTATAAGATAAGTCCCCGCGATAAGGTGGTGACGGTTTTGTATGACAGCGACCAGACGGAGATTACATCGCTTCTATTTACCAAAGACGGCAATTTGTACGCGGCGGCAACGTCGGCCGGGGTTGGTCAGGCGCCGGCGGAACTAACCGGGCAGATTCCTTTGGCCGGCCGGGCAGAATTCGAGATGGAAGAGGGAAATGTCCCTGAAACCGAAGAGGGATTGAAACTGGAAATCGCGAACACCGGGAAAGACACCAACGATGAACTGCTGAAGGAACACATGCCCATTCCGAAGATGCCAGGCCTGCCTGCCGAGGCCAGTTATATATACAGGATAAGCAAAGACGGCTACGTAACGGATATATTCACGGAGGCCGCGGTTCTTTTCTGCATGTCGCAGCAGCAGGAAAAGCTGCTTGTGGGTACAGGTAACGATGGCCGGGCCTATATTGTTGACCCCGCCGCCGAGCACAAGGCAATCATTTATCAGGATGAGCAGGCATCGCAGATAGCCGCGATAGCCGTGGCTGATGACGAGATTTATCTCGGAACGGCAAATCCCGCGAAGCTGATAAAACTGGCCAAAACTTTCGCTTCTGAAGGGACTTATACTTCCGGCCTCATAGACGCAGGCCAGCCTGCCAACTGGGGAAAACTGCAAATCGACGCCGATATTCCGCAGGGCTGCAAAGTCAAGGCCGCCTGCCGCAGCGGAAATGTTAAGGATATTAACGACCCGACTTTTTCGGAGTGGACCGAGCCGGTCGAAGTTACCGAGCCGATGCAGCTGCAATGTCCCCTCGGCAGGTTCTGTCAGTATAAGCTTATTTTGCAGACCGAAGACGGCGGCAAAAGTCCGCTTGTAAGAGAAATCGCCGTTGCCGATACCGTCCCCAATCTTGCGCCGAGAGTCGAGTCGGCCAGCGCCGAGAGAATCGAATCGGAGGACAAAACGGGCGTGTTCAAAATCAGCTATAAAGTAAAAGACGATAATGATGATAAGCTGATTTACAAAATAGATTTCAGGAAAGTTGGAAGAGAAAACTGGATCGAGCTGGAAAAAATGCTGGAAACAGACAGCTTCGAATGGGACGCGAGGACGGTTGAGGACGGCCGGTATGAAATCAGAGTGACAGCAAGCGACGAAAGAAGCAATACCACGACGACCAAATTGACGGGCAGCAGGATAACTGAGCCGATAGTTGTTGATAACACCGCGCCGGATATTGACAGCTATTCCGTCGAGGAAGGCAAAAAAGCTGTGGTGCTGAAGATGCGGGTATCGGACCAGCTAAGCGCAATTGGCAAAGTGAATTATACCGTTGACAGCAACGACGAATGGATAAGCGCGGTGCCGGACGATTTAGTCTATGATACTTCCAAAGAGGATTTCACTATCGGCATCGAAAATCTGGGCCCAGGCGAGCATATAATCGCCGTCAAGGTCTCCGATGCCGTTGGCAATACAACGTATAAAACTTTCGAGGCTGCCGTAACAGGCGGTTGAACATTATGCGGCAAATCGAATTTAAAAAAATAGTCGATACCGTCGAGTCCCTTTGCATAGCAAGCGCACACGAACTTCCCTCTGATGTTCTGGAAGCACTTCAAGACGCATCGCAAAAAGAATCCAATCCTGCTGCGGCGAAAATATTAAAACAACTCATTGAAAATGCCAGCATAGCGAAGGACGAAAAGATACCGCTCTGTCAGGATACCGGTCTGGCGGTGGTTTTTATCGAGCAGGGCTGTGAAGTGTTTGTCAAGGCTGGTAACGGGCAGACGCTATTCGATGCGATTAACGCCGGCGTCGCAGCCGGTTACAAAAATGGATTTTTAAGAAGCAGCGTCGTCGCTGACCCACTGAATAAACGCAAAAATACCGGCTCGAACACCCCCGCGATAATTCATCACTCGATTGTCCCCGGCGATAAGTTAAAGATAACTGTTATCACCAAAGGCACCGGCTGCGAAAACAAGAGCCGATTCAAAATGTTCAACCCGACCGTCGGCAAAGAAAAAATAATAGAATGGATTGTTGATGTTGCGAGGCAGGCCGGTGCAGATGCCTGCCCGCCGCTTATCGTAGGTATAGGAATAGGCGGCAATTTCGAGCTAAGCTGTCTGCTGAGTAAAAAAGCGTTATTGCGAAATCTCCAGCAAAAAAACAGCGACCAATTTTACGCTGAACTTGAGGATGAATTACTTTCCCGGATTAATTCGCTCGGTCTTGGGCCGCAGGGACTCGGAGGGGACACTACCGCCCTGGCTTGTCTAATCGAGACCGCCCCCTGTCATATTGGCTCACTGCCGGTCGCCGTCAATATCGAGTGCCACAGCCACCGCCACAAATCAGTAGTTATCTGAGATTTCATTACACAGGTTTGAGACGGCGATAAAATCTTCAGGCGTGAGTTGTTCGGGGCGATTGTGCGGGTCTATATTGCACTTCTGGAAAATTTCGGGCCAGTTGTTAATTACCGCAAGCTCGCCAGCGGCGAATTTAACGCAGGCCTTTACCATTTTTCGGCGATGCTGCATAAAAAGATTTATCACATCGCCGAGAAGGTCCATACTCTTAATCCGGTTTCTCTTTTCAGTCTTGCCGACAAAGCTTATCATCGCCGAGTTGATCTGAGGCTGGGGCCAAAAGACCGTCGGCTTCAAAATCCTTTCCGTTTTTACTTCGCCTGTCGCGGCCATGTGTATGCTCAACGTGCCGTAGTGCCTGTCGCCGGGCGCCGAGGTCATTCGCTCGGCAACCTCCTTTTGAACGGTAACGTACATCGCATCCGCGACAATCGCACCAGTAATTAAGTTCATCATCAAAGGCGAAGCAATACTGTAAGGCAGGTTGGAAACCAGAAGAAATCTTCCTGAAATGTTTTTACGGGCTGACTCAATCGCGCCGCTTATAGTCCGGCTGATAGTATTCTTGTTTTCGAGGATATCAGTATTGAAAATCTCGACATTGTCCGCATCGGCCAGCTCTCCCTCGGCGATTTGGGCCAGCATCTGGTCTATCTCGACGGCGATTACATGCCCCGCCCGCTCTGCCAGGGCCTGCGTCAGAGAACCTGTTCCGCAGCCGACTTCGAGAACTAAATCGTCTTTACTGATATTGGCGTCATCTATTAGAAGACGCATAAGATTTAAATCTATAAGGAAATTCTGCCCGAGCCTTTTGTTCGGCTCGACGCCCGCCGAGGCGAGCAGCATCTCAATTTGTGATTTAGTCTGCATAGTACAGTAATTTAGAATTTAGAATTAAGAATGCAGAATTCAAAAGAAATTCCGCCGTTTTCCTTAACTGGACGCCCGTGTTTTTTTGACTATCGAAGTTAATATCGCAACTATTTCATTTGCTTCGTTTAGCAGGTTGTTAATTTTTTTTGTAGGGACAATCTTGGTATCCATTAGAAGCCGCAGCCAATAATGGGTTTCACGGGCTTCTTTAAGGGCGATATTACACTTAGATACAAAATCGGCCCTGCTCTGACCAGCTTGTGCCTCCTCGATATTTGCGCCGATTGCCGTGCCTGACCTCAGGACTTGTCTTCCCAGTATCTCGGCAGCATACTTTTGTTTGGCAAGATGTTGATAAAGCTTAACCGTTCTGCATGCGAACGAAAAAGTCCTGTTAGTGATATCTCGTTTCCTGGCTCCTTCATCCCCTTCGTTCATTTTTGCCCTCCCTCGCTTAACTCTAACTTCTCAATTCTACATTCTAAATTCTTTTTGACCCTTGCCATTTGAATAGCGGTGGTTATAGCGGCGGTCATACTCGATGCGTCAGCCATGTTTTTGCCGACGATGTCGAAAGCTGTCCCGTGTGCCGGCGACGTCCTGATTATCGGCAGGCCGATAGTGATATTGACCGCCTCCTCGAACGCGAGAAGTTTTACGGGTATCATCCCCTGGTCGTGATACATCGCGACGACGGCGTCGAACTCGCCGTGGATGGCCCGCAGAAACAGCGTGTCAGCCGGGTATGGCCCCTGACAGTTTATGCCTTGCTCCTGTGCCAGCAGAATCGCAGGCGATATTATCCGCTGTTCTTCATCTCCGAATTGCCCGCCCTCGCCCGCGTGAGGATTCAGCGCGGCGACGCCGATTTTGGGATTCTCGATACCGAAGTATTTCTTCAATGCTATATTCAATAAATCTATCGGCTCGAAGACGCAGCCGATAGTGAACTCGTTGCGAACATCGAACAGCGCTGTGTGAATTGTCGCAAGAGCCACCTTCAGCGGGCCGGCGACGAACATCATCGCTTTTCGCGGCGATTTGCACTTGGCCGCGAGCATTTCGGTATGGCCCGGCCATTTAGCCCCGGCTAATTTCCAACTCGCTTTGCTGATTGGCGCAGTTACTATCGCGTCGATTATGCCGGCTTTGGCCGCCTCAATCGCGTCCAGACAAAAATGGATAGACGCTTCGCCTCCGACCATGCTCGGTTCTTTAACCCCCGGCGGAACCTGATACTCATCGTAATCGGCCACCACAACTTTATGCGGATAATCCCGTGTGATTTTTTCATGCTGGTACCTGTCCCAGAACGGCTCTATCTCGGCTTTATCGGCTGCGTAGCAAAGCTGCTCATTCATACCGAAGACGATAAACTTAGCCGCCTTGCGGATTGCCGGCTCCGCCAGCGCCTTAACGACGACCTCCGGACCAATACCGGCAGGCTCACCCATCGTTATGCCGATGACCATTTGCTCGTGAATTGAATTGTTACCGTTATTTTTGTTCATCTTCCGGTACTGCTTTTTAAAAGCCCAGCTCTTTTAACCGTTCAATTGTTAGTTTTTCCCGCGGCAAAATTTTGTCAATAGCGCTTTTTATCGTCTTAATTATTATGTCAGTTTCGATATTTACCATATCGCCGATTTTGGCCTGTCCGAGCGTAGTTTTCTTTAGCGTTTCGGGTATTATCGAGACGCTGAAGCCCTCTTTACCCACATCCGCCGTCGTCAGACTTATTCCGTCAACAGCGACCGAGCCTTTGACCACCATTTGAGCGAGCAGTCCTGCCCCGGCGGTGAATTTGATATCGGTGAATTGTCCCTTCCGGTCGATTGCCTTAATCGCCGCGGTGCCGTCGACGTGTCCGAGTACGAAATGTCCGCCGAATCGGCCGTCGGCCTTTAAAGCCAATTCCACATTGACCAGAGAAGAAGCTTTCACCCTGCCCAGCGTTGATTTTGTCAGTGTTTCGCCGCTGACGTCGAACTCCGCGGAACTGCCTCTCAGTTGTGAAATGGTTAAGCAGACGCCATTTACAGCTATGCTGTCGCCGACTTTGCTCTGCTGGGCCAGTTTGCCTAAATCTATGGCCAGACGCATTCCGCCATCGGCGGTAGACGCCGACTTTACCGTGCAAACCGATTCTATCAAGCCTGTGAACATAAAATTTATTATTGGCTGTGATTGATTATTGATAAAAATAAATCAAGCGTTACAATTGATTATAGGTTATCGATTATCCTTTATCAATTAGAAAGGGGCAGGTCAAAATGAATACATTCTGGCTGAAAATTGCGGCTTTGGCGATTGTTATTGTAGCCGCGGTTGTCCTGATAGGGAAATTTAAGTCTCCCGAAAAGCCTCATCCGAAAGCGGAAGAAAAGACCTTCTATGACAAGGTTGAAGAAGATAAATTAAGGCTTTTAGTAGAGCCGCGGTCGGTGGAAGAGATAGCGGAAGAACCTGCGAAGGAGCAGCCGGTTCAGGAGCCGGTAAAGCAGCAGGTTCAGGAGCAAAGTCAGCCCGTGGAAACCAAGCAAGCGCCCGCAGAGCGTGTTGTTGTCCCGCAGCCCGCAGCCCAGCCGCCTGCGAAACCGACCATGTTATACTTCAAACCGCTTAACGAGATAGATACGGCGGAAGCAGAACGGCTTTTGAATGTAGCCGTGCCGGGCAGAAGTATAGGGCGATTGCCAATGACCGGCTTCAAGCTTATGATTGATTGCTGTCGCCAGATTATCAGCAAATGGCCCGACAGTTGGTACGCCTATAGGGCCAAACAGATGATTATTGAGATGCCCGAACGATTTCGGGAAAGATATAAAATAACCAAAGATGAGCTGGATATCAGCAAATTTACCATACAAAGACCTGGTACCAAACCTTTCAATGGTACCGCCGCCGAAGAGGAGGATACTTTTTAATGGCCCCAGTTTTAACCACCGAAGGTTTTATACCAGTAATATCAGTCACCGCCGATTGTCTGCCGCAGGCGTGGGAAAAAGCTGTCCTGGCGGTATGGGACAACGGCCTTGAATTAAAGACTCAATATGACAAACCCGAAGACCCGCCAAGCAAAGACGCAACGGTCGTAATTACCGTCACCTCACCGTTCGCCGAGCCGAGAATCCATAAGAATTTCCCCGGCGGTCCCGCCGAGCTTGAGGCCTATCGGCAGGAAGTCGTCGGCGGTATTCACGACCACTGGATTGACCCTGCCGCCGGCAAGTGGACATATACTTATCATCAGCGGCTCTTTGCATATTGCCCCGTGGAAAATCTGCGGAACCCGAATACGCCCAAGCCGTTCAAAGCAGTTAACCAAATTCAATATATTATCGATAAGCTTTCTGAAGTCACTCACACTCGAAGGGCGCAGGCGATAACATGGATGCCGACCGCTGACCCTGACACCGACGACCCGCCGTGTTTGCAGCGGATATGGTGCAGGCTGGTTGCTAACAGCGAGGGCGAACTTGCCCTTAATATGAATACGCACTGGCGAAGCAGGGACCTCTACAAGGCGTGGTTTATGAATGTCTACGCCCTGACCGACCTTCAGCGTATCATCGCTGAAAAAATATCGGAAAAAATAAATCAGCCGGTCGAAGTAGGCAGGTATGTTGATATAAGCGATTCACTGCATATCTACGGCAGCTATTTTAACGATGCCGCTAAAGAAATAGCGAAGATGCGGCAAAGCCCCTTTACCGGGCGCTCCTGGCAAAGCACGCACCCTGCCTTTGAAATGATGATAAAAGAGGCACACGAAAATCTCGCAAAAGACCCCGACTGGTACGCAAAGCCCGGAGGCGTAAAATAATCAAATCAGTTTGCAAACTATAAGCCCGGCGCACCTGCTGCGCTTATGGTTTTATCGGCCCGTCACGAAAACTTAAGAAAACACGTTTCCCGATTTGTCCCCTGGCGATTTTTGTATTACACTTTACCTGGAGTTGGGTGAATAAATGGGGCGATGTGAGCTTAAAGTAGTTTCTTTTAGGCAATGACTGCCCAAAGATACGAGTAGTATCACCAGCCTGACTGAGCAGTGCTGCCGGACGGAGGCGGCAGAAAGTGAATGACCCCTCTTTGTGTCTTGAGGGGAGGAAAATTTGTGGGGGCCATATAAGTTTCTTTCCGAGTGAGGCCTCTGTGCCGACAGGCGCGGGGGCCTTTTTTTTTATAAAAATCATATCGAAAAACTCCCTATAAATTGGGTTTGATTGGTCCCCGGTTTGAGGATTCCAGAAGCTCCCTACTTTGCCCCACACGACGGGGCTTCGCAGGGCAAGCACCATAAATTGGGTTTGAATTGGGTTTGATTGGGTTTGTTTTTGATAGGTTATTGTTCATAGTTTTTTGTTATTAGTCATTGTCAAACAGGAGGTTAAGTTGGTTTTTGGTCTTTCGGAAATTGGGTTTGTTTTGCATAATTAATACATTTCGATTGATTCATTTTCAGCCACAGATTTCACAGATTGAAAGAGTTATTTTTTGCCACAGAGAACACCGAGGACTCAGAGAAAAGTTAGACACGGATTCACACAGATTAACACGGCCCCACGGGCCGTCCCAAGGGGACGGATTATTTTCATAATTTTTAGATGTAAAACTGCCTCCTTTAATAAGGGCGGAGA
>Ga0315276_10000923_pt1 | contig 26000 bp, 11 predicted proteins | sample YL17G05_0_MG_FD_204542 | JGI IMG/M metagenome (GOLD analysis project Ga0315276, IMG submission 204542) | Sediment microbial communities from Yellowstone Lake, YNP, Wyoming, USA - YL17G05_0 | ecosystem: Environmental > Aquatic > Freshwater > Lake > Sediment | place: USA: Wyoming | collected... | reverse complement strand
TCTTCGATAGATCCTTGAAAAAATATTTAAGTTCATAAATGATGGAGGAAGAGTCAAAGCGCTGCATCATCACTTCCGGGACCGGGTCTTTTAATATCAAATCGATGGAACCCAGTACTTCCAGGAGGGTTTTTATCACCAGGTCCGGTGAGTTTTTGTAGCTCACGCCGATCTGGGAGCGCAGGGCAAAAGGTAGACCCGCATGGCCGAAATTTTTGACCGCTTCTTTGGAGGCGGTTTGGTTGGGAATCACCACCAGGACATTGTCCGTGGTCCTGATTTTAATGGAGCGCCAGCGGAACTGTTCGATCCGGCCTTCGAATTCCCCCACTTTCACCCAGTCGCCGATTCTCAGCGATTCTTCCAGGTTCACGGCGACGCCGGAAAAAAGGTCTTTCAGGATATCCTGGAGGGCAAAGCCAACCACCACTGTTAATACGGCGGCGGAGGCCAATACCTCGGCAACCCGGAGTTTCAAATAATATTTAGCAATGAACAGGAACCCCACCACGTAGAGAATGATGACCACGATGTCCTTGATCATCCGGGGATATCTATCCTCTTTCATATAGGCATCGAAAACGATAAAAACGATGAGTTTCACTGCAATAACCAGCAGGAAAACGAGCACGATCAATTGCAGGATAAAGATCAATGTTTCCGAATAAAATAACTTTGAAATCGCATCCGATTTCAAAATCGAGATAGTTCCGCTTACCAGGAGTAATCCTACTAAAAAGAGGATGACGGGTTTCAGTTTTCGTAAGGCGCCGCCTCTTTTGATAAGGAAGTAGAGGAAAATAATCAGGGCCAGGGAAATCACGGGCAATAAAAATAATCGGTTCATGGACAGATTTTATCCGATTATCGCCAAATATGCAAGGGGCTTAATTATTAACACGTGAGGATTAGGGGACACTCAGGAATGCCGCTATGATAAGCGTATAATAAATCCGAAATCCGAAATCGCGTTACGTGAAATCCGAAACAAATTCAAATGACCAAAACTCGAATTGGTAAATGATGAATGATGAAGAAAAACAGGAAGCGCGGAAGAGCGGAAGAGCGGAAGAGAGGAAAAAGATGGAAGGTTTGTCCGTGTAAGTCCTTGGCTAATTTTTTCGTGTTAATTCGAGCAATTCGTGGGCAGTTTCATTTTAGCCGGGTAATAATCACGATTATCACCGTCAGGAAAGCGATCAGCGATAGTACCAGGAGAAACATTAATTTATGCTTCTTCCATTTCTTTTTCTCTTTCTTTCCCTTTTTTTCTATAACTGAGGATTTAGTTTCTGCGGCCGGGGGTCTATAAAAAATCGTATGGTCGTTATCTTCCTTAATTTGGCCTACATTTAAAGCGTCGATCATTTCTATGACCTGTTTCCCGTCCTGGATACGCCCAGTCTTATCTTTAGCCATCATGCGATTGATAAGCGGCTGGAAGCGATTCAATTTTGCAGGTAAAGTGGGTATAGGATCGTTTTGATGTTTATGCAATATGCCAAAAGGATTTTCAGACAAGTAAGGAACTTTTCCGGTGAGCATCTCGAATAAAACTACTCCCAGGCTGTAAATATCGCTTGCCTGTTCGCCTCTTTCTCCCCTGCACTGCTCCGGGCTCATATAGCAAAGAGTGCCCATAATCATCCCTTGAACCGTTAACATCAAAGTTGTATCCGCGCTCAGCGCCAGCCCGAAGTCTACTACCACGGGGGTTACATTCTCCCTGAACAGGATGTTGGCCGGTTTGATATCGCGGTGCACAACACCCTTTGCATGGGCATAATCCAATGCCCCGGCGATCTGTTTAACAATGTTTAAGGTCTCTTCCACCGGTAAAATACCTGCATGGTGAATCCTATCTTTTAAACTTTCGCCCAGGTATTCCATTATAATGTAATGATAAGTACTAATATGACCGACATCAAATATGGTAACGATATTGGGATGTGTGAGTTTGGAAGCGATCTCCGGTTCTCTAAAAAAACGTTTCGATTCCTCACGATTTTTTAATACCCCCGAATTCAGGATTTTAATCGCAACCTTGCGGTTCAATTTTTCCTGTATCCCCATATATACGTTTGAAGTTCCGCCTGCGCCGATTTCGTTTTGAATTATATAACCGGGAATTTTAAAATCTTTTTCCATTGTTTCCTCTTTTACCGGCATTTCATATGCATGATAGCCGTTAATTGCGTACAGTAACTGTTATGTTCTGGCTTGTTTCCGTCTGGCCTGCGCCGTAATAGGCTTTGGCTTTGATTTGGTGCGTATTATTGGTATAGGTGATGGTATTCCAGGGGTAGGTGAAAGGAAAGGTCGAACTGCTTCCGATCAAGATGTTATCGATGAAAAAATCGACTTTGGTGACGGCAATATCGCCGTCGGTATGGGCCTGGATCGTAACGGTTCCTGAAACAATGGAATTATTTACCGGATAGGAGATATATACGATGGGGGTTTTAACCGCAAAGTTGGCGGTTAAAGTCATGGTCCTGGTTACATTTTCCACTGTTAACGGGTTTTGACCGGAGAAAAATCCGCCGGCGTCGGTCCAACTCACAAATCGATAACCGGTATTGGGAACCGCGGTGACGGCCGTACTGGTTTCTCCGTAGTTGAGGGTCTGGGTTATAGTCCCGGTCAATGTCCCATTGGCGCCGGGAATGAAATACAGCGTAAAATTACCGAAAATGAAATTGGCTTTAATTTCCATAGGAGCAGTAACATTCGTTACGGTTAAAGGATTAGCGTAAGAGTAAAGGGCGCCGTTCAAGGTCCATTTGTCAAAACGGTAATTTCCCGCGGGAACCGCTGTAACCGCAGAGCAATTCTGCCCGTGAACGATCGTCTGGGTGGTATAGCCATTGATGGATCCCCCAAACCTTCCCGCCTCAACGCCGTCGATAACGGCCTGGAACGTAACCTTATAAGTGCTAGCCGTAAAATTGGCGGTTATGAGCATATTGCCGGTAACATTGGTCACCGTTACTTTGCTGGTCTTGGTGGTAACAAAGCCGCCGGTTCCCGTCCAATTGGAAAAAATATACCCGGTATTTGCATTTGCCGTGACCTCCGAGCAACTGCCTCCATATTCGACGGTCTGAGATGTGGCCCCGCTTATCTCTCCATTTGCTCCGGCCTGAAATGTTACTGTATATTGGTTTATCGCGAAATTGGCCGTTATGGCCATATCGGAGTTAACGGGCGCTACAGTTAAGGGATTACTGGTGGTAGTCTCAAATCCGCCCGTTCCGGTCCAATTAACAAAATGATAACCGGTATTGGCAACCGCCGTAACCGGCAAACAACTGCCTCCCTTTTTTACGATCTGGGTTTTGACCCCGCTGATGGTTCCGCCGTTTCCTTCCACAAAATAGACGGTATACCCATTGTTGGCAAAGTTAGCCGTTATGGTCATATTTTGAGTAACATTGGTAACGGTTAACGGGTTATCGGTGGAGAAAAAGCTGCTGCTCCCACCGCCGGTCCAGTTGGCAAAATAATAATTTGTATTGGGAACTGCCGTTACCGCTGTGCAGCTTCCACCATAAGGGATTAATGTTTGAATTTGAGGTGAGCCGCCAGTCAATATACCGTTGGCCCCGGCCAGAAATGTTACCGTATATGTTTTTTTGGTGAAATTGGCCGTTATTACCATATTTTTTGTTACATTAATTACTGTTAAGGGGTTGTCGGAATAACTTCTGCCTTCCTGGTCGGTCCACTCGGTAAAATCATACCCGGTATTGGAATTTGCCGTAACCGAACTACAACTGCCCCCACGAATGACAGTTTGAGTGAGTAAACCGGTCAGCGTTCCTCCATTTTCGGCTGCAAAGTTTACGGTATAAGTATCGGTGGCGAAATTGGCCGTGATGGTCATATCGCTCGTAACATTGGTAACCGTTAAAGGATTGGCGGTGGAGTTAAAGCCATTGGCGCCGGTCCAATTGACAAAATGGTAATTGGCATTGGGAATTGCGGTGACCGCCGTACAATTGCTTCCATAATCGACGGTCTGGGGTGATGTATCGGACAATGTTCCATTGGCACCGGCCACAAAGGTTACAGTATATGTGTTTATCTCAAAATTGGCAGTTATCGTCATATTGCCCGTGACATTGGTGACTGTTAGAGGATTGGCAGTGGAGCCTGTACCCGCCCAATTAACAAAACGATAACCGCTGTCGGGAACCGCCTCAACCGCTGTACAATCCCCGCCATGAGGAATCACCTGGGATACGGTCCCGCTCAAACCGCCGCCGCTCCCGTGCTCAAAGGTTACGGTGTAGGTGTTGATGGCGAAATTGGCAGTTATCGTCATATCGCCCGTGACATTGGCGACTGTTAATGGATTGGTGGTGGAGTTAAAGCCGCCGGTCCCTGTCCAGTTGACAAAATGATAACCGGTATTGGGAATTGCGCTGACCTCCATACAATTACTTCCATAATCGACGGTCTGGGGTGTTGTCCCGCTCACCTCTCCATTCGCCCCGGCCACAAAGGTTATGGTATATGTGTTGATCTCAAAATTGGCAGTTATCACCATATCGCCCGTGACATTTGTTACCGTTAGAGGATTGGCAGTGGAGCCTGTACCTGTCCAGTTAACAAAACGATAACCGCTGTCGGGAACCGCTTCAACCTGTGTACAATCGCCGCCATGAGGAATCATCTGGGATACGGTCCCGCTCAAACCGCCGCCGCTGCCGTGCTCAAATGTTACGGTATGGGTGTTTATAGCAAAATTGGCCGTTATGGTCATATCGTCGGTCACATTCATAACTATTAATGGAATAGCCGTGGTGGTTATAAAACCGTTGGTCCCGGTCCAATTGACAAAATGATAATTTTCATTGGGAACCGCGGTTAACGCCGTACAATTGCCGCCGTGATTAACCGTCTGGGGGGTGGTCCCGGTCACTGTCCCGTTGGGCCCGGCCACAAAGGTTACAGTATATGTGTTTATATGGAAATTGGCCCTTACATTCATATTTCGCGTTACATTCGTCAAGCTGAAAATGGCGTCGGTGGAAAGAATATTATTGTCCTGGTCCGTCCAATTGTGCAAATGGTAGCCATCGCCGGGAACCGCGGTAACAGCGGAACAATTGCTCCCGTGTTCGACGTTTTGCGGTGTGTCGCCGGTTATGGCGCCGCCGCTGCCGGCTTTGAAATTGACTACATATTTTGCCGGGGCAAAATTGGCTGTAAGCGCCATATCACACGTAACATTTCGGACTGTCAGCGGGTTTGACGTGGTAGTAACAAACCCCCCGGTCCCGGTCCAGTTGACAAAGCTGTAATTGGCATTGGGTACCGCCGTAACTGTGGTGCAGTTGTTTCCATACCCGATTACCTGGGGCGTTAAGCCGGTCAAAGTCCCGCCGCTCCCGGCGGTGAAACCGACGGTATGGGTGTCTATTTCAAAATTTGCAGTAATGGTCATATTGGTTGTGACATTGGTCACGGTTAACGGATTGTTTGTGGTTGGAGTAAACGTACCATCCCCGGTCCAGTTCACAAAGCGATACCCTGTGACGGGCGCGGCGCTAACCGCCGTGCAATCGCTGCCATGATCGATGATCTGACTAACATTCCCGGTCAATGTTCCCCCGGGTCTACCATCATGCGAACCCGCGGCGCTCACCACAAAGGTAACGTTGTATTTAAGAATAGAAAAGTTGGCGGTAATAGTCATATCGGATTGGACATTGGTAACGGTTAATGGATTGACTTCCGAAGTAACAAATCCACCTGTCCCGGTCCAATCGACTAAATAATAATGTGAATTGGGCATTGCCATGACCGGCGTGCAATCGCTGCCGCACTCAACTACCTGGGAGGTATCCCCCGTCACTGTGCCATTGGGTCCGGCCTCGAAGGTGACGGTATAATGAATTTTTTCAAAATTCGCTGTTATGGTCATATCGGATTGAACATCGGTTACTGTTAGCGGATTAGCGGTGGCGGCGACAAAACCATTGGTCCCGGTCCAGTTGACAAATCGATAACAGCTATCGGGAACCGCCGTCACCGCGGTGCAATCGCTGCCGCATTCGACTACCTGGGAAGTATTCCCCGCCAGTGTTCCATTGGGGCCGGCTTCAAATGTGACGGTATATTGAATTTTCTCAAAATTCGCCGTTATGGTCATATCGGATTGAACATTGATTACTGGTAAAGGATTTTCGGTGGTGGGGACAAAGCCAGTGGTCCCGGTCCAGTTCACGAAACGGTAACAACTATCGGGAACCGCCGTCACCGCCGTACAATTGCCGCCGCACTCAACCACCTGGGGGGTATCCCCCGTCGCTGTTCCACCGGTTCCGGCTTCAAAGGTAACAGTATACTGAATTTTCTCAAAATTGGCTGTGATGGTCATATCGGACTGAACATTGGTTACTGTTAGCGGATTTTCGGTGGTAGTGACAAAACCCCCGGCGCCGGTCCAGTTGACAAAACGGTAACAGCTATTGGGAACCGCGGTCACTTCCGTACAATTGCCCCCGCACTCGACTACCTGGGGGGTATCCCCCGTCGCTGTTCCATTGGGGCCGGCTTCAAACGCGACGGTATAATGAATTATTTCAAAATTGGCAGTTATGGTCATGTCGGTTGTAACATTTGTCACTGTTAAAGGATTATCGGTGGTGGCGACAAAACCATTGGTCCCGGTCCAGTTGACAAAACGGTAACAACTGTTGGGAACCGCCGTTACCGCCGTACAATCGCTGCCGTAATTAACTACCTGTGGAGTTGTACCGCTCAATGTCCCATTGGCCCCGGCCACAAAGGTTACGGTACAGGGAATTATTTCAAAATTGGCCGTTATGGTCATATTACTCGTGACATTTGTTACTGTTAACGGATTTGCGTTGGTAGTGACAAAGCCCCCGGTCCCGGTCCAGTTGACAAAACGGTAACCGGCATTGGGAACCGCCGTTACCGCCGTGCAATTGCCGCCGCAATCGACTACCTGGGGGGTATCCCCCGTCACTGTTCCATTGGGGCCGGCCGCGAAGGTAACGGTATATTGAATTTTCTCAAAATTGGCGGTTATGGTCATGTCGGTTGTAACATTTGTCACTGTTAAAGGATTATCGGTGGTGGCGACAAAACCCCCGGTCCCGGTCCAGTTGACAAATCGATAACAACTATTGGGGACCGCCGCCACCGCCGTACAATTGTTGCCGCAATTAACCGTCTGGGGGGTTGTACCGATCAATGTCCCGTTGGCCCCGGCCACAAAGGTTACGGTATAGGTGTTTATCTCAAAATTGGCCGTTATGGTCATGTCCCCCGTGACATTGGTTACGGTTAAAGGATTATCGGTGGTGGCGACAAAACCATTGGTCCCGGTCCAGTTGACAAATCGATAACAACTATTGGGGACCGCCGCCACCGCCGTACAATTGCCGCCGCAATTAACCGCCTGGGGGGTTGTACCGATCAATGTCCCGTTGGCCCCAGCCACAAAGGTTACGGTATAGGTGTTTATCTCAAAATTGGCCGTTATGGTCATGTCGCCCGTGACATTGGTTACGGTTAAAGGATTTTCGGTGGTGGTGACAAAACCATTGGTCCCGGTCCAGTTGACAAATCGATAACAACTATCGGGAACCGCCGTTACCGCCGTACAATTGCCGCCGCAATCGACTACCTGGGGGGTATCCCCCGTCACTGTTCCATTAGGTCCGGCTTCAAATGTGACGGTATATTGAATTTTCTCAAAATTGGCCGTTATGGTCATATCGGATTGAACATTGGTTACCGTTAGCGGATTAGCGGTGGTGGTGACAAAACCATTGGTCCCGGTCCAATTGACAAAACGGTAACAACTATTGGGAACCGCCGTTACCGCCGTGCAATTGCCGCCGCAATCGACTACCTGGGGGGTATCCCCCGTCACTGTTCCATTAGGTCCGGCCGCGAATGTAACGGTATATTGAATTTTCTCAAAATTCGCCGTTATGGTCATATCGGACTGAACATTGGTTACCGTTAGCGGATTAGCGGTGGTGGGGACAAAACCACCGGTCCCGGTCCAGTTGACAAAACGATAACAGCTATTGGGAACCGCCGTCACCGGTGTACAATCCCCGCCGCACTCAACTTCCTGGGGGTTATCTCCAGTCACTGTTCCTGCGAAGTTGACGGTATAATGAATTTTCTCAAAATTGGCGGTTATGGTCATGTCGGATTGGACACCGGCCACCGCTATGGGATTATCGATGGTAGTGACAAAACCCCCTGTCCCGGTCCAGTTGACAAATCGATAACAACTATCGGGAACCGCCGTCACCGGTGTACAATCCTCGCCGCAATCGACTACCTGGGGAGTATCCCCCGTCAATGTTCCACCAGGTCCGGCTGCGAAGGTAACGGTATATTGAATTTTCTCAAAATTGGCGGTTATGGTCATATCGGATTGAACATTGGTTACCGTTAGCGGATTTTCGGTCGAGGTAACAAAACTCCCGGTCCCGGTCCAGTTGACAAATCGATAACAGCTATCGGGAACCGCCGTCACCGGTGTACAATTGCCGCCGCAATCGACTACCTGGGGAGTATCCCCCGTCAATGTTCCACCAGGTCCGGCTTCAAAGGTAACGGTATAGGGAATTTTCTCAAAATTGGCCGTTATGGTCATATCGGAGGTGACATTTGTCACAGTTAAAGGATTATCGGTAGAAGTAACAAAACCCCCGGTCCCGGTCCAGTTGACAAAACGATAACAGCTATCGGCCACTGCCGTCACCTCTGTACAACTACCGCCATGCTCAACTTCCTGGGGGGTAACCCCCTCCACACTTCCTCCGATTCCAGCCTCAAAGTTTACGGTATATTGCCGGGTTATGGTAAAATATCCGGAACTGCATTCGTACTCCCCCTGGTATATCCGGATTTTATAGTCGGAGCCAAGCGGCTGGTCATTGGGTATAGTCCAATTATACTTCAAGGCTTCTGCCTGGGGTGTGGCGATGATAGTATATCCGAATTCTTCACTGGATAGTTCTATGTTCACGGCGCCGCTGAGAGATCCCGTAAACCACTCGATAGTATATAACTTTCCCGTATACCAGGTTTCACCTCCTAAGGGGGCCCTCATTTCGATATTGGGGGCCTTCAACAATCGCAGGCCGACAGTATTGAAGTAGAGGTCGGGCTCCACGGCGTACCGGCTGTCCGGGTCCAGCAGGGCCGGGGGATCGTACCAACTGCCGCCGCGCACCACACGGCTTACGCCGCTCACCGGTCCCTTGTAATCGACCCGGATTCCCCCGGGATAAATGCCCCACCAGTCCCAGCACCATTCCGACACATTGCCCTGCAAATCCATTAAATTTAAGGCATTGGGAACCCGGGAACCCACGGGGTGGGTCGCGCCTTCGGAATTGGCGCAGTACCAGGCCGTATCTTCCAGTGACGGGAGATCGCCCGGGATACAGGAGTACAAACACATGGGATTGGAAACGGTTTCATCCGAAGGGAAGGTATCGATGCTTCCTACCCTGGCCACATAGGCCCATTCACTTTCCGTGGGCAAGCGGTACCCATCGGCGTTAAAATTGCAATATACGATGCCGGCAGTGTAATTGGTGGCATCGATGGAAACCGTGAAACCGGCGTCGGCATAATAACACCGGTTCAATCCATTCTGCTGCGATAACAGGTTGGCAAATAATACGGCGTCATACCAGGTGATATTTTCCACGGGGTTAGCCGGCCCGCTAAACCCGAAATTAATGCCGGGAAGGGTGGGCTGCAATTCCATAAGATCATACCACATCTGCTGGGAAACCTCGGTTTCCATGACCCACAAATTTTTAGTTTTGATGTGGGTAATGGGCTCTTCATTTCCCGTGTCTCCGGGAACCGGGTTTGGGGTTCGCCGGGGTATCTCCGGGAACCCGGTTATGGAAACCCGGTGCATCGTTCCCACGATGGGTTCGTTTTTTACGTCTTCGGCTGCCTGTGAAAACAGCAGTGAAGACAACGCGATCATAAATATAACCATTAAACAAATTATTTGCCGTTTGTTATTCATTAGTCTTACCTCCCTATTTAAAATAAATTCAAAGCACGAATTTCGAAATTCGAAACAAATTCAAAATTAAAAAATTCAAAATTCAAAACAAAAGCAATTGACCGCTGCGGCAGCAGCTTTCGTTTCGGTCATTTGTTTTTTGGCCATTGGGATTTGTTTCGAATTTCGTGCTTCGTATTTCGGATTTTCCTCTTCTCCTCTTCTCTTCTATCTTTTCCCTTGGTCGGCGATAGTTGCGGTTGCCGATGAAACCAATGTATGATTGGCGGTCATGGTTACACTGCCACTGGCACCCACGGGGTTTCCATCCACTGTTACCACCAGGTTGGTATAGCCACCTTGTAAACTGTAATTGTAGGGCGCTGAAGAGCCATTGACATGGGTAGAAACACTGGTATCGGGATTTCCGTTGACGCCTTCCCCCCGTATGACCGTCAATGTCCATACTTTTGTCGCGGATGCCACCAATACATGATTGGTATTCATGGTTATGGGGCCATTGGCAGCCACCGGGTTCCCATCCAGGGTTACTACCAGGTCTTGATACCCGGATAATAATGAATATGCATAGTTCACCGTTTGGCCCTGCTGGATAGTATAAACCCCGGTGAGCGGCTCTCCATTTACCCCCGCGTTTCTCGTTACCGTCAATGTATAGGCGGTGGAAGCCGACGCTGCCAGGGTATGGTTTTCGTTCATGGCAATAGTCCCGCTGGCACTGTTTGGGTTCGTAGGATTAACTATGTTCCCATCTAAAGTGACCACCAGGTTCGAATAACCGGTTTTTAATGTATAGCTGTACTCGAGGTTGGTTCCTTTGGCATATTTGAATGTCCCTGAAGCCGGCGTTCCATTAACGCCTGTGCCCCGGGTCACGGTTAATGTTTTTTCCTCTTTGGCCGATGCGCTTAAGGTGCGATTTTGGGTCATGGTAAAGGTTCCGCTGGCCGAAACCGCGGCCCCGTCCAGCGTGACCGTCAACTCCCTGTACCCGGTCTGTACACCAAAACTATAGGGAATCGAAGTACCTTCCTTAGGATTCGTGGTTCCGGCCGCCGGCGTGCCAGTGACGCCTTTGGACCTGGTAACCACCAGCATGTATTCATCCTGGGCCGCTGCCGACGCGCTTAAGGCGTGATCAGCGCTCATGGTGATGGTCCCGCTGTTGGAAACGACAACCCCGTCGAGGGTGACGGTTAAATTTTTGTAGCCGATTTGCAGCGTGTAGTTATAGGTTACCGTATTCCCGTCATTGTAAGTGAAGGTCCCGTTGGCCGGCGTTCCATTGACCCCGGTTCCTTTTGATACGGTTAAGGTATAGGTCTTGCCGGAGGTGACGGTTAAGATATGGTCCTTGTCCATGGTTATGATGCCACTCTCGTTGATTTGACTGCCATCCAGGTTGACGACTAAGTTGGTGTAACCGGTTTGCAGGCTGTAACTGTAGTTAACTGTTGTCCCGTCCTTATATAAAAAAGTCCCGCTGTCGGGCATACCGATGATGCCGGCCCCTTTATTGACCGTCAGGGTATATGTCTTTCCCGCGGAGACAGTTAATGTGTGATTGGCGTTCATGGTAATGGTCCCGCCGGCAGAGGTATCCAGGCCGTCGAGTTTTACCGTTAAATCTTGATAACCGGCCTGCAGGCTGTAGCTGTAATTAACCGTATCGCCGCTGTTATAGGAAAATGTGCCGCTTTCCGGGGTTCCATCGACGCCTATTCCCTTTGTAACGGTTAAAGTGTATGTTTTGGCCGCGGTAACGGTTAAGATATGGTCCTTATCCATTTTAATGTTACCGGAGGCGGGAACATCGGCGCCGTCCAGTTTCACGCTGAGGCTGCTGTAGCCATTTTTTAAGGTGTAACTGTAACCGGCATTGCTGCCCTGTTTGTATTTGTGCGCCCCATTGGTCGGGTTCCCATCGACGCCTTCGCCTACGGTTACGGTCAGGGTCTTCTCAGGTTTTTTCTTTGTAAGGAGATATGCGATTACACCGGCTACCACAACGACGATACCGACCACCAGCAGCACGGGGAATTTTTTGTTCTTATGACCCGGCTGTTGAATAACAGTTCCCGTTCCCTGGTTAGTAAATTTGTCAATAAAATCATTCAGCATTTTCCGGGAATTTTCCCAGGATAATGCTTTTTCATGCGTGGTAAAAGATTTTAATTCTTCTTTTAAAATCTTTCGATATATTTTCAAGTCATTTAAATCCACATACGGGATGGAAAGTTGGGCACCCAATTTCTCTTTTGCCAGCCTGTATTTTTCGGTTGCTGTATCTTTTAGTTCTTTTATATCGGCTTTTTCGCAGCAAGCAGCCAGTAGTAAGAGCGTCTCCCCATATTCTTGTTCCATTTTGTAATCTCGTTTTTCAACACTCTCATATATGGCTTCCAGCCTGGCCAGGCGCTTTGCGGCGTCCTTGAAATTACCTTTATTAAAATCGGTCTTTGCCATGGTCACTTGTTTCTCCAGGTTTTCAGCCTGGGAGAACACGTAATCAAACTGCCACAGGAATACCATGATTAATATGATGGTTATTACTTTAAAGCCGGTTGTTTTTTTGAAGCGGTTCATTGTTCTACCTCCATTACGCAGCGAAATCCCACGAAAAAGGGATCCCTGGTTTTTGCGGTAATTTTTAATCCTTCTTTATCGGACATAAAATTCCCGCCTTTGGCGTATCTATCATTTACCCATTCGCTGACATTGCCGCTCATATTCACTGCCCCATACTGAGATGTATAAGCAGTAAATCCGTCAATTGGCGCCAGTTCGAGAAACCCGTCCGCCAATGATTCAAAATTGGCACGGTAAACGCCGGCCTCATCGGCGACGTTATCGTCGTCCCAGGTGTATTCCCGGTCTTTATCGGCATCCTTACCGGCGATCCCTTCCCATTCGTTTTCACCGGGCAGGCGCAGGTCATATTTGCGGCAATATTTTTCCGCATTCTCATAATTCATCAACGCCGGGTAATCTTGAAAGCCCCCGGGGTAATCTTGCAGGACGTTCGAGAAGAATTTAGACTGATTTATGGGAATGCCCGCCTTCATCACCTGTCCGGTGGAAACTTCATACTTGTCCATGAAAATTTTCCTGCCGGGTATATAGATCATCACATGGTTATTCATGGCCGGGAATACTATTTCAAAATAGTCTTTGGCGTTTTTTACAATCGTTAGCCGGGGATCCAGCAGGTATTTTTTCGGAGGCAGATTGGGTTCCTTTTTATTTTCAGCCAGTTTTTCGGCTAAGTCATTGAGAATGAATTCATCCGGTTTCATTTTCCTGTAATCGATATAATTTTCAAAGGAGATTTTTTCCGAGATTAGTAAACGAAATCCTTTGTCTAATAAATCCAGTTCTTTATTGCTGGGGAATAATTCCAGGGCTTTTTTCAGCAGAACGCCGGACTGGCTGTAAACTTTATCTTTCATATGCTCTTTGACGGTTCTAATCCAGTTAGACAGTTTCAGGTCGGGGGGGAACAGGGTTTTTTCGAATTGGACCCATTCGATCGATTTCGGGGAAGCCCCGGCCTTAAGGCTTTCCAGGAATATTTCCGATTTAGCGGCGTATACGGCTGTTACGATGAATTCTCCTACTGTAATGTCAGTACCCTTTCCATTCATGCTGTCCACGAATAATCTCCGGGCGCTGCCTCTTAAGCCCATCGCTACCCCGTCGTCCGCCCCTTTATCGATGGTCAATACATTACCCTGGGCATTGTTCACTACTGTCAATTTTGCTTTTGTGCCGGCGAATAAACCGCCAGCGGTTGCTGTCAAGATTAGAAAAAAAATTAATAGCTGTTTCATTTACGACTCCTTATATTTATTACAGTATGCCTATCATACTTTTTTTATGAACCCGGTTAGCGAATCGATCACCGCCTGGGCATTCGGTCGCTCACCCGGGTCCAGCGATAACATCTTTTTAATGATTTCTTTTAATTCCGTCGGAACCGGTTTTGTAACTGGGGGAATGGAACCGGATTTTTGCATTTCCATTATCGTATTACATTTCCCTGCTTTATGGGGGAAGATACCTTCCACCAGGTGAAACAACACGGCACCCAGGGAATAGATGTCGGATTTAACTGTGATTACCCCCCCCCGCTTTCCCTGTTCAGGTGACATATAATAGGGATTGCCGAGACCGTATGCTTTCGCATTCGATTCATTAATGGCGATACTAAAGTCGATAAGGGTGGCATTTTTTTTATTTTGATGGACGATGATGTTTCCCGGGGCAATGTCGCAGTGACAGATTCTAAGCCCATGGCAAATTTTTAATGCCCAGGCCACGTCATTTACAATGCCGAGTTTTTCTTTTAAACTCAGTTCGCTTTTCCTGTCCAGAATATTTTTAAGGCTGACCCCGTCGAGATACTCCATTGCAATAAAATACAAGCCGGTGGGTTTATCCTGGTTAGATTCGATGACTTTTACCACCGGGGCGGACGAATCCTTTTCGTTTATCCTCTTAATTATCTTCCCTTCTTCCAGGAATTTCTCGCCCGCCTGCTTATTTTCCGGCTTGACATTTTCCAGTACTTTCAGCACCACATCTTTTTTATTGCCATGAGTTGCCTTTGCCAGGTAGATAGTGGACATTCCGCCGGTTCCTATTTGGACGACCTTTTTATAATTCCCGATAACCGGGTTTTCACCTTTGAAAGCAGGAATTTTCTTTTTACCTTTGTTTTTTTTCTTCTTGTTGGGATTCAATTGCATCTTTAATATAATAATGACGATGCTCAACACTATAATAGCAATAATAATTATTAAACGATTGTCTAAAGCCATTTTATTTACCTTCCTTTATCGATTTTCCAGGCGTTGAAACAGGTTCGGCGGCGGCGTTGGTATATTTATAATCACCGCTTCCAGGTGGTTGCCATGTGGCATTTAAGGTGTGATCTTTGTCCATGGTGACGCTTCCCTCTTGCGACACTACGTTACTATCAAGGATCACAACCACTGTTCCGGCAGTACCCGCAATTTTATAACTGTAAGAAACCTTCGCACCATCATTATAAAAATAAGTTCCGCTTAAAGGGATACCATTCAGATGGTCATCTTTTATAACGGTTAATTTATATTGGTTTTTTACGGCCGAGGCGCTTATTGTGTGATTCCCACTCATGGTTATGGTCCCACTGGCAGGAGCCGCAACCCCATCGATGGTGACGGTTAAATCTTTATACCCGGTCTTTAAGCTGTAGTTATAGGGAACAGTGGCTCCTTCGTTATAAGAATGACTCCCCTGACCGGGTGTTCCGGAAACCCCTTCGCCCAGTGAAACGGTTAATTGATATACTTTTGTGGCCGATGCGCTTAATGTATGATTCCCATTCATCGTTATGGTTCCGCTTGCAGGGGCCACAACACCGTCAAGGGTTACATCCAGGTTTTTATAAGTGGTATCCAACAATGAGTAATTATAGGAAACCGCCGCCCCCTGGCCGTAAGAATAGGTCCCAGTATTGGGATCGCCATTAACTCCCGGTCCCCTGGTGACGGTTAATGTAAATCCGGTGATCTGTACCGCGGATGCGGATAATGTGTGATTGCCGTTCATGGTAATGGTCCCACTGGTTGGCGCCGAAATCCCGTCAAGCATTATTACCAGGTTTTGATACCCGGTTTGCAAAGTATAATTGTAATTAACCAGGACACCATCATTATAGTAAAACACGTTACTGTCCGGGGCGCCATTGACCCCAACGCCCTTTGAGACGGTTAAGGTATATGCGATTTTCGACGCATTGACGGTTAAGATATGATCCTTATCCATTGTTATGGTGCCGGAAGCAGGCCCATCGGCCCCATCCAGTTTAACGATGAGGCTGGTGTAACCATTTTTTAAGGTATAGCTGTAATTAGCACTGCTTCCTTGTTTGTATTTGTGCGTGCCATTGGCCGGGTTGCCGTCGACGCCTTCGCCAACGGTAACGGTCAGGGTCTTCTCGGGTTTTTTCTTTGTGAGGAGATATGCCAGAACGCCAACCACCACGACAGCACCGACCACCAGCAAAACGGGAAATTTCTTCTTTTTAATTGAGGAAGGTGGAGGTATGATAACACCGTGAGATGTTGCCGGTATCGTTTCAGTAAATTTTTTTAATGCAGCATCCTGAATTTTTTTTGCATCTTCTTTAAAAGATTTATATTCTCCCGGAGGCATTTGAAATTTTGGATTGATCTTGTAAAGATTGGTTAGCGCTTTTGTCATTTCATCAATGTTCCCGGCTTCAAAATATATTTTCGCCTGGAGAAAATATGCAAAGCAAAAATCATCTTTCATATCTTCCTTAAAAGTAACAGAAGAAAAAAATGCTTCTATCGCACGCAACGCTGCTCCGTGGTCACCTTCGTCATAAAATTTTCTTGCCGATTTTAAATCCTCACTTTTTAACTCATTGGCAAAAGAATAATTTGCCGGGAACACCATGAAAATGTATGCCATCATGGTAAAAATCGCCGTACGTTTAATAAAACTATAAGTCACATTACCGCCTTGCTTATTAACGTAATTTAAATGTAATTGTGTTCGTCACATCATTCGTCGCTACAGTAAATTTTATCGGGATTTTCACATTTATTTTCAGTCGTTCACCATTACTCCTGGTTGCTTTCAAATTTTTAAATGCTTTTTCTATTGCAGGTTTGAAAATAGATAACTGCTTTCCCACTTCACTATTTGAATTTTTGATTTCAACCCCTTTCATATCTCCATTCATATCGATTAAAAGCCATATATAAATATTTCTATCCAATATATTTACTGATTTAACATCTTCCACTCTAATGGATATGGGCTGAGTTTCATTGATCGTATCCTGTGCTCCCTGATCCAGGTAATCAAGGGTGACTGGAATGAAATTACTTATCCCATGTTCTATTGGGATAGGCGTTTTTTTTGTAGGGATAGTTGTAGTGGATTTCTCAATTTCTTGTTTTATGGAGTTTTTTGCATTTGGGGATACCTTTGGGAGCGTTTCCAATATACCGGGAATTTTATTAATAGGCGTTTCATATACGGTGGGGTTAGAAGACACACTGTTTGACTGGCGACTATAATTTCTTTGCACATTCCACTCATTCCCAGGATTACTACTATCCGGTGTAAAAATTATCCAGAAAACCACCACCAGGATAATAATAAAAAATAGACATAAAAATATCGCAAAAAAAAAGGCTTTTTTTTTTCGTTCAACCTCTTTTTCTTCAATTGGAATAGTTTTCCAGGATTTAATCTGCCTTATATCAGGTCCGGTAAAATTCCCATATCTATAAGCGGCCATAGAAATATTATCGGTGGAACCTTTTTGATAGGCAAGTTGATATAGTCTTATTAGGGATTCGTGTATATCGGCGCCTCCAAAGATTTCACTCCTAATTTCTTCATCCGTTACTTTACCCCACAAGCCATCGGTGCAAGAAAAAATGATGTCTCCCTCTTCTAACTCATAGAAATCATCGTGAGGGAAAATATCCACTTTCACATCACGGTTAGTACCGACGGCTCGGGTTAACCCATGAGAATATAAACTCTTTCCATTGTCACTTTCATTGATAATATCATTATCTAAGACATTCCTATTCCCAGAATGGTCCCTGGTGACACCCTCAATGAGGCCTGTTCTTGTTATTATATAGGTCCTCGAATCGCCGACATTAAAAAACAGGCAGCGGTTTCCAATGACAACGGCGCCGGAAACCGTTGTTCCCATCCGGTTGCCCTTTGTTATGTCTTTTATTTTCCTAATTTCTTCAATTATCCCGTTATTCGCCGCTTCAATACAATTCTTAACCTTCTCAGCGGTTTGCCTGAAATCATTTGAAAGTCCATCTTTTGCCAACTCCTCCAAATGGTCTTTCATCACTTCGGAAGCATAATCCCCGGCATGCGCTCCCCCCATGCCATCGGCTACGGCTACAATAACACGATTTGATGCCCCTGCCCCTTCTACGCTGCATAGAGATTTATCCTCATTATACTGCCGCCTTCCTTGCCCGGATAAGCAGGAATAATCTCTACTTTTAATGTTCATACTCTTAACTCGAGTTTAAATCAGTCTTCCTTTGTGAAAGCAAAAACAACCACACCCATTTCAATTTTATCTCCTTCCGATAAAGAAAATTCCTCACCATCATCCATGGGTTTCCCGTTCACTTTCGTAGGCGTCGCCTCAGCCCTGGCATGATTGATCAGCGTATATGTACCATCACCATCGTAATCGTCATCGTCCTGGGAATTTCGCAACGTTGCCTGCTTTGTAGCCACGGAAGCGGTTCTTAATCTAATATCGGTATAAACGTCCGTATCCTTTCTACCAAATGTATATTCAATTGTATCCTGACTTAAAGGCCGAATAAACCTGATTCCTTTAATAATATTATCTCCCTTTAATATCAAAAATCTCCCTTCAAGCAGCTTGCATGTTTCTTCCGGGGGGGAAATCAACTGGATTATATGACCGATGGTTTTCTCCGGCGGTTTATTAATAACGGGCTGCAGTGCTCCACCCGGAATTTTATCATTTGCATCGGCGGCATCATCCGGTGTAACTTTCCTTGTGGCCATTTGATATAAAAGATAACCAATATAACCCAATAAACCGGCGGCTATTACTGCCAGGATATAGATATCGGCACCGATCGGAGCGCCATTTGCGTACCAGGGTTCCCTCTGGAATTCCGTCATAATAATCTCTCTCTTATCATTACTAAAATTAACAACGGCGCTAACCGTATAAAGCTGGCCCGCCCTGGGATAAGCTTTTATCCTTTGAATGACTTTAATCTTACTGCCACTGCTATCTATGATAAAATAATAACCACTGGCCTCTCCTTGTTCACCCGGCCAGACTGTTCCTTTTACTCTTACATTCCCCGACATAAATTCATACGGGTAATCGAGAATGTCCTTAATGGTTACATCATCCACATTCACGTCAATAGACAGGGTTCCTATGGTAAGTATTGCCAACAGCGCTAAAAAAATAATCGACCGCTTCATTATTACCTCCTATACAGGTTTATCGCATCAAAATAATCATAACTTTCATTTAGAAAACTATCTTTCAATAATAAGATTCCCATCATACAGTCCAAAATTCTTAAATTCAACCCGGATATTGGCTTCTACCGGACTGCCATTCAATAAGGGGGGAGAAAATTTTACCTCTTGTATCCGCTTCTCCAGTTGGGATTTAATTACAGCCTTTTTACCCGCCGGTTCCACCTCTAGTCCGGAGATTGCCAGCAGTTTTGCATTACCTATTAAAGATATGGAAAGTTGCATCCTTATTACACCCTGTGCATCTCCCCTCACACTTTCAATCCCACTGACTTTAATCAATATCCGTCTTGTTTTATGATCGATGTCCTCCTGGGTGGATTTATCCAATGCTCCAAGGTCCGTAACGATAACAGTGGATGAAGAGGTCTGTGAGGTATCCGGTTGGGATGCGATTTCTGTTTCCGGTGAATTTTTTTTTATCGGTGCAGGTTGACTGATTACCCCCGGCTTAATGGTATATGCCTGGGAATATATGGACCCCGCGTATTTTCCCACCTTTGCGATTAACCTGGCCTTTATGGTTAATTCTTCTTCACCTACGATATTGATAACCTGGCCTGGGGTGTAAAGCATGGTATTCTTCGTGGGTTCGGCGCCATTGTTGGTATAATAGATATCCGCGTCGATAACGTCACCCCGGGACGATTTCAGGGGTTCAAAATTCAACTGCACCTTGATCGGTTTATTGAATTCGCCGCCATTAGGGGTGAAGGTAATCGTTCCTCCTTGCGTAGCGGGAGTATAATTAATATTCTCCGTGAAGGGATTGTAATTCCTGGCCTGCTGCTGTGCTTGCTTTGCCTCGTTTATCCTGGCAACCATATAGATAACTACTACCAGCAAACCAATAATTGCCGCAGAAACTGCGATGAGCTGCTTCCCGGTAATTTTCGTTTCTCTTGCATACCAAATGCCGGTTGTTTCGTTCATATTTTTATCTCCTGAATATATTGAATTATATCATGGTTACTTTATCTCGATTTTAGGACCGCTTCAAGTTTTACCTGTCTTATGCCGATATCTGAATAATCGAGATAGCCTTCAAACGGATCAAAGTATAGCAATTGCCTTTTCGGGAGGTAATCGAACCGGTTTTCTGAATAGTCGCGATAAGATTCATATTTGTAAATTATTTCAAAAAGGCCGGTACCTTCATTCCATTTCACATTAACATTATTACAGCGTGACCGATAAGTAACAATAGCACTATAATTATTCCCTTTGAAATGGGCGTCAGGACGCCCAAATTCCTGTACCTGGTCCGTAAGGGTCAGCATAAATGACAACGGATCCCGGCTTAGCGATAAACGGAGATGGGGATTAAGCCGATCCAATTTTCCATCTTTACCTATTTTTGCATATATTTTAGCCATATCGTGCATCATGACGGCCATTGCCGCCCATTCGAGACAAAACCGACGGGATGGCATCTCATGTTCATCCAATGGATATTTCCGGATATAATCATTCATATTAAGCAAAGCAATGGCCCCTGGTAATCCATGGGTTTCTGCCATAATTGTATCTACTAATTCAACAAAATCTTTGGGCCAGGAAAAAGGCGCCGTAACATCCCTGCCCTTATAGCCTCTTAAAGGATATAAAAAAAGCCGCTCATTGTTAATGAGGGCGAAATGTTCTGATTTTTTGTTGATAGGTTTCCCGGTGGAAAATTGGTCTTTTATTTTATCAGAAATTTTCGTAACAAAATTCCAGGGGTAGCCGATATCATGAAACAATGTGGCCAGGAAAAATGTATCCAGGAACAAATCTTTTCGATACATTTCATAATATGGAGAATCATCGCCAAAAACACGGGAGTCGCCGCCCATATTTTCAAAATAATCTCTCAAATACTGACATTTAGGCGATTTTGCCATCATATCAACACAATGATCAAGTAACGATTTTCCGCTAAAGGTCATACTCCCGTTGGAAGAACAGGAAATATCACAGCCTTTCAGCAGGCTCAGCCCAACATAAACCGACATTGGTTGATGAATGACATGATCCCGGTGATATGACTTGGTACCAACCAAAGCATGCCAGTCCAAATTTAATATTTCATAAACCAGGAATTGGTAAGCGGGGAAAAACATCCTGGCATGGCGAAGAGATAATCCTACTGCCCCCCTTATTTGATTAAACATATTTTGACCATACCGTTTTTCAAATTCCGAAAGATCAAATTTACCCATTTCTTCTCTCAGATCATTATATTTTTTGGGATCCACATTAATAAAGGGAACAAATACGCCAGGCGGGATGCAATGACCTGCCTTAGCCGCTTTCTTGTAATTAGACCAGTTAAATATTATGGTTACGGGATTAGTTGCCATCGGGCGTTCCCTAAAATTATTTTCAATACATTTTCGTAATCATTCAATTTTTCCCAGGTTTGTAGTACAACGACCGGGTCGCTCTCGATCGTATTTATTTCAAAAATATCCTGCGTATCTTCCCCGGGTAATCCCATTTCTTGCAGGAATTTATACCTTTCGGCATGCGTTTTCGACTTCTCCACGATTACTTCGCCGGCATATTTATTCAATTGTACATTCGCTGAAGTATCAAGCCTCGGCTGAAGCAAAATCAGCCGGATGCAATCGAAAAGAAATTCAAAATCTTTATTTAAATCCAATAACCTGATTGTAGTTTCAATAAACGCCCCATACAAAGTTGCCAATTGCTCCGGCTTATCTTTTATGGACAGTATTTCAATCTCTTCGAGCAAACTATTTTTAGCCAGGGTCTCCTTAACGGCAGTTAATAAGTCTGCGCGATTCGAAACCTGGCTTTTCCAGAATGCAGGGTCTTTCAAATTCTCCTCGATATCATGCTCTTTCCCTGCGGCTGAGTTTTTGATATAAATACATTGCATCGCATATAAAACCGTAATTAATGCCTGTACTTTTTCTTTTGAAAAATTAAAATTCTTGAGAAAAGCTATATCCACAGATAACATCTCGACTGTTTTTAATCCTTTTTTAAGTACTGCGGTTGTGGATGCTATTTTTGGGTCCTCCACAGCAAAAATTCTTTCTCTAATCTCTTCTTTAAAAATCAAACATGCTTCTGCGATTATTTCCGCTTCCACGATTGCACGATTTTTCTCAATATTTTCGGAGATTTCTTCAATTACGGCCTGTGCCAATCTCCGGGGATTTTCAATAGGCCCGGAGGGTTTAAACAATTCGAAGACGGCCTCGAAAAATTTCTCTTTCGAAGAGATAACCAGGAATTCCTCATTCCAGAAATTATTTAGATCGCTTCTCTGTGAAGGGCTAAGTTTATTTAGAAACATCTTGAATACTTGATTATATTCAAATTGAAGCTTAACCAATTTTTTTAAAAAAAATTCCCCTTCATGTTGGATTTGTACTTTTTCAAAATTTTGCCAATCATTGTCAAAGGAATTTTTAGAACCCTTCAGGTTTGCAAGGAGCTGCTGGTGAGAAGCCCCGGCTTTTTTTTCTTGTTTACTGGCGGGATCAACACCCATATAGTGATAACTCAATTCCTCTCGATAGCGTATCCAATCCTTTTTTAACAGGAAATTATAAACAGCCCCCTGTTTTTCCTTATCAAATCCATTTTTGGTTAAAATGTATTCGATTCTAACCGGATATATCTCATTGAATATAAGTTCAGGCACTTTATTTACCAGTAAGGCCGCATACTTTGCCGGATCACTGCCGCATTTTTCCGCGAATTTGCTGTTTTTATTTTTCTGCCTGTAAAAACAGAAATCGTCGCCGAGGCATGATTGCGGGACTGTTTTCATGGGGGTTATCTCGAAACAATCTTCACAGTTCTTCTTGCCGGCCGCGGCTTCCATCAGCCGGTAAAAAAAGCGTTTTTCCCTGCTCTTACGCAAATCGATTTTATTCCCTTTCTGCTTGCCATTGCCATTTCCATTTCCATTTGAGGGCAAATACCTGGAAATTTGCAACTTATCGCTGTAGATATCGTGAATGGCGCGGAGGGCTTGACAGCAGCCGATAAAATCCTGGGTGTCCATAGAACATACCAGCAAAAACTTGCCGTACCGGGGGCCCAAATCGGTGAGCCATGCTTCAACCGCGGGTTCAAGGCCTGAATATCCCGGGGCGTTATCGATTACCACGGCGAGTTTCATGTTTTTTTTCTCATGGGAAAGGGAATACCTGGTTTCCGCGATAATCCCTTTTGTCATGGACAGGAACCATTCCGTATGCATTTCATCAAAAAGTGTGGCTGGCCCATAGCTGTGATTTTCCCCTTCACCGTCCCTGTTTAATTTGGAACTAAAGATATTTATCTTTCCCGGTTTAAGAAGAATAGTTCTTTTTTCTTCGTCGCATTCATAATCATCTTCAACCGCTTCTTTCTTAATTTCCACGGTTTCATCTTTTCCACCGTCTTTCTTTTGCTTTACAGCTTTTTCCCATTCAATCCCGGGTATGCTTTCCCCCACCATATAGTCTTCAAAGATGGACACCAGGTTTATTATTTCAGCCTTTTGTCCAGGTTGATCGGTTTTTTGATCGGCCTTTTTAAAGGATTTTTCCACCATATATATATAATCTTTCCAGATATTCAGTGTAATTAACGATTCTTCAACCAGCGCCATTTCCGTTCCCGCGATATCGAAATCCAGGTAAATGACTTCATACTGCCTGGATTCAACCAGCATCCGGGCGAGATTTAAAGCGGCGGTGGTTTTACCGACGCCCCCTTTACGGGACTCCACACTGATTAAATAGCATTCTATTTGATTATTTTGCAGATCATCCTCTTGCTTATCCATTTGCTTTTCCAATTTTTTTCCTCCAATTTATTTTAAATTTTAAGATTAGTCATTGGTGAGTGGTGAGATTTGGAGTGATGAAAAGAAAAATCCGAAACAAAAAATGCCCACGAATGACACGAATTGCCACGAATGTTTTTTTTGTCCGTGTGGCGTCCGTGTAAGTCTGTGGCTCAGTTTTTTGCCGGATAGGCTTCCGCCCATGTTTTTTTGCCGGACTTGCTGACAGTCTTTTAATCGCATGTACCTCGTAAGACATTCCAACGAATTCTAACCTATCAATCCTTTTTAAGAGCACAAATCTGTTTACAATTTGTTTAAATTAATGAATAACACAGCGGAACAATTTTGTCAACTTTTCAAATCAATTTGCTTATTTAGCCGCGAAGGTCCCGGCGGGACTGCCTTAAAGGGCGAATCCACGCGAAGTAGGGGCGAACCGCAGTATCTCCGTGTTCGCCCGTTTTTTTCCTGTTTGGTCATTTATTTTTTGGTCATGCGGATTTGTTTCGGATATCAAGTGTCGCGATTTCGGATTTCGGATTTTTTTTAAAATCTTGCCAGAAAATGTCAGGATTTGACGAGTTATTAATTAAGTATTAAGTTCCCTGCCACAAAGCCTATGCCATCCGACACAGGGGCCGCGCTATGTTGCACAGACGCCGTGAGATCATACGCAGACCCCGCGTTATCTTGCACAGACGCCGTGCGATCTTGCTAAGACCCCGTGTTATCTTGCACAGACGCCGTGCGATCTTGCTAAGACCCTGCGTTATCTTGCGCAGACGCCGTGCGATCTTGCGCAAGCGCTGTGCGATCTGACACTGACGCTGTGCATTCATGCACGATGGCCATGTCATCCGGCACAAAAGCTGCGGCATTTGCCTTAAATGCCCTATAATATTGCTTCTTTTCGAATCTATCGACAATAGCGCGAGGTTTTTTTTCTATTATTCTCTTCGCGCCCCTTCGCGTTCTTCGCGGCTATTTTCATATCAGTTCGTCATGATGGTCCGCCGTCACTCGGAGACTATGAAAACTTTGCCACCAAGACACCAAGACACCAAGGATTTTTTAATAATAAACCCCTTAGTGTTTCTTTGTGCCTTCGTGCCTTTGTGGCTATTTTTATAAAATAACGCGACACAAGGAAAATTCCACTGCCTCCGCCTCATTTAAAATAGTGTTAACATGACTTATGCAATATCGCTTAGCCCGGACGAGCCGGAACCAAAAAAGAAGCACGAAGCTCGAAGCACGAAATCCGAAACAATATCAAAATTGCGAAACGTAAATGCTCAAAATTCAAAACAAAAACAAGCCCGCGAAACACACGAAAGACGCGAAAAGAGATAGTCCACAGATTACACTGATTTACACAGATTTTTTTCTTTTCTCCCACTCTTCTTTTTTTCCTGCCCCCCGCCCCCTTACCCCAAAGACGTCGAAACCTTTTGGCAATTAGTGACGCTGGGCGGCCAATTACGGCAAATTCACCTGCTGGAAATCCCCATGGTGGAGAAATACATTACCACCTATCCGCAAGAGGGTTCAAATGTAGTGGGCAAAATCAGATACGAAGACAAATAAAGTTTGGATCAATGATCGGCAGTACTTTGACAACGTCCCGCAAATAGCCTGGGAGTTTTTCATCGGCGGTTATCAACCGGCGCAAAAATGGCTCAAAGACCGCAAAGACCGGGAATTGAGTTTTGAAGACATCTTACACTATCAAAAGATTATCGTGGCATTGTTCGAAACAGACCGGCTAATGAAAGCAATCGATGAGATAGATATAGAAGAGTAGATGCCAGTCAATCCTAATAGGCCCCCCGCGCCACATCGCCGCGGGGTTTTGCAGGATAACCAGGAACCTATCCGAAAAGTCATGGAGATTTTGATATTTACTATTGTAGGGAACAGGCATTGCCTGTTCCAACGGGGCATTTGAGGAACAGGCTTCCTGGCCAACGGCAGCAAAGGCTTATTTATAGAGGTTTTTGATTTTAACGGTCAATCATTCCGCGCGATCGAAAAGGATTTCCCCAAGTTAAA
>Ga0315276_10000922_pt1 | contig 26024 bp, 16 predicted proteins | sample YL17G05_0_MG_FD_204542 | JGI IMG/M metagenome (GOLD analysis project Ga0315276, IMG submission 204542) | Sediment microbial communities from Yellowstone Lake, YNP, Wyoming, USA - YL17G05_0 | ecosystem: Environmental > Aquatic > Freshwater > Lake > Sediment | place: USA: Wyoming | collected... | reverse complement strand
GCTATAGTCATAGAACCAGTGGTAGACATCCCCCGGAGGACCGGACTCAAACGGTCGCTCCGCGCCTAGCCCGTTGACCGTCACGTGGGTGAACCCCTGTCGGGCGATCTGGCAAAGGTAGGCCTCCCGATCGAAGCCTCGCGCATGCCGAAGACTCCCGACGAGGAAGTCAGAGTGATTTCTCAACCAGCGGAACGATACTTCGTGTCGCACCGCCGTACGAAACTCTTCGACCCGGCGCTCGCCCCACTCTTCGCCCGCCAATCGGGCGGCGGCAAAGAGGAGCGCACCATGCGAGGCCGAGAAGGAAACATTTGCGCCGCTGTCAACGCCGACCTCAAACCAGGGAGTGGTGTCGCGTGCGACGGTGATGGTCAGAAACGGGGTTCGTGCGGGTGCGTCGAAGAGCGCCTGAGGGGACGTATGGCGCACGAGATCATCGGCCACTGTCCGTTCTACGGGAGAGCATCCCGTCCCCAGGCGGATCGAGCGGACCCGTCCCAACGCTTCACGGAGTGTCATTCGACGGGTACGGGTTTACGGGTCCTGCACGCCGAGCTCACGCCTGACGATGCGGGTCCCTTCAACCATCGCTTTCAGTTTTCCGAATGCCCGGTCGCGCAGCATGAACTTCATGCCGCAATCGGGACTGATGTACAGTTTTTCCGCGGGGATGTATTTAAGCGCTTCGCGGATCCGACCGGCGACGGTCGCCGGGGTCTCGATGTTTTCGTCTTTCACATCGATGACGCCGACGACGACCTCTTTGTGGGTTGTGTACTGGTTGAAAAGTTCGAGCCCCACGCCGTCCGACACGGCGAACTCCATGCTGATCTGGTCCGCGTTCGTATCCAGAATGGTCGGGAAGAGTTCCGCGTACTGCCCTGTGAAGAGCCGTTTGAGCTGGTAGTTGCCGTAGCAGACGTGGAGGGCGATCTTCGCCTTCACGCCGTTCACGAGTCGGTTGAACGACTCGACGAGCCATGGCATGTCCTGCGGATACCCGACCCAGACGGGCTCGTCGATCTGGATGAAGTCGCACCCTGCGGCAACGAGTCCCTTCAGTTCGGTGTTCAGGATATCGGTGAGATCGAAGATCAGTTCTTTGTCGCTCGGGTAGTACTCGTTCGTCGCCCGCTTGGCAAGCATCTGTGGGCCCGTGACGCAGACCTTCGTCGCTGCGGAGGCGTAGGCCTTAAGGAACCTGAAATGCTCGTCCATCCCGAACGACTGTTTGCGCCGCACCTTTTCCTTCACGACCGGATCGAGCATCTTGATGCTCGGATCGAGGTTGCCGATCGATTTCAATTTCCCGGCCATGTCGAATCCGTGGATCCGCATGGAAAAGAAGTTCACCATCGTTTCACGGCGCAGTTCACCGTCGGTAATGATGTCCACGCCGGCATGTTCCTGGTCTTTGATCGCCGATTTCACTGCGTTGTCGTGTGCCTCGGTGACCTGCACGGCTGTGAGGGCTCCCTGGTTGCCGAGTTGACGGACTTTGTCAAGCCAGACGGGAAACGAGTAACTGCCGATGACCGTGGTGGGGAGAAGGGGAAGGGACCTTCCACGTGTGCTCATCCCGGAGTATCCTTTCATCTTTCTCGTTGGTGCGCAGCGCGCACACCACCAACGAGACCATGATGGTCTGCCGCGCTCCACGCAACGTACGCGCCGGGGTCCCTCAAAAGTGCAGGTAGTGTCCCGGGGGTCCTGTAATAGGAAAAGGGTAATCGCCAACACAGAAACCGAGAGGAGATTACCCTTTCCCGAGCATCATTAACAGCTGCCGCATGAAGCACGCAACGTCCTTACCGCAGGTGCGCTATTTCCACCCAAGGTTGAGCGTGAACCGATGAGCGGCCTTGAGAATATCCATTTGGGTGTACGAGTAGTCCACGCCGATCTGATACGCGCCCATGGTTGTTCGCACGCCTGCCCCGGCCGAGAGGCCCTCGATCGTTGTGTTGACTGCAGGAATTCCCGTCCCCGGGGTCTCACTGGTCCCCGAATAGTTGAACTTGTACCCGCCGCGGAGAGCGATCATATCCATGAACGATATTTCGACCCCCGAGAAGAGGTACAACGGACCGTCCTGCGGTTTTGTCGCATCGAGAGCGACCATAAGGTTGAACTTGTCGTACTTGTAGGGAGACAGTGCGGTCCCGATGGAGAACTGTAGCGGGAGCGGCGCCGCAATGTCATAGAATTTCAGATCCGATCCGAGGTTGTTGAACCGTGCGGCGATGGTCCAGTCCAACACGCCAACGTGGTAGACCGATCCGAAATCGACCGCGAATGCGTTGGCCCCTACTCCGTCGATCGTTTGTGAAATACCCTTCAGAGTAATACCCAGGGCCAGCTTATCCATGACGTACCGGGAGAACGTCACCTGATAAGCGATGTCCCTGTAGTCGTAGGTCGATGACGTGTTTGGGTCGGTCTGGTATTGTACCAGCCCCGGGTCCACCGGGATGTCACGTGCGGCCTCGATACCGGAAAGTCCGAACGTGATAAACCCGAACCCGATCGTCCCTACGTCTCGGATGTTATAGGACACCGCGGCAGAATTATGCCCGATGTCCGCGATCCATTTGTTATACGTGAAGGACGCCTGGAGCATCTCATCCTTCAAGGCGATCCCCGCCGGGTTATAGAACATCTGGTTCACGTCACCCGAGAGCGCCGTGACAGCTGTTCCCAGCGCCACGTTCCGCGCGCCCACCCCCACCTTGAGGAAGGTTGCGCCGGTCAGGCCGGACTTGCGATCTTGCGCAACGCTGGTCTGCGCCACGAGCAAGACCGCAAGCAAGCAAATGACTAGGATATTGAGTGATTTCATAATTCTCGCCTCATCATAATTTCTCTGTGAACTCATTGTTGGCATCGTAGGATCCGTTAGCGCAGAATCGAAAAGTATCCCACCTGCTGGCCGCCGTCGTACTCAACAACATAGATGTACAGACCGCTGGCCACTTCCATACCGTCCTTCGAGAACATGTCCCAGAAGATGCTGCCGTTGTTCGGATCGGTCGACGTAAAATTGATCACGTCAACGATCTGGCCGGACACGTCGAGTATGGTGATCGTCGCTTTCCCGGGCAGGTTGATGAACACGACCTTGTGATCGTACGAAAGTGTCGCATTGTCAAAGAGCGCCTTTTTCTTGTAGGGATTGGGCTTCACGATAATCTTCGCCTTGCCGTTCACCAGATCGGTCACGTTGGCAAGCGCCGATTTCACGATGAATCCAGCCCCAATGGTCTTCTGACCGGCTGCATCTTTCGGGAAGAACGGGTTGTTCACAGCGAACGGATAGGTATTGGCCCACAACCCGCTGGCACCATTCCGGTTGATGTTGGAGGTTTCCACGGTGGTCGTGGCTGCCTTGTTGTTGAACGACACGTAACCGGTGCCGAGGTCGAGCGCTGCATCCGTATACGCTGCAATATAGTACCAGTACTTGAACCCGACGTCGACGACCTTGTCTTCCCAGGAATAGTTATAGCCTGCGGTGCTGTTGTCCGCAAAAGCTGTCAGGTTGGCCTTGGGAATGACGGCGGCCAGATCGTACGGGCCCCATCCATCAGGCACGCCGTTGAATCCCCCAACGAAGGCCTGCGCCGTGAAATTCGGATTGACCGGCTTTTTGAGGGAGTCGGGGGGTGGCCCGACCGTCGTGTTCCGCCAGTACTCGTCCATATCCCGCGTTCCTCTCTTCAGCCAGTCCACCTGTTGTGAGAGCGAGGTCTTGTAGACCTTGTAGCCGGCGAAACCAGGCCCGGCATCTGCACGATTGTCCCATCGGACCCGGACGGACTTGGCGAGGGTATTATCGATCTTCACATCCGGGACGGAAGGATAGTCGAAGGGGAGTTCATAGTCCCCGACCTTGTTCTGAAATACCCAGCGTGCCGTGCCAAGTGCGTTTGCAAGTCCCTGGAGGCGATACCCCTGGTACTCGACCCACGTGATCGTCACCTTCTCTCCGACATTGAGCTTGAAGGGACCGACCCCCATGAACGGATCGCCATCAAAGTTGTTGGCCCCGGTGAAGCCCTTCGTCCATCCCGGCTCGTATGTGTTCACGCCGAATAGATTGGTGGTCTTGTAGTCACCGTTCGGGGCTGTCAGGCCGGAGGTCTTCAAAACAAATGTCCTGATGTCGCCCAGAGAATCGCTCCCGGCCTCGAAGAGGTTGGGGTTTGCCTTAAGATTGAATTTTGACCCGTCGAGCGATTTTCCCCCGTCGACATAGAAGGTCCCCATGGACCCGATGAAGCAGGCCCGTGGATCATTGGGCGGATTCTTGGACGAATTGAATCCTTTGCCGACCCCTGAAGACAGATACCAACCTCGTTCGGCACCAACGCCGACCGCGTGGGTTCCGAACCGCGTCGGGAAGTCATTCCCCAGCGAATCCTTGGCCCCCAGAAACGTATGCCCCGCCCAGACATCCGCCATATAGCGCTGCGGTCCGGCATAGATGCCCATGTCCTTCAGACCCCCCCCGCTCTCGCCCGGATAGGCGATGAGCGATGCCCATGGCGCGCCGCTTGCATCGTTGTCGCCGATGTACCCCACCGCACGCGTCGCAAAGAATGCGTTGCCTCTGCCCGCGCCGTCGCTTAGACTATACGCCGACATGTACTCTCCATGGGCGTTGAGAACGAGACCTTCGATGACATGTCCCGTTTTCTCCGCAACGCCGTCCGCGTTCATATCGACGACGCCGGTGTTTGTGAAGGTCATCTCAACAATAATGAAATCGTTGAAATTGTTCCAGTTGAGGCTGTACTGGTGGATCCTCATCTTGACATCAAGGCCCACCGTGGTCGGATACCCGGCTTCGTAGAGAGCGTGGTGCCGCTTGCTATCCACCCACTTTGTTTCCCTGCTGAAGGTCCGGGCCGCGTCGCTGACACCTGCCAGGGTCTTGCCCCGGGAGGTGTTGGGGAACCCGGCGAAGGCGTAGTTAGCACTGCCCAAGTATGATGGATTTGGCGTGGTGCCGATCGTCGCCGGATTGAATGTAGGGTCCGGATCCCACACGGCGAAATCCATCGCCTTGTTCCAGTAAGCGCCGAAGTTCCATCCGCCCGGCCACATACTTGTCGGTGACGACCATTGACGGTCGAAATTACCAATGCGCATGCACTTGATAATGTCCGACGTCGCTTCATCATAATATGGTCCCGTGTTGTGCGGCATAAAGGAATCCCAGAGTTCGCCTGAAACCATCACGGCGGTCCCTGCCTTCGGATTCTTTTGCTGGGCATAGAGCAAAGGACCCGATCCCACCAGGAGCATGGCGGCAATCAGGAATGCTGCGAGGCCCAGCAGTGCTGTTTGACTCATGAATTTATTCATATTGATACTTCCTTTGTATTGAGTTCCCTGTTGAACTGCGTGTCGTTCAGGAGACTACAAGTTCACCATCACACCAAAATAGATTGCCCGCGGGAAGTCGTAGACCAACGAACCATCCTGTGAAATCGGACGATTGATGGTCGGACCACCCGTCGGGTCGCCGGTCCTCTCCCACGCGGGCTGTCCGACGTTGGAGTTGTTGTAGGAAATGATATTTTTCCAGTCGAATACGTTGAGGACATCCATATAGATCGCAAGCCGGCCGACCTTCTCAATCATGAACGCCTTCTCAATGCGAACATCGACCTTCTTGTTCCAGGGGGACGTTCCCAGCTCACGTTTACGCGGATCACCCAGCGACAGCGGGTAGTAGAAGCCGCTCTGGAAGGTCCCGACGCTTGAGAGCGTCCATTGATCTGGGAAGCCCATGGTGAAGTTGTACGTGATTCTGTGCGGACGGTCGTATCCTCCGGTAAGGACACTGTTACCGCCAAGGACGTCCCGCTCAATAGTGTTCCAGTACGCGATATCTGCGAACGGAAGTCCGCCAGCGTACTTGGCACTGTCACCGGCCGCCGTCGACCAGGCGGTCACGTTGCCGCCGGCATAGACCGCCTGCTTCACATAGCTATATGTGTATGTGAGGCGTCCGCCAATGTTGATCTGCGAAAACCATAGAATGTTGTTCAGGGGAGCAAGGGTCTTGTTCAGCGTAAGCTCTACACCGCGGCAATCGGCATACCCGAAATCGGTGCTCATGATGTACCCTCTCCATGGAGCATTGGGGGTAATCGTGAGGCCCACGGTGCCATAGCTCTGAATGTCCTTATAGTATGTATTGATGTCCAGGCTGTACCCCTCGACGAATGACCACTGCATTCCCAGCTCATAGTTTGTCGACCGGATCGCATTCTGGATTGCCCGTACTTCAACCGGGAGAGACGGATTCCCGAAATCATTGTAGTTGGTGTAGAGCCGCGAGAACGGCTGCGCCTGTGCCTGTTTCGAGAAGGAGAAGTACATTGCGGCACGTTCGCTAATGGGGTGGGAGACGCCGAGACGGGGTGAGAAGAACATCTTCATAGTAGCGTTCTCACCTCGAACAGGGACGCGTGCCTTACCACCGGCTGCCTCCGTGACGTCTTTGAACGGGGCAAAATAGTTCGCATAGTCGCCGGCACTGAGGTCAAGGGCATCAAGCCGGAGTCCGAGGTTGATGATCAAACCGGCAAACTCCATCCGGTCCTGCGCATAAGCGCTGTATTCCTTCGGCTTGACGTTCCAGATCTCTTCGACGTAGTTCTTGTACAGCGGGAAGACGCCGCCGATGTATCCGGCGCGGCGCACCATGTCCAGATTGTACAGGCGGGCCTGCAAACCTCCCCGCAACTGATGATTCTGGTCGATCTGGCTGGTGAGGTCGGCTTTAAGAGTGGTCGTCGAGTTCGTGAAATTCTCGTAGTAGATACCCGGGCGAGCCATCTTGTAGTTGGCCGTGCCGGACAACGGGATGACGTTCTCGCTCAACGTTTCATTTCTCGGGGTCGGAGAGAAGAACTTGTTCATCTGCTGGTTTCCCGCACTCGCCATGTACCGGTTCACCTGGGCCGTGTCCGCGAAAGTGAGGAAAGCTCCGTTTTCACCCAAGGAGACGATGCCGTCGTTGTTGTCATCGGAGTACCCACGGCGGGAATTGTCACTCACGATGCTCGCCTGCACTTCGTAGAAGGTTTCCTTGCTGAGCATCTGTGTCCACTTCAAGGTTCCCGCCAGGTTCGCACCGTCCGATGTTGGTACCCCTTCCAGGAAATACCGGAAATCTTCCGAGAACGACCGGTTCTTCCATCCAAACAGCTTCCCACGGTCTTCAAGGAGGAATGTTCCGTTCAGTTTCATCTCAGGAGAGAAACTGTAATTGGCCTTGACCGACCCGTTGACCCTCTTTGTGTATTCATTAGGAAGAGTGCCGTGGGTGTCAAAGTAGCGGCCCGAAATAAAGAGCCCTAAGGCGTCGGTGACAGATCCGCCTGTGGAGAATTCGAGATACTTCTCGGGCGTTACGTTTGAGCCATATGCATACTTGTTGCGCGTATAGGTAAACCGCGCCGCTTTGTCACGATCGGACTGGGCTGCGCTCTTGGCCAGGTTGTCTCTAATCCTGAAATACGTCGTGTCATCGGCGTACGCATTCGGTCCGACATGCTGCAACCCGCCATTGCTAATCCGGCCTTCAACACGCGCGGTCCACTTCCCCTGACCTTCTTTCAGGTTGTAGGAGATGATTCCTGCGCTTGCGCTGTTGTAGTCCGAGCCGACCGCGCCCGCCAGGACGTTTGCCTCTTCGACACTCCCTTTGCTCAGGCCGACCAGCGCAGAGTTCTGCGCCTCCGCCGTACGTATCACAGCATTGTAGGTCAAGTACGGTGTCGAACCACCCGGGACGTCGTTGAACCACGCCGCATACTGATCGGTCATATCCATACCGTCAACGATCGTCTTTGTTTCAAAGACTCTACCGCCGCGTACGAAGCCCTTGTAGGTGCTCGCAGATGTTGCCACGAGGGCATTGACGTCAGCAATCGGCAGTGACGTGAAATCATCACCGGAGAGTCGCGTCCGCGAGGACGTCTGGCTCTTGTCCACAGGTGGTCTCTGGGCTTCGACGACAACTTCGGCAAGCCCGACCGTCTGCGTCTGGAGCGTGAAGTTCGCCGAAACGATCTGGTCCGACCCGACACGGACGCCTGTCAAGACCTGGGGCGTAAGGCCGACCCCCGACGCGCGTACGCGGTACGTTCCCGGCGGCACGTTCAGGATGAAGTAAGCGCCAGACGCATCGACGGCAGCACCGAGCGTCGTCCCCTCCACAGCCACGTTCGCACCGGGTGCTACTGCGCCAGTTGCATCTTTGACCACACCGGCGATTTTCCCGTTGCCACTGAAGGCCAGTTGCGATGATGCAGCGGCCAACAGCAGCAAGAGGCACAGGAATTGGTACCATCGTTGATTCATATGGTTCCTCCCTTGCTCTTGTTAAGTGTAGGTGAATCGTTTGGAGATTGTAGCCAGTTTGATTTCCCTGCGCGTAGGGCTAACGCCCCCCTTAAGGGACCGAACGCGGAAAGCATCAGGATTGGTAGATCAACTCGAGAGAGAAAGAGAACAGGTCGGGCGCTGTCCGTGAAGACACCTCAACTGCGTCCGCGCAGCAGATGTTCCACTATGGGAATGACGTTTTGTATGGGAGAAAATAACACAACGTGGACACTTTGTCAAGCGTTTTCTTTGGCATGGCGTTGCGCTTGAACGATGCTTTGCATACTTTTCTCTCCAAGGCAGGCCTGAAATATAAGGTTTATCAAAGGTATGAGTGAACACCGGATGCGCGTGTGTATTGCACGGTCGAAATGGGACCTCGATCCGCTCCCTCTCACAGAATTCCTGCCGAAGATAAAGGCGGCGGGCTTCGATGCCTCGGACATCCACCTCCCGTCGCTCAGAGAGTCACCGGAGGAAATCGCCGCCCTCCACACAAGAAACGGCTTAGCGCTTGTGGGCATGATCACAACTGAGGGAGGCACACCCGAGGAGCATTGTGCCTCCCTCGAGAAACGAATTGCGCTCGCGGCACGATGTGCCCCCGCACATGTCAATTGTCATACAGGCAAAGACTTCTTCTCCCCTCGTGAAAATCTTACGATATTTGAAGCGGCGCTCGAACTGAGTCGACGATTCGGAATCAGCATTTCCCACGAGACCCACAGAGGGAGGGCAACGTTTAGCGCTCCCGCGACACAAGACCTGCTAAAGAGCATGCCGGAGATCAGGCTTACGGCGGATTTTTCGCACTGGTGTTGCGTCCACGAGTCGCTGCTGGCGGACCAGGAGGAGGCGGTCGGCCTCGCCATCGAACGGACCGACTATATCCACGCACGGGTCGGTCACGCGGAAGGGCCGCAGGTCAACGACCCTCGGGCTCCCGAATGGAAAGCTGAGCTCGAAGCTCATCTTTCCTGGTGGCAGCGCATTGCGGACGCCCATCGCCGCCACGGGAGCAGGGAACTTTTCGTTTGCCCTGAATTCGGTCCAGCCCCCTACATGCCTGCCCTTCCCTTTACGCGGCAACCGGTATCGGATCTGTGGGAGATCACGCTCTTTATGAAAGAGCTGCTGAGGGAAAGGCTTGCCGGGCAGCTTCAGGGAGTATCGCACCAGGACACAACAACGCAACAAAGAGCAAGAAACTGATCGAACATGATTATCGCGGACCTCACACAGATTCCGGGCCGGACATACCCGGCACGGCGCAAAACACAGAATCTCGTCGGCGGCATCTCTCCAATCCAGGCAACCCATTTCTCCATGGGTTTCGTGACGCTCGAACCCAAGGGGGGCCAGGTTCCATGGCATAACCAGGAACAGGAAGAGGTCTATTTCATCCTCGAGGGAATCGGCGAGATCTGTCTCGGAAAGGAGCGATCCTCGATTCGCTCTGGGCAGGCTGTCTATATCCCTCCCCGTGAATATCACCAGTTGACAAACACCGGCGCGACCCCAATGAAGATGATGTACTGTTACGGTCCCGCCGGCGATGTTGCACACTGGCGGCAGGAACTCGACGGCTCGCTCCCGCGCGCGGGTGTTGATGCTCCTCCACTCCCGGAGGGGGCCGCCCGGCAATGCACGGACAGCCCCTGACCCGTGTTCACCTGAACTGACCCCCGGAGAGACATCCATGCAGACCATGACTACTCATACCGTCGGCATCATCATGAACGGCGTGACCGGCCGGATGGGGATGAACCAGCATCTGCTCCGCTCGATCATCGCCATCATCAAAGAGGGGGGAGTCCGCCTCAACGACACGGAACGGATCATGCCCGACCCGATCCTCCTGGGGCGCAACGGGGCGAAGCTCGAGTCACTCGCGGCACGGGCCGGAGACGTCCGCTGGACGACCGACCTCCCCTCCGCCCTCGCCAATGCGAACGATACAATCTACTTCGACGCGCAAACGACCAACATGCGTGCCGGAGCCGTCCGCAGCGCCATTGAAGCCGGAAAGCACATCTATTGCGAGAAACCGACGGCCCTGACCACAACGGAGGCGTACGACCTCTTCCTCCGTGCGACAAAAAAAGGGGTGAAACACGGCGTCGTCCAGGATAAACTCTGGCTCCCGGGACTGATCAAGCTGAAAATGCTCATCGACGCCGGCTTCTTCGGCAAGATCCTCTCCGTCCGGGGGGAGTTCGGCTACTGGGTCTTCGAAGGCAAGCCCATCGCTTCCCAACGCCCCTCCTGGAACTACCGGAAGGAGGAGGGGGGGGGCGTCATCGTCGATATGCTCTGCCACTGGCGCTATGTCCTCGACAACCTCTTCGGCAACGTGAGATCGGTCTCCTGCCTCGGCGCCACCCACATCCCGACACGCTGGGACGAGAACGGCAGGTCATACGACTGTACGGCCGACGATGCGGCCTACGCGACATTCCTGCTCGAGAACGGCATCGTGGCCCAGTTCAACTCATCCTGGACCGTCCGCGTGCGGCGCGACGACCTGCTGACACTCCAGGTCGACGGCACCCGGGGTTCCGCCGTTGCAGGACTGCGCGACTGCCTGATCCAGCCGTATGAGGCGACCCCGCGGCCGACCTGGAACCCTGACGTGCCCAGCACGATCGACTATTTCGAGAACTGGGTGGACGTCCCCGCACAGGAACACTACGACAACGCCTTCAAGGTGCAATGGGAGCTCTTCCTCCGTCACGTCGTGAAGAATGAGCCATTCCGGTGGGGACTCCTCGAAGGAGCGAAAGGCGTCCAGCTCGCCGAGAGGGGAATCGAATCCTGGACCAGGCGCGCCTGGGTCGACATCCCCCCGCTCGAGCGAGCCTAGCCCGATGCAAGAACGAATCCTTCTCGTCGCGGGGGTCGACGGTGGCGCCACTCATACGCGCGCGGTGGTCACCGCCGCTGACGGCACCATCATCGGCTACGGAAGTGCCGGCTCCTCGAACTATGACAACGTCGGCGTCGCGACCGCCTCGGCGAACATCCATGATGCCGTGCTGGCTGCCCGTCGGGATTCCGCCTCCGTGCCGCTGACGGCGATCTTTCTCGGTATGGCCGGCGTGGTGTCCGCATCGGACCGCGCGGTCGTGAAACAGATGGCCCATGACCTCGCACCCGCGCAGACCATCGGCGTCGATCACGACATCCGGATTGCTCTCGCAGGAGGGCTCCAGGGGCGTGAAGGGGTGGTCCTGATCGCCGGCACCGGTTCCTCTTCGTACGGAAGGAGAGCCGACGGAAGGCATCACCGCACGGGATGGGGCTACCTCCTGGACGACCGCGGCAGCGGCTACTTTCTCGGCCTCCGGGCGATGATCGCCACGGTCATGGAGGCGGACGGAAGAGGGTCGCCCACGTCGCTCGGCGGAATCGTCCGCGACCGCTTCGCCTTCACGGATGTCGACGACATACTCAGGCTTCTGTATCACGACGGAATTCCGGTCGCGGAGATCGCCTCGCTGGCCCCCCTGGTCATCGGCGCGGCAACGGAGGGAGACCCGGTCGCGCGCGGCATCCTGGAGGAGGGGGCACACGAGCTCTCACGGATGGTCGAGACGGTGGCACGGCGACTCGCCTTCGCCTCCCCCTGTCCGGTCACGCTCGCCGGCGGGCTTGTGGAGCGTCCCGGTCCGTACCGCGACCTGATCTGCGGGGCCGTGCGGCAAGCGCTCCCGGGAGCGGCGATTGTGGATCCCGCCCTCCCCCCCGTTCTCGGTGCCGTGCTCCTGGCCATGGATGCGGCGGGGGTGCCCCCGACGGAGGACGTGCTCTCGACATTGAGAAGGGGTGCCCGGTCGCTCCCGTGAGCCCCCTCCGGCCATAGCGTCCCGTCTCGTCGTGTCCCCTGATCACGATCGGCACAAACGGTTACCATGATCCAGCGCCTTCTTGGAAAATGCGATCTCACCACCGGAACGATCGACGGATCCCCCGTCAGCCGCCGGCGGCTCAGCGAGATGCAGGACGCGTTCGGCGATGCCAGAGCCTGCGCGGCAATACTACGGGGCGATGATCCCGTGCTCTACACCGTCTCCACGTTCGATGTCTATGAAGGACCGGGACACCTGCGCTGCGGGCTCGGCGTCCTCTTTCCCGGGCGCGTCGGAGAAGAATATTTCCTTACGCGCGGACACCTGCACGAACGCCGGGAGGCGGCCGAGATCTACGTCGGGTTGCGGGGGATGGGACTGATGCTCATGCAGCGCGAGGACGGCACCGGGAGCACAACGGCGGAACTCACCAGGGACTCCTTCGTCTATGTCCCCGGGTACACAGCGCACCGGACGGTCAACGTGGGGGATGAACCGCTGATCTATCTCGGCATCTACCCGGCGGACGCGGGACACGACTACGAGCCCATCCGCGCGGGGAATTTTTCCTCCGTCGTGGTCTGCCGCGACGGCCGGCCGGCAGTCCTCCCGCGCAGCGAGTTTCTCCACCAACTGCAATCACTACGGCAACCATGACCAGCTACCAGACGAAGCCGATTCCCGACCTTCCTCCTGACGTGGCGCGCATCCAGCGCCCCTGGGGGTCCTTCAGCCAGTACGCCAACAACCGGGAGGTCACCGTCAGCCTCATGACCGTGAAGCCGGGACAACGGCTCAGCCTGCAATCCCATGCAGGGCGGGCAGAGCTCTGGATCATTCTCGACCGGGGGGCAACCGTCCAGGTGGACGACACCATCTCCCAGCCGGAGCCGGGAGAGGAGATATGGATCCCCGCGGGAGCGCGGCACCGCCTCTCCAGCACCGGCCCCACGGTCCGTGTCCTGGAAGTGGCGTTCGGCAACTGGCAGCAGGAGGACATCACGCGCTACGATGACGACTACCACCGCCCGGCAGGGGAAGCGTGATGAAGCCGTTCCGCAAAACCACACAACACCCCGCCCCCGCCCGCACGACCCCTACCCCTCCCGGTCAGTACGATATGTACCCTGCATTCCCCCTCGGGCCGGGACGTGTCAGCCTCGGCTTCGGTCCCCTGGCCGAGGAGATCATCGCCTCAGGCCGGCCGACGATCATCATCGACGGATATGTCGGCGTGCTCTGGGACCGCTTCGTCCCCCCGCTCGATGAGGCTCTCCGGGCCCGCGGGGTCCTCCCCCGCTGGCGGCAGATCGACGGCGCGCTGAAACCGGAAGCGGCGATCGATGAGATGATCGCTCCGTTCCTCGGAGGGGACGACCCCCTCTTCGGCACCCGGTGCACTCTCGACCCACGCTCGTTCTTCGATGACTCCTCGCTGATGGCCATTACACGGGAGCAGCACGCCGGCCTCACGATCATTGTCGGTACGGGAGCATCGCTCGCGGGGCGCGACGGACTCCTTGTCTATGTGGACGTTCCGAAGAACGAAATCCAGTTCCGCTCCCGCACGGGAATTTTTGCCAACTTCGGCTCACGCATGCCGCTCCCCCCGAAGCCGATGTATAAACGGATGTACTTCGTGGACTGGCCGGTCCTGAACCGCCTCCGGGCCCGGATCCTTCCGGCGATCGATCTCATGGTCGACGCGCAGAGACCGGACGAGCCGGCCTTCATGACAGGGAAGGACTTCCGCGAGGGGCTCGATACAATGGCCCGCAATGTCGTCCGCGTGCGTCCCTGGTTCGAGCCCGGACCGTGGGGGGGACAGTGGATCAAACGCCATGTCGCGCAGATCCCGCAGGACGCGCCGAACTACGCCTGGTCTTTCGAGCTCATCTCACCGGAGAACGGCATCGTCTTCGAAAGCGGAAGCATCCTCTTCGAGGCCTCGTTCGATTTTCTCATGTTCCATAACAGTGCGGAGGTCCTCGGGGAGTTCGGGAGCGTCTTCGGTTTCGAATTCCCCATCCGGTACGATTTCCTCGACACATTCGGCGGCGGAAATCTCTCCCTGCAATGCCATCCCCGGCCGGGGTACGTCCACCGCCATTTCGGCGAGTGTTTTACGCAGGACGAATCCTACTACATCATGGACTGCGTCCCCGGAGCGCGCGTCTATCTCGGCTTCAGAGAAGGGGTCGACCCCGCGGCCTTCCGCCGGGAACTGGAACGTGGCGAGAAGTCGGCCGGTCCGGTGGACGTGGAGAAATACGTGAATACGGTGGAGGCGCACAAACACGACCTTTTTCTGATACCGAACGGAACGATACACTGCTCGGGTGCTGACAACCTCGTCCTCGAGATCAGTGCCACTCCCTACATCTTTACATTTAAGATGCACGACTGGGACCGGCTGGACCTGGACGGGACACCACGCCCCCTCAACATTGCGCGGGCGTGCGCCAACCTCTATTTCGAACGACAGGGGATCCTAGTCCAGAAGGAGCTTGTCTGCCGACCAACCCTGATTGCCGGAGGGAGCGACTGGCGCCTGGTCCATCTTCCCACCCACAGGGAACAGTTCTACGACGTGCACCGGTTCGAGTTCGCCACCTCCGTCGAAGCGACGACGGAGGGCTCCTGCCACGTGATGAACCTCGTGGAGGGGGAATGGATCACGCTCGAGACCGCGAGCGGCATGCGCCAGCGCTTCAACTACGCGGAGACCTTTATCATCCCCGCAGCCGCCGGAGGCTACCGGCTGATCAATGGAGGAAAGGGACGCGCGATGGTTGTCAAGACTTTCCTGAAACCCGGCGCGCGACCCTTCGCATCCCCCGAAGGAGCACGCGGACGGTGAGTGCGACGGGGAGGTGACCGACCTTCCCCCTGCAGCGGAGCAGACAAGGAGAATGCACATGACATCAGGACTTCGTGAAGCCTCGCCGGTGTACGTCGCGATGCTCAGCCTCGTCGCGGCTCTCGGCGGCCTCCTCTTCGGCTACGACACGGCCGTCATCGCGGGAGGGATCGGATTCCTCCGCGCGCATTTCTCACTCGACGCGGCATCGACGGGCTGGGCCGCTTCCAGCGCTCTGGTCGGATGCCTGATCGGCGCGGCGGGTGCCGGACTCATCGCTGACCGGCTCGGCCGGAAGAGAGCCCTCCTCATCGCCGCCCTGCTCTATACCGTCTCGGGCATCTGGTCGGCTCTCCCGGCCACGATCACCGAGTTCAGTCTCGCCAGAATCCTGGGAGGCCTCGGCATCGGAACGGCATCGCTCGTCTGCCCCCTCTACATCGCGGAGATCGCCCCGGCCTCGAAACGGGGAGGCCTGGTCACCTTCAACCAGCTGGCGATCGTCACCGGCATCCTGCTGGTCTACTTCGTCAACTACTTCATCGCGGGGCTGGGAGACGATGCCTGGAACACGTCGACCGGCTGGCGCTGGATGTTCGGATCGGAGGCCCTCCCGGCCGCACTCTTCTTTTTTCTAGTACTCCTGATTCCGGAGAGCCCCCGGTGGCTCACGGGGCACGGACACACCGAAGAGGCGAGAAGGATTCTCACCCGCGTCGGGGGGGACGCGCACGCGGATCGGGAGCTTCAGGCCATCGCGTCGGCATCGGCGCTGGAACCCATGTCCACAAAGCAGCTGCTCCAGCCCGGACTCCGGAAGGCACTGGCGATCGGTGTCATCCTGGCCGTACTCCAGCAGGTCACCGGGATCAACGTCTTCATGTACTATGCCCCCGAAATATTCAAACAACTCGGATCGGGGACGGACGTCGCTTTGCTGCAGACGATCGCGGTCGGCGCCATGAACCTTGCCTTCACGCTGGTCGCGCTCCGGACCGTTGACCGGCTTGGCCGGAAGCCGCTCATGATCGTCGGGGCGACGGGGATGGGCCTCTCGCTGGCGGGACTGGGGTTCGCGGCCTACAATAACATCCTCGAAGCCTGGGTGCTCGCGTTCGTGCTCGGCTACATCGCCTGTTTCGCCATCTCGCTCGGCCCTGTCGTCTGGCTCATCATGGCCGAGATCTTCCCCACGCGGATCCGTGGACGTGCCATGGCGATAGCCACCCTCCTGCTCTGGGGCGCAAACTACGTCGTCTCGCAGACGTTCCCGATTCTTAACGAGGACCCGTGGCTCGTCGCCACATTCCGGCACGCGTTCCCCTTCTGGCTCTATGCCCTGTTCTGCGCAGTGACCGTCCTGTTCGTCTGGCGAATCCTCCCGGAGACCAAGGGCAAAACTCTCGAAGAGATCGAGACCATGTGGATCACACCCCAGGGAACTACAGACAAATGAAAAACTCCCTCGCCCTGACAGCGCTCGTTCTTCTGGCGGCACCTCCTTTCGCCAGCGCACAGCAACGGACTGTCGATTTCGGCTACGCCCCCGCAACCCACCTGACGGCGATCTGCTTTCCGTCGGACTGGCAAAAGACGCTGGTGAATGAGAAGGGATCGCTCGTGTATGACTTCGGTCCGGGGCCTTACGTACGGCCGCTGACCGAAGTCTCCGTTGGCGTCAAGGGAAGAGAGCTTGCGCTCCGGCACCTCGGTATCACAGATCCACGCGTCCCTGTCGCGGAGGCCGACTATGCCGGTGGCGGGATCACCCTCCGCACCGAGTCTTTCGCCCTGGTCCCTTCATCCCCCCCCGGGGTCGCGACCTCGTTTACATCCGGACGGGTGACACGCCTGGGGGGACTCAACGGAGCCCCCGGCTGGGCGACTCCGCAGCCGCCGGCCGACCCCGCATTGCAGAACGTCGCATGGGGAACCAACCGCCCGATCCTCTACCGGGTGAAGCTCCCGGCCGGTGAAGGGAGACGGGTCGCGCTCGGGATCTGCGAGCCTTACAAGGGAACCCGTGGACAGCGCGTCCTCGAGCTTCGCGTCGAAGGTGCCCCCACCATGACCGTCGATGCGTTGAAAGACCTCGAGAGGAACAGACCGTACGTCTATCTCTTCGACGCCCGGGATCTGAACAACGACGGCGAAATCGGCATTGAGGTCCATGCCTCACCGACGGGGATCGACCCGAACGTCATCCTGAACGCCTTCTGGATCTTCCCACCCGGAACGGCCGTGACCGAGCAGGAGATCATCCGCGGCGACGCCCGGGCGAACGCCGAGCTGGTGTGGAGCTGCGGCAGGGAGAACGAGCTCAACGCGACATCGGCACGCATCGACGGCATTCTCGCCCGGTTCGAGGGGGGAAAGAAAAACCTGACACCGACGGTCACCGTCCGCTCCCAGCGCGCGCTTACCTTCGACCCCGCGACAGGCGTCCTTGCCTCCGACGGACGGCCGTATGTACTCTCGCGGCCGTCGATTCGCAAAGCAGTCCGGAGCGGAACCGCCTGGACGCTCGAGCTCCCCCCTGGAACACGCAAGGCAGAGATCATCGTGGTCAACGGCCCCACACCTCCCCGGGCGCTTCTCCGCCCGGATCTCACCGTAGAGCTGAGCAGGGCGAAGGAATACTGGATGAAGCAGACCCATCTCCCCTTCGGCCGGATCACCGTTCCCGATACCGGCATTCAGTATATTCTGGACGCGAGCATCAGGAACCTCTACCAGATCAGCGAGTGGGTCGACGGCTCCTTCCAGTTCCAGCCGGGGCCCAGCGTCTACCGGGGGCTCTGGATCCACGATCAGACCTGGGACATACCGGCGGCGGCCATGCTCGGTGACACACTGAGCGCGCGCCTGGCGCTCGAGACCATGCTCCGCTACCAGAAGGCCGACGGGCAGATCGTGCAGAGCGAACCTTTCCCCATGCAGCGCGAGACTCCTCTCGTCCTTTTCTCCATGGTCCGTTATTCAGAACTTTCCGGCAACACGCCGTGGCTGAAGACCCATTGGGGAAACGTCACGGGATGCGTGAACTGGATCAGGAAGGCCAGGGGTGAAACTCTGAACGATCCGTCGTTGAGACATTATGGGCTCTTCCCGCCGGGGTTCGCCGACGGCGGACTCGGCGGCGTCGAGGCGGAGTACGGCAGTTCCTACTGGGGTTTGAACGGCCTCCGCTCCGCAGCGCACGCCGCGTCGTCTCTCGGACTGGCCGATAGCGCCCGGTCATGGAGCTCGCTGGCCGACGAGATCATGACGTCGTTCAGGAAGGCTGCCGCGCGCGACGCACGACGCGACAAGGAGGGAAACCTCTACCTTCCGATGAAGGTGGGGGACACTTCTTCCACCATCCTGCCGCAACAGGCGAACTGGGGGATGCTCGACGGCCAGGGCATCGGCCACCTCTTTCCGTACGATGATTCGCTCGTGACGGGAACCCTGGCCATGCTCGATGCAGCTTCGAAAGAGGGGATACCCCAGAGCGTGGGATGGCTGAAGGACGGCGTCTGGCCTTTCCTGGGCGCACTCCACGGGATCACGTATGTCTACCAGCGGAACTACACCCGGGCGCGCGATCTCCTCTACGCCTACGCAAACCACGCCTCTCCGCTCGGCACGTGGGTCGAGGAGCAACTCCCCAAAGAGCTGGGAACAAAGACCGCTGGCGACGCCTCGGACGCGACCGCGGGGACGCTCTATATTAAGCTGCTGAGACGGCTGATCGCCATCGAAAGGGGGGACACACTCGATCTTCTCGCGGGGGTACCCCCCGAGTGGTACATGCCCGGCGCGCGGCTGCGGCTTGACAAGGTACTGACCGATTTCGGTCCGTTCTCACTCGACCTGAAGATTGCCCCAGACGGGAAGAGCTGCTTGCTCGTCGTGGGCGCTCTCCGCAGGAAGAGTTGTGTGACCAGGCTTGCTCTCGACGGATTGAAGGCGAAGGGATTCATGTTCCGCGACGGGAGCGACCTTCCCCCCTTCATGGAATTTCGCGGAAGGCAAGGGGGGATCTTCTCTTTCGTCCGGACAGGTTCATGAACCAACGGCGCGCATATCTGGTCGGGCTCCTCGCAGCGCTCGCTGTCCCTCTCCTTGCAGGGGGATTATCCGTCGATCGCCGCTACGCACCCGAACGGCAGTACACGCTGCTGAGCTTCCCGTTTGACTGGCAGAAGTCGATCATCCTCGGCAACGGGAATCTTGCGTTCGACTTCGGTCCCGGTCCTTATCATGCGCCAGGAACGGAGATCGGGATCGGCATCGCCGGGAGCAGCATCGCTCTCCGAAACCAGTTCTTCGCCGATCCTCTCGTCCCCGTCGCAACGAGCGAATTCCGCTCGGCCGACACGGTGATGACGCAGGAATCGTTTTCCCTTGTCCCTTCATCGTTCTCGTTTCCCGCGTCGTTCTCTTCCGGAAGGATCCGACGCCTCGGTCACCTCGCCGGGACGATTGCGTGGGCGGATCCGGCCGTCCCGGCCGACCCCGCGTTCCGCAACGTCGCTTGGGGGACGAATCGTCCCATTGTCTACAGAGTGAAGGTTTCTGCCGGAAGCGCAAAGACGGTGGCGCTCGGCCTGTGCGAGGCGTACAAACCGGGACCGGGGCAGCGGACGCTCGAGCTCAGGGTTGAAGGGGCGGACCCGCAGACCGTCGATCCGATGAAGGGGGGGGAGAAGAACAGACCATTCGTCTTTCTTTTCAAAGGGTGCGATGTCAATAAAGACGGCGAGCTCTCCATCGAGGTCCACTCCGCGCCGGAGAGTCCCGATCCCAATGTGATACTGAATGCCCTCTGGGTGTTTCCCGAAGGACTTCCCTTAACCCCGGAGGCCGTTCTCCGGGGGGACCTGTCGCAGAAAGCAGAAGTGTACTGGCAGTGCGGGACGGAGCGCGCGTCGTCCGTGACGCGGACCGATGCCCTCATCGCCACGTTCGGGGGACCCGAGGTGACACCGGCGCTCATGATCATGACTCACCGCCCCGTCGTCTTGGACTCCGCGACCGGAGTGGTCTCCCTGGGAGAGGAAATGCGACTACGCTGCAGTCCCGCCCCGCGCGGGTCGATTCTCGTCTCACGCCGGTGGATTCTCCCGTTCCCGCCGGGGACCCGGCGCGTGGAGGTTCTGGTCGATCACGGAAAGCAAGCGGACCTTCCGGCGGGGAAGACCGACATCCGCCGGGAATTGGGTCGCGCGGAGGAATACTGGTCTTCCCGATCTCCGATTCCCCGTGGCAAGATCGTCGTCCCCGATTCTGCTCTCCAAGGCATTCTTGATGTCAATATCCGGAATCTTTATCAGGCTGCTGACCGCGTGGACGGGTATCCGGTGTTCCAGCCCGGACCGACTGTCTACCGGGGACTCTGGCTGCTTGACCTGATGTTGATCGGGGAACCGCTGATGCTTCTGGGAGATATGACCTCCGCCCGGAAATTCATCGAAGGGGCATTCCGCTATCAGCAAGGCGACGGCCGCGTCCGCGTCGTCACGCCCTACAATTCCTGGCTCGAGACCCCCGCCTTCATCTGCGCGCTCGGACGCTATGCGCGCTGGACTGGCGACCGTCTCTGGATGGCGGCGAATTGGAAACGCATGGTGAAAGGGATCGAGTGGATCAGGCGGGTCCGTGCCTCGACGATGTCCGATACATCGGCGCCGGCGTTTGGTCTTTTCCCTCCGGGATTCGTTGACGGCGGGCAGGGGGGGTCGGTGTCCGACTTCGGCAGCGCGGCATTCGGGCTTATGGCGCTGGAAACCGGCGCCGGTATCGCCGCGTGGCTTGGCCACCGAAAAGAAGCCCGGGAGTGGCGCGCGCTCTTCGATGATCTGATGGCGTCGTACGTCCGGGCAGCCCGCAGGAATCTCCGGACGGATCGATCCGGAACGGCCTACCTTCCCACTGCCATCGGGGATACGTCGAAAAGCGCCCCGCCGCAGCGGGGGCAATTCGGATTTCTGATGGCGCTGCGCTACAGCACGTATTTCTCGGAACACATCCCGTTCCTCGATACACTCGTCGCGGGAAATCTGACGATGCTCGACTCGACGTTGCGTGAAGGAATGGTCGCCGACGCAGGGTGGACCAGGGACGCGGTCTGGTCATGGTTCGGCGCAATGCACGCCGTGACACTCTCCTGGCGCGGAGAGCATGCACGGGCGCTTCAGATGCTTTACGACGTCGCCAACCATGCCGGCCGCCTTGGCACCTGGGTTGAAGAGCAGCAGATCGCAGGGAAGGGAACGACCTCCACCGGTGACGGCGCTAACGCAGAGGCGAGCGCCTATTTCATCACGGCATTGCGGCATCTGCTCGTCTACGAGCGGGGCAAGACCACGGAACTTCTTCCGGGAGTCCCTGCGCACTGGTATGTCCCCGGCGCGGGAATTGCGCTCAGTGATGTGCCGACGAGGGACGGCCGCCTCACGCTCACAGTCCGCGTCGCGAAGGACGGACGATCCCTGCGGCTCCGCACCTCCTTTCTCCCCGGAGCGCATTCAGACGGCGCTTCCTTTACGCTCTCGACGGCAATGATGCGCGCCGCCGGATTTACGTCGTATGATGGAGGCACGCTCGGGGACACGCTTGTCTTCGGCCGTTCGCCCCCGACGGAGCTTGTCTTCACCAGGGGGGACTGACGGCCTGCTTCCCGGTGACGAATTTTCTGACATCTTAATTGACGATTCCTTAATTTTGTCCACCTCTATCAGAGAAACCACCATGCGCAAAACTCTTCTGCTACCTCTCGTGTGCTTCCTCGCAACCGGCGCCGCCGGGCAGACCTCCACGACCACGCAGGCCGCCGTCACCGGGCAGTCCGTCACCACCGGTCAACTCGCCGACCGCGTGAAAGCCGATTTCCTCCACGCCTGGGGTGCATACAAAAAATATGCCTGGGGGCACGACGGCCTGAGGCCTCTCAGCAAGACCCCCTACGACTGGTACGGCACCCCCTTCTATATGACCGCCCTCGATGCGCTTGACACGATGATCCTCATGGGTCTGACCGAGGAGGCGGACAGCACGCGCGAGTTCCTCGTCAGGAACCTCTCGTTCGACAAGGACGTCTACGTCAGGCACTTCGAATTCACGATCAGGCTCCTGGGAGGACTCATCTCGAGCTATCAGCTCACCGGCGACAAACGGCTCCTTGATCTGGCCGACGACCTCGGCACCCGCATGCTTCCCGCATTTGTGACGGAAACCGGCATGCCCTACCGGGAGGTGAATTTGAAAACCGGCGCCGTCAGGGATTCGATCAGCAACCCCGGTGAGATCGGTACGCTTCTGGTCGAATACGGTGCTCTCACCGCGCTCACCGGAAAGTCCAAGTATTACAATCACGCCAAGATCGCGCTCCTGCAGGTCTATGAAAAGCGGTCGGCGACCACCGGTCTCGTCGGCGAGGCGATCGACGTCACCACCGGAGAGTGGACAAAGACGGACAGTCATCTGAGCGCGTGCATCGATTCGTACTACGAATACCTCCTGAAGTGTGCATTGCTCTTCGACGACTCCGACTGCAAGGAAATGTGGCTGACTTCCTACGACGCGATCAACAAGCACCTGCTCGATTCCAGTGCGGCGGGGTTCTGGTACGGCCACGCCGATATGAACACCGGCAAGAGAGGGAAGACCTGGTTCGGGGCTCTCGACGCCTTTTTCCCCGCGGTCCTGGCCCTTTACGGCGATACGGAACGTGCGGGACGGATCATGCAATCCTGCTACACGATGTGGACCCGTTTCGGCATCGAACCAGAGCAATACAACTATGTCACCGGCAAGGCCGAGAAGACCCCCTATTATCTGAACCCTGAGATCATGGAATCGGCCTACTACCTCTATCAGAAAACGAAGGATCCGGTCTACCTCCATATGGGAAGAACGTTCCTCGACAGTCTCGATACCTACTGCAGGCTCGACGAAGGCTATGCCGAGTTGAAGAATGCCGTGACAAAGCAAAAGTCCGACCGGATGGAGAGCTACTTCCTCGCAGAAACGCTGAAGTATCTTTACCTTCTCTTCGCGTCACCGGACGTGCTCCCCTTCGACAAGTACATATTCAACACCGAAGCTCATCCGATCCGAAAGACGTGGTAATGCCGGGACTGACGAGACGGGACTTTTTCACCGGGCTGGCGATCGGCATCCCCGCGGCGATCCTAACGCCGCTCGGGGACTCCACCCCTCTCCCTGACGGGGATCTCCCTCGGGTCCCTGAGCCTCGGGTCCCTGACCCATGGGGAGCGGGACCAGTCGACCCGTCGAGTGAACTAAACCTCTCCCCCGCCCAATGGATCTGGTATCCGTCAGAGCGCTGTCTGGCCAACACATTCGTCTTCTTCCGCCGGGAGATTTCTCTCCCTGCCCCGGTCCGCAGGGCGGAAGGATGGATCTGTGCGGACAGCCGCTACCTTCTGCACGTCAACGGTGAAAGGATCCAATGGGGCCCGGCACCTTCGGACCCGCGATGGATGGAGGCTGATCCCCTCGACCTGACCCGGACGCTGAAGGCCGGCAAGAACGTTATCGGCGCGACCGTCCTGTTCTTCGGACACGGGGATGGGACATGGCCGACGGGAAAGCCCGGGTTCATATTCCGGCTTGAGATCGAGACCGCCGATGGAGCGACGACAGAGATCGTCTCCGATTCCTCCTGGCAGTGTTGTCTTGCCAGGAGCTGGCAGCCGGGGCACTACAAGCGCTGGTTCGTCCGCTCCCTCCAGGAAGAATTCGACGCACGCCTCTATCCCCATGGATGGCACGCCCCATCGTTCAGGCCGGGCGGAGACTGGCTCAAGGCGATGCCGTTGCCCGATGCCACGCCGGCGGATCCGCCGGTCACCTCCCGGTACCGCGAGTATGCGCTCGACCTTCGCGGCGATCCGAAACAATGTGAGCTCCGCCGGCGGAGCGTCCCGCTCATGCATGAGACATTTATCGGGGCGAAACGCCTCGCTGAATCTCTTTCGATCATCTGGATGCGAACGCCCGAGGAATATTTCGAGTGCCTGACACCCGGGTCATTCACCTCGGACCGGCGCCCCTGTGCGGCACCTGACGGCGGGCATGCATGGAAGGTTGTCCTGGAGAAAGATCGCGGCTCCGCACTGACGTTCGAGATGGAGGAAGAGGCCGTCGGATGGCCCTCCTTCACCATCGACGCCCCCGCGGGGACCGTGGTCGAAGTGATGGTCCAGGAATTCCACGAGCCCGGGGGCTCCCCCCTCCTGAACACCCATTATCACTCCTGGACCCGGTTCGTCTGCGATAGAGGAGTCAACCGCTTCGAGGCGTTCGACTATGAAGCGGTCAAGTGGCTGCAGCTTCATATCCACGGTCGTGCCGGCGTTGTCCGCGTGGACGACGTGGGAATACGCCGCCGGTCGTACCCCTGGTCCTTCCCCCCTGTGGCGGAAACAAATGACCCGGCGATCAACAGGCTGATCGGGGCGAGCATCAATACGCTGAACAACTCGATACTGGAGATCGCCGTTGATGGTGTCGGGAGGGAACGCCAGCAATACAGTGGAGACGGCAGCCACCAGCTGCATGCGGTTTACCTCCCGTTCGGTGAGTACCGGCTCCCCGCCCGTTTCGTCTCGACGTTCAGCCAGGGGATCACCGAGGAGGGGTATTTCCTCGATTGCTGGCCCGCGTACGACCGTCTGGCACGGCTGTGGGAGCGCCAGATGCATCTCTCGTACTGGGGACCCCTTGTTGACCACGGCGTCGGATTCGTGTTCGACTGTCACCACTATTATATGTACACCGGCGACCGGGAAGCCCTCTCGGAGGCATTCCCGCGCCTGCTCCGGTTCTTCCGCTACCTTCGCTCGCTCCGGAGAGAAGACGGGGGGGGGCTTCTTCCGGTCGAGGGACTGGGTGTCCCCTCGGTCTACATCGACCATCTTGCCTACACCAGGCAGCGCCACAAACAATGCGCGTTCAACCTCTACGCCGCCGCGATGCTCGAGCATGCTCTCGCCCCTCTCTGCAGGCTGTTTGGGGAGGAACAGTGGGAAGAGATCGTCCGCCGTGACGGCAGGGAACTCCTGGCGGCAACACAGAAGATGTTCTGGGACAAGAGGCGCGGGGTGTATGTCGCCAACCTCCCGTGGGAGGCCGAGGAGAAGGAGATGCGAACCTGTGACCGCTCGCTCGCGCTCAGCGTGCTCTACGATCTCTCCCCGGCAGGGGGCTCAGCCCCCGCGCTCGAGATGCTTGCCGCGGCGCCGGCCTCGATGGGATTTTCCTACCCCGCGAACGCGTGCTGGCGGCTCTGGGCGCTGGCCAAGGGGGGAAGGCCGGACGTCATACTGAACGATTTCCGGACCCGTTGGACGGCCATGGAGTCGGTCCGCTTCAACAACACGCTGCAGGAGTTCTGGACCGAACGTCCCGACGGAGGTTCGGTGATGAGCCATAGCTGTCCCGTCCCCCTGTATCTCCTCTACATGGGACTCGCCGGCATCCAGCCTCTGGCGCCGGGATTTTCCCGGTGCATGGTCCGCCCGCAGCCCGGGGATCTGACCCATCTCGCTTTGAAGGCCCGCACCGTCAGGGGGGACCTCATCTTTCGCGCCGACGGGTCCCCGGGTGACCGGAGCCTGAGTGTCACCATGCCGGGACAGTGCACGGGAGAACTCGTGGTCAGTGAAGAAGAGTCGCTTCCGCTCGAACCCTGGCCCGCAGAACCCGGCCTGCGGCGGTATCTCCTCCCCGCCGGTGAAACCACCACCGTCCGGCTGAGGTACTCATGAATCAATTTTTTTTTGTCGCTTGTCCATGTCGTCATCACGCGTGAACGACGCACATCTCCCTCCTCTCCTGCTGGCAGCCTTGGTGACAATGCTTCCACTGTCCGCAACCGCGCAGACGCCCGCGAAGAAACC